>Ga0209487_1001920_pt1 | contig 17167 bp, 12 predicted proteins | sample Poulit2012_FD_187524 | JGI IMG/M metagenome (GOLD analysis project Ga0209487, IMG submission 187524) | Agricultural soil microbial communities from Georgia to study Nitrogen management - Poultry litter 2012 (SPAdes) (version 2) | ecosystem: Environmental > Terrestrial > Soil > Agricultural land...
TCATCAAGGCGGAGATCGTCTCCTTCGACCAGCTGATGGAGGCCGGTTCCATGGCTGAGGCCAAGGCCAAGGGCTGGGTCCGTATGGAGGGCAAGGACTACGTGATGCGTGATGGGGACGTGGTGGAGTTCCGGACAGGCCTTACGTCTGGAGGCAAGAAGTGACTACGAAATCTGGAGCACTGTTATGAGCGATCTGATTCCGTTGCGTACCGCCTGTGTGCCACGCGAGGACGTGCTCCAGGGCGGGCTTGCAGACAACCACTTCGCAGCACAGCTCGACAAAGTGGTTCGTGATGCCGAGCACTATTCGGTCTACGGCGATGCTGAGGCGTTCTTCGCGCAGACCTACCCAACATCGGGTCTGAAGACGCTCCTCACCAAGACCTTCGGTCGTGTCACCGCAGCGACGGGCGTCGCTGGAGAGAACGGCGTCCTTCGACCCACCACATCCTTTGGTGGAGGCAAGACTCACGGCCTCACAGCGGTCTATCACCTGGCCGGCGGGGCTCGACCCGCTAACATCACCGAGTTCATCGACCCAAGCCTGCTTCCGGACGGGGCTGTTCAGGTTGCCGCGCTCGTCGGTGATGCTCTCGACCCCACCGCCGGGGTCGAGACCGATGGCCACCGCACCTTCACGCTGTGGGGCGAGATGGCGGCACAGATCGGTGACGACGCCTTCTCGGCGATGGCTGTCAACGACGTCGAGCGCACGGCGCCGGGAACGGGCACCATCAAGGCGGCTTTCAGTGGTAAACCAACGATCGTCATCGTGGACGAGATCGCCAAGTACCTGCGAGCGGTGTCCTCCTCGGGCAGCGAGGACGTGCGTCGCATGGCCCGCGCGATCCCGGTGTTCCTGGGGAACCTGTTCGAAGTCGCGTCTGACCCAACCAATCGGGTCTCCGTCATCATTACCCTGGCTGCCACCACCAATGCCTTCGGTGCAGAGACTACCGAGATCAGCGACCTTACCGGTGACGAGAAGGAACGGGTCGACGCAGGGAACGCGGCCTCCGTCAAAGCAGCCGAAGAGACGGGCGACGTACTGACCCGCGCCGTGCAACCATCCGCGGTGATCCGTCCTGCCGACGACAACGAGATCGGTGAAATCCTCAAGAAGCGCATCTTTGCCTCAGTCGATCAGAACGCTGCCGCTGCTGCTGGTGATGCCTACAGAGACCTGTACGAGACACTCGGCAAGACCGAGCAGTTGGCAGGCGGCGCCGAACATCCTGCGACCTACGGCGAGCTGGTCACCAAGATGTATCCGTTCCACCCCGAGTTGCTCCGTGTCCTCGACAAGCGTCTGGGCAACATCACACAGTTCCAGCGAGCGAGAGGCGCGCTGAAGTTGCTGGCTGAGGTTGTTGCACACATCTACGCGACGAACGATGACACCGCGATCATCAACGTTGGTGACATCGACTACGACAACGATCCGGTGCTCAACCACCTCACCGATGGACTCGGACGGTCCGAGTACGCATCTGTGGCCGAGGGGGACTTCGCAGGCAAGCAATCGCACGCAGCAGCAGTGGACGCTGAAGTCTTCCCCGGCAAGCCCGCCTACACCACCCGCGTCGCACGCACCGTGTTCACACATTCGCTTGAAATGGTGGCGACCGCAGGAGCCGGACGCAACGACTGGATCGTCGGCACCCTCCGCCCGGGCGAGGACACCGCCATCTTCGAGAAGGCACTGACGGAGTCCGAGAAGGTCTTCTGGCATCTGTCGTTCGACGGTGGGCGGTGGCGCTTCAACATCGAACCGAACGTCAATGCCATCATCGAGACCGAGAAGCGAAACGTCGCCAATACCGCTGTTGCAGCGAAGGTCGACACGCTCATTCGCAATGCTTTCGCCAACGATGGTGGTGCCAAAGCCGTGCACTTCCCGTCGGGTCCTGCCGAGGTTCACGACGAAGCCGGGCTGCGAGTGGTCGTGCTTGACTACAACGTCGTGGCCGTCACTCAGAAGAGCGCAGAGCAGCCACCTGCCGCAGTCGTCGAGATGCTGGACAAGGTCGGCTCCGTCGGCAGCCCGCGGACGTACCGCAATGCCGTGGTGTTCGCAGTCCCCGAAGACGAGCAGGTTGAAGTACTGAAAGACCGCGCACGAGTTTTGATCGCATCCAGCAATCTTGCCAGCGACGCCGCCCGTCTCGCGCAGTTCAGCGACGAAGTGCGCAAGAAGGTCGACGTCTACAACAAGGAAGCCACGCTCAACGCCCGTATCGCGGTGACCCGCTGCTACAAGCACATCTACTTTCCCTCCGGCGACAGAGCCACCGGCTATCTCCGCCACCGCGAGCTCCCAGCGCAGGCGCAAGGCGATACGAAGAACGCGACCTCGGCAGTGTTGAGCCTGCTTGAAGATGAGGACAAGGTTCGTAGCAGTCCGTTCACGGCCTCATACCTCCGGTCCAAGACCTGGCATGCCGCGAGCTCGGCCACAACGCGCTCAATCGCCGACTACTTCTGGACGGACCACGCGATCCAGATCGTCCGCAATCCAAACCTGATTCGCGAAGCGATCGTCAACGGCGTCAAGAACGAGAACTGGGTCTACTACGACGCAGGCACGGGTAAGGCCTTCACAGCGAGCACGATGGCCGGCTTCTCACCCGAGATGAAGCCTGATGCCGAGGTGATGACCGCTTCCGAGGCACAATCACGAGGCCTACTCGTCCGCAAGCCCACACAGACCGACCTGCGCGCTGTCATCACCAACGATGACCTCACCGGAGCCGAGATACGCTCCCGCCTCGAAGCCCAGTGTGGCGGCGAGCCCACCAAGACCGACGTCCTCGAACTGCTCGCCACTGCGGTACAAGCCAGCGACTATAAGTGGTTCGTTGTCCTCGATACAGAGCCCGCACTGGGCGTCCGAGCGCTGTCACCATCCGCGATCAAGGACAAGGGACTCGACGGCTTGCGCATCCTCAGCAGAGAAGCAGCCGACGCGCAAGAGATCGAGGTGCCGACCCGCACTCCGAACTCGAAGACCTTCAATGCGGCCGGCCCGGGCGGTGCGGCAATGCAGAGCCTCCTCGATCAGATTTCAGACTTCACCGTCCCTACGGTAAGCACAATGACCTTGAAGGTCACCGCCGACGAGGCCTCAGGCACCAGCGACATCGACCTCGCCGTGGCAGCGCTCGGCATGCTGCAAAAACAGCACATCACCGTTCGTGCGACGGTCCGCGCCGAATTCAAGGGAGTCACCGGCGGAGTCCAGTTCCATGGCACCGCCGACCGTCAAGACTTCCAGTCCGCGTACAACCATGTGAAGAAGGCCATCGCCGGAGCGAACAAGGTAGCGGGCGATGTCACCCTCGCCTTCAGCTTCGCGCCTGCTCTGGACATCACCGATGCTCAGTTCGGTCAGATTCACACCGTCATCAAGAACCTCGGTATGAAGAGCACCACCATGACGGCCGAGGTGACCAAATGAGCGCGGTTAAGCGGATCCGCCCCGGATCCCACCTCGCGCTCGTGGAAGGAGTCCGAGGGTTCCGACTCGTGGTAAGACCGGGTCGAGGCGAAGCCTTCGGAATAACGCTTGAAGAAAGCTACGGCGAGTACGGGGGCGCCATCACCGCACCGGTCTGTACAGCCACGCCCGCCCAAGCTGGACGTGTGGTTGATGCGCTGTTTGTCGCGATCCGTAAGGCAGGACATAAGCCAAGCGTGCTGGCGTTCAGACGTAAGGCACCGATTCGCCTCGGGGAAGCCGAGGGGGTCCGCCTAGCGCTGGTTCTGCTCGCGACACAGCCCATTGCCAAGCATGCACGCGTTCGGGCCCTCGTCACCGAAATCAATGCCATGAGCACCGAAGAGACCTACTACTGGTACTCCAAGTGCATGGGGCTCGAAGGCAATCGCGCGCGCAAGGCACTCCGAACCCTCCTCGCCGACTAAGGATATGACGTGACCACTTCAAGACCACGGGTCCTCATCGAGGACTGGCTACCCGTCGCAGAACTCGGAATCGAGTCGCGGCGAGAGCGCGGAGCAGCCTCCGCCCTACCACCGCTTTCGTTCCTTCACGTCTGGTGGGCTCGTCGACCACTTGTGGCCTCCGCCGCCGTCGCACTTGCTGGTGTTATGCCGACATGGAGCGAAGAGCTCGCTGAATCGTTCCCGGACGCTCCCGAACTGCGCACAGAGTCTTCCTATCGGGGTTGGTTGCTGCGCCTTGTTGGAATCTGGGGCGATCCGATCTCCGCGCGACGTGCCTACGACGCCGCCGTTGCGAGTGGCGTGCGAGTGGCAAACCCCTATACGTACCGACAGGCCTTCCGTAACGCGATCCCGAGGGACGACATTGACCTGCTCCACGATGTGCTCCGTCACACTTGGGGCACACTACCGATCATCGCCGACCCCACTGCAGGTGGAGGGTCAGTCCCTTGGGCTGCGAGTCGGCTCGGACTGCCCGTCGTAGCGAACGACCTCAACGGTGTTGCCGCAAGCGTGCTCAAAGCGGGCGTCGAGATACCCGCGGTTCGAGGCCTGACCCTCCTGCCGGAGATCAGGAAGTGGGGTGCGGAACTCGTTCGGCGTGTTGAGGAGCGTCTCAAGAACTACTTCCCGAGCGGGGAAGGCGAAGTTGTCGCAACCTACTTTTTTGCAAACGCTGTTCCTTGCCCGCGCACGGGGCGGCTCGTGCCACTGCTGACGAACAAGTGGCTACGCAAGGCAGCGGGCAAGGAGGCCGCAGTCCGAATGGTCACCTCCATAGAGGGGATCGAACTCAGGGAGCCACGTTTCGAGGTGACTCTGGGACGCGAGGTAGACAAAGCCGACGCCAGCACCGGAACAATGGCGCGAGGCAAGGCGGTCTCTCCATACGACAACCTGGTCATCGAGGGGGACTACATCAAAGAGGCAGCCCAGAACGGCGATCTTAGCCAACTGCTCTACGCCGTGGCGGTCCGGAAGCCATCCGGTGAACGTACCTTCCGTGCGCCGAATGAGGTAGACCTTCGGGCACTGCAAGCCGCGAATCGCACGTTCGACGCGGTGAAAGACGAGTGGTTTGGTGGCGGAATCCTGCCCACGGAGGAGTTTCCTGGAGGGAACGATCTGCGCCCCAAACACTACGGTCTCGATCGTTGGGTAGATTTCTTCACCCCTCGCCAAGCGCTCGTACACGGCACGTTTGGTGAGGAGTTCGCGCGACTTGTGCCCGAAGTGCGCGAGGCTCTCGGCGAGGCTGCTGACCATGTACTTTTCGAGTTGGCTCTGATGCAAGGCAAGGCCCTCAATTATAATTCGAGACTTGGCTCATGGCACGTCTCAAAACAAGTGATGCGAAGCGTCTTCGAGAGGCATGACTTCGCTTTTAAATGGACGTTCGCCGAGTTCGAAGGTGCAACCGCCCTCTACTCGTGGTGCCTCGACCAACTAACGGATGCCTACGGCGGGATCGCCCGCCTGCTCGACGAGACAGGATCGGCAGAGCTCGGCACGAACGACCGCCTTGAGCGTCAGGTCACGGTTACTCAAGGTAGCGCGGCAAGCCTCACACTGGATGACGGCTCCGTGACGCATATCTGCATGGATCCGCCGTACTACGACAATGTCATGTATGCAGAACTCGCGGACTTTTTCTACGTCTGGGAGAAGCGCACGCTGGGGCGTCTCGTTCCTGACTACTTCCGGGATGACCTCACTGACAAGGACAACGAGGCGGTGGCGAACCCAGCTCGTTTCGCGGCGATGGCAAGACGCAAGAACGAACTCGCCGATCTTGACTACGAGTCGAAAATGACCGCTATCTTCGCGGAGTCCCGACGAGTTTTGGTAGACGACGGAGTCCTCTCGGTGATGTTCACTCACAAACGAGCCGAGGCATGGGACACCCTCGGCATGGGCTTGCTTCAGGCCGGCTTCACCATCGAGACCTCGTGGCCCGTGAACACGGAGGCCGAGACCTCGCTCCATCAAGCGAACATGAACTCGGCGGCATCGACGATCATGCTCGTGTGTCGCAAGCGAGAGGATCGGCAGACAGAACACCGAACGTACCTGGATGACATCGAGCAGGATATTCGTCTCGCGGCACGTGATGCAGCAACAAGGTTCCAGCATGACGGTATCGACGGCGTAGACCTACTGCTCTCAACATACGGGCCAACGCTGTCTGTCATCTCGCAGAACTGGCCTGTCTACTCGTCCACTCCGGACGCTGATGGGCGGGACCAGTTGCTCCGTCCTGAAGACGCTCTCGCCTTGGCTCGTGAGGAGATCGTGGACCTTCGCCGATCCCGCCTTGTTGGCAAGGCGGCGAAGGTCGATGGCCTCACTGACTTCGTTCTGTTGGCGTGGGACACGTTCGGCGCAAGGGAGTTCCCGTTTGATACGGCCAGACTGCTTGCCCTTGCTGTGGGCAGCCTAGATGTGGACGATCTGGAGCGTGCCAAGATCGTATCGAAGTCGTCCGGGAAAGTGACACTGCTGACGCCGAAGGAACGGTTGCGCCGCGGTGCTGACTCGGGCCTTCCCGGGGTTACACCCGAAGCATCCTCGTTCGAGTACATCATCGACGCTGTTGACACTGCGCTCTACATTGCTGAGGTAGACGGGCAGCAGGCCGCTAAGCGCTTCCTCGATCGTCACGGATACGCCAGCGACGCCGGGTTCATCTCCACCCTGCAAGGCCTGGCGAAGGCGATCCCGCGGACCAAGGTCAAAGGCGCTTGGGTGGTGCCGGAGGCTGGGCTGATCGACACACTCTGCACCCTCTACTTCGATGATGTGGTTCTACCGGAGGCGGAGGAGATGGCCGCACCGACAGACCCCAACGAGAACACACTGTTCGACGTGGAGTGACATGACCCCGGACGACAGCGACGCTCTATCAACTGGATCGCCGGCGTCACCTGGCGGACCGGCGAGCCCTGATCTGTTCTCTGGCGACTCTATTTCGTCGCCGGACTCGTTCCAGACGGTTGATCTTGGAGCAAGCTACTCGCCAGATGACCGTCCGTTCGAGACGTTCTATCTACCGTTGCTGTCTCGGGCAGTGACCTACGACAGAGCCGTGGGCTACTGGTCAGCGTCCGAGCTTCAGTACGCGGCACAGGGCACCGCCCATTTCCTCGCGAACGGCGGGAAGATGCGCCTGATCGTCGGGGCGCAACTCGCGCAGCGAGACGTGAACGCGGTTATCGAAGGCAAGTCGCTCGACGACGTGGTGGCTGAGCGGCTGCTCGCCGACCCGGACCTTGCCGGGGCGCGGATCGTGCAGAGCGAGCATCTGAGCGTGCTGGCGTGGATGGTCGCCACGGACAGACTTGAGATTCGTGTCGGTATCCCAAGGGGAGAAGACGGTGAGCTGCTCACGCATCTACAGTCGGGGCGCTACTTCCACACCAAGTACGGCATCTTCGCGGATCGGTACGGGAACCGAGTCGCATTCAACGGATCGAACAACTCGTCGGTGACGGCCTGGGCGAGGAACCATGAGACGTTCGATGCCTACCCATCCTGGAATGTGCCGATTTGGGACTATCTGGGTGTGCACAAGGTGCTCGACTTCGAGAAGCACTGGACCGACAACGCTGATGCAGGATGGGCAGTCATAGACCTGCCGTCGGCAGTGCGGGAGCACCTCATCGAGCACGCCCCCGAGACCCCGCCGCTTCCACCCGGCGTTGTCTTGCCACCTCGGGAGACGCCGACCTCGTCCGAAGGCGACACCGAGGAGTTCGATGTCGAGGCAGCATGGGACGAGCTCGTCGCCTTGCGGGACGCACCGACCGAATCGCCCTGGACCGGTGTCGGATCAGCATGGGCGCAGCCTCTCCCACACCAAGCGGAGCTCATCAGCCGTGTCGTGAGCACCTACCCGCGCGGCTACCTGCTCGCCGACGAGGTTGGGCTCGGCAAGACCGTGGAAGCGGGCATGGTCCTCCGCGAACTCTTCACATCGGGCCGGGCGACGAAGGCGCTGCTGCTTGTCCCCGCCTCCGTGATGAAGCAGTGGCAAGAGGAACTCCACGAGAAGATGAACCTCTATGTTGCCCGCTTTGACAAGGGTGCGTTCGTAGATCGTTACGATGCGCCAATCCCGGTCGATCCGAACACAAATCCGTGGTCCGCGTTCCCCATCGTGCTCGCTTCGTCGCACCTTGCTCGCCGTCGCGACCGCCGGCGGCAGATACTCGACGCCGGTCCGTGGGACGTTGTCCTGGTTGACGAGGCTCATCACGCCCGGCGACGCGGCTCCAAGCCGACCGACACTCCGAACTCATTGCTGGCGCTGCTTCAAGAGATGCGCGACAAGGAGATGTGGCGGGCGCTGTACCTCGCCACGGCAACACCGATGCAGATGAACCCACATGAAGCCTGGGACTTGATCTCCCTGCTCGGGCTCAAGGGTCGGTGGGGCGTCAGCGCCGAGGACTTCATCCGGTACTTCAAGCTGCTGGCAATCGACCCGATGCACCGGCACTGGGACCTGTTGTGCGCAATGCTGGATGACTACTTCGCTGACCCACAGGCCGAGCGGGACGCTGACCTCGAACGGGAGATCGACGACGCACTCGGCTGGACGGGCGCGTACGTGGTCACGGCTCTAGCCGGGAACCCGCCGAGCGCAGACCTGAAGGCCAAGTTCCCGAACGAGACCTCCGAGTGGATGGACAAGTGGCTCCGTCGCCACACTCCGATGCGGGATCGTGTCTTCCGCAACACCCGAAAGACCATGCGCGACTACCAGGCAGCCGGGATCATCCCTAACGACGTGGTGATCCCGTATCGCCACGTCAAGGACGAGTTTATCCCGCTACAACCGAACGAGCGACGCCTGTACGAGCGGATCGAGGAGTACATCCGCCGCCACTACAACGCTTACATGGCCGAGGCTGGCAATCAGGCGCTCGGGTTCATCATGACCGTCTATCGCCGCCGACTGACCTCCTCGTTCGAAGCGATCAAACGGTCTCTTCGCCGTCGCCTGAGTGTGTTGGAGAACGGCAAAAACCTCGCCGAGCTGCTCACCGACGACGACAACGTAGATGTCGAAGGTTCGCTGTTCGAGCCAGAGGCCTTCGACACGAGAGCCGACCGCCTCCGTGACGAAATCGCAGAGCTCAAGTCGTTCCTCCAAGACCTCGATAGCATCACGGGTGAAGACAGCAAAGCGAGCAAACTTGTTGCAGACGTGACCGGGGCTCTGAACACGTACTCCTCTGTCGTCGTCTTCACCCAGTACGCCGACACGATGGACTACGTCCGCGAGCGGCTTCTCACGGCGGGGTACCGCCGCCTCGGCTGCTACTCGGGCCGAGGTGGGGAGGTCTACAACGTCGAGTCTGGAAGCTGGACCGAGGTTACGAAGTCGGAGATCAAGACCAGGTTCCGCAGTGGCGAGCTTGAAGTCCTCATCGGTACAGACTCCATGAGCGAAGGTCTGAACTTGCAAACGTCCGGGCGACTCATCAATTACGACATGCCCTGGAACCTCATGCGCGTCGAGCAGCGAATCGGGCGCGTTGACCGCATCGGTGCGTCGTACAAAGATATCCGCATCAGCAACTATTTCTACGCTGACACGGTTGAGGAGCAGGTCTACAAGGGCATCGCCGAGGACTACGGTGACTTCACCGATATCGTGGGCGACGCGGCCCCAGTGCTCGCCAATATTGAGAAGGCCATCGAGCGGTTGGCGTTGACCGGCCACGCAACGACCACCGAGATCGACTCCGAAGTCGGACAGATTCGACAGCAGGTCGAGGACATCCAGAATGAGCCTGTCGGCAACGACGACATGGGCGAACCAGGAGGTGGCGGTCGGATCAAGCAGCCGCCAACGCTGGAGGGCGGGACATCTCTGCGATACTTGGAACGTGTACTCACCGCGAACGGCCTAACCAGTGCTGTCTTCGAGTCCGACCCTTCCCGCCCTCGGGTGTATTGGCTCAAGCCCCCGGCGGAAGCACTCTCGGCTCTGTCTTTCCAGAAAGACGATGGTGTGCACGACATCGAGGAATACTTCGACCCGTCGCCGCTCGCACCACTGCCGGTGACGTTCGATCGTGTTACCTGGGATGAGAGCGATGACGCTGACCTGGTCTTCCTGACTTATGGGACACCTGAACTCGCGGCGCTGTTGCCCGCTGACACCGAGCACGTCAGAAGCGCCTGAGCGGCGCCGACAATTCTGAGCGCCAGCGGGGCTGTTCGATGTGATCGGGCCTATCTCTCGTTTTGGTCTACAGCGTCTCTGCTGAGGTGCTCCCGTGGTGCCGTTCCTGGCGCGTCAGATGGCACGGAGGTCTGTCGGCGCCAGAACAGCGCAGTACGGCGCGGCGTGCGTTGAATGGGCGTCATAGATGGAGTCAACGAGACGCGCAGAAGGGTGAGGGCAGTGATTGCAGTTCTGTACATCACTTAGGTCTGCGCATATCCTGAGTACATGAACGAGCGCTCCACGGCACCTCGCAAGGCAGCCATCTACCTCCGCATCTCCCAGGACCGCGAGATGGACGGGCTCGCTATTGAATATTCGCTTCGCTGGGGTCCACTGATCGAGGGTCCGGGGACCAGTCCGTCGGCGTAGCGATGGCGGCGTTGGGGACCAGCAGTGGTGTCGTTGGGGACCACCCTGCTTACGCTCCTTCCGCCGTGTGTATAGGGCACGCGGCGGAAGGAGCAATCTGGAATGGTACGGAAAATCAGAGCGAAGCTGGTGCTCCAGCTGCGCGCGGAAGGTCTGTCGGGGCGAGCGATCGCATCCTCACAGGGCATGTCCCGGAAGTCGGTCAGAGCGGTGTTCGAGGCCGCTGACGACGCGGGGATCGACTGGGACGACGTCGCCGATCTCAGCGACGAGGAGGTGTACTCGCGGTTGTTCCCGGGGCGGGGTGAGCACGAGAGCGTGTTCGCCCAGCCGGACTGGGAACGGGTCCATCGGGAGATGGCCAGGGTCGGCGTAACGCTGAAACTGCTGCATGGCGAGTACCTCGACGCCACCGCGGCGGTCGGGGACCCAGCGATGGGGTATGACCGTTTCTGCCGCACCTACCAGCGCCACGTGCTGGTCACCGGTGCTGCCTCGAGGGTGGGGCACAAGGCCGGCCAGAGCGTCGAGGTCGACTGGTCCGGCCCCACGATGGAACTGACCCACCCGGTCACCGGCGAGGTCTCGAAGGTGTTCTTGTTCGTGGGCTGCCTGCCTTTCAGTCGCTTCGCGTTCTGCTTTCCGGCGCTGGATATGCGTCAGGAGTCGTGGCTGCGGGCGCACGTGGCGATGTTCGAAGCGTTCGGCGGGGCAGTCCCCAGGATCGTGCCGGACAACCTCAAGACCGGTGTGGTCAGCCGCCCCCGTGAGGGTGAGATCGTCTTGAACGATTCGTATCGGGAGATGGCCGGTCACTATTCGGCGGCGGTGCTGCCGGGCCGGGTGCGGAAGCCAAAGGACAAGGCGAGCGTGGAGAACACCGTCGCGCACGTCGCGACCTGGGTGATCGCTGGGCTGCGGGACCAGCAGTTCACGACCCTCCCCCAGCTCGCCGCCGCGATCACTGAGCGGATGGAGGCCTATAACGCCGAGCCGTTCCAGAAACGGCCCGGCTCCCGGGTGAGCGTGTTCGTCACGGAAGAGCAGCCGCTGCTGACACCGCTGCCGGCGGTCGCCTATGAGATCTCGAGATGGCTCTACGGACGGCGCGTGGCCAGAAACGGGCACGTCTCGTTCGCGCGGAACTTCTACTCGGCACCGTTCGCCCACATCGGCGCCTCAGTTGATCTGCGGATCACGGCCCGAACGCTGGAGATCTACCACGGCAGCCAGCGGCTTTCCAGTCACCTGCTGCTGCCCGAGGGGTCGATGAACGAGTATCGGACCAATGACGCGGACCTACCTGCCGGGGACCGTTACCAAGCCTGGGACGCGGCACGGGTGCGGGCCTGGGCCGAGCGGATCGGGCCGGCGACGGTGATCGTGACCGAGCGGATCTTCGAGTCCGTGCCGATCGAGGAGCAGGGCCTGGACCCTGCGCTGGCGGTGTTGCGGCTCTCGCGCCGCTTCTCCGCTGACCGGGTCGAGGCGGCCTGCGCGCTCGCGCTGACGGGCCGGATCCGCTCGCCCCGCTACGCGCATCTGCACCCGATCCTGGCCACAGGGCAGGACAAGACCGCCGGGCTGCGTCCACCCCGCGAGGAACCCGCAGAAGAAGGCGGATACGTCCGCGGCGCGGACTACTACGCCGGAGGTGCCCGATGACCGTGATCGGTATCGAGACCAAGCGGAAACTACGCGAGATGGGCGCGAGCGCGCTGCTGGAGGCCATCGACGCCCAGGACGAGGGCCAGGTGCTGGGAATGTCGTTCGAAGACCGGATCCAGTTGGTCGTGGACGAGGCTCACTCCACCTTCACCCACGGCAAGGTCGAGGGCCTGATCCGCCGGGCCGGGCTGCGCTACCCGGGCGCGGACCTGCGCCGCCTGGACCTGGTCGAGGAACGCGGGCTGGACCGGAACGTGATCGCGCAACTGGCGACCTGCTCGTTCATCCAGCGCCAACAGAACGTGGTCTTCCAGGGCTTCACCGGCTCCGGGAAGTCGTATCTGGGCTGCGCGTTGGCGAAGCAGGCCTGCCAGCATCGGATCCGCGCGCACTACATCCGGATGCCCGACCTCGAGGAAGCCTGGGCACTGGCGAAGGACAAACCGCAAGGCCAGACGAAGTTCCTGCGGAAGTACTCGACGTTCACTCTGCTAGTGATCGATGAGTGGCTGCTGGACCATCCTGACGAGGCGATGCGTTCGATGCTGCTGGAACTGCTCGAACGCCGTTACGACACCGGCTCGACGGTGTTCTGCACCCAGTACGCGAAGAAGGACTGGCACCCACGGCTGGGCGGAGGGGTTCACGCCGATGCGATCATGGACCGGATCGTCCACAACACCATCTGGATCGACACCGGCACCCGGAACATGCGCGAACACACCGCGATGACCCAGTGATCCGATGACGGCGGGAGCCAGTGGTCCCCAGCGGAACGATCACTGGCCCCCGCCGACACGATCGGTGGCCCCCAAAGGCACGATCGACTGGCTCCCACCACTACGAATACTCAGCTATCGACCGCCAGCGCGAGGACTGTGAGAATCTCGCCCGGTTCCGGCGCTGGGAGGTCGTCGAGACCTACGTGGACCAGTCGAAGAGCGCCACCGACAGGAGCGCCATCCGCCCGGACTACGACCGCATGGTCGCCGACTATTTGCTCGGACGGTTCGACGCGATCATCTGCTACGACCTCGACAGGCTCACTCGGCAGCCCCGACAGCTGGAGGACTGGATCGACGCCGCCGAGCTGCGCGGCCTCGCCCTCGTCACGGCCAATGGCGACGCGGACCTTTCGACCGACGGCGGTCGGATGTATGCCCGCATCAAGGCGGCTGTGGCGCGGGCCGAGATGGAACGCAAGAGTGCCCGCCAGTCTGCAGCCCAGCGTCAGCGCGCTATGCAGGGGCGCGCCCCGAAGGGCATGCGCCCGCTCGGCTACGCCGTCGACGGTGAGGTGATCCCTCACGAAGCCGAGGCCGTGAAGGCGATCTACGAGCTGTTCACCAGGATCGAGCACCCTGAGTCGCTGCGATCGCTCGCCCGGGCTCTCAGTGGCACCGAGGAGATCGAAGGGCTCTCACCCCTTCCCAAACACACGCACACCGTGAGCGTCGAACGCGCTGCCGCCCGCGAGGAGCAGGGCCTCGAACCCCGACCGATCGTCGAGGACGGGCCGTGGGCGCCCTCCACCGTGCTCGGCATCCTGCGCAACCCGCGCTACGCGGGGCTGAGCACGTACACGCCGAAGTTCGCCCAGGCGGATGGGAAGCGTCGTCGGATGTGGAAGGCGCAGATCCTCCGCGACGACGCTGGAGAGCCGATCCGAGGGCAGTGGGAGCCGATCGTCGACGACGAGACGTGGTGGAAGGCTCAGCAAGTCCTCGACGACACGGAGCGGGTGACGAACACATCCGGCTCGACCAAGCGCAAGCACCTCGGCAGCGGGCTCTACCGGTGCGGATACGTCGAAGAGGCCACCGGCGAGACGTGTGGGAAGAAGGTGACTGGGGCACCGCGCGGGTACAAGTGCGCGGGGCACATCGTGCGCTCGGGCGCCGCCATCGACGACTTCGTCACGACGGTCGTCGCCAAGCGTCTTGCGCACAAGGACGCGAAGGCAATGGTCGAGGTCGCAGACGGCGGTCCGCACACGGCAGGCATCGACTCAGCGATCAGCGACCAGAGAGCGCGCATCCTGCGCGCCGAGGCCGACTACGATGCCGAGATCATTGAGGCACGCGACCTCAAGCGCGTACGGGACGCCGCAGAAGCGCGTATCCAGGAGCTGGAGGCCGAACGGCTCATTCAAGGCCGTACGGGCGCGCTGTCACCGATCCTGGGCGTCGATGACCCTGCCTCAGCATTCCGGGAAGCGTCACTTGACCTCCGCCGTCAGACCATCGACACCCTCGCCACGATCACGCTTCTCCCGCAGCCGCGCGGGCGCAAGGGGTTCAGGACCGAGTCCGTCGTCGTCGACTGGAGGTAGACCACCTGGCTGGGTAGCCACGCGGAGCGTGGCCGGGAGACCTCTTGAGAGCGGCGACGTGGCGTAAGCGCGTCGATTCACCGAGCACGACTGCCTGTCGCGCCCGCCGCTCTCCTCGACCACGGAGGAGACCCGCCATGACCACCCGAACGAACACCGATACCACGCCCCGAGCCTGGATCGGCTGTCTCGCCTGCTACAACAACGCTCGCCTCGTCGGCGAGTGGTTCGAGGGCGAGTCCGCCGACGAAGTCACCCTTGCTGACGTCCACGGCGGCGCTCATCGTGTGCGCCCTGGATGCGAGGAGCTGTGGGTCATGGACCACGAGAACATCCCCGCCTCGGGCGAGATGAGTCCGTCGGAGGCCGCCGAGTGGGCTCGTGTCCTCCTCGCGGTCCCCGAGCATCAGCGCGATGCTCTGTGCGCTTGGGTGGCCTCCGGTAGCTACGTTGCCGAAGGCACCGGAGACCTGCCGTCTGTTCCCGACTTCGAAGAGCGCTTCTGCGGCACGTGGGGCAGCTTCCGGGACTACGCCGAGACCCTCGCCGAGGAGATCGGCCTCATCCCGCAGGACGCCCCGGAACAGCTTCTGCGTTACTTCAACTGGGTTGCCTGGACCCGCGACCTCGAACACGATTACACGGTTGTCCGAGCCGACGCGATCTCCGTGTACGTCTTCAGGGACCTGTGAAGGGAACGATCATGAGTGCTGAGTCCAACGCCTACAGCCATGCCGAATCGTTTCGCTGGTGGGTCGGCAACCCCGAGATGGGCGATGAGGAGGCTCACCTCCATGACCTGCTCGCCCTGCACAAGGCAACCGTCGAACTGATCCGCCAGCAGCGCGACCTTCTCGGGTATTACGACACCGATGCCGAGCTATTCGGCGATGACCCCGACGTCGACTGAGTTCAGAGTGCCCGTAGCTTCGGCTACGGGCAGCGAGCACGTGGCCGGAAGGGCGGGCGTAAAGGCGCACCCATCACTAATGAACTGCGGCGGCGCGTGGGGCATAGCCGCTATACAAGCCTTGGTTTGGAGATGGGCTAGGGGAGTGAACGAGTCAATGACAACACCAAAACGCCCAACGGCATATGCCCGCTATAACCGGGGAACGAAGACCGCAAAGGAAGTAGCAGCTATGACCGGAACCTCTGAACGTACTGCACGGCGGTGGACCTCTAAGCCCCGTGAGCTGTGGTTGAAGGAGAAAGCTGAGGAGCGCGAGGCGATCCGGCGTTTCCACGACGACCTGGGGCACTCGTGGCCGGAGACAGCAGAGCACTTCAAGCTTGCTGAGGACACCGTAAAAAGGCGGGCCTACCGCGCTCGGAAAGAACGCGCGGAAGAGGCGCGACTGCGCGTGGAACCCCCACTGCCCTTGGAACAGCTGTGACGAAGCCCCATCCTCATAGCGCCATGTACGAGGGGCTACTAGTTGAGCTGAACGAGGACACCCACCAAGTCATTGACGAAGCTCTAGAGGGCTACCGCATCGGTCTGCAGAATGCTGTAGACCGCAAGGAAGCGGAGAGCCTTGAGATAGATGCCGGGTGGCGCGAACGAATCAGACTCATCGATGAGCTGCGCGCGGAGCTGAAGATACGCACCCTCGCGATGCTCCCTGACAAGCAGGAGTGACAGTGCCGGAAAATCGGCCTGTTGTGAGCCTGTCTGCGGCGTTTTCAGCATCTCGCTGGAGTGTTCGCCCTGGACATCGGGTGTGGGGCCGTTACAGCGACACCTGTGGCCGTTTAGCTTCTCGGAGGCGAATATGAGCACTCAAGCTGCGTTGACTTTGGCCGATATCGCCGCTCAGTCCGAGGTCAGCATGTCCACGCTGCGCCGAAAGCAGCGGGCCGGAGAGTTCCCCGACGCTTTCAAAGACGATGGTGGCCGCTGGAAGGTTCCGGTGTCCAACCTGCACGCCGCGGGGATCAAGCTCACGCCTCAGCTGAACCATGAGCGGGCCGAGGCTCCTGCCCCGGCTGCTCCAGATGCTGGAGAAGTGGTGGAGCTACGACACCGGGTAAAGCTTTTAGAGGCAGAAGTGCGCGCTGAACGGGAGAAGAATGAGCTGCTGACACAGTCCCTTGCTGACCTGCGTTCAGCACTACGAGCAATCGAACCGCCTAAGTCCCCAGACCCAGAGGTAGCACCGGCTCCGGAGCAGCCTGCGGTGCAGCCTCAGTCGGAGCCAGTCAGCAGTGAGCCGCGTCGCCCCTGGTTGGCGCGGCTTTTCGGTGGTTAGTCAGCGTGATCATGTGGTTGTCCAAACCGCTTGGTCAGCTTGGGCACGGTGGTTAACCACGACTTGGTCATCCCGCTGTTTTACTGGCATTCAGGGTGGTCAACCTGGTTATCCAAACCACTTGGTCAACATGGGCACGGTGATTAACCGCCTGACCATGCCCACGTCATCGACTGATCTCGATCACCTGGACGACAGTGCACGTCCGTATGGGGATCCGTCACCGGGACGTCGGTTAGGTTGACCCACGCTGATTCGTCAGTGGGCACTGTATAGTCAGTACATGCTGACTATTGCTTCGCGTCTTGATGTGATGAACAGGCTTGGCCGGGCCATGGCT
>Ga0209487_1001921_pt1 | contig 17166 bp, 17 predicted proteins | sample Poulit2012_FD_187524 | JGI IMG/M metagenome (GOLD analysis project Ga0209487, IMG submission 187524) | Agricultural soil microbial communities from Georgia to study Nitrogen management - Poultry litter 2012 (SPAdes) (version 2) | ecosystem: Environmental > Terrestrial > Soil > Agricultural land...
GCTAGTATCCCAGCCGGAGTGGGCCGCCACCGGGACCAAGCTCCTGGTCGGTGCCCGTACCCAGGCAAGCGTGCCCGCCCCCGGCACGCGCCTGGCCCGCGGCCCCGCGCCCCATTGCCCGTGGCTAGCGCCCCGCCTCCCCACCGGGTCTCGATGCACATCACCCCCTCGAGGCCTCCCAAGTGTCGGGACGAGGTGGGACAATCACACTGATGACCACCCTCTCCGCTCCCCGTGCCTTGGCCGATGGCGTCTCACGCCGCACGCTCACCATCGGTCCGCACACCATCGACACCCCCGTGGTGCTGGCACCGATGGCCGGGATCACAAACATGGCGTTCCGGCTGCTGTGCCGTGAGTTCGGCGCCCTGCACAGCCACGACGACGGCGGTCTGTACGTCTCGGAGATGGTCACCACCCGCGCCCTGGTCGAGGACCACCGCGAGTCCTGGCGCCTGGTGACCATGGGGGAGAGCGAGAGTCCCCGCTCGGTGCAGCTGTACGGCGTCGATCCCGTCACCGTGCGCCGCGCTGTGGAGATGCTGATCGAGCGCGACCAGGCCGATCACATCGATCTGAACTTCGGCTGCCCCGTGCCCAAGGTGACCCGACGCGGCGGGGGTGGCGTGCTGCCCTGGAAGACGGAGCTGTTCACCCAGATCGTGCGGGGAGCGGTCGAGGCCGCCGGGGACGTGCCCGTCACCGTCAAGACCCGCATCGGCATCGACGACGACCACCTCACCTACCGCGATGCCGGCCTGATCGCCCAGGAGGTCGGGGCCGCCGCGATCGCCCTGCACGGCCGGACCGTCGTCCAGCACTACTCCGGCACCGCCCGCTGGGAGGCCATCACCGACCTGAAGGAGCTGGTCACCGACATTCCGGTGCTCGGCAACGGCGACATCTGGTCGGCCGAGGACGCGATCGACATGATGGAGCAGACGGGATGCGACGGCGTGGTCGTCGGGCGCGGATGCCAGGGCAGACCCTGGCTGTTCGCCGATCTCGCCGCCGCCTTCGCCGGCCGTCCCGACCGCATCCACCCGACGCTCGGCGAGGTGGCCACCACGCTGCGCCGCCACGCCGAGCTGCTGGTGGAGTTCTTCGAGGACGAGGGCCGCGCGCTCCGAGACCTTCGCAAGCATGTGGCCTGGTACTTCAAGGGCTACCCCGTGGGCGGCCAGATGCGCCACCGCCTGGCGACGATGGAGTCCCTGGCAGATCTGGACGCGAAGCTCGCCGAACTGGACTGGGGCAGCCCCTACCCGGGTGCGGCCGTCGAAGGGCCCCGGGGCCGGGCCGGCTCGCCCAAGCGGGCCGTGGTCCCCGAGGGGTGGATGGACTCGCGGGACGTCGCCGCCGATCATGCTGATCGCCTCCACGAGGCGGAGCTGGACACCTCCGGAGGATGAATCGATGACCACTGAGCACCTGGACCCCGGTACGGCGGCCCGTGATGCCGCTCCGCCCGGGTACAGCCCGGCCGACCTCGAGCGCTTCGCCCCCGAACCCCCGAAGTCCCAGGCCCGCACCCCGTTCCAGCGGGATCGCGCGCGGGTGCTGCACTCCTCGGCGCTGCGTCGACTGGGCGCCAAGACCCAGGTGCTGGGTGCCGGCTCCGACGACTTCGTGCGCACCCGCCTGACCCATTCCCTCGAAGTCGCCCAGGTGGGCCGCGACATCGGCCTGGAGCTGGGCTGCGACCCGGACATCGTCGACGCCGCCTGCCTCTCCCACGACCTCGGCCACCCGCCCTTCGGTCACAACGGCGAGAAGGTCCTCGACGCCATCGCCGAGGACTTCGGGGGCTTCGAGGGCAACGCCCAGACCCTGCGCCTGCTCACGCGGCTCGAGCCCAAGCTCATCGCCGCCGACCGGCCCTACGGGTTGAACCTCACCCGGGCCAGCGTCGACGCCGCCATCAAATATCCCTGGGCGCGCGGGCAGGGACCGGACCCTGCGTCGCCGAAGTTCGGAGCCTACACCGACGATCTCGAGGTGTACCGGTGGGCCCGTCAGGGGGCCGTGGAGGGTCGCCAGTGCTTCGAGGCGCAGGTGATGGACCTCGCCGACGACATCGCCTACTCGGTCCACGACGTTGAGGATGCCATCACCGGGCGGACTCTGGACCTCAGCCGCTTGGCCGATCCGATGGAGCGGGCCGCCGCGCTGTACGTGGTCCAGGACTGGTACATGCCCGACGAGCCCCTCGACGCCCTCGACGAGGCGCTGCAGCGCCTGGAGGCCGAGCCGTACTGGGTGCGCGAGTTCACCGGCTCGATGCGCTCCTCGGCCGCCCTGAAGGACATGGCCAGCCAGCTGATCGGTCGCTTCACCCGCTCCGTCATCACGGCCACCCGCACCGCCCACGGACCGGGCCCCGTCTCCCGCTACGATGGCGATGCCATCCTGCCTGAGCACACGCGCATGGAGATCGCCGTGCTCAAGGGGCTGGCCGCCGCCTACGTGATGTCCTCGGCCTCCCAACGGCCCGTCTACGAGCAGCAGGAGCAGATCATCCGCGACCTGTACTCCCAGTTGTGGAACACCGGCACGACCTACTTGAACCCGCTGTTCGCCGAGCTGTGGGACGGCGCCGCCGATGACGACGCCCGCAAGCGCGTGGTGGTCGACCAGATCGCCTCCTACACCGACGTCACCGCCCGGCGCCTGCACGACGTGCTGTTCGACCGCTCCCTGACCCACGTCACCGCGGCCGATACTCCGTTGCCCGGTCTCGGATCGGAGCTGTGAGGCCGTGGCCCAGGGTCTGATCCGCCGCGCCGACGTCGACCAGGTGCGCGAGCGTTCCCGTCTGGACGAGATCGTCGCCGAGCACGTCACCCTGCGCACCGCGGGCATCGGGTCCATGAAGGGCCTGTGCCCTTTCCACGACGAGAAGACCCCCTCCTTCCACATCCGCCCTCAGCTGGGCCACTGGCACTGCTTCGGCTGCGGCGAAGGCGGGGACGTGATCTCCTTCGTCCAGAAGATCGACCACCTCAGCTTCGTCGAGGCGGTCGAGATGTTGGCCGGCCGCTACGGCATCCAGCTGCACTACGAGGACGGAGGACGCGGGGGAGGCCGCCCCGACTTCGGCACCCGGCGCCGCCTGCTCGACGCCCACGCCATCGCCGAGGAGTACTACCGCGAACAGCTCTCCTCACCGGGAGCGGAGGTCGGCAGACGGTTCCTGACCGAGCGCGGTTTCGACCGGGCCGCGGCCGAGCATTTCGGGGTGGGCTTCGCGCCCGAGGGCTGGGACGCGATCACGAGAGTTCTGCGCGGGCGCGGTTTCACCGAGCCCGAGCTGATCGCCAGCGGTCTGGTCTCCCAGGGGCAGCGCGGCGTCTACGACCGGTTCCGGGGACGGCTGGTGTGGCCGATCCGCGACATCACCGGCAACACCATCGGCTTCGGTGCACGTCGGCTGCTGGAGTCCGACCCCGGCCCGAAGTACCTCAACACCCCCGAGACCGCCATCTACCGCAAGTCCAGCGTCCTGTACGGACTGGACCTGGCCCGCAAGGACATCTCCTCCCAGCACCGGGTGGTGGTCGTCGAGGGCTATACCGACGTGATGGCCGCCCACCTGGCGGGAGTCACCACTGCCGTGGCCACCTGCGGCACCGCCTTCGGCTCCGAGCACGTGAAGATCGTGCGTCGTGTGATGGGCGATTCCAACCCCTCCTCGGGTCTGCGGCTGAACGCCGACGGCCGGGGCATGGGCGGGGAGGTCATCTTCACCTTCGACGGGGACGCCGCCGGGCAGAAGGCCGCCCTGCGGGCATTCGAGGAAGACCAGCGCTTCGTGGCCCAGACCTACGTCGCGGTCGAGCCGGGCGGGATGGATCCCTGCGACCTGCGCCTCACAAAAGGCGATGCCGCCGTGCTGGACCTGATCGACACGCGCCGGCCGATGTTCGAGTTCGCGATCCGCTCGGCGATCGCCGCCGTCGACCTCGACACGGTCGAGGGGCAGGTCAGTGCGCTGCGGATGGCGGCACCGGTGGTGGCCCGGATCCGCGATCGCGCGATGCGTCCCGAGTACGCACGCCGTCTCTCGGGCTGGCTGGGCATGGACGAGCGCACCGTGCTGCGTGCAGTGCACGACGCCGCCCGCGCCGAGGGCCGCGAGGCCCGGCCGCGCCCCGGCGAGGAGAGACCCGCCCCGCAGCGAGCGGGGGAGGGCGAGGGCGCGGGGGAGGAGCCCGTGATCCCGGTGGCCCGGCTGTCGGACGTGGTCAGCCCCCGCGATCCGGTGGGGCAGGTCGAGGTGCAGTCGCTGGCCGTGATGCTGCAGTCCCCGGTGCTGCTGTCGGCCCAGCAGGTGGGGGCGCTGCCCGACGACGCCTTCCATGTCCCGGCCCTGCAGGGGGTGTGGGACGTGATGCTCGCGGCCGGCACCCTGCTCGACGCCGTCGAAGGCACGCTCAGCCCGGCTCGCTATCTCGACCAGGTGCTCGAGATCGCCGGGGAGACGGTACGCCCCCTGATCGTGGAGATCACGAATCTCGGCCTGCCCGCTCGGGACGAGCAGGACCTGGCGCGGCTGGCGGCATCTTTGCTGGACCGCCTCAGCGAGCTGTCCATCACCCGTGAGTACTCGGTGCTCAAGCAGCGGCTGCAGCGCACGGACCCCGCGGATGGGGAGCGCTATCAGGAGATCCTCACCCGGCTCGCACAGGTGCAGGACAAACGCCGGTCGCTGCGGACCGCCGACGATTGAGCCGCTGCCGGCGACGGTCGCGCAGGGACCGGACCGCTTCGATGCTGCCGCCCACGGCGAGGGCGATGCCGATGCCGAGGCCGACTCCCAGCAGGGGCTGGTCATGGAAGGCTAGTCCGCCGAGCATGCCGATCCCCACGGTGTAGATGCTCCACAGCAGGGCGGCGATCGCCGCGAAGCCGATGAAGCGCCCTCGCGGGTAAGCGATCATCCCGGAGGCGACGTTGGTGGCGGTGCGTCCGCCGGGGATGAAACGGGCCGAGAGGATCAACATCCCGCCGCGGTTGCGCAGTTCCCTCTCCGCCCGCTGGACGAGCGGGCCGCTGAGCTTCCTGCGACGCAGCCAGCGGGTCACGGGCCCGATGCCTCGTCCGAGGTGGTGGGCGGCCACGTCCCCGAGCAGCGCTCCGGCCCAGGCGGAACCGATCAGCAGCAGCGCGTTCGGGTTCCCGGTCGCGGCATAGGCCGCCGCCGCGATCACTACCGTCTCCGCGGGCACGATGGGCAGCACGGAATCGAACAGGGCCAGGACAGCGACCAGTGCGAACAGCCATGGTGAGGTGAGCAGGGACTCTGCCAGGTGGAGCACGGCGTCCATGAGGGCATCTCCTGAGGAGCGGGTGGGCAGGACATGGACGACGCTAGGCAGTGGCAGGGGGTCGGCAGAACGGGGCAGGCCCTCGCGGCCCGGCAGGGATCCGGGCCGAGATCATGCGGGAAACCGTAAGGGATCGCAGGGCTGTTCCACTGCTGCGAGCCGTCCCCGCGTTGATACCTTGCAGTCGACGTCGGCCGACGTCGTCCTGTCCCTGGGAGCCTTTCCATGCGCCTGCCCGACCTGTCCGGCATCCAGCTGCCGCGCGAGCCCGTCCGCCTGGTGCGGCGCTCGCTGCGCCACGTCGTCGGCACCGTGCTGGGCCTCCTGCTGGGCACGCTGCTGGTGCTGACCGCGGTGCTGGCCCTGCTGCGCTGGCACGGTCCGTACGCCCGGGTGCGCCGCTGGGAGCTCTGGCGGCAGAAACGCTTCTACCACCTCCATTTGGAGACCGACGGAACGGCCGTCCTCGGGGCCCGGCGCGGGATCCTGGTCGGATTGGTGGCCGGGGGACTCGGCTACGTCATGTTCGACCTGCTGCTGCTGGTCCTCGGGATCGTGCTGGGCAGCCTGCAGCAGACGCTGCTGGGAAGGCCCGTGATGTTCACCTTCGACCTGTGGGTGATCAGCCGCCCGGCCCTGCCGGTGCTGCTCATCTTCGGCACCTCGAGCCTTCTGGCCACCGCCGTGTACGCCGAGGTCGCCGTCGCCGTGCAGGCGGCACTGCTGCGCTGCTGGTCACCGGTCGTGCGCGAGGACGCCCTGGAGTCACGGATCAGCCGCTTGCTGACCACGCGCCGCGGCGTGGTCGTGGCCATCGACGATGAGCGCCGCCGCATCGAACGGGACCTGCACGACGGAGTCCAGCAGAACGTCGTGTCGCTGTCCGTCACCCTCGCCCGAGCGCGGCGCGCCGCCGAGCCCCAGCGATCCGCCGAACTGCTCGAAGCGGCCCACACGCAGTCGCAGGCCCTGATCGAGGAGGTGCGGCAGGTGGCCTGGCGCGTCTATCCCAACGCACTGGACGAGCACGGCCTCGCCTCGGCGATCGACGAGGTGGCCGCCACCAGCCCGCTGCCGGTCCAGGTCGACCATCGTGCCCAGGACGATCTGCCGCAGGCCGTCCAGTCCGCCGCGTACTTCGTGGCCAGAGAGGCGCTCACCAATATCGTCAAGCACGCCGGGGCGAGTTCGGCCCGGATCTCCCTGAGCACGCAGGAGCACTCGGGCCGCCGGCTGCTGCACCTGGAGGTGCACGATGACGGGACTGGCGGCGCCGACCCCGAGGGAGGCGGACTGCAGGGCCTGGCGCGACGGGTGGCCGCCCTGGACGGTAGCGTTCACGTCAGCAGCCCGCCCGGCGGGCCCACCGTCATCACCACGGAGATCCCCTATGAGTGAGCCCGCCTCCCGCCCCGAGTTCCCGCACCCCGAGAGACCGCATCCCGAGATCCCGCCCCCCGAGAGGCCGTTGAGCATCGTCCTGGCCGATGACGCGGTGCTCCTGCGCGAGGGCGTGCGCAGCCTGCTGGAGGAGGAAGGGCTCGAGGTCCTCGCCTCCGTCGGGGACGGCGAGGCGCTGCTGTACGAGGTCTCCGGTCACCGGCCCGACCTGGCGATCGTGGATGTGCGGATGCCGCCCACCCACAGCGACGAGGGCCTGCGAGCCGCCCTGCGGATCAAGCGAGAGCACCCCGGGGTGGGAGTGCTGATGCTGTCCCAGTACGTGGCCCGCGAGTACGCGAGCGAGCTGCTGAGCACGGAGATGCCCGGTATCGGTTACCTGCTCAAGGACCGCATCACGGAGATCGACGGGTTCCTGCGCGCGGTGCGCAACGTGGCCGCCGGTGGTACCGTCATCGATCCCGCCGTGGTGCGCACCCTGCTGCGCAGCCCGGACCAGCGCCGAGCCGTCAGCCGCCTGACCCCGCGTGAGGTGGAGGTGCTCGAAGCGATGACCGAAGGACTGTCGAACCGCGGCATCAGCGAGCGGCTGTTCCTGTCGATGAGCACCGTGGAGAAGGCGATCAGCGCGATCTTCGACAAGTTCGAGCTGCTGGGTGATGAGCAGACCAGCCGCCGGGTCCGGGCGGTGCTGACCTACCTCGAGGAGCAGTGATCCCGCTCAGGCACGCGGTGGGGATCTGCGCCCTCCGGTCCGCTCGCGCCTCTGCCCGGCTCACGCCAGGCTGAGCGCACGGGAGGCCGCCGCCTCGAGGCGCTGCTGAGCACTCGCGTGCAGCAGGCCGGTGGTGAAGCCGTTGTGTCCGCTGCGATTGCCCAGCTGCGCGTGGTCGCGCAGGAATTCGGTGGTCACCACGGCGTCCTGCAGCTCGCCGAGCAGGACATGGAACTCGGTCGCCCGGTCGAAATGCTTCGCAGCCTTCGGCTCGACGGGGAGCAGCAGCTCGGCCGCGTACCGCCAGCGCTTGGCCGCCTTGCGGGCCGAATGCAGCGCCTCCGGCGCTCCCTGGGAGTCTCGCACCCGGCGTCGGACCTCGTCGCGAGCCTCTTTCAGACGCCGAATCGACGGCGGCTCGACGAAATGCGGGGGAGTCTGCTGCCACGTCCCGAGCAGCTCGACGGCGCGCCCCCAGCTGGGGCCGATGCGGTCGCGATCCACGGCCTCGATCGCCCGGCGGCGGCGAGCCGCCAGGGCGCGGGCCAGGTCCTGCCGCGCAGGGCCCAGGACGAGCGACTCGGGCAGGGCATCGACCTCGCCGAGCAGGGCCTGACTCAGCACATCGGTATCGCGGACGTCGCTGAGGGCGCGCGCGACGAAACGCAGATCGTCATCGGCGGGTCCCGGCACGGGGAAGGACTCCGGGAAGGTGCGCAGCACCGCCCGCAGCCGGCGCAAGGAGGTGCGGGTGGCGTGCACGACCTCCACGGTCATCTCCCGTTGAATGGCTTCGCCGGTCGAGTACTCGAAGCGCGCCAGCCCCAGCAGGGCCTGTTCGGCGTGCTGGCGGACGTAGGCGGACAGGGCGTCGTCAGTGGTCATGTGCCCCCTTCCGAGGGTGCCCGGTGTGAGCCAGTATGGCTGGACGGACCGTGCGGGGTCCGAAACCCGGAGCTGGGGTCCGAATCCCGGAGCGACCCGTGCCGAGCGCGGCTCGACCCTCCCATGAGCACCCAGCGCGGCGAAACACAGGTCACCGCCGATCCGATGCGACCGCATGTCGTATCGCCATCACGATGCTCCGTCGCGCCTCCCGTCCTTCGGGAGTGGGGAGGAGTGGGTACACGTGAAGGTGACCATGCTGTTCGTGGTATTCGATGTCCGCGCCCTCGTCCATGGCCCGTTGCACGAAAAGCCGGGTGTCGGGGTTCAGCAGATCCCTCGTGCCGCTGAACACGATGAGCCGTCCTATGCCCCTGGCATCGCCGAGGAAGGGGTTGAGGATCGGATCCTCTCCATGCTCACCGATCCAGAGCTCAGTGAGAAGCAGCTGTCCCTTCTTGACCAGCCAAGGATCCACCGGCTGGATCTCATCGATCTCCGGGTTCGCCATCCTCATGTCCAGCGCCGGAGAGATCAGGAGGGTGAGGTCGACAGGATGGCCGCGCTGTGCCAGCAGCAGGCTGGCGGACAACGCGATGGTGCCTCCTGCGGAGTCGCCCATGAGCGCTGTCGGTCCGTCGATCCGCTCACAGAGCCGGGCCACCACGGGGACGACGGTCTCGGCCGACCCACCAGTGTGGACCAGGGGGTATGCCGGGAGGACCACACGCACAGCGGCCTCGGCGGCGATCTTCTGGACGAGCTTCCAGTGGGCCGACGCCGCCTCGTCGATCCAGCTCCCACCATGGAGATGGACGACGGTCCCCTGCGGCTCGGTCCCCGAGGGGGTGATCGTATGCACGTGCCAGCCATCGTCGTAGACGGAGCTGACCGAGAGGCCCTTCTTGAGTCGTTGCGGGGCACGGGTCGGCTCCGGACGGGCTCTCCGGTACTCGATGTGCCGCCTCACATGGTCACGTGAGCGGTGGTTCTTGTTCGATCGGCGCAGACGCATGATCGTCGGCATGAGGCGGCCCGCCAGGCTCGGGCGCGATGGGGTGCCGGCCCCTTCCGGCTGCTTGGTCGTCATCCTGGTCGCGCTCCTCCGTACGCCGAATCTGATCCCGGACCGCCAGGACGGGGTCCATGCTCTCAGTCGATATCCCGTGTGCTCACATCATGACCTGCTGTACTCCGCCGGCGCCTCACATGGTCACAAGAGCCTGCAACGATTCCTCGATCTCCGCCGAGGCCGGGTCGCCCAGGAAGCACGGCGCCGGTGGTGCTGGCGGTGCCGATGGTGCGTGCCAGCAGGATCCCCTGACAACGGCGCGAACCGATGGTGGCCCGCTCGCTCAGGCACAGATCGTCGACTGTGCCGTCTCGACGCTGTCGTTGATCTTCTCCACATCGAGCGTCGACATCCCATCCATCAGCTCGCTCCCGGTGAGCCAGGCCTCGCTCTCCTGGTCTCCTGCGCCGGCGACCATGAACAGCTGCCCGGCCGCGCCGAGCTCGAAGAGCAGGGGCTCCTCCAGCGTCACCGAGCCCTCCTCGGCGGGCAGATCGTCCTTCAACCGCTCCAGGATCGCGCAGCCGTCGGCGATGTCCTGGCCTGTCCGGTCTCCTCCGCCGAGACCGTCGGAGGAGACCAGGACACCGCCGAGTCCTCCGAGGCCCAGCCCCGCGAGCCCGGCCATCACGGCGGCGGCCGCGGCGATCAGCACGACGGTGCGGGTGCGGTGGGCGCCCCTCGGCGGGCTGGTCGCTGAGGGGTCCACAGGTGGTGAGGTCGTCATGGCCTCACCCTGAGGACCCCGGGGCGCGATGTGGCCGCGCCGGCGCGGGGATGGGTGCTCGAGCGAGCTCCGACCCTCGCCTCCAGGTGGAGGGAGTGCCGGATGGCAATGGCGGATGCCGAGGTCAGGACTTCACGGCACCCTGGGTGAGTCCCGAGATGACCCACTTCTGCGTGAAGATGTAGACCACGATCGCCGGCGCCATCGCCATGAGGTACGAGGCGAAGGCGATGTTGTAGTTGTTGCTGAACTGGGTCTGGAACATCTGCTGCAGGACGGGCAGCGTCTGCAGCTCAGGGTTCGTGGTGATCAGATTCGGCATCATGAAGTCGTTCCACGAGGCCAGGAACGCGAAAATCCCCACCGTGGCGGACATCGGTGCGAGCAGCGGGAAGATCAGCCGTACGAACACCTGCCAGGTGCTCGCCCCGTCCACCCGCATCGACTCCTCGAGCGAGATCGGGATCGATCGCAGGAACGCGGTGAACAGCAGGGTGTTGAACGAGAGGGCGAACACGATGTGCAGGATCGCCACCCCGATGGGATTGTCCAGCCCGACGATGCCGGTGAGCTTCACCTGCGGCAGCGCCACCACCGGGAACGGGATGAACATCGCCGCCAGCAGGTAGAAGAAGGACCAGCGGAACAGGCGACGATCCCAGTTGCGCACGATGGCGAAGGCGGCGAGCGCGGAGATCACGATCTCCCCGAAGACCGACACGGCCGTGATGAACGTGGAGATCGCGAGTCCGCGCGGGAAGTTGGTCAATTGCCAGGCCTGCTCGAAGCCCTCGAACGAGAAAGGCACCGGCAGGGAGAAGGCCTGGCCTTCGACCGCCTGTGCCGTCGTCTTCAGCGACATGTTCACCGTGACGAACAGCGGCACGAGCACGGCCAGCGAGCACACGATGAGGATTGCGGTGGCGGGCCAGTTGATGCGGTCGGTGCCGACCCCGCCGCGCCGGCCGGACGCGCTGCGGGCGGGCGAGGTGTCTGCGGCCGGCCCGCCGGGGGCGCGCGGGTCCGTGGACTGGGGGATGGTCATGCTCCGAAGCTCGCTTTCCCGGCGGTGAGCCGCAGTTGGATCCCGGCGAGGATCAGGGTGATCAGGAAGAACACCGCGGCGTTGGCCATCTGGTAGCCATAGTCGCCGCCGTTGAAGCCCTTGAAGATCGTCATGGCGATCGAGCTCGTGGCGGTGCCGGGACCACCGTCGGTCAGGCCCACGATGATGTCGTAGGCATTGAGGTAGCCCTTGAAGCCCAGGATCGTATTGATGAGGATGAAGCCCGAGACCATCGGGAGGGTGAGACGGGTCAGTCGCTGCCAGCCCGAGGCACCGTCGATCGCCGCCGCTTCATACAGCTCGGCCGGGATGGTCACGAGCCCCGCGATATAGATGAGCATCGCGCCGGGGATCGTCGACCACGCGGTGACGATCACGATGCCCAGCCAGGCGAGGTCCTCGTTGGCCAGGATCGACTCCGAGAGGAACCCGACCCCCAGTGCCTGTCCCAGGGCCGGCACAGAATTGGACAGCAGGAACTTGAAGACGAACGCGATGATGATCCCGGAGATCACCATGGGGATCACGAAGATCGTGCGCAGCGCTGTCTGGAAACGGATCCGTGAGGTGAGGCCCAGTGCGAGCGCGAAGGCGATCACGTTGGCCGCGATGACGGTGACCAGGGCGAAGCCGAGCGTGAACACGTACGCGTCCAGGATGTTTGGGTCCTGGAAAAGGGCGATGTAGTTGCGCAAGCCGATGAAATCCCAGTCCCCGAATCCCACCGAGTTGGTGAAGCTGTAGAAGAATCCGATGACCGCCGGCAAGGTGATCGCGAGGGTGAAGATCGCCAGTGCGGGGAAGAGGAAGGCGTAATAGACCGGGTCCACCTTCCGCCGGCGGCGGGTCACGGTGGGGGCAGGGGAGGGACGGGGATGGTCGAGTTCCCCGGCGGGCCGGGTACGCGGATCGATGGATGTCGTCGCTGACATACGGTGTCCTCGAGTTCGACGGTGGATGGGCAGTTCAGGCGCGGTAGGCGAGTCGGGCGAAGTCGGAGTCGATCTGGGCGAGGATCGGCTCGGGGTCGGCCCCGAGCACGATCGATTGGATGTAGTTGCCGAACGGGATGGTGGTCGGGATGAACTGCGAAGCGCCCATATAGAACTTCCCCTCGTCGTAGTAGGGCTGCATCTCGGAGATCCGAGGGTCACTGACCTCCGGGGCGTCGTCCGTGGTGGAGAAGGCCAGAGCCAGTTCGTTGTAGGGGAACTGGATGTCCGGGATCATCAGGTGCTGCAGGAGCTCCCGTGCCCCGTCCTGCTCGTTCGCCTGTTCCGGGATCCACAGCGAGAGGTCGATGTTCACGCGGATCCGGCGGTCCGCGGGGTCGTCGGTCACGGGCAGCGGGAACGAGCCGAGCTCGACGTCGGTGCCTGCCTTCTCGATCTCGACCAGCGCCCACGGGCCCTGGAGATACATCGCCGCCTTCCCCTGGGCCATCGCAGTGTTCCCGTCCCCGTAGGTCCGGCTGGGGGCGTCCTCATTGAAGTACGGCAGCAGATCGAGCATTCTGCTGGACCGGCTCCAACAGGGTCCCTTGGAAGGACACCGCGGAATCGGGCCCGACATCCTCGCCGATCTCGTTCATCTGAGCGATGAAGTCGCGCACGTCGATGCGGCCACCGATGACGTAGTCGAACAGGCCCTGCGTGATCGTCCACAGCTCTGGGAACGTGCCGTAGATCGGAGTGATCCCGGCGCCTAAGAAGGCTTCGCACACGGTGAGGAGCTCGTCCCAGGTGGTCCGCCATGACCGGCCTCCTCGTGCCGTCTCATCCGGCGAAAATGGGCGGGGCCAGCACGTCACGGGTCCGGAGACGACGGCTCCCGTGGGGAGCTCCGATGAAACTCAGCGGGAACCGTGGCGCAACCGCAGCGTCCTGCACGGTCCTTCCGTGGGTTCTCTTACCTACCCCGATGAGCTATACACGTCGAAGTAAACGCAACCCGTTGCGATGTCGGCAGTAGGGAGAGTCTTGATGTCTGCAGGCAGCGCCCTGGAGTCGTCCACGTACACCGCGAGCGACACGAAACGGCTCGGGCTCGTCCACGACGTGCTGACCGCCGATGGGGCACTCGAGCCCGTGCCGCGCTACTACCTCTCGTAGGAGCGAGCTCTGAGGAACCGGTCGAGCTTCCGGAGGAGATCTACCGAGTGCTCTACCGGGTCGTGGAGTCGGTGCAGAAGGGCCTGTCCGTGACGATCTCGCCGATGTCCCAGACCCTGACGACCCAGCAGGCAGCCGACCTGCTGGGAATCAGTCGGCTGACACTGATCAAAGCCCTCGACGAGGGCAAGCTGCCGTACACCCGCGCGGGTTCCCATCGCCGTCTGGCGCTCACCGACGTACTGGACTACAGGGAAGGAATCGCTGACGTCGCAGTCCCGTACTCTGCTGAACAGCGCCGACGTACGCCGGCGCGGCCGTGCTCCCGGATCGCCGCGAGCCTCAGGCTGGTCTGGCCGGCCGCAGCGCGTCGGGCGCGACCTGCCGATCGTTCCTGCCGAGCAACCGCGCTCCCCGCCGCGCAGCGATCAGCACCAACCCCGCAACGATCACGAAGACCGACTGAGAGACGATGGCCAGTGCGGTCGCGCCGTACAGGTCCAGCTGGATCACGAATCCCGTCCAGCAATAGGTGACGACGGCACCTGCCGCAGCGGCGATCGCGTGGGACGGTGACCACGCACGCGCGGTCGCTGCCCGCCCCACCAGCACCGCGACGACGATGATCACGGCGAGCATGAGCGCGACCGTCAGCACCGGTGGCATCGTCACCATCTGCAGGCCCACGAACGCGGACCCGCCCAGGAACGTATACGAAGCGATCATCCCCGGGGCGGGAACCGGCCGCGCACGAGGGCGGGACCGTCCTTGCAGAGAGAACGCGATCACCACGGCGGCGAGGGCCAGCACGGCGACCCCCAGCAGCTGCGGCACCGCGGGGAAGAACCGGTGCTCGACGTAGACCCCTGCCGCGATCGCAGTCGCCCCGACGAGATAGACCAGGAGCGCGAGCACCAGGCCCGGAATGCCGAGCCATGTGGTCCGGGCCCGCGCCGGGAACAGGTGCTCCGTCAGCACGATCGGCACCAGGATGCTCCAGACGGAGTGGATCCCCACCACGTAGATCGACCAGATCGGGCTCGTGCCGAGGGCGGGCACCCAGCCGTGGTCCAGCAGGCTAAGGCCCAGATAATCGGGATTGAACAGTGTGCCGATGACGAAGCCCTCCTCGATCAGCCCGTAGGCGATGGCGAGCAGGAGCATCGTCGGATACCCGCGACCCAGGCGGCGCGCGACCTCCCGGATCAGAAGGGCGCCGCCGCCGTAGAGCAAGATCAGCGGGATCAGCATCACGGCCCAGCCCGCCGGGTCCGCCGGGAGGTTGCCCAGCAGGAGCTCCCCGGTGAACGGGGCCAGCAGGACCAGGGTCAGCACAGCCGCGAATCGCATCGGGTCCCCTCCGTCGGGTGGTTGCACGTCCCGACGACGCTAGGTTTCGCCATCCGGATGCGGAAGAGGGACCGAGACGGTCGCGACGAACAGACCGCTGCTCCGGCACCATCCGCGACGAAAGTTGTCGCACCAGGTCATGGACACAGCCCGGTCGCACCAGTGCCATGTGGTCATAACGACCAGCGTGTCGCGAGCAGGGCGAGCTGGGTGCGGTTGCCGCAGTCGTGGCGACGCATCAGGCGTGAGACGTGCCCCTTGATGGTCGCCTCGCTCAGATAGAGATCACGGGCGATCGCGGCGTTCGACGCCCCGGTCCTCAGCAGACGGACGATCTCCCGCTCCCGGTCCGTCAGCTCGGACGGGGGCTCGCCGGGGTCGTTCGGCTCGTGAGCCCCACCGGGTGCGCCGGTGACGTCGGTTCCATCAGGCTCCGTGGCGGTGCCCCGAGGGGAGGCGTCGGCCTTAGTGGCGTCCGCCAGCGCCTCGTCAGCATGGTCCCTCTCGGCCCTGATCTCCAGCTGGACCTGCAGCCGCTCGGCATCGCCGCTGGGCTCGGCGCCGAGCCCTCGCAGAGCGATCCGCCGCACCTGCTCGCTCCAGACAGCCGTCCGTGCATCCGAAGCTTCGTCGCCCAGGCTCTCGCTGAGCAGCGCCACCGTCAACAGCGAGGAAGCGGCCCGCCCCGCCTCTGGCGGCATTGACGGCGCAATCATTTCTCCGCCCTGGGACACGCGATCTCGGCGCGCGCGTCGCAGCTGGGAGGAGGTGGCGATGAGACCTCCCACCAGCACCGGCACGCTCGAAGCGAGCAGGGCCGTGGAGATAGGAGCCCCCTGTGCGGTCGTGGCCGCTGCCAGGGCTGCGACAGCGGCGGCCAGCAGCACCACCCCGACGATCAGTCCCGTGACCGTCCGTGCCCGGGAGACGAGCGCCTGGGTGGCCAGCGCGAGTCCGAGATGCGCGTACGGGAACCCTCCGACGTAGAGCAGCTCACGCAGCGCCGGGTCCGCGGCGGCACCGAGGACGACCAGCGCGACGGCCCCCGCGTAAGCGACCGGTCCGCCGATGCCGCGCCACCCGATCACGGTGGCGACGAGCTGCAGCACCGCGCTGAACAGGAGGGTGGTCACCGCCTCGGGACGGATGACAATCCCCAGGACGAGTCCCGCCCCGACGGCCACGAGCTGCAACAGCATGACCCATCGTTTCTGGTACGGAGCGGCCGGGACCGGTGACATGGTCGGAGACTACCCAATCGGCGGCCCCGCGGATCGGCCGTGGGAGGAGGCAGCCGCTTCCGCTGCCGTATGAGCAAGGCGCGCTGACGAGGCGTGTTCTCGCTCCATACGCCTCGAAGCTCGATGGGGCCCGCACGGGGGAGCGGGTCGCCCGGCACTGTGGCAGATGGAATCGAGGGAACAGCTCACGTGCGGCTGGCGGGAGGCTGTCACCGACCGAGGTCTCCTCGCTGCATGAGGAGAGCCGTGATCGTCGTGACGGGGTCGAGCCCGGGACACAATGGCTGGAGCGACACCCGCTTGGCTCGGTGACCGCATCAGACAGCGGGTCCCGATCGGATTCTGCAACATCGCCACCACCGGCAGGCGCCATTCGTTCGTGCTTGACCTGCACGTTCGTAGGCCAGGCGGGGCTTGAACCCGCGACCGACGGATTACGGAACGGGGTCTTTCGTTTCTGCAGGCCACCGCGACATTCTGTTACTCTGACCTGCGGGTTCGGACCGAGAACGTCTCACGGAGACTCCTCGGACGACCCTCGTTTTCACGGTGCTACACGGGATAAGTCGCTCTTAACTCGCTCCTCGTCCGGGGGCTCTACGCGCGGCGTGGGCGGAGCGGGACGGCTCGGATCGGCACCCTCAGGCTACTCCGTGAAGCCCCCGGGGCCCACCCCGGCTGAGGCGTGCGCGAGCGGTAGCCACCGTGAAGCGCCGGGCTCCCGCAGGGGCTTCGCGACAGGTTCCATGAACCTCCGCCCACTGTCGCGGAGCACAAGGGCCGAACCGCGGCCCCGCCACCTCGGAGGTCACAATGCCCCGCAAGCCCGCCGTCCACGATGTCGTCACGCTCGACGAGCTGATGACGGCCGCCGACGTCGCCGACGTCCTCAGCATCTCCGCCAGAACCCTCGCCAACTGGCGCAGCCTCAACATGGGCCCGGACTACGTCAAGGTCGGCGGCCGCGTCCGCTACCGCGTCTCCAGCGTCAACATTTGGGTCGCCCGCCAGGAGCACAAGAGCGCTGTCTGAGGGCCGACGCCGGGCACGAGCGGAGCCGGCGCGCACCCGTGCCATTGAGGGAGAGTTCATGAACCGAGCTGTCCAGCTGCGAACGCCCCGTCCGACACCGGTCCGCCTCGAGGATGCCCGGAGCATCGGCGCCCTCCTCGTCGGCAGCCGCTCCGCCGAAACGAGACGCTCCTACGCCTCCGCCATGCGCACCTTCACCGCCTGGTGCCAGGAGCGGGGTTACCCGACCATCCCCACGG
>Ga0209487_1001922_pt1 | contig 17160 bp, 14 predicted proteins | sample Poulit2012_FD_187524 | JGI IMG/M metagenome (GOLD analysis project Ga0209487, IMG submission 187524) | Agricultural soil microbial communities from Georgia to study Nitrogen management - Poultry litter 2012 (SPAdes) (version 2) | ecosystem: Environmental > Terrestrial > Soil > Agricultural land...
CTCGCCGGGCCGGTGGCCGTAGTAGCCGGTGGCCGAGCCGCTCACCCACACCCGCGGCGGGTCCTCAGCGGCGGCGATCGCGCGGGCGATGGTGCGGGTGGCCGTCACGCGGCTGAAGTAGATCTCGCGCCGGTACTTCTGCGTCCACGGCAGGCGGCCGAGCGGGGCGCCGGATAGCGAGACGACGCCGTCGGCCCAGGCGACGGCCTCGGCGGGCAGCTGCCCTTCGGCCGGCTGCCACCGGTACTCGGTGCCGTCCCGCGGCTCGCGCCGCACCAGAGTGCGGATCTCGTGGCCGCCGAGGAGCAGGTCGTCCTGGAGTGCCGTGCCGATGAGTCCGGACGCGCCGGCGATGAGGATCCTCATGCCCGTGACGCTACCGGCGCCCCCGCCCCCGCGCCCGGTCCCGCGAGACCGCAGCCCGGCCGCCTCTGCCCCACCCCCATCCCGCGAGACCGCAGTCCGGCGGCCGGGACGCAGTGGGGCACTGCGGGCCCAGCGCGGGACTGCGGTCTGGGCGAGGTGGGGCGAGGGGCTGCTCAGCCGGTGGCGGCGGTCTCCTGCACCGACGACGCCGCGCCCCGGCCGGCCCGGGTGAGCGTCGCCTGGCCCAGCACCCGGGTGCCCTCGTAGACGACGACGGACTGCCCGGGCGCCATGCCCCGCAGTGAGGTGGCGAGGCGGACGAGCAGGGTGTCGCCCTCGCGGCGGACCTCGGCGCCCACCGGCTCGCCGTGGGCGCGCACCTGCACCTGCGCCGTCGTCCACTCGGCGGCGGGGACGTCGTCGGCGAGCCAGACGGTCTGGTCCGCGGCGAGCTCGGTCACCGAGAGCAGCTCACCGGGGCCGACGACCACGGTGTTGCTGCGCGGGTCGGTCTTCAGCACGTAGCGGGGCCGGCCGTCGGCGGCCGGGCGGCCCAGCCCCAGGCCCTTGCGCTGGCCGACGGTGAAGGCGTAGGCGCCGTCGTGCCGGCCGACCTCGTTGCCCTCGTGGTCGAGGACGGCACCGGGCTGCGAGCCGAGGCGGTCGCGCAGGAAGCCCTGGGTGTCGCCGTCGGCGACGAAGCAGATGTCGTAGGAGTCCGGCTTGGCCGAGACGGACAGGCCGCGGGCGGCGGCCTCGGCGCGCACCTCGTCCTTGGAGGCGACGTCCCCCAGCGGGAAGAGGGAGCGCGCCAGGCGCTCGGCGCCCATGACCGCCAGGACGTAGGACTGGTCCTTGGCGAGGTCGACGGCGCGGTGCAGCTCGCGCCCGCCGCCGGGGCGGTCGACGATCCGGGCGTAGTGGCCGGTGGCGACGGCGTCGAAGCCGAGCGCGAGGCCGCGGTCGAGGAGCGCGGAGAACTTGATGTGCTCGTTGCAGCGCACGCACGGGTTGGGGGTGCGGCCGGCGGAGTACTCGGAGAGGAAGTCGGCGACGACCGTCTCCTCGAACTCCTCCGACAGGTCCCACACGTAGTACGGGATGCCCAGGACGTCGGCGGCGCGGCGGGCGTCGGAGGCGTCCTCGATCGAGCAGCAGCCCCGCGAGCCGGTGCGGTGCTGGGCCCGCGAGCGCGACAGGGCCATGTGGACGCCGACGACGTCGTGCCCCGCCTCCACGGCGCGCGCGGCCGCGACGGCGGAGTCCACCCCGCCGGACAGTGCTGCCAGCACCCGCATGACGTCTCTCCCTTCCGAGCCCGCCTCCGAGGGTACGTCCTCCCCCGCCGCCGTCGACAGCGCCGTTGCTCGCGGAGGCGCGGGCGTGCGCCCAGCGCGGCGTCCACGCAGCATGGGCCCATGCCGCACAGCTCCCGTGACCTCCGCTTCGAGGGCCGCATCTCCGGCTGGGGGACGTCGAGCGGGACGCGCGTCGTCGTCGGCTCCTGGTACCGCTCCCCGCTCGGCTCCTTCGCCGACGTCATGGTGGAGCGCCCCGACGGCGAACGGGTGCTGCTCGCGCCGACGGCGGAGGTCGCCGAGTTCGTCGGCTCCACCTACCGCTTCGACACCACCGTGCTCACGCCCGTCAGCGTCACCGCGGCCGACGGACGGTCGCTCGACGGCACGCCCACCCGCGCCGGCCGGCCCTGGCGCGTGGATGCCGGACCGCTCGCGGCGGTGGTCCGGGTGGGACCGCGGCCCCCGCTCGGCCGGCTCCTGCGGCTGGTGCCGCGCCGTCTGGCGACCGCGCCGGTGCTCACCACCGTCACCGACCCGGTGGCCCGGGTCCTGCTGCGCGGCGTGCGCACCCGGGGCTCGGCGGGCGGGGGACGGACCGAGTACTACGGCGCCGCGGACCTGCACCGGATCGTCGCCGCCGAGACCCGGTGGCAGGGTGCGGACCTGGGGCTCCTCGGGCCGCTGGACCCACCCGTCCGCTTCGGCTTCGGTTCGTCCCCGCGGGAGCCGAGCGTCACCGACCTGGTGACGACCGTGCGCAGCAGGCGGTGAGCCCACCGTCCCGCCGAGCCGTGCGCCGGCCCCGCCGCACCGGCGGCAGGCGCTGCGCACAACCCCGCAGGCTCAGCCCTTGAGCACGTAGCGCAGGGTCTCCACCACCTGGTCGGTGGTCGTGCACCAGGCCTGGGCCGCAGCGTCGACCTCCTTGAGCGGGTGGACGATGTCGGCGTCGTGGAGGGTCACGTAGGGCTTGCCGAGGGCGGCGCAGTAGCCGGCATCGAAGGCGGCGTTCCACTGCTTGTACTTGTCCCCGAAGCGCACCACCACGAGGTCGCTCTGCTCGATCAGGGTGCGGGTGCGAATGGCGTTGACCTTGGCGGACTGGTGGTCACGCCAGAACTGGCTCGGGGTCTCGGCCAGGTGGTCGCCGGCTTCGTCGCTCGCGGCGTGGTCGGTCACCGGTGCGGTGAAGACCACGTCCAGCCCGGCGGCCTCGGCGCCGCGCTCGATCTCCTCGCGCCAGTCGGTGTGGATCTCGCCGGAGAGGTAGACGTGGAAACTCATGGCTCGTGGCTCCCTCGGTGTGGACAGGGGTGGTCGGATCTGGCCCGACCATATGCTCAGCGACGAACCCGCTTCCACCGGCGGACCGGTCAGCGGCGGCGTGCGATGCCCGGAGCAGCGCCGGCGTCATGACCAGCGGAACAGCCGGCCGGCCAGTCCGCCGGTGACGACGGCCCAGGCGCCGAGGGTGACCAGGTGCCGTGTCTCGGGCCGCTCCCCCACCCACGCCGCGGACAGCGCCTCGTTGCCGGCGCCGTAGGGCAGCGCCTCGCCGACGGTCTGCAGCACCTCCGGGAGGGCGGCGATCGGCCCGAAGCCGCCACCGAGCGCCAGCATGAGGAAGAAGGCGACGAGGCCGAGCGCGATGGCGGCGTTGACCGTGGGCGCCAGGGCCGCGACGAGCGTGCCGACGCCGTACATCGCGGCGAGCACCAGGGCACCCACGACCAGCGCCCAGCCGAGTCCCGCCGGCAGCGTGACACCGAAGAAGGCGGCACCGATCACCATCATGAGCCCGACGCCGAGCAGTACCTGCACGAGGCTCACGAGCATCTGCGCGAGGAGGATGAGCACCGGCCGCGCCGGGGTCACCGCCAGGCGCCGCAGCACCCCGTACCTGCGGTACATCGACAGGAACGAGGGCATGTTCACCACGCCCACGAGCGCCACGACCATCGTGATGGTCAGCGGCATGATGATCGAGTTCATCACGGTCGAGCCGTCGGGCAGCATCTGGTCACCGTCCTGCCCGATGCCGTTCATCACCATGAGGAGGGTGGGCAGGCCGACCGGGACGATGAGCCCGGAGGTGTCCCGGACGACCATCCGCGTCTCGGCGAGGAACATCTGGCCCCAGGCGGCGGCCGGGAGCCGGCGGGCCGGGGGAAGCGTCGTCGTCATGTCGTCCTCTCTAGCGGGGCTCGGACGGGGCAACCGGTTCACCCAGCTCCTGGCCGGTGAGCTGGAGGAAGGCGTCGTCGAGCGTGGCGGTGTGGGTGCGGAAGTCGGTGGCGGGGACCTCGTGGCGCAGCAGGGCGGCGGTCACCTCCCGGACGAGGTCCCCCTCGCCCCGGACCCGCACCTGCCCGTCGGCGACGACGACGTCGCTCACGCCGGGCAGGGCGCGCAGCAGCGCGGTGTCGAGCGGGGCGTGGGCGCGGAAGCTCACGCCGTCGGCCCCGCCGGCGCGTGCGACGAGGCCGGCGGGGGTGTCGAGGGCGACGACCCGGCCCGCGTCGATGACGGCGATCCGGTCGCTCAGCCGTTCCGCCTCCTCCATGACGTGGCTGACGAGGACGATCGTGATGCCGTCCTCCCGCATCTCCTCGATCAGGCGCCAGATCTCGCGGCGGGCGGCGGAGTCGAGGCCGGTGGTGAGCTCGTCGAGCACCGCGATCCGCGGGCGGCCGACGAGCGCCAGGGCGATGTTCAGCCGCTGGAGCTGGCCGCCGGAGAGGTTCTCGGTGCGGGTGTCGCGCACCTCTGTCAGGCCGAGCCGCTCCAGCAGACCGTCCGGGTCGAGGCCGTCGTGGTGGAAGGAGCGGTACAGGCGCACCTGCTCGCGGACGGTGAGGCTCGCGTGCGGGTAGCCCCTCTGCAGCTGGACACCGACGACCTGCTGGACCCGGGCGCGCTCGGCACGGGGGTCGACGCCCAGGACGCGCACCCGTCCGCCGTCCGGCCGGCGCAGCCCGACGGCGCACTCGACCGTCGTCGTCTTCCCGGCGCCGTTGCGGCCCAGGATCCCCAGGATCTCCCCGGGCTCGACGGCGAGGCTCAGGCCGTCGACGACGTTGCGGCCGGCGTAGGTCTTGACCAGGTCCTCGATCTCGATGACCGGCACGATGCATCTCCTCCTCGGGGTCGTCGGCCGCGGCGGACGGCCACCAGCCTCGTGGCCGCCGCCCCGGCGTCGCGCACCGGCCCCCTCCGAACCGGTACGGCACGACGGTAGGGACCGCGGACCACCGGACACATCTGCCGGAGGTCACCCGATCCACCCATGACTTCCGGCACCTGCCCCCGCACGACCGGCGCTCCGTATGGTGTGGCCCATGGACCGCAACACCCGCGTCCAGGTCTGGGCGGGCCTCGCCATGCTCGCGCTGTGCCTGCTCATCGGCGCGGTCGAGGGCGAGACGGTCCTCCGGGTCGGCTCAGGGGCCTGGCTCGCACCCTGGTGCCTCGCGTTCCTCGCCCTCCTCACCGGCCTCGTCGTCGCCACGGTCCGGCCCACCCCGCCCACGGCGCGGCGGCGGGTGCTCCTCGTCGCGGCGCCGGCCGTGGCGGCCGGCGTGGTCGTCCTGCTCTCCCCCAGCCGCGGGGGCCTGAGCTACATCCTGCTGGTGCTCACCGCCGCGATCGCCGCCCTGCACCTGGACCTGCGGGGGCTCGCTGCGGTGATCGGGTGGAACTCGCTGGTCGTCGTCGCGTCGAACGCCGCACTCGGACCGCTCGTCGACACGCCCAACCCGCCCCACGAGGTGGTGCTCGCCGCCTTCCTCTACGCGCTGCTGCAGGCGGCGAGCGCCGCGATGGTCTGGGCCCAGCGGCGGGTGGAGCAGACCCTGCAGGAGCTGAGCGTCGCCCACGTCGAGCTGCGCAGCACGAGCGCGCTGCTCGCCGAGTCCAGCCAGGCCCGGGAGCGGCTGCGGATCTCCCGCGAGCTGCACGACGTCCTGGGCCACCAGCTCACCGTGCTGTCGGTGGAGCTGGAGGTGGCCTCCCACCGGGTGGAGGGACCGGGCCGGGAGCACGTCCTGCGCGCCCGCGGCCTGGCCAAGGACCTGCTCGCCGACGTCCGCTCCGTCGTCGGGACCCAGCGGGACCGCAGCTTCGACCTGCCGGCCGCGCTCACGGAGGTGGTGCGCGAGATCCCGCACCCGCGGGTGCACCTGGAGCTCGCCCCGGGCCTCACGGCCGACGACGAGCACGCGGCCACCGTGGTCCGCGCCGTCCAGGAGATCGCCACCAACACCATCCGGCACGCGCAGGCGGACAACCTGTGGATCCGGCTTGCTCCCGACGACGACGAGCTGCTCCTGGAGGCGCACGACGACGGCGTGGGCGCGCGCGTGGTCACGCCCGGGAACGGGCTGCGCGGCCTGCAGGAGCGCGCGGAGGCGGTGGGCGGCCGGGTCGAGGTCGACGGCGCGTCCGGCTTCCGCGTCCGCGTCGCGCTCCCCGCCTGCCGTGAGGCCCTGGCATGAGCGGCGTCGTCCGCGTCGTCATCGCCGACGACCAGACGCTCATGCGCCAGGGCCTGCGGAGCCTGCTGGCGATCAGCGAGGCCGTGGCCGTCGTCGGGGAGGCCGGGGACGGCGACGAGGCGCTGGAGCGGGTGGCCGAGCTCCAGCCCGACGTCCTGCTCCTCGACCTGCGCATGCCCGGCCGGGACGGCATCGCCACGCTGGAGGCGCTGCGCGAGCGCGGCAGCCGGGTGCCGGTGCTCGTCCTCACCACCTTCGACGACGACGAGCTCGTCCTGCGCGCCCTGCGTGCCGGGGCGAGGGGCTACCTGCTCAAGGACGTCGCCCTGGAGGAGCTCGTCGGCGCGATCCGGGCCCTGGCCGCCGGGGAGACGCTGGTCCAGCCGGCACTCACCGACCGGCTGCTGCGCGGTATCGGCGCACACCCGGCGCCGGACGACTTCGCCCACCTGCCCACCCCCGAGCCGCTCACGCCGCGCGAGACCGAGATCCTGCGGCTCCTCGCCGGCGGCTTCACCAACCGGGAGATCTCCGAGGCGCTCTTCCTCGCCGAGGGCACGGTGAAGAACCACATCTCCACCGTGCTGGCAAAGCTCGGCGTCCGGGACCGGACACGGGCGGTGCTGCGCGCGCTGCACCTGGGCCTGCTCTCGCCGTCGTCGTCCTGACCGAGCCGCACCGCCCAGGCCCCTCCCTCCCACCGGCCGGTCGCGTGGCCGGCGGGTGAACGGCGGGTGTCCCCCGGGCAGATGAGAGGTGTCTCATCCGCCCATCACCGAGCCCTCACCTTCGTCCGGTGAACTTCCTGCCATGCCCCGGACCAGGTGTTCCGGGCATGACGCAGAAGGGGGACTCCTCATGACCGCAGCCACCACGACCCGCCCCGGGTCCCGCCTCCCGGACGGGCACCGGGCCTTCGGGCCCGCTGCCCGCACCGCCGCCCCGCCGACGGCGGCGACCGGGAGCACCGGCCCGGGCGGCCGGCGGCTGCGGGTGGCGCTCTACTCCCACGACGCCCTGGGGCTCGGGCACGTGCGCCGCAACCTCGCCATCGCCCACGCGCTCGGCACCCTCGACGTGCCACCGGACATCCTCCTGCTCACCGGCGCCCCCGAGGCGGTGACCGCGCACCGTCCCGCCCACTGCGACCTCGTCTCGCTGCCCGCGCTGAGCAAGGACGCCGACGGGGTGTACTCCGCCCGCCACCTGTCGGTGGACGAGGCGCACATCCGGCACATGCGCCGCAGCATCCTCACCGCCGCGCTGTCCTCCTTCCGGCCGGACGTGCTCGTCGTCGACAAGCACCCCCGCGGCTTCCTCGGCGAGCTGGAGCCCGCCCTCGACCTGCTCCGGGCCGCCGGCACCCGGATCGTCCTCGGCCTGCGCGACGTCCTGGACGACGCCGCCACCTCCCGGCGCGAGTGGTCCGCCGACCAGTCCGCCGCGGCGCTGCGGCGCTGGTACGACCAGGTGTGGGTCTACGGCGACCGTGCCGTCAACGACCTCGGCGCCGAGCTCGGCCTGTCCCCCGCGCGCACCGTCCACACCGGCTACCTCGCCGCCGGTCGCGGACCGGTGGAGCCGGTGACCGAGGTGGAGACGCCGTACGTCCTCGCCATGGTCGGCGGGGGCGCCGACGGCGCGCACCTCGCCGAGACCTTCACCCGCAGCACCCTGCCCGCCGGCCACCACGGCATCCTCGTCACCGGCCCGCAGATGCCTGCCGAAGACGTCCGCCGGGTCGCCGCCATCGCCGCCCACCGCTCCGACCTCACCGTGCGGACCTACGTCGAGGACGCCGAGGCACTCATCGCCGGCGCCTCGGCCGTCGTCTCCATGGGCGGCTACAACACCGTGTGCGAGGCGCTGGCGCTGGGCGTCCGGCTGCTCGTGGTCCCGCGCGTCACGCCGCGCCGTGAGCAGCTCGTGCGCGCCCGCCTGCTCAGCGCCGCCGGCATGCTCGACCACCTCGTCCCGGACGAGCTCACCCCCGCCGCCCTGCAGGACTGGCTGGCCTCCGCCGTCGGCGGGCCGCCCCGCCCCGCGAGGACGGGCACCGCCGTCGACCTCGACGGCCTCGCCCGCCTCCCCCACCTGCTCACCAGCCTCGTGACCACGAAGGAGAACATCGATGTCGCCTGAGCGGATCGGCTACGTGCTCAAGATGTACCCCCGCTTCTCCGAGACCTTCATCGTCTCGGAGGTCCTCGGCCGCGAGGCACGGGGGGCGGACGTCGAGATCTTCTCCCTGCGCCCGCCCGTCGACCCGCGCTTCCACTCCGCGCTCGGTGACGTCCGCGCGCCCGTGACCTACGTGCCCCGCCCCCGCAGGGCCGACGACGTGTGGGGCGTGCTGCGCGCCGCGGAGCCGGAGCTCCCGCTGCTCACCACCGCCCTGCCGGAGCTCCTCGCGGCCGACGCCTCCGACGCCGTCCAGTCCCTGGAGGTCGCGCTCATGGTGGTGCGCCGCGGGATCACCCACCTGCACGCGCACTTCGCCTCGATGGCGACGACGGTCGCGCGGCTGGTCTCCCTGCTCACCGGGGTGCCCTACTCCTTCACGGCCCACGCCAAGGACATCTTCCACGAGTCGGTCGACCCGGCCGACCTCGCCCGCAAGATCGCCGGCGCCCACCACGTCGTCACCATCAGCGACTACAACGACCGTCACCTGCGCACCACCTACCCGGGCGCCGTCGCCCGCACCCGCCTGCACCGCATCTACAACGGCCTGCACCTGGACGACTTCCCGTTCTCCGCACCCCGGACGCCCCACGGGGGCGAGGTGGACGTCGTCGCCGTCGGGCGCCTCGTGGAGAAGAAGGGCTTCGACGTGCTCGTCGACGCCGTCGCGCTGCTGCGCGACCGCGGCCGCGAGGTGCACTGCCGGATCGTCGGCGGCGGGGAGAAGGAGGGCGAGCTGCGCGCGCAGGTCGCCGCGCTCGGGCTGGAGGGGCTGGTCGAGCTCACCGGCCCGCTGCCCCAGCACGAGGTGCGCGAGCAGGTGGCCGGCGCCGGCGTGTTCGCCGCACCCTGCGTCGTCGGCTCGGACGGCAACGCCGACGGCCTGCCCACCGTCCTCCTGGAGGCGATGGCCCTGGGCACCCCCTGCGTGTCCACGGACGTCACCGGGATCACCGAGGCGGTGCGCCACGAGCGCACCGGTCTGGAGGTGCCCCAGCACGACGCCGCGGCCCTGGCCGACGCCCTCGTGCGGCTCCTCGACGACGACGCCCTGCGCACCCGCCTCGCCGCCGCCGCCCGCGAGCTGGTCGAGCGCGAGTTCGACACCCGCCGCCAGGTCGCAGCCCTCGACGCCGCGGTCAAGAACTGTACTCTCGCCGCGGCAAAGACGACCCTTGACGCCCGCGAAGCCCCCCGTTCCGCCGAGAGTACAGTTCTTGACGGGAGCGTGCGCTCATGAGGATCGCCTACGTCTGCGCCGACCCGGGCATCCCCGTCTTCGGCACCAAGGGCGCCTCGGTCCACGTCCAGGAGGTGCTGCGCGTCCTCCTCGAGGCCGGCCACCGCATCGACCTGTTCTGCCGCCGCACCGACGGCGCGCCCTGGCCCGCGATGGCCGCGGCGGTCACCGAGGGCCGGCTCACCGTCCACGAGCTCGGCCGGATCACCGGCACGGACGTCGCCGACCGCGAGCGCCGCGCACTGGCCGCCGACCGGGAGCTGCGCGAACTCCTCGCGGCCACCGGGCCCTTCGACGCCGTCTACGAGCGCTACTCCCTGTGGAGCACCGCCGGCACGGCCTACGCCCGCGACCACGGCGTCCCCGCCGTGCTGGAGGTCAACGCGCCGCTGCCCGAGGAGCAGGCCCGCCACCGCGGCCTGGCCGACGCGCAGACCGCCCACGCGATCGTCCGGCAGGCCGCCCGCGACGCGAGCGTCGTCGTGTGCGTCTCCGAGCCCGTGGCCGACTGGGTCCGCGCGCAGCTCGCCGCCGCCCCGGCCCCCGACCACGGCAGGGAGCCGAAGGTCGTCGTCGAGGCGAACGGCGTCGACGTCGCGCGGGTCACGCCGGCGGGGACGGCCGCGGACCGGCCCTTCACGGTCGGCTTCGTCGGCACCCTCAAGCCCTGGCACGGCACCGAGACGCTGGTGGCCGCCCACGCGCTGCTGCGCCGCTCGGTGCCCGACGCCCGGCTGCTGCTCGTCGGGGACGGCCCCCAGGCCGGGGCGCTGCGCGAGCAGGCCGCCGCCCTGGGGATCGCCGACGCCGTCGAGATGACCGGCGCCGTCGCCCCCATCGACGTCCCGGCCGCGCTCCACCGCATGGACGTGGCCACCGCGCCCTACCCCGACGGCGGTGAGGGCTACTTCTCCCCGCTCAAGGTGTACGAGTACATGGCCGCCGGGCTGCCCGTGGTGGCCTCCGCCGTCGGCCAGCTGCCGAGCGTCGTCGACCACTCCCGGACCGGCTTCCTCGTCCCCGGCTCCGACCCGACGGCGCTGGCCGCCATGCTGCGCGTGCTCGCCACGGACCGGTACCTGCGCGAGCGCGTGGGGCAGGCCGCTCGGCGGCACGTGGAGTCGGCCCACACCTGGACGCACGTCGTCGAGCGCAGCCTCGCGGCCGCCGGCCTGCCGCTGTCGACGCCGCTGCAGCCCGCGGAGGTGGCGAGCGCCTGATGGCCTTCAAGAAGACCGGCTCACCGAAGAACGCCGCCGCCGAGCTGCGCTCGGTGGTGCCCTCGCTGCGCAAGATCTACCGCTTCCTGCGCCCGCACCTGCGGCCGCACCGCTCACTCGTCGCCGGCGGTTTCGTCGCCATGTTCCTCGAGGTGGCCTTCCGGCTGCTGCAGCCGTGGCCGCTGAAGTTCGTCATCGACGCCGTCGCGGCACCGGGCGCGGCGCAGGACCCGGGCCTCATGCGGGTGCTCGTGTGGTGCGCCGTCGGGGTCGTGGCCGTCATCGGGCTGCGCGCCCTGGCCGCCTACCTCATGACGGTGTGCTTCGCGCTGGCGGGGACGCGGGCGATGACCACGGTGCGCGCCACGGTCTACTCCCACGTGCTGCGGCTGTCGATGCGCTTCCACAACACCGCCCGCGGCGGTGACCTCATCACCCGGCTCATCACCGACGTCGGGCGCCTGCGTGACGTCGCGATCACCGCGGCCATGCCGCTGCTCGGCAACGTCGTCACCCTCGTGGCGATGCTCACCGTCATGTTCGTCCTCGACTGGCGCCTCGCGCTCGTCATCGTCGCCGCGCTGCCCGTCTTCGGGCTGAGCTCCTCGCGCTCCTCCAGGAAGATCACGGCGGCCTCCCGGGTGCAGCGCCGCCGCGAGGGCGACCTCGCCGGCGCGGCCAGCGAGTCGCTCGGCGCCATCAAGGTGGTCCAGGCCTACTCGCTCGCGCAGCGCCTGGAGGCCGGCTTCGCGGCCTCGAACGCGAAGGAGCTCAAGGAGGGGGTGCGCGCCACCCGCCTCTCGGCCCGCCTCGAGCGCTCGACCGACCTCCTCGTCGGTATCGCCACCGGCGCGGTGCTGCTCGTCGGCGGCTGGTCGGTGGTGCGCGGCAGCCTCACCCCCGGTGACCTCGTCGTCTTCGTCCAGTACCTCAAGGGCGCCTTCAAGCCGATGCGTGACCTGGCCAAGTACACCGGCCGCATCGCCAAGGCGGCCGCCTCGGGCGAGCGCATCATGGAGCTGATGGACACCGAGCAGGACGTCGTCGACTCGCCCAGGGCCTACACGATCAAGCGCCTGGCCGGGGAGATCCGCCTCGAGCACGTCACCGCCTCCTACACCGGCACCGACCGGGCGCTGGACGACGTCTCCCTGCGCATCCTGCCCGGGCGCAAGGTCGCCGTCGTCGGGCACTCCGGCTCCGGCAAGTCCACCCTCGCCGGCCTGCTGCTGCGGCTGCAGGACCCGGTGGACGGCGCGGTGAAGCTGGACGGGCACGACCTGCGCGACGTCACCCTGGAGTCGCTGCGCTCGCACGTCGCCGTGGTCCTGCAGGAGTCGGTCCTGTTCCAGGGCACGATCGCGGAGAACATCGAGATGGGCCGGCCCGGGGCGACCCCGGAGGAGGTCGAGGACGCCGCCCGCGCCGCCAACGCCCACGACTTCATCACCCGGCTGCCCGACGGCTACGGGACGGTGGTCGGCGAGCGCGGTGACACCCTCTCCGGCGGCCAGCGCCAGCGGATCGCCATCGCCCGCGCCATGCTGCGCGACGCCTCCGTCATCATCCTCGACGAGGCCACCACCGGGCTGGACCCGAAGAACTCCGCCGAGGTCCTGCAGGCGATCGACCGGCTCGCCGAGGGCCGCACCACCGTGGTCATCACCCACGACCTGGCCGACGCGCTGGGCTGTGACGAGGTGGTCGTGCTGGAGCGCGGGCGCGTCGTCGAGCAGGGCCGGCCGGAGGACCTCATGGGCAGGGCCGGCTCGCGTCTCACCCTGCTCGACCCCGAGCAGCACCGCCGTCGGCCCACCGGCCCGGACCGTCCCCGGAAGGAGGACCCCCGTGCTCGACGTCGCACCGGCTGACGACCGCCTCGCCGCGGCCGACCCCGCCGTCCCCGGGCTGCGTGAGGTGCTCTCGCCGCTGCCCCTGGTGCACCGGCTGGCCCCCGGGTGGCGCGTCGCCCACGCGCGGGTCGCCTACCTGCGCTACAAGCCCGGCACCTCGCTCGTCGCGGGGCTCGTCCTCACCGACGACGACGGCGCGACCTCCTTCGCGCAGGCCCTCGCCCTCGGGCCCGGCGCCCGGGCGAAGCTCGCCAAGGTGGAGCACGCCGGGCGTGCCGACCACGTGGGGCGCGGCGCCGTCCTCGACGAGCGCCGCGGTCTCGCGCTGGCCGACGCCACGGCCGACCGCCACCTGCCCGGGGTGCGTCGGGTGCTCGGCGCGGCCGACGCCGTGGTGACCCCGCTCGTCTACAAGCCCGCCCGCCGCTGGGTGGCGCGGCAGGACCGCGCCGGCGGCCGTGAGCTCGTCAAGGTGCATCAGCCGGCCGGTCTCCCCGCGCTCGACGCCGCCACCCGGGCGCTGACCGGCCTGCCCGTGGTGGGGGTGACCAGGGTCCGGCGCCGGCGCGGCATCGTCACGACGGCGTGGGTCCCCGGCACCCCGCTGGACCGCCTCGACGGCCCCGGCGCCGACGCGCTCTGGGCACGGGCCGGCGGCGTGCTCGCCGAGGTGCACCGCCGTCCGCGCGTCGAGGGGCTGGCGCGGGTGGACCGGGCCGCCGACCTCGCCGCCGCCGTCGGCGCCGTGCGGGCCGTGACGCCGGCGCTCGCCCCCGGTGCGCGCGCCGCCGCCGAGCGGGTGCGCGGCACCCTCGGCGGTGGGGAGGAGCCGCTCGCGGTGGTCCACGGCGACTTCTCGGCCGACCAGGTCGTCGTGCGGCCCGATCTCGCCGCGGCCGCGGGCGGGGACCCGGCGGCCGGGGCAGAACCTCACGCCGCCGCCCAGCCGGAGGTGACCGTCGTCGACCTCGACCGGGTGGGGCTGGACGACCCGGTGGCCGACCTCGCCTCCTGGTACGGCGCCCTCGTCGCCTCCGGGGCGGAGGCGGGGGACCCCGAGCGGGTGCTCGCGCCGCTGCTGTCCGGCTACGGCGCGGCGGGCGGCGTCGTGGAGCCGGGCCGTCTGCACGCCCACTGCGCTGCCGCCGTGCTGCAGCGCGCCACCGAGCCCTTCCGCCGCCACCTGCCGGACTGGCCGGCGCGGGTGGCCCACCTCGTCGCCGTCGCGGAGGAGCTGTCGGCATGACCCTCCCCACGCCCCCGTGGCACTCCCCCATCGCCGCGTCCGACGACGGCGGGTCCCCCGCCGGCTCCGCCGGCGGGACCGACCGCCGCGGCCGCCGCGCCGCCGACCGGCCACGGCGCCGGGTGCCCGACGTCGTCTTCGCCGGCCCCCGCCGCTACCGGCTGGTGCGCGCGTGGCCGCGCGGGGACGACCACGCGCTGGCCGAGCTCGCCGACGACGACGGCGCGACCGTCGCGGCGCAGTGGTTCGCCGACCCGGACGCGCTGGCGGCCGCAGCAGCGGCGGTCCCCGAGCCCGCACAGGTCGCCGGTGACGTCCTGCTCCAGCCCGCCGGTGCGGACGCCCGCCTGCGGGCACTGCCGGAGGTGCTCACCGAGCCGGGCGCCCGGCTGGTCGCCCACCGGCCCGGGCGGCGCGCCGTGGTCCGGGTGACCGGCGCGGACGGCGCCGCACGGGAGTACGCCAAGGTCGTGCGCCCGAGCCGCGCCGAGGACCTCGCCGCCCGGGGCACCGCCGTCGACGCACTCGTCGGTGACCGGGTGCCGGTGCCGCGGCTGCTGGAGACCTCGCAGGTGGGGCGCGGGGTGCTGCGCTGGAGCGTGGTGCCCGGCCGCACCCTCCACGACCTCGGCGCCGCCGGCACGTGGACGCCGGACGAGGCACGCGCCGCCTGGGAGGCCGCCGGCCGGGCCGTGGCCCGCCTGCACACCGCCCCCGCGGGGACGGTCACCGCCCGGCACGACGCCGCTCGCGAGCTGGACGCGATCGCCGACTGGCTGCACCCCGCCGTCGCCCACGGGCTGCTCGACGCCGACCTCGTCGCCCGGGCGGGTGAGCGGGTGGCGGCCGAGCTGGAGGCGGTGCCCGAGGCCCCGGCGCTCGGGGTGCTGCACCGCGACCTGCACGACAAGCAGCTGCTCATCGACGACGCCGGCAGGGTCGGCATGATCGACGTCGACACCCTCGCAGTCGGGGAGCGGGCGCTGGACGTGGCCAACCTCCTCGTGCACCTGGAGCTGCGGGAGGCCCAGCGGCTCCTGGCACCCGGGCTCGCCGCCGCTGCGCGCGCGGGTTTCCTCGCCGGGGTGGGTGCCGGTGACCTGCCCGCCGATCGGGTGTCCGCCTACGAGCGCGCCACCCGGCTGCGGCTGGCCGGCGTCTACGCCTTCCGCCCCCGCTGGCGCGCGGTCGCCTCGGACCTCCTTCACCGGGCCGGCTGAGGGGACGAGCCGGGACGGCCCCGTCGCGGGTGCCCGCGACGGGACCGCGTGCGGGCGGTCAGCCGACCGCGACGAGCGTGCTGGTGACCACCTCACCGTCCCGGACGACGTCCACCCTGCCGAAGAGCGGGCGGCCTGCGTCGTCACCGTCCCGGCGAAGGTCACCGGCTCGAGCATCTCCACGGGTGCGCCCTTCATCCCGGCGCTGCCGCCGCGCCGGTCAGCTGCGGGCGTGCCGAGCGAGGTGGTCGCCCACCGCCGCCGCGGCACCGGGCACCCCGCGGTAACCGGGGAAGGCGTTGACGTCGACCACGACCGGCCCGCCGGGCGTCTGCAGGAGGTCGACGCCGTACAGGTGCGCGCCCAGGGCGTGGCCCGTGCGCAGCGCCAGGTCCACCAGCTCCGCGTCCGGCTCGAAGACCTGACCGGCGGCGGTGTGCGGACCCTGGAGGGTCGAAGGCTTGAGCAGGCCGCGCACCGCGTCCCCGGCCACGTACAGCTTGCGATCCGTGCCGTCCGTCGGCAGCCGGGGCTCCACCAGGTAGGGCCCCGGGAAGGGCGCCTCCCGCGGCAGCGTGCGACCGCTGCCGGTCACCACCCACGCGCCGCGCCCCGGGCCGGCGAGTGCCTTGACGACAACCTCCGGCTCGCCCGCTCCGTCGAGCACCTCGATCCACCGTTCCACCACGGCGGAGGACGGCACCGGGACGCCTGCCGCGGCCAGTGCCGCGCGCCAGGCGCGCCGGTCCCGCAGGAGCCGGTCCGCCTCCCACGGGTTGCACAGCGGCACCCCGAGGCCGTCCAGCTCGGCGAGCAGGTCCGCCGCCTGCGCGCTCAGCCCGCGGTGGACCACCAGCGCCTGCGCAGTGAGGTCCGCGGCTCGGACCGTCTCCTCGTGCGGCAGCCGGACCGTCACGGTCCACCCGCGCGCGGTGAGGTCGGCGGCGACCTCGGCGAGCAGGGTGGCGGGCCTGGGCGGCTTGCCGAGCAGGAGGGTGAGGCGGGACGGCATGCCGGCCATCGTCCCAGCCGGCCCGGGCCCGGGGGCCGGATCAGGCGCGCCCGCCCCGCCTCACCCGGCGGCGCGGCGCGTGGCGTTGGCGGCGCGGGAGCGGGCGACGACGTCGGGCAGGGCCGCCAGCACGGCGTCGACGTCGTCCCGGGTGCTCGTGCGGCCCAGCGAGAGACGCAGCGCCGAGCGGGCCAGCGCGGGCGGGTAGCCCATCGCGGTGAGGACGAAGGAGGCCTCCTGCACGCCGGCCGAGCACGCGGAGCCGGCCGAGGCGGCCACCCCGGCGACGTCGAGGGCGAAGAGGAGGGAGTCGGCGTCGGCGCCGTCCACGGTGAGGTGGGCGACGTTCGGCAGGCGCGGGGCGTCTGCGCCGGTGAGCCGCAGGCCCTCGACGGCGGCGAGCGCGCCGTCCACCAGCCGGTCGCGCAGCGCGGCGAGGCGGGCGTGCTCGGCGTCGCGGTCCGCCACGGCCAGGCTCACCGCCCGGGCCAGGGCGCGGGCGCCGGCGACGTCCAGCGTCCCGGAACGCACCCCGCGCTCCTGCCCGCCACCGTGGTGCACGGGGGCCAGCGCCAGCTCCCGGCGCACCAGCAGCGCCCCGGTGCCCACCGGCCCGCCGAGCTTGTGGCCCGTGACGCTCATGGCGGCCAGCCCGCTCGCGTGGAAGTCGAGCGGGAGGTGGGCCACCGCCTGGACCGCGTCGGAGTGGACCGGCGTCGCGCCCGCGAGCGCGACGAGCTCGGGCACCGGCTGCACCACGCCGGTCTCGTTGTTCGCCCACATCACCGACATCAGCACCGGCGGCTCGCCCTCCCCGAGAAGCCTGCGCGCGGCGTCGAGGTCGACGACGCCGTCGGGCGTGACGGGCAGGACCGCGACGTCCGCGAGCCCGCGCTCGCCCAGCCAGGTGGCGGCGTCGAGCACGGCGTGGTGCTCGATCGCGCTCACCAGGAGGCGGGGGCGGGGCGAGGAATGGGCGTAGACGGCGCCCTTGACCGCGAGGTTGTCCGCCTCGGTCCCACCGG
>Ga0209487_1001923_pt1 | contig 17155 bp, 19 predicted proteins | sample Poulit2012_FD_187524 | JGI IMG/M metagenome (GOLD analysis project Ga0209487, IMG submission 187524) | Agricultural soil microbial communities from Georgia to study Nitrogen management - Poultry litter 2012 (SPAdes) (version 2) | ecosystem: Environmental > Terrestrial > Soil > Agricultural land...
TAAAATAGAACGGGGGATGTAATATGGAAGAACGATTTTTTGCATCTTTTATTCATTGTTATTTTATAGCTTTCGGTGTCGTTATTGGTGGAACAATTATCGGAAGTATCGGTTCATTTATTACTGGAGAGTCACCATTACATGCAATGAAAAACATTTCCCAATCATTAAAAATTTGGGCGATTGTAGCTGCAATCGGCGGGACTTTTGATGCGATTGAAACATTTCAAAAAGGATTGCTAGAAGGATCAACAATCGACTTTTTTAAACAATTTTTGATTGTTATTTCTGCTATGGTTGGAGTTAAAACAGCACTTATAATTGTAAGTTGGGCGACGAATGAGGATGTGTTCTAATGCATATTCCACCCTATCATAAGAAGAGAACATGGCAAATTTTTTTCCTTGGCACGTTCGCTGGAGCCATCGTTTCTTATGTTATTATTATGTTTATGTATGGAAAAATGTATGAAAATATTCTTGTGGAACAAAGTGAATTACAAACAAAATACAATGAAGTAAAAGCCCAAAATGAAGCACTACTGGAAGATAAGGAAAAACTTGAAGAAAAATCAAATTTTACGATAAATTCCATCGATGTAGATTTTTTAAATGATAAGCAATTAAAGTTGGATCGATTGAGCGCACATCAATTTGAAAATATGGTGAAGGAAGAACTACATTATATTATTGGGAAAGAAGTAAAAAGTATATCTGATAATGATAATCTACTCATATCTGTGATTGAAAATAAAACATACACACTAGACGATAAATCTTACAATATAGAAGTCAAAAAAATATCAATAGCTGAAAAAATAAAACTTACATTAATTGTAAAACTAGAGAGCTAAGATTTGGAATAAGTACTTATTCTTATTTGTTAAAACTGTCATATTTTATTCATATATGAACATTTCATGAATATCCGCAAATTTTCTAGATACAATCATAATATTTTAATACAATAAATGTAATACTATAACGTAGAAAGGATGATTCATGATGACTGTACTCGATCAACGTGTGATGCGGGACGAAAAGATCCTTCAATTAAAACAAGGAAATAATGTTTATGCAGAATCTCCAGAATTAATCCGTTTAATAAAACGAGGTATAGAAAGAGAAGGTTTGACTGTTGAAATTGAAAAATCTGATGGGGGTTGCTGGTTTATTCCAAGTGAAAAACACCCAGTTGAATGATGAATAATAAATGTGCTTGGAGTCGAAATTTTCCCAGCACATTTATATTATTTACTTAAATGTACTACAGATGGCGTCTAATTCATCATGTAGCTGGTCTGCTTCCTCCCAACTATCCACCGTTGCTCCAGATGCTAGAGGATGGCCACCCCCATTATATTTAGCCGCTAACGTATTAATAATAGGTCCTTTGGAGCGTAATCGTACCCTTATAAGATCTTCTTCTTCAATGAAAAGAGCCCAAGCTTTAATATGTTCAACATCGCCTAATGCACCAACTAGTTTCCCCGTATCAATAGGGGCAACATCATATTTTTGTAAGATTTCTTTCGTCAATTTAATCGCACTTGCACCTGAGGCTGTTAATTTAAAATTAGCAAGTATATAACCCCTTAATCTGGCAATGTTTTCGCTAATTCGATAAAGTCCATCATAAAGTTCTTTTCGGTCAAAATCAAACTCAATTAACTGTGCTGCATAACGAAATGTTTTATTACTCGTACTAGGAAATAAAAACCGTCCAGTATCCCCTACAATACCGCCATAAATGAGCCTAGCAAAAGTATGATTAATTTTGAATGTATCTTTGTAATATAAATATAATTCATAAATCAATTCTGACGTAGAACTTGCATTAGTGTCTACCCATAAAACATCTCCATATGCATCATGGTTTGGATGATGGTCAATTTTAATCACTTGATCACCTAATTTATATCGCTCATCACTAATTCTTTCTGTATTTGCAGTATCACATACAATAACTAATGAACCCTCATAAAGACCATCTTCAATTTGATCCATACGTGCTAAGAAGTGGAGCGAAGGGTCTTCCTCCCCAACTGCAAAAACTTTTTTATTTGGAAAAGTTAATTGAATCATTTCTTTTAATCCACATTGAGATCCTATTGCATCCGCATCAGGACGAACATGGCGGTGAATAATAATTGTATCGTATTTTTTAATCATATCTATAATTTGTTGTAATGGCATGAACAGTTCTCCAATCTATTATTTATTTGTTAGTTAATGTAGTAAATAAGTTTCAAAACTTCCTTGTATGTTTGGTGAAACCTTTATATGTGAGACTCGGGCAATTCACCTGATTCATTTTCGGTGAATACTGTGAAATCTTTAAAGGGAAAGCCCCTCGCCCACCAAATTTTAATTTAAAATGTTAAATGAGAGACGCTGGAGCTGGGCACGCTCCAAAGTTTGGTTAAAAATATGAAAGATGATACGCGCTATTGGAGCGCGTGCCAAGCTTCTACCAAAAACATTGCAGAGTGGTACGCGCTATTGAAGCGCGTGCCAAGGTACAACCTAAAACACTGAAAGTTGGTACGCGCTATTGAAGCGCGTGCCAAGCTTCTACCAAAAACATTGAAGAGTGGTACGCGCTATTGGAGCGCGTGCCAAGCTTCTACCAAAAACATTGCAGAGTGGTACGCGCTATTGAAGCGCGCGCCAAGGTCCAACCAAAATCATTGAAGAGTGGTACGCGCTATTGAAGCGCGCGCCAAGGTCCAACCAAAAACAGTGAAAGATGGTACGCGCTATTGAAGCGCGTGCCAAGGACCAACCTAAAACACTGAAAGTTGGTACGCGCTATTGGAGCGCGTGCCAAGGTACAACCTAAAACAGTGAAAGATGGTACGCGCTATTGAAGCGCGCGCCAAGGTACAACCTAAAACACTGAAAGTTGGTACGCGCTATTGGAGCGCGTGCCAAGGTCCAACCTAAAACAGTGAAAGGTGGTACGCGCTATTGGAGCGCGTGCCAAGGTACAACCTAAAACACTGAATGTTGGTACGCGCTATTGAAGCGCGTGCCAAGGTCCAACCTAAAACACTGAAAGTTGGTACGCGCTATTGAAGCGCGTGCCAAGCTTCTACCAAAAACAGTGAAAGGTGGTACGCGCTATTGGAGCGCGTGCCAAGGTACAACCAAAATCATTGAAGAGTGGTACGCGCTATTGAGGCGCGTGCCAAGGTACAACCAAAAACATTGAAAGGTGGTACGCGCTATTGAAGCGCGTGCCAAGGTACAACCTAAAACACTGAAAGTTGGTACGCGCTATTGGAGCGCGTGCCAAGCTTCTACCAAAAACATTGAAAGTTGGTACGCGCTATTGAAGCGCGCGCCAAGCTTCTACCAAAAACATTGACAAGGTATGCCAGAGTCCCTTTTCTTTAAATTTTGAAGTAAAAAATTAATTCTATGAAAATTATGTGAAAACTATTTTATAATTCCTAAAATGAAGAGAATGTTTACTTTCCTATCCATAAAAAAACAGTTACAATAGAACATAGGTTTAAACTACATACTTTAGGAGTAGATGATATTGTTTTTATTTGCTATATTAATTGTATTTTCAATTATCTTTTACATTTATTATAAAGTTGCAATTTTAAGGACAAAAGATAGTTTAACACAAAAATATTTTAATGCAAAATCTCGAATATGCCTTGGTGTTTTTTTAATATCCATTGGTATTAATCAATATTTAGCGAATCAAGTCAAATTTGTATTAATTATTAGTATTATATTTTTAATCCTCGGTGGTATTCAAGCTGTGTATGGATTTAATGAAGCAAAACATTATCGAAAAGAGTGGAAAAGAATTCATTCATAAACAATTTGGTTTCTTATGGTATCACTAGCACAAAGCAAAACCAACAACATAGCTACTTTCAACATCCCAGTTACAAGTAGTAACAGTTAGCTACAAAGTATATCCTTTGTAGCTTTTATTATTTGTCTTAAAAAAGTGAATTTATATATTATAACTTAATTCAATCAACTCTTCTCCATCAAAGTAAAAATTCTTACATTTTAAAAGGAGCTACATCTTCCTTTTGCCTACTAATCTTACTGATCCATCAATTGTGCCATGAGCATTCCTTTACAAACAATCCTTTTTTCATTATATATTTCTATATTTATTTTTGCATATAGCCTTCCAGCGTCCAATAATTCAGGTTTAATAATCAAGCGGCTATCCATCGGGACTGGCTCAATAAAATAAATATTTAAACTTTCCACGGCCATATTGCATTTCTTTATATGATAAATTAATCTTGTGCTTGATTCCGCAATAAGTGTTGTGAGCACCCCATTTGATAATGTACCTAATTGGTTTGTCATTTGTGGAGTAACCTCTGTTTCAAAAACAGTTGGATCTCCTTCTATAGCTTCTAATCCTCTGGAAATAACATCATGGATTGTTTCACCAACTTGTGGTTGACGCTGCATTTCATTTAGTGCTTTTAATACATCCTGCCTTGAAACAAGACCTTCTAACTCGTGAAATGTATTCACAACCGGTACAACTTCAATTCCTTCCCATACCATTAAATGAGCGACATATGCAAGTGATGTTTTTGCCTGTACAGTAGTCGGGCTTTTAGTCATTACTTTCTCAATCAGCTCATTATCATCAATTCCTACAACATCTTTCGATGTTACCATTCCACTAACACGACCGGCATCATCTAATACAGGAAATCTTGTATGTGCTGTTAAATCATTTAATTTATACCAATCATCTACTGAATCAGAATTATATAAATGATGCACTTCATCATAAGGTGTATATATATCACTCACGAATATAATGTCTTTTTTTATCAATTGATCGTAAATAGCACGATTAATCATTTCAGCAACGGTATACGTATCATAACTAGTCGACATTATTGGTAAATTTTTGTCATCAGCCAATTTTTTAATATGTTCTTTCGTATCGAAACCACCAGTTATTAAAACTGCCGCACCAGCTTTTAACGCAAGTTCATGGGCTTTAATTCTGTTACCAACTATAAGTAACGAGTCCGCTTCTGTATAACGCATCATTGCTTCCAATTGCATTGCACCGATAACGAACTTATTAAGTGTTTTATGAAGGCCTCCCCTACCGCCTAAAACTTGTCCATCTACGACATTGATAACTTCTGCAAATGTTAATTTTTTAAAATGATCTTTTTCTTTACGTTCTATTCGGATGGTTCCAACCCGTTCAATCGTACTTACCAACCCTTGATTTTCTGCCTCTTTTATAGCACGATATGCTGTTCCATCACTGACTGACAAGTCTTTAGCTACTTGCCTAACCGAAATTTTATGACCAACATCTAAAGACATAATATGTCGAATAATTTGTTCATGCTTTGTAAGTCCCATTCGCTTCATTTCACCTAGCTTTCAACTGTACTAGTATAATTTACATAGTATTATACAGTTGTTCTACGTGAAGCTCAATATATATTGTCAAAATTTGTACCAAATATTGTTGTCAAAAAGCGGATTTCTCAGACTAACCACGCATTCGGCGTTTCGATTCCTCTTGCTGTTCCATGACAGGCGGTAATGACAACTGTAACAGTGTTGCTAAATTACCACCGATAACAACGACTAAAAATGCTAACCAAACTCCCCAAAATAATTTTTCCAGCGACTGGGTCGCTTCCGGAATATATGGCCAAGCAAAATAAAGTAAAAACGCTGCAAGTAGTAAACGTAAAATTGTATATTGTCGACGCATAAAAAAATCCTCCTATCATTCTGTTAATACTTATTGTATGTAACAGACGGGATAAGAGAACTTCTTGTTTTAGTAAACTAGTTTGAAGTTTCACGAATAAATTGAGTGATTATTGAAAAAGAACTATTAGTATCATTATAGTTTTCTTCATTAAAATTAACTATTTCCTTTTCAGATAAAGGTCCAGTAATTTCAATGTTATTATCGATTTCAACATTTGCACCTCCGGAAATTTCGAAGGTTTCGGAAAAAATTTTACCTTTGAATGTTCCTCCCGCATTAAATATAATTTTTGAATAAGGTGCAAATAAGAGCTGTGATTTTGTACTCGAACCACCGGTAAAAATTAGTTTGTTTTTACTTCCACCAACAAATATGTTCCCAACTATTCCAGCACCATGACCTAATGTAATACTAGCATCTTTAGCATAAAGTGAGCCAAATAACTTATATTGTCCAGAAGCAATTGGGTTGCTTCCCGCATAGTAAATATTTAATCGATTAACTTCAGCATCTGGGTTAACCGTAGTTCCACTTGACATTGAAATTTTGTCTCTAATATAAATAGTTAAATTTCCAGTACCCTTTAGCTTGATATGGCCGCTTACGATTAACTGATCTACTACAATTTCCCTATCAGTATCACCCACATCTAAGGTTAAAGTTTTGTTTCCATTGATATTAATCTCCGAGAATTCCAAATTTTCATTTACTTCAAAGGTGAAGTCCTCTACTTGCCATGATGTTATCATTAATTTATTATTTTGAATAAATTCAAAACCATTGTGCTTTTGATTTGGTAATTTTGTATAATTCTTTGGTATATCAGGGAATGGTGGCAATTCTGGAAAATAATAATCATCTACTGCTTTATATTGAGGAATATTAATAAGACCTTTACCTTTTACAATATCTGAATTGCCATTGGGTACATATATATCGCCATCAACTGTGACATTTGAATTACCGGGAAAGTCAATACTTCCATCTTTATCTAAAAAGGTCCCAATATCGCCAACTATACTACCATTTCTCATCGTAAACTGCCCATTAGTAAGCACTGCAAATGAAGGTAGTTTTTCTGAATTTTCCTTTTCATCCCACTCTACCTCAAATATAGATTCAAGTGTTCTTGATTCTTTATCAATATAACCAATAGATTTAATATAAAATTCATTATCTTTGATATGTGAAAGTTCAATCTCTGTATAAGGCTGAATATTATTAACTTTGACAAAATCATCAACATGATATTCACCTGGTAGATCTTTCGCTAATTCCCTATAAAAATCTGTTTTATTCCTAATAATATCTTTATTATAAATTTTCTGAACTTCTTCCTCAATTGTCTTCATTTGTGCATTCAATCCAGCTTCAGCAATATAAAAAGCAGTTTCGTTATCACGTTCCATTGATGATGTCTTTAGTGAGGTGAGGGTCATCATTATAATGCTCGTACCGAGAACAGCAAGGATAATAAAAACAATTAATACTCCAATAAGAGTATAGCCGGATTCAGGATTCCTCTTCGGCTTGTTCATTACCATCTACCTCCCGCATTACAATTTCAGTTTCTACCCTCTTTTTACTGTTGCTTTCAATTAATAAAGTGATTTTCGATCTATCTTTTGATACTATAAATTCACTTATTTCGTAAACATAATTTTTTCCTTTTTTCTTTAAAACATCATCCACCAATTCATATGTAATGTCCTCTTCATCATCAGCCATAAATATGATCATTTTCGAATTATTTATAATTTCAACAGATTGAGCTGATCGAAGATCCTTTGTAATTGTCTTTGTCGCTAATGTGATATCAGTTAGGTGATTTATTTTATTGGATTGACTACTATATTGTTTTTGAACGGAAAGAAGCATACTCATAATTAGTATCATAATAAATGAGCCTATAGCAAGTCCTGCCAGTAACTCAACCAATGTTAAACCATCTTCATTCAAATATTGCTTATTCATTTTCATCAATCTTCCATTCAAGCAAATTTTCCATCTGAACTTTAGGTTTTTCAAGATTCTTTACATCATAAACTTTAATCAATATCCTAGTTAATGACGATGGTTCATCTTTTAATCTTAGCTCTATATTGACTTGTTCATCCACAATTTCTTTTTTAAATAACAGCCAGTCCCCATCATCTGAATATTGGACATAATTTTTATTTTCCTTTATTTCACTTATACGATGTTCAACAGACACTTTCGTGCTTAATTCGTAAATTCTTTCCATTTCTCTTTGGGCGATATAAGTATGATCAATTATTCTTTCAGAGGTATTTGAAGTTTTCAAAGATTGAGCAAAAATCATTCCAAAAGAAGTTAAAATAATCGCTAAAAGAACGATAGAAGCGAGTACCTCTATTAAAGTAAACCCATGTTCATTTATTTTAAATTGATTATTCGATGGCATAGGTTAACCTCTCCTCTAACAACTGACCTTTTATTCTAGGGGATAATAAAAGGTTGTAAGTTCTGCTTCAAATGGAATAGCACCCTTTTTATCCTTTCCTTGTGCATCATATTTTAATTTACTTATAATTGTTATACGTTCTTGGTTTTCAATTATTTCTAATAGCTGGATAAATGCGTCGTAATTAGGTGATATTGCTGAAATTCTAACTGTTATTACTTCAAGACCTTCAGGTCGCTCTCTTACTAAAGTAGAATCCTGTTGTACTTCCATCTTTTCTTCTACTTCTTTTTCAATATTAACAATATCTTCAGTTTCATTTTCATCTGCTTCTTCATCTAAATCATTTATTGAACTATCATATAAAAATTCTATCGAATTAATTTTACTTTTTGTTACTTTTTCTAAACTTTGCAATTGTAGGATATATTCATCAAGTTCACGGTCTTTAGGCACTACTTTATGTAACAATGATTGTTCGTTATTTGTTTCATTTAATTCATCTTCAATATCCTTAATTTTTTCTTCCAAACTTGTCTTAGTAGTTACCTGGGAATTAATTTTCTTCTCTTTTGAAACTATATCTGTCTTTAAAGGATAAATAACTAATACATAAAGTACAATAGCTAAAATGAGTAGGAGGCCGAGTAATATTAAAATAGAGCGTTTATTTTCTTGTAAAAAATCATTCATCCTCCTCAGACGCCCCTTTCAATTCTCTTTTATCTATAGTCACTGTAAAATTAGCTTCATATCTAGTTTTTTCATCTTTTTCTAAGTTTTCAAGAAGTTTAGTAGTCTCGATTTTATTTACCTTTGAATCAGAAACAAAATTTGACGTCATTAGTTTATTCGTGTATTCAGCTATAGCATCGAGAGTTTCAAATTCGGTAATAATTTTCACCTCTTGATCGGTGTATTCATATTTACTTAAATAACTATGTTTAGGTAGTAATGAATTCAGTTCTATATTGAATGTTGAAGTAGGTATACGGTGACCTTCAACAAATGAAATTGCATCTTTTAACGTAGTAATTCCTTCAGGTGATTGTCCAGTTAATTTAGATTCTAAAGCTTCTATATCTTCATTTAAAGATTGTTCATATGTTTCTAACTTTTGTAAATTTGTTTTTGCAACAAAATAGTTAACACCTATAAATAAATATGATACTACTATTAGCGTAATTAAAAGGAAAAAAACAACAATACTACTACTTCTTTGTCGTTCATATTGTGGTAGAAGGTTAACTTCTGGTAATCTATCCTTCATTTTATTTTTCCCCCTTTAACGCAAGACCAAGAGCAGGTATAAATGATTTAGGTATTTGTACCTTTTTTTGGGTAGTTTGTGAAGCTTGCAATGTATGAATAGGCAGGGAATACCTTTCTTTTAAATCACCAATTACATTGCTAAGTTCAGCTAAATCACCTGTAACGATTAAATCTGTGACTGCTTTATTTCCTTGATGAATCGAAAATTGATAAAAACTCATTAAGCGTTCTAACTCTACAATTTGATCTGTTAATTCACCATGTAGCCTTGTTTTATCACCAGCAAATGTCCATTGTAATGGATGATTGTTATCGGCTTCCCAATCCTTTTGGTCAATATTTAATACTTGATGTCGAATAAACTCTACCTTGTTGTTATTAAAAATACTTATGTTTATCGAAGTTAAATTACATTCTAAAATTAAAAATATTTTATTTTCAACAGATTGGTATTGTTGTAAATAGAAGTAACGATAGATTCCTAAAGCTTGAACATCCACGGCAATTGGTTTTAGTGTACAGTCGATAAATATATTTGTATATTTAATTAACTCTTCCTCTGGTGCAGCAAAAACTGTTACCTTATTGCTATCGTTATCTTTTGGAACATCATACAAGTCAAATACAGGATTACGAAATGGAAAGTGAATCGTATTACCAATTTCCATTGTAATAAATTGTTTAATTTCCTCATTATTTAAGTCTTCTGGTATGTCTAGTTCGCGGAGAATGACAAGGGATTGAGGAACATAAAATCGGACATTACGATGTTTAATTTTCCATTCTCGCACAAGGTTTTTCATGAATGAAAAAAAATGGATTTCATCAACAATTTTACCATCTTTAATTACTTCTTTAGGTAATGCTTTTTCTTTAATTTGTTTAATTGAACTTAAATTTTTCCCATTATTTTCAATCATACGAATTACATAATCTTCTATTACTAAATTAACGACTCGTTTTGATCTTCCAAAAGAAACCATTTTGACACCCCTTCACAAATGAGACCTATCATATAATAGATAAGTACAACTTCCCGAAAATAAGGAGCCGGGAAGCTGTATTAATTGTTAATTTTAGGATTCTGATCCACAAACTTCGTCTCTATCCCCAGCTAAGTCTACTTCATTGGCCCCACTGATTGTACAACCTTCACCGTTGATTGTTACTGTGTATTCAGTACCATCTTTATTAACAGTTCCTGAATATTCTCCTTCACCCCAAGGATCAACCAATGGATCTAGAAATCCCTCTGTATGCAAAGCATCGCTAGAGATGGAGCCACCTTCTATTCCCTGATCAGCATCATACAACTTTGCAGCTGCAATTAATTGTTGTGCATTTGCAATATGTGCATCTTTTTTCGAATTTTCAATAATATTTCCAATCATCACAAATGCAATCGTTCCAATAATAGCTAAAATAACGATAACTGCTAGCAACTCGACTAATGTAAGCCCTCGTTCATTTTTTAATCTTTTCATCCACTTTTTCACTTTATTTTCCTCCTGTAGGTATATTTTTAATTTTTTAACAAATCCAGTTAAGTTCATTTCTTTCGTCCCATCACCCCTTTCAATTAGCTTTTCAAATTATCCATTATTGAATTTCTGTGAACACCGTAAACATTGGAACTAAAATAGACAAGACAATAAATCCAACAACAAAGGCAAGTGCTACAATCATAATAGGTTCAATTAAGGAACGTAATGTATCTACCATTCGGTCTACATCGTCTTCATAGAAGTCAGCAATCTTTTCTAACATATAATCTAAAGTACCTGTTTGCTCTCCTATAGCAGTCATTTGATGTACAAGTGGAGGGAAAACCCAATGACTTGCTAACGGCTCAGATAATGTCCCCCCTGACTCTAGACTACTTCTAGAATCTAACACTACTTTACTAATAACTGGATTGTTTACCACTTTTGCAACTATATCTAGTGCATCAAGTATTGGAACAGCACTTGAAAATAATGATGATAACGTTCTTGTCATTCGTGCGATTAATGCTTTTTGTAATAATTTACCAAAAATTGGCATTTTCAACATAATGATATGGATTAAATGTTGGAAAGATGGATTCGTTCTATAAATTAGCATTAATACTGCAATAGCAATAAATATTAAAAATAAGAAGAGCCACCAAAAATGTTGAACAATACTACTTAAATTAAGGACAAACTGGGTGATCGCAGGGAGATCTGCCCCAAATTGATCATATATACTACTAAACTGTGGAATGATAGATATCATTAAAAATAGGACAACACCAATTATTAAAACTAGTAAAACGATAGGATAGCTTAGCGTTGATTGAATTTTGTTTTTCAATGTATGTTGTTTTTCAAAATAAGTAGCCATTCGTTCTAATGTGTCATCTAAACTTCCCGTCATTTCTCCAGCACGGATCATATTAACAAATAATGTCGGAAATATCTTAGGGTGTTTTTCCACTGCATCTGAAAATGCAATACCACTTTTAATATCTGACTCCACTAGTTTTAATACATGTTTCAATGCTTTACTTTCTGTTTGAATCATTAAAATATTTGTTGCATCTACAATCGTTACTCCTGCACGAATAAGTGTTGCAAATTGTCGACAGTAAATAACAAAATGTTCGTTTTTTACAGTATTTCTATTGATGGAAATATTCCTATTAAATATAGATGGTTTTGTTTCTGTAATTTCACGTGGACTAATGCCTCTTTCTCGAAGCTTTAAAACAACTTCGTTCCGAGATTGGCCTTCCATCGTTCCACGTTTAATTTCTCCTTTCTTTGTTCGGCCGACATATTTAAACATCAACATCAGCATTCACCTACTTTTGATAAATAAGGGGCACCTTGTTTGTGGGTTATTTTATCTTGCAAAATTAGTTCATTGATCGACATTGCCAATGTATGCATACCTAATGATTTGCTCGTCTGGATTACGTTATTGATTTGATCAATTTTATCATTCCGAATTAAGTTCGCCACTGATGGTTGTCCAATTAATATTTCTGTTGCAACAATTCGCCCACTATTATCTTTGCGTAGAAATAATCGTTGTGAAATAATCGCTGTTAACACAGAAGCAAGTTGTGTTCTGATTTGCCCTTGTTGATGTGGTGGAAATACATCAATTATTCGATTAATCGTCTGGGAAGCACTATTTGTATGTAATGTTGCTAATACGAGATGCCCAGTTTCTGCTGCCGTTATTGCTGTAGAAATTGTTTCTAAATCTCGCATTTCGCCTACTAAAATAACATCAGGATCTTGACGTAAAGCAGACCTTAAACCATTTGCAAATTTTTTCGTATCTGATCCTACTTCTCGTTGTTGCACAATAGATAAATCATTTGTATGCAAATATTCAATTGGATCTTCTAACGTAATAATATGTTTTTTAAAGTGTTGATTCATATGATGAATCATTGCGGCTAATGTTGTTGTTTTTCCGGATCCGGTAGGGCCAGTTACCAATATAAGACCTTGCGGTTTTTCAACTAGAATTTTTAAGATGTTTGGTAGCTGCAATTGTTCAACGGATGGAATTTCTTCCGAAATTACCCTTGCCGCTATACTTATACTACCCCGTTGGTAAAAAGTATTGATACGAAAACGAGCAACTCCATCTAATTCATAAGAAAAATCAAACTCACCAATATTTTGAAAAGTTTCCCACTTATCTTGTAAAAGTTTTTTCGCCATCAACATACTATCTTTTTGTTGGATTGTGGAACCCTCAACTTTTATCAATTCACCATGGATTCGATAAATGGGCGGAGAATTCACTGTAATATGTATATCAGATGCACCATGTTCCACGGCGTCTATTAATAAATCATCGATTGTATATTGCATATGGATTCCCTCCTAATTAAAAGTTGCAACTCGCAGTACTTCTTCTGTCGTTGTTAATCCTTGTTGAACTTTTAATAACCCGTCATCAACTAGAAAGAGCATCCCTGCCTCTTTCACATAGTTTCTAATTTTACTAGCACTTGCTGATGACATAATTAATTCTCGTATATTATCATCGATCACAAGCACTTCATGAATCGCAATTCTTCCACGATAACCAGTATTATTACAATTACCACAACCACGACCTTTTAATATTTTTGCAATTTCTATTCCTGCTTGAGCAAAAATCTCTTTTTCTCGATCAGTTGGAAATACTGTCTCAGCACAATCTCGACAAACTCTTCGTACTAATCTCTGCCCAACAACTCCTGTTATAGATGAAGCAATCAAAAATGGTTCAATTCCCATATCCATCAATCGCGTTAGCGCAGCTACTGCGCTGTTTGTATGTAGAGTACTTAAAACAAGGTGACCTGTAAGTGAAGCTCGAATTGCAATTTGAGCTGTTTCATAATCCCGAATTTCACCAATCATAACGATATCCGGGTCTTGTCTTAAAATTGATCTTAATCCAGTTCCAAATGTCATACCGACGGCTTCATTTACTTGAACTTGATTCACTCCAACTAATTGATATTCCACAGGATCTTCTATTGTAATAATATTTACGGATTCATTATTTAATCGATTTAAAGCCGCATAAAGGGTAGACGATTTCCCGGATCCAGTTGGTCCAGTAATAAGTACAATTCCATTTGGTTGAGCAATCATTTCTTGAAATGATAAAATATTTTGTTCTGTAAATCCAATCTTATCCAAACGATCAAGAGCATTACTCAAATCGAGAATACGCATAACGATTTTCTCACCATTTATAGAAGGAAGTGTTGACATTCGTATATCAATTTCTTTAAAATCAATTGTTAATTTAATCCGCCCATCTTGTGGCATTCTACTTTCAGTAATATTTAAATTTGCCATTATTTTTAATCTAGCGATAATGACATTTTGCATATGCTTTGGTAATGACCTTTCTGTCATTAAAACCCCATCTATCCGATAGCGAATAACAAATTCTAATTCTTGAGGATCAAAATGAATATCACTTGCATGTTGGGCTACGGCATTACTAATAATTTGATTTACAAGTCGGACAATGGGCGCGTCATCATCCGTAATACCTGCTTCATCTACCGATTCTTCTGGTAAAAAATCCCCCATTGCTTCATCTAATGTTTGTTGTAAGTCATAATACTTCGTAATAGTACGTTGTAATGCATCCTTTGTCGCAAATGCTGGAATAATTTGATAACCTGTAGCCATTCGAAGTTCTTCGATTGCAAAATAATCCATAGGATCGGCCATCGCAATAAACAATTGATTGTTTTCTGTACGAATTGGCATAACTTGATGACGTTTTGCAATTTCTTGTGGTACAAGCTGGACTATATTTTGATCAATTGGATATTGAAAAATGTTTATATGTGGTATACCAAGTTGAAATTCTAATACTTCAATTAATTGTTGCTCAGTAATATACCCTTCACGCAAAAGGGTGTCTCCAAGCTTCTCATCGGGTGTTTTTTCTTTGAGTGCTAACTTTAATTCTTCTTCAGTTATAATGTTGGATTCAACGAGTAAATCCCCTAATCGCTTTCTGCTCATTTATTCGTTTCCTCCTTGGACTTTTTCAAATATCTTGTAGCGTCTACTTATAACCACCTTGAGACAAAAAAACTTTACAAAAAACTAAATTAATTTCTTGTAAAGGTCGGTTGCACCACTAGCTCCACACAGTTTAAGTGCCCATTCTATAGACTGTATTTCTTCGCTTCCTTATATCTATATTCATTTGTAAAAAAATAACACCATTGTAACTAATTAAATAGTAGCAGGTAAAATTACCTAAGTCAATATGTATTTACTATTGTCATAGCATGTTCAAATAAAATTGAATTATCTTTGTCCCATAAAAATAAGAAACAATGGTTGCTGCAACAATGTGTGGACCAAATGGAATCGGTTGTCTTCTTTCGACTTTCTTAAATAGCATAAAGGCTCCACCAATAATTGTGCCGAAAATTGCTGCTAGAAAGAACGTAAGTAGAACATGTGAAAGTCCAAGTACTATTCCTACCACACCGAATAATTTCATATCTCCTGCACCCATACCACCCTTACTAGCGATAATAATCAATGCAATTAGACCATATCCAACAATTGCCCCAACCAAAGAATTATACCAAGGATCTAGAGGTACAATAAAACGTATTATTATAAACAAAGGTAAAAAGAACAATAATATTTTATTTGGAATCAACATATATGTAATATCTGTTATAAAAATAATTATGAGCATACTTATTAACAATAATGCCATAATTAGTTCGACTTGAAAGCCAAAGGTCATATAACTTAATGAGAATAAAATTCCTGTAGCTAATTCCATGGAAGGATATAGTGGAGAAATTTTTTCCTTACATCCATTACATTTCCCACGCTGTAAAATATAAGATGCAACTGGAATAAGTTCATACCAATGAAGCTGCTTTTCACAATTAGGACAGTAGGATCGACCTGTATGAAAGGGGATATTTTTTGGAAGGCGTAAACCAATAACATTAAAAAAAGATCCAAATACGATCCCTACAATAAAAAAAGTGATCAACCAATATAAATCGAACATCTTCTACCTCCACAGTATGGACTAGAACACTATAACTATTATAATCGAAATTTTAAAAAAACCACAACAATTAGACCTGCTTTTAAATGGAAAAAAAGTAAAAGAACGGTTTCAGAGTAAACAATGATTTTATTGGAATATCATAAATAAAAAAAGGCCAAATCATTTTGAAATGACTTGACCAAGTATTGATTCATAATATTTCGATTGATTCACTAATGATTCAGTAATGACTTATACTAAATCTCGATTGATTCTCCAATCTTAAGGGCAATGCCTTTACCAGTTTTAACTTTTTGTGCAAAAGCCTCTCCATCCTGCTCTATCACTGGAAATGTGTTGTAATGGACTGGAATAACATATTTTGCCTTAATCCAATCAGCAGCAATAAGTGCGTCCTCTGGACCCATTGTAAAATTATCACCAATTGGAATGAATGCGACATCAATATCGTTCATTTCACCAATAAGTTTTAAATCTGAAAAGAGTCCTGTATCTCCAACATGGTAAATTGTTTTATCATCAATCGTTAATATAATGCCTCCAGGCATTCCTGTATAAATAAATGTCCCATCTTCCTCTTCATAGGAAGAACTATGAAAGGCTTGTGTATATTTTACTCGGCCAAAATCAAAATCATAGGCACCACCGATATTCATACCATGTGCATTCAAACCTTTTTGACCAAGATATACTGCAAGTTCATTCAAAGCAACAATCGAGGCTCCCGTTCTTTCCGCTATTTGCATTGTATCTCCAACATGATCATTATGTCCGTGAGTTAGTAAAATTACGTCCGCCTCCACTGTGTTAGGATCTAAATCGCAAAGTTCATTTCCCGTAATAAATGGATCAATTAAAATATTGTGTGACTCCGTTTGTACGCGAACTACCGAATGTCCATGATAAGATAATTTCATCCATATCTCTCCTCACCATTTTATTATGTATAGTTTAACATATAAACCTTTATTGATAAAAAATTGCTCTTTACTAGCATTGCATAATTTCCTTAGTTTTTATTGTGGAGTAAATTTAGTTCTAGTACTGATTAAACTAATTGGATTGGTCAAATTAATGAACTATTTTTTTACACTCAGTCAGTTACAAACTTTTAGCTAACCTAATTTTAAAAGTACAGCAATTTTAGGGTAAATGGAACAAGCC
>Ga0209487_1001924_pt1 | contig 17152 bp, 16 predicted proteins | sample Poulit2012_FD_187524 | JGI IMG/M metagenome (GOLD analysis project Ga0209487, IMG submission 187524) | Agricultural soil microbial communities from Georgia to study Nitrogen management - Poultry litter 2012 (SPAdes) (version 2) | ecosystem: Environmental > Terrestrial > Soil > Agricultural land...
CAGCTAATGTTCGCTGTCCCTCTGTTGTTGGGACTGTGTCACTATTTTCATTGGACTGTGTGTCTACCTTCGCATATGTAGTAAGTCTTTTAATTAATTGATCCTTCATTTTCATCATCTCCTTTTAATTATCTTAGCATAAATGACTGATATTCATTGATTCTTATGTTTTTGATGCAAACTTCACTTCTTTTGTAAGCTTTACTTACTAGACTTCTTTCATCAATAGTATCAGTGACTTGTTTATCTATATGTGTCACGTAAAATATTTGTCTCTATTTGTCTTTAAAAGTTATTATATATATGAACATTGTGTAGAGACACATTAAAGTAATTAAAATAATAATTTCATTTTACCATAGCTGGGAGGTTACTATACATATGCAAAACAGACATTATTTTACATCGTTATTCATCATGATTTTATTACTTTTTTTCGCCTGTGATGGGGTAGAGCCGCGTGAAGACATCGAGCCAGAAGATGATAACTTCAATAAAACTGGAATGCCAATTGTTGATGAGCAGGTTACGGTTAAGTTTATGAGTGGTAAATCATCAGTAACGATGGATAACTATAATGATACTTTCCTTTGGCAAGAATATGAAAAGATGACAAATATGCATATCGATTGGGGACATACTCCTAATGATAGTTTAGAACATAAACGAACATTAGATATTGTCGCAGGAGATTATCCTGAAGCATATTATGGGGCAAAAGTTCCTGATCATGAGTTACTAGAAAATGGTCAACATGGTATTTATTTAGCTCTAGATGATTATATTGATGAATACATGCCAAATTTAAAATCGTTATTAGACGATTATCCAGAAATAGAAAAAGGCCTAACCTTCCCTGATGGACATATTTATTCATTACCTACAATATATGATCCAGAATTTACATCATTACATAGCCAAATTAAGCCATATATACGAAAAGATTGGCTTGAACAATTAAACATGGACATGCCCGAAACAACAGAAGAGTTTTATGGCTATTTAAAAAGTGTTAAAGAAACGGATGTAATGGGGAATGGACAAGGTGATGAGATTCCATTTAGTGCAATGGACATCGATCATTTATTTCACTATTTGAAAGGTTCTTTTGGCATTGGTAATCGTGGAAATAGTAATGAGTATATTGATATTGATCCAGAAACAGGGGAAGTTCGATTTTACCCGGCGACAGAACAATATAAAGATTTACTAAAATACATGCACAAACTGTATCGTGAAAATCTAATCGATCAAAACATATATATTATGGACTACCAAGAATTTACCGAACAAGGTGCAAAAGGTGTATATGGCAGTGTATTAATGTCTAATCCGGAAGAGTCTTTCAGCTTAGAGGATGAGTATATTGCTATGCCTGCTCTTGAAGGACCTAATGGTTATAAAAGTTGGACCTTTGTAGACTCACCTTTAGTCCGAAGAGATGGCTTTGTAGTCACAGATAGAAATAATAATATCGCAGCTACATTACGATGGGTAGATTACTTTTACAGTGAAGAAGGAGCAGAGCTATTTTTTATGGGCAAAGAAGGAGAGACCTTTGAAATTGATAATAAAGGAAACTATATTTATAAAAGTGATTTAACAAATAGTGAAGATCTTTCGTTAGAACATAAACTTGCCCCTTATTTTACGTACATGGATAGCGGTTATCCCGGCATTATTTATGAACAGTTTTATCAAGGAGATGCTAGCTTGCCATTATCAATCGAAGCTATGGAAAAACTTAAACCTGACATGATTGACGAAGTTTGGCCACGTTTTACATATACGAAGGAGGAGCTTGATACATTAGTTAATATAGAAATTGACCTCCATAAAACGGTTGACGAAATGCGTACTAACTTCATCATCGGTAGATCATCCATTGATGAATGGGACGAATATATTGAAACCCTCAATGAAATTGGCCTATCAGACTATTTAGATGTGAAACAGTCTGCCTATGAACGATATAAAAAATAAATGTAACCCTTCGCATCAGCAGAAATTAAATTAGTTACATAGTAATCGTTTTACATTGCATCATTAGCTTAAATAACGGACCAGGTGTAGTTTTCACTACAGATGGTTCGTTTTACTTTCTCTATATGACTAAAGTTTTAGCATTTGTTCATAAAACAGTCTGCCAGTATAGTATTGGAAATTTATCTTGTATATAAAGCAAAAATCTAATATGCTTACATTAAAAATAATAAGTATAATAATAAAAATCTCAAAATGATATGTGCTCCTTGTTTTACATATTCATACTAAATTTATGAAGGAGATGATGTAAGTGATAATTTCTGTCCATTTATTACATGAAAAACTAAAACAAAAAGAAGATATTGTTATATTAGACGTTCGTTCTGACTTAAAAGATGAGACGATAGGCATCAAAATATATAAAGAAAATCACATCCCTGGTGCTTCTCATCTCGATTTAAAAAGGGATCTTGCTAGTCCTGCTAAGGAGCATGGTGGTGAAAACCCCCTTCCAGATCCAAATAAACTTGCGAAAACTCTCGGTAATTTAGGAATTGATCATCAAACAGAAGTCGTTATTTACGATAATGATAACGGAATGTATGCTTCTCGGGCATGGTGGGTGCTTTATTATATTGGTTTAGATAATATTTCTATTTTAGATGGTGGTTACGTGAAGTGGGTAGAAGCAGGATTTGCTACGACGGAAAAAATACCTGTGAGAGATGCGAAACAATTACAACCAAAAGTAAGAAATGACCTCTTCGTTGATATAGAAGCTGTCAAAGAAAAAGTAATTAAAAAAGAAGCGATTTTAATTGATTCACGAGCACCCGAGAGATATCGAGGAGAAGTTGAACCCCTTTATGCAAAAGCAGGTCATATCCCTGGAGCAATTAACTTTCCCTACCAAAACGTTTATCGAGATGATGGTACTTGGAAAAGTGAACCAGAATTACAGGAAGTATTTGCTTCATTACCGAAAACAAAGAAGATTATTGTTTCCTGTGGTTCCGGAGTATCAGCTTGTTCTAATGTTTTTGGCTTAAAGCGTTCCGGCTTCACGAATGTCAAACTGTATCCAGGTAGTTACAGTGATTGGATCTCTTATGAGGAAAATGAGGTCGTAAAAGGAGATGAGTAATAAGGAGCGTTGTCAATGGGTGACAGATGATCTAATTTATCAAAAATACCATGATGAAGAGTGGGGCATTCCTTCCTTTGATGATCGTTATTTGTTTGAAATGTTAACATTAGAGGGAGCTCAAGCAGGATTAAGTTGGTTAACCATCTTAAAACGACGAGACAATTACCGAAAGGCGTTTGCAAACTTCGATATCCAAACAGTGAGCCAGTACGACGAGATGCAAGTCCAAAAGTTATTAAATAATAAAGGAATTATTCGGAATGAGCTAAAGATACGTTCTGTCATTACAAATGCAAAAGTCATATTAAACATCCAAAAGGAGTTTGCTAGTTTTGCAAATTACATTTGGGGTTTTGTCGATGGAAAGCCAATCATAAATCATTGGCAAAGTGCAAATGAAGTACCAGCCTATACGAAAGAGTCAATAGAACTAAGTAAAGATATGAAAAAAAGAGGTTTCTCTTTTGTCGGACCGACGATTTGTTATGCGTTTATGCAAGCAACTGGAATGGTAAATGATCATGAAAAGTGTTGCTTTTTATATCAAAAAGGAGAGGAATAACAGCTCCTTGTCAGATGGAAACAAATCATTATTGATAGGTTTTATTCAATGCTATCCTAACATAAGTTTGCTATGATATACTCATGGATTATTTTATAAAGGACGTGTAAATGAATGGAAGCGGATATTAACGTACGGAAAACCGAGCACATAAAGATTTGTCTAGATGAAAACGTAGAAGGTGTCAACAAATCTACTGGCTTAGAGGGGATTAACTTTATTCATAATGCTTTACCAGAAATTAATTTCCATGACATTGATCTATCGACATCTTTTTTAGGAAAACCGTTAAAAGCACCATTTCTAGTTAGTTCGATGACTGGTGGTTCTGAGTTAGCGGGTAAAATTAATGAAAACTTAGGGCTTGCCGCGGAAGAAAAAGGTTGGGCCATTGGTCTTGGATCGACTCGCGCACTTTTAGAAAGTGATGCCCATGTTGAATCTTTTATGATGAGAAATCATGCAAAATCTGTGCCCCTCATTGCAAATTTAGGAGCTGTTCAACTTAATTATGGTTATGGATTAGAAGAGTGTCAAAAAATTGTTGATTTAACAGAAGCAGACTCCCTTGTATTTCATTTAAATAGCTTACAAGAGGTTGTACAAGATGAAGGGGATCTTAATTTTGAAAATTTACTTCCGAAAATAGAGAAAGTATGTAAAGGAATTGATGTTCCCGTTGGAGTAAAAGAAGTAGGCTTTGGAATTGATGGAACCGTCGCTCAAAAGCTTTATGATGTTGGGATTTCCTATATTGATGTGGCTGGAGCAGGAGGAACTTCCTGGAGTCAAGTAGAAAAATTCCGTTCTGAAGATCCGCTTCGCATTCAAGCAGCTGAAGCTTTTAATAGTTGGGGATTACCAACGAAGGATTGTCTTGTTTCCGTTAGAAGTCGCTTACCAAATGTCCCACTAGTTGCAAGTGGGGGAATGAAAACTGGACTTGATGCAGCAAAAGCAATTACAATAGGAGCTGACTTAATTGGCTTTGCTCGACAATTACTTCAAGCAGCAACGGAAAGTGTGGATTCAGTCTTATTTGAGATGGAACAAATCGAATTTGAATTAAAAATGGCGATGTTCGGAATAGGAGTTAAAGATTTAACAGAATTAAAAAATACAAATCGAGTTGAAATTATGGGGCGGTCTTTATTAGATGCTGAGGACTTAGCGTAAATATAACGACTCAAAAGGGGGAGGTTAGCCTCTCCTTTTTTTAATACATATTTTTATTAATCCCTCAAATAATAAGGCAAAGGAGGGAATATAATGGATAAAGAAATTCACGATCAAAAAGATCGAAGATTTATACCAATGACATCGATAAAAAGTCGAAAAGGTCGAGAAGTCACAAAAGATGTCTTTTATTATACCGATCAAATTGTTAATATCATTTTTATCGGTAGCCCGCAGGATGATTACTGGTTTCTTATTGACACGGGACTTCCTTTTGCAGCAGATGAAATCAAGCAAGTCGTTGCTAGGAGATTTGGTGAACAAAGTAAACCAAAAGCAATACTTTTAACGCATGGCCATTTTGATCATGTCGGTGGATTAATCGATCTTGTTAAAGAATGGCAAGTTCCCGTATATGCTCATCCGTTAGAATTTCCTTATTTGACGGGAGAAGAAAGTTATCCAAAACCTGATCAGTCAGTAGAAGGTGGATTACTAGCTAAAATATCTCCTTATTATCCTATCGAACCGATACAATTAGGCGAATATTTATTTTCATTACCAGAAAACGGACAAGTCCCTGGTCTTGACGATTGGCGTTGGCTTCACACGCCTGGACATTCTCCAGGTCATGTTTCCTTTTTTAGGGAGCGGGATCGTTTACTCATTTCCGGGGATGCTTTTATAACGGTAAGACAAGATTCCTTTTACAATGTGCTTATGCAAACACCTGAAATAAATGGTCCACCGCGTTATTTAACAACAGATTGGTCAGCAGCCTGGCGTTCTGTTGAAAAGCTATTTTTACTGCATCCAAGAATGGTTGTTCCAGGTCATGGAGTCGCTTTAGAAGGCATTCAGTTAAAAGAACAGTTAAAAAAGTTAGTCGATGAATTTGATCAATTGGCAATCCCAGCCCATGGTCAATACGTGGACGATGAAGAAAGTTATGAACATTGATGACAATTTAATGACATCCCAAATTTATAAGCAGGATATATTATTTTGAATGAGAGCTATGGTACAATAGCGATAAGGAAAGTGGGGGTGTCCTATGAAAATTGAAGTATGGTCTGATTTCGTTTGTCCTTATTGTTTTCTCGGTAAGCGACACCTAGAATTAGCACTAGAAAAATTTGCCCATAAGAACAAAGTTATTGTTAAATTTAAAAGTTATCAATTAAATGATCCAAAAGAAAAACATGAAGAGGTCTTTGTTCAAGACGTATTAGCTAAAAAGTATAGAAGACCGAAAGAAGAAATTGAAATGATGAATAACCAATTAAAGGAGCAAGCGAAGGAAGTAGGACTTTCTTTTAATTTTGAAAAATTGCTTCATATTCACACGTTCGATGTTCATCGTCTCGTAAAATATGCGGAAAGTATTCACCTTGATGAACCGTTTATTACTTATTTGTTTGAAGCATATTTTACTGATAATGAAAATATTAATGATCAATCTACATTACTTGCCATTGCGAAAAAGGCGGGTATGGATGAGGAAAAGACAATTGAAATTATGGAAACGTGTAAATATACACAGGCTGTAAATGAAGATATTGAAATTGCCAAAGACATGAATGTTCAAGGAGTCCCATTTTTCGTGATCAACGAAAAATATGCATTAACAGGGGCTCAACCTGTTGATGCGTTTTTAGGTGTATTAGAAAAAATTTGGGGCGAAGAAGGAAGTGTTTTCAGTCAAACAACAAAAGGAACTAATTTTTGTTGTGGCGATGAATGTGAGTAATTATAAAACAACAATTTAAATACTTACTATTTGACGAATTTCTATTTCATAGTAAATGGAAATTCGTTTTTTTATGATTTCTGTGAAGAGAGTGATCTTGTAGTTTCTAATGATTGACGGAAAGGTTATTTCTGCTATACTTAAATTAGCAATCTAATTGATAATGAATATCATTCCTAATTAGATTGAATGTTATTTGATAATCATTGTTATCTAGAAGGATATCTGTTTATGAAAATACGTTATTTAGTCATTACACTTATTATATTATCGATTATTTCGATCTTTTTAGGAGTATCACAAGTATCAATTTTAGATATATTTTCACTTACTGAAGACCAGAGACACATTATTTTAAATAGTCGACTACCTAGATTATTAAGTATTATCATAGCAGGGGCGAGTATGAGTGTCGCTGGTTTAATTATGCAACAGCTGAGTCAAAACAAGTTTGTTTCCCCAACAACAGCTGGGACGCTTGATTCTGCAAGGCTTGGAATTTTAGTGGCAATTATGGTTTTTACTGGAGCAAATCCTTTACAAAAAATGCTCGTGTCCTTCGTATTTGCTTTACTCGGAACCTTTGTGTTTATGCAAATATTAGAAAGGATCAAATTTAAAGATGCTATATTTATTCCATTAGTTGGACTTGTTTTTGGAAATATTATTAGTTCAACATCAACATTTTTTGCTTACAAAAACGATCTTATTCAAAATATGACATCTTGGCTGCAAGGCGACTTTTCAATGATTATGACTGGCAATTATGAACTTATGTTTGTTACGGTTCCTATTTTAGCTGTTGCTTATCTTTATGCGAATCAATTTACCATTGCCGGAATGGGAGAAGACTTTTCAAAAAATCTCGGGCTAAATTACCGGCAAATAGTAAATACGGGATTAGCTATTGTCGCCTTAGTAACAGCCTCTGTTGTCTTATCCGTCGGGGTTATTCCATTTTTAGGGTTAATCATTCCGAATATCGTGACTATTTATCAAGGTGATCATTTGAAAAATACATTAATGCATACAGCGCTTCTCGGTGCGTTGTTTGTGTTAGCGAGCGACATTATCGGACGTGTAATTATTTATCCATATGAAATTCCGATTAGCCTAACTGTTGGTGTTATCGGAAGTGGAGTATTCATCTACTTGTTGCTGAGGAGACATAAGTATGGATTATAAAAAGAAAATTTACACGTTAGCAACTATTAGCTTAGTCGTCGCTCTCATCTATATATTTTATCAATTAACTGGAAATATAAACTATATTTTACCGAGAAGAATTATCAAAATTGTTGCGATTATCGTTACTGGAAGTGCGATTGCTATTTCCACAACGATTTTTATGACGATTACGAACAATCGAATTTTAACACCGAGTGTAATGGGGTTAGATGCTTTATATTTACTCATTCAAACTGTCATTATTTTCTTGTTTGGTTCAAAGTCTTTAGCCATGATGAGTAGTCATTTGAACTATTTGATTTCAATCGGACTTATGGTACTTTTTTCATTGCTTCTCTTTCGAATACTATTTCGTGGAGAACGGCAAAACATTTATATATTGTTACTCGTTGGAATTATTTTAGGAACATTTTTCAGTAGCTTTACATCGTTTATGCAAGTGTTAATCGATCCTAACGAGTTTATGGTCGCTCAGGATCGGATGTTTGCAAGTATAAATAACGTCAATAGTGACTTACTTATTATTTCAATAATTATCTTTGTATTAGTCGTTATATATTTATTAAGATTTTATAAGTATCTCGATGTTTTAGCCTTAGGAAAAGAACAAGCGATTAACCTTGGCGTTCCTTATGATCATGTTGTTAGACATTTGCTTATGATTGTTGTTATTTTAGTATCTGTCGCAACTGCATTAGTTGGACCGATTACCTTTTTAGGACTTATCGTTGTTAATTTAGCTTATGAGTTTTTAAAAACCTATCGTCATACATACATCTTGCTCGGTTCTGCCTTGTTTAGTATTATCGCTTTGGTAAGCGGGCAGTTCCTTGTTGAAAAGGTGTTCACATTTCAAACAACCGTTGCAGTGTTAATTAACTTCTTCGGAGGTATTTATTTCATATATCTTTTAATAAAGGAGCATAGACTATGATTCAAATTGAGAGTGTTTCAAAATTTTATGGTGATAAACAAGTTCTTGAAGATGTCTCCCTATCCATTGAAAAAGGAACAATTACTTCCTTTATTGGCCCGAACGGTGCGGGAAAAAGTACACTTATTTCTATGATTAGTCGCTTAATTGCTCAAGATGATGGAGATATTTTAATAGAAGGAAAAGATGTGCGCAGACAAGATAGCAACAAACTTGCCCAAAAAATTTCCATTTTAAATCAGTCTAATCATATTCATTTAAAATTAACGGTTCGAGAGCTAGTTTCCTTTGGAAGATTTCCCTATTCAAAAGGAAAATTAACGAAAGAGGATTGGGCCAAAGTCGATGAAGCAATCGATTATATGGAGCTTCAAGAAATGGAAGATAAATATATCGATGAGCTTAGTGGTGGACAACGACAGCGAGCATATATTGCGATGGTTATTGCTCAAGATACAGAATATATTTTACTCGATGAACCTTTGAACAATTTAGATATGCGTCATGCGGTACAAATTATGAAAACATTGCGTAGACTTGTCGATGAAAAAGGCAAGACTGTCGTTATCGTCATTCACGATATTAACTTTGCCTCTTGCTACTCGGATCAAATTGTCGCCTTAAAAGAGGGACGAATTGTCAAGCATGGTGGAACGTGTGATGTCATTGATGAGTGTGTATTAAGAGATATTTATGATATGGAATTCAATGTTCAAGAAATTAATGATCAAAGAATTTGTGTCTATCACATGTAAGTTAGGGGATATATTTTGATGAGAAGGCTTATCAAAATGATAATATCATTTATTTACACCCAGATTATTGGTATTTATCTGGTGGGGGTTTAGTTTCTGTTTCCGAAATGGTTAAGGAAATAGAAGCAAGCTTAGCAGAAAATTGATAAACACGTAATCAGGCAAATTTTCCATGACAAAATCATGAAAAATTTGCTTTTTACTTGTCAATAACAATCTTCCTATGTTTGAATAGATGAACAATGTATTATGTAGAAATGAGGAATAGATGTATGAAAAGATTGTTACTAACCATTTTGGCGCTAATATTACTGTTAGGAGCTTGTGGCAAAAAAGAAGACGACCCTGAAGAGTCAGGTATTTTACCTATAGATAATGAGGAATTCGTATCAGATGATGAAGTAGTTGTAACGGTCAACGATGAAGAAGTGTTAGGAAATACATTTAACTTAGTTTACGTCCAAACGAAAATTCAATTATACAATTTTGGCGAAGATGTTGAGGATGTCGATGAAGTAAAAGAATTATCATTAGAGACAGTTGTGGAACAAGAGCTTCTCAGGCAAAATGCTCAAGACAAAGGAATTACATTTTCAGAAGAAGACGTAAGTAATAAATTTGAGGAATTAATGGATGATGGCGATGGTCAGGTCAAACAGTTTTTAGCTGACTATCATTTAGATGAAGAAGCTTTTAAAGAGCAAGTTTCATATTCTCTCTATTTAGATGAATATTTGCAACAGGAGATTTCAGTAAATGTTTCTGAAGATGACATTACTGAAATGTATGCACAAATAAAAGAGCAAAGTGAAGATGCACCTGATCTTGATGAAATAAAAGGTGACATTGAAGAACAAATTAAAAATCAAAAACAACAGCAACAAATGTTGGATATATTAGATACACTTAAAGAAGATGCAACCATTGAAACACATATTTAATAATAAATATTTTCAATCAAGCACCCTCTATCTGTAGACACTAGTTTTAACGATAGAGGGTATTTTTGTATTCTCTTTTTAGATGTCAAAAATTTTTTGAACTAATCCTTCACAATTTACGCCGTATACACATTATAATATATATATTCACTCCTTTGAAATCGTGAAAATGTTCCCTCATACTAAGGGCGATAATAATGTACAGCAAAAACTTTGTTTCCGTGTTATAATAAAACGGTACATCAAAAACTCGTAGTATGTACATTTTAATAAGTCTACTTAAGTTTAGATAAGGATGACAAAATATGAAAGCTGAACAGTTATACGATGATTTAAAAGTTATCGTTTCGAAAAAAAATATTGAAAAAGATAAACCTTTGAAGGAATACACATATACAAAACTTGGTGGGGAAGCAGACTTTTTTGTTACCCCGGAAACTTATGAACAAGTACGTCGAGTTGTGAAATATGCCTATGAAAATCGGATCCCTTTTACTTTACTAGGAAACGGCTCAAACTTAATTATTAAAGATGGCGGGATTCGTGGGATCGTTATGAATCTAGAAAAACTTGATAAGATTACAAATGATGGAGCGACAATAACTGCAGAAGCGGGGGCGAGAATTATTGATGTATCTCGTTTTGCTCTCAAGCAACATCTTACAGGACTTGAGTTTGCTTGTGGGATACCGGGTTCTGTTGGTGGGGCCTTATTTATGAATGCTGGTGCATATGGCGGGGAAGTAAAAGATGTTCTTTCCCATACAACAGTTGTTACGCGTACAGGTGAACTTATTCAGTTAGAGGCGAAGGATCTTGATTTAAGTTATCGAACGAGTAATATTCCTGAAAAAGGTTACATTGTTTTAGATGCAGTTTTTCATTTAAGAGAAGGAAATTATAATGAAATAAAGGCTGTTATGGATGATTTAACATATAAGCGGGAGTCAAAACAACCACTTGAATATCCGTCTTGTGGGAGTGTATTTAAACGACCCCCTGGGTATTATGCGGGGAAACTTATTCAAGATAGTCATTTACAAGGGTCTCAAATTGGTGGAGCCCAAGTATCAACAAAGCATGCAGGATTTATTGTGAATATAGATAATGCAACTGCAGAAGAATATATTGCGCTTATTCATTACGTACAACATAAAGTGAAGGAAAACTTTGGTGTGACGCTTGAACGTGAAGTTCGAATTATCGGGGAAGATTTAGAAAAATAATCGAATCAAAAGTGTGGTGGCTAATTTTGAGACACCACACTTTTTGTTTCTGTTAACTTGTGAATCGGTGTAAAAAGCTTTGTAACCGTTCATTTTCCGGCCGTTCTAGAACTTCTTCTGGTGGTCCGTCCTCGGCAATAACTCCCTCATCTAAAAATAATACTCGGTCAGCAACATCTAACGCAAAATCCATTTCATGGGTGACAAGGGCCATCGCCATATCCCCTTGATCGGCGATATCCCGAATTACCTCTAACACTTCTTCTACAAGCTCTGGATCTAAAGCGGATGTCACTTCATCAAACAGCATGATTTTTGGTTGCATGACTAAAGCTCTTGCCATGGCCACCCGTTGTTTTTGTCCTCCAGATAATTGATTTGGGTAGTTATCAAGCTTATCTTCCAATCCAACTTTTTCTAACATTTCAATGGATAGTTTTTCTGCCTCTTCTTTCGATTTCTTTTGAACATGAATCGGAGCGGTCATACAATTTTGTAAAATGGTCATATGCGGAAACAAATTAAAGTGTTGAAAGACCATGCCGATATTTCCGCGAATTTTACTTAAATGTTCTTCATTAGCTCGAACTAGTTTATTTCCTTTTTTCATCTTCCATAAATTTTGTCCTTCGACATAAATATTTCCGGAGGTAGGTTCTTCTAAGGTCATTAAAAGACGAATTAGTGTTGTTTTACCAGAACCGCTTGGGCCGATAATAGCTACTTTTTCAGCCGGTCGTATGTCTAAGTTAATTCCCTTTAAAACGTCGACATCACCGAAGGATTTATGAATATCTTCATAAGTGATAATTGGTTTTTCCAACGAACAATCTTCCTTTCCATTCTTTTACCTATCTTCTTCAAGATATAAATTTTCTTCTCCATATTTGTTATTCATCTTTTTCTCTAAATAATTAACAATGAGTGCAGATGGATAACTTAAGACAAGGAAAAGAATTGCGACTACAGTAATCGATTCTAAATAACGATAGTGGATGGAACCAAAATCTTGTGCTAAATGTAATATACCGACAACACCGATAATGGAAACGAGTGGAATTTCTTTAAACATAATAATTAAATAGTTTCCAAGCATCGGGATCGTTGGTGGAATGGCTTGGGGTAAAATAATTTTTATCCACTTTTGATATGTCGACATATTTAATGCTGTTGCAGCTTCCCATTGACCTTCATCAACAGCTTCAATCCCAGCGCGGTACACTTCGCCGATATATGTGCTAAAGTGTACACCTAAAGTTAAAATAGCTACTGTATAAGGATCTAACGTAATCCCTGCTAGTTTTGGTAACGAATAAAACATAAAATATAGCTGAACGAGAGGAGGAGTCGAACGAATAAACTCCATCGTCCATGTCACAATAAAGTTGACAGGTTTATTTGGTATCCTGCGTAAAAAGGTCCAAACAAAGCCAACAATCAGGGCAAAGATGTAAGTAATAATAGTTAGGCCCGCTGTTACTTTCAATCCTTTAGCGACAAAGGGAAAAGCTTTGAAAAACATATTCCAACGCCAATCAAGAGGGATATATAGCCTTATCCATGCCCAAAAGCTATCCCATCCCGCAAGGATCCAGTTCCAAAAATCTAGTAAAATTTCTGGCATTATGTTTCCACTCCTTTCTTAGAAAACTCTTCTAATTTTCGCGTTAAGAAAATGAGTGGTAATGCTAGTAAGAAGAAAAAGATAAGGATAAACAAGTATACGGTCGATTCTATCGCTATATTTGTACTACGAATTATATTACCATAATACAGTACATCGGTTAATCCGATTAAAGAAACGAGTGATGTTGCCTTTAACATTTGTATGAGATAATTACCAAACTCTGGAAGCATCATTCGAACAGCTTGAGGAAATATAATAAGTCTCATTCGCTGAAAGGGTGTCATGTTTAAAGCAATACCTGCTTCTGTTTGACCGTTTGATACGGCTAAAATTGAACCACGAACGATTTCAGACATATAAGCCCCATAGTTCAATGATATCGCAAGAATTGCTGCTAAAATATCACTGCCGATTCGGATACCAAAAAGCATTGGTAGTGCATAGGAAAACCAAAATAACTGAACAATTAAGGATGTTCCTCGAAACACTTCAACGTACACTGTTGTTAGTCCACGAACAAATTTAAATCTTGATAATCGTAAAAGTCCAGCAATAAAAGCAGTTATATAACTCATAATCGCTGAACCAATCAAAATAATGACTGTAATACTAATTCCCTTCATCAACTGTGGGAAGATTTCAGTAAAACCATTAATCGTTATCAACTCCGTTTACGTACCATTCATTAGAAACAAGGGAAGGTCTGCATCTCAAGTTCGATGAGAAACAGACCTGATCGCCTCGCTTAATCATAGTATAAAGACAAATTTACTCGGATTAATAAAATTCGCCTTCACAAACTTTTTCAGCTGTTACCTCTTCTTCTGGAAAGTTGTCTACTGGATCAAAGTAATTTTCTTCTAAAAGTTCTGCAACTGTACCATCATCTTTTAACTTTTGTAGAGCTTCGTTATAGGCTTCAACTAATTCTTCCTCTCCTTGTTTGAAGGCTGCTGACCCGTAGCTTGGGTTTCCTTCTACGTCAGGTTGTTCAAAATCTTCAACAAATTCGATATCATCATTATCAGCTGATAATAAAGCCATCTTTAACGTCATTTCTGTAGCAGTTGTTACATCCGCTCGCCCAGATTCAACATCAGAAAAAGTTGCTGGAATATCTGGAGCTGATTTAATTTGGTCTTCATCAACACCCATTTCTTGAACAAAACCAATTTCTGTTGCTCCTTGCATAATCGATACGGTTATATCAGGATTATTAGCGATATCCTCATAACTGTGTAAATCGAGGGGGTTACCTTTTGGAACGACTAAACCTTCTCCGTATTTCATTTCAGGTTCCCCAAAGATAACGTTCTCACATCGATCAGGAGTAATCGCCATACCTGCTGTAACAACGTCAAATCGACCAGCATCTAATCCAGCGATTAAATCGCCAAATTCTGCTAAATGTGGATCAACCTCATCGACCCCCAACTCTTTAAAAACAGCTTTAGCAATATCTACTGCCGCTCCTTTTAACTCACCATCTTCTTCATAGGCATAGGGCTTTTCATTTGCGAATCCAATTTTTACGACACCTTCATCTTGAATTTTAGATAAAGTGTCTTCATTAGAACCACAAGCCGCTAGTAATAAAATAGAAATAAATAGCACAGTGGCTCCTAAAAACTTTCTCATATTAAAAATATACCTCCCTAAAATTTTGATGCCGTTGTGACATCAATTATCATCATATAGGTATATTTTTTTGATTACAAACTGCCTATAACTTCATATAACTACGTATAGCTATATCTTTTCGGTTAAGATCGATCAAGCTGATTGTTTCCATTAATTGCTATCATATAATACATGATCCTCGATGATCCTTACATTTTTTAAAACTGTTTCGAGTTTTGAAATAAAAAGAGAGATAATTGTTGTCAAAATAAAAAATAACCTTTGTTTGTTAAGGTTATTTTTAGAGAAGAGGAGTTAATTCTTTTTCGATTTCTTCACGCTGTTTTTGTAATTGCTTTGGTAAGGAAAGAGTGCTACCTAATTGATCAATTTCTTCATCAATTGTAAAACCAGGCTTTGAAGTTGCCAACTCATACAATATATCATTGCCATCGCGAAAATAAATCGATTTATAATACGTGTGGTTAATGATACCGGAATTAGGCATGCGAATTCGTTCAAATAAATCACGCCACTTGCGTAATTCTGTAATATTTTCCACACGGAAAGCGAGATGATGGAAGCTACTATAACCTAATTTTGCTTGTGTAAATTCGTTGCTTTGTTCCACATGAATTTCATGATGAGATTGTTTACCGCTAAAAGTATATACTGAAGTTTTCTTTTCCTGCTGAGGAGATAAATAAGAATGTGTATGAACAAGGGAAAGAACGTCTTCTAAAACGACCGCTGTTTGATCGATTTGATTGATTTTAATTGTACATGGGCCTAATCCGATAATTTGATGTTCAAGCGGAATATCAGATGCAGTACCAATTATATTTACATCTTCTTGATTTGCATACATATGAAAGGAATGTCCTTCAAAGTCAGTAAAAACAAGAACTTCCGTGTCATTAGAAAGAACGATTTCCTCATAGTTTACAGAAAATTGCTCAAATCTCCTTTTCCAATATATTACTGATGCTTGGGAGGCGACACGGAAAGAGGCGTCTAAAATAGTATTGTTTCCCTTTTTTGTTTCACTAGCATCTTTGCGTTCTATAAAGGCAAGACTTGCTTCATCCTGTTGAATGTCACTTGCATAATAGAGCTTTCTTGCTGTTGTATCTTCGTGATGAACAGTACTTTTTATACATTGAAGTCCTAATATTTCAGTGAAAAAATGGTAGTTTTTTTGTACGTTTTTTGTAATCGCAGAAATATGATGAATTCCATGTAATTGCATAATGAAACACTCCTATTAAACTCGTAAATTCTCCTTTTTATAGTATGGCCAAAAAAAGGAAAAAATAAGCAATTATCTTTTATTATACACTATATTGTAAAAGTATGTTTTTTCTTTTGAGTAATCTTTTCATTTTTGTATCCTATCCCCTATAATAGAAGTAAGTAAAATGAAAATATTATGAAAGAAAGGACATTAATATGTATAAGCCATCACGTGTAATCACAATTGCAGGCTCTGCATCTGGTGGAAGTGCAGGGATTCAGGCAGATTTAAAAACGTTTCAAGAGTTAGATGTTTACGGAATGAGTGTTATTACAGCGATTGTCGCTAGACATCCAGAAACAGACAAAAATGTACATCCACAAACAATGGAAGCAATTGAAGCTCAATTTGATACAGCAATGAAGCAAGTCGGTACAGATGCCATTAAAGTAGGCATGCTATTTACCGCAGAAGTTATTGAACGGGTTGCTGAATTAATTGAACGTTCAGAAGTCAAACATGTAGTTGTTGATCCTGTCATGGTCGGAAAATTAGATTCAAAGTTGTTAAGAGATGATGCAATTGATATGCTAATAGAAAGGTTACTACCCTTGGCAACTGTTATTACTCCAAATATGCCAGAAGCTTCTATCTTACTTGGTGGAAGAGAGTTAACGAGTGTAGAAGATTTAAAACAAGCAGCAATTGACTTGTATGAGAAAACAGGACAAAAAGCACTTGTGAAAGGTGGTAGACTTTCGGGGCCAGCTGTTGATGTCCTTTATGATGGTGAAACATTAACAAGTTTTGAAGCTCCGAGAATAGAAACGAAACATACGAGTGGTGCTGGCTGTTCCTATGCTTCAGCAATTACCGCTTATTTAGCAAAAGGTGAAACAGTTCCAAGTGCGATTCGTTTAGCAAAGGATTTTGTGACAACAGCGATCGAGCACGGCTTTTCTTATACAAACTTTGTCGGACCAACATACCATGCGGCCATGCGACT
>Ga0209487_1001925_pt1 | contig 17151 bp, 11 predicted proteins | sample Poulit2012_FD_187524 | JGI IMG/M metagenome (GOLD analysis project Ga0209487, IMG submission 187524) | Agricultural soil microbial communities from Georgia to study Nitrogen management - Poultry litter 2012 (SPAdes) (version 2) | ecosystem: Environmental > Terrestrial > Soil > Agricultural land...
CGGCAGCAACACCGTAAAGTGGAAGAGCGCCGCGTTAGTTCTGACGGGCGCGTGTGCGTCGGGCCAGCTCGGCCAGCGCCGCCGGGAAGATTTCTGCCGGGGGATTAACCAGACCGGCACCGACCTGGCCGACACCGGCCACACGGCCGGCCATGCCGGTGTTGATCTGCGGCAGGATACCCGTACGGCACACCTTCGACACGTCGATGCCGGTCGGGGCGCCCATGAATTCCATCACCGGGATCGCCCAGCGGTTGTTCTCGGCCAGGGTGATTTCACCCATCCGGCGGGTCGTCGCGAAGGCGTCGGGCACCGAACCGCCCACGAAACGGACGATGGCCGGAGCCGTTGCCATCGAGAACCCACCGATCCCGATCGTCTCGGTGATCGCCGAGTCGCCGATATCGGGGTTGGCGTCCTCGGGGCCGTAGTCGCCCAAAAACAGGCCGTCGGCGATCTGGGCCGGCCCGGTGAACCACTCGTCGTCGGTGCCGGCCACCTGGATCCCGAACTCGGTGCCGTTGCGCGCCATGGCGACCACCATGGAGGAACCTTCGATGCCGCGGGCGGCATCCATGGCCACCTTGCAGGCAGGCATGGCCACATTCAAAAAGAAATGATCGTTGCCGCCCATAAACGCGAACGTCTCGGCAACATCGGCGGCATCGGCCGACGATTGGACCATCGCCGGCGCCAGGTCACGCATCAGCATGAGCGTCCCGGCCCGATTGCGGTTGTGGGCCTCGTCGCCCATCTGCAGCATTTGGCCGAGGATGCTGGTCGCGTTGATGGGTTCGGCGGTGTTGCCGACGGCCTCCTTCAGCAGCGGGCCGAGCTTTTCGGACATCCACCGCAATTTGGAAAGCACCTCGGGCGAATATGCGCCGTAGCGCAACACCTTGCCCAGGCCCTCATTCAACGAGCAATACGCGCGACGTCCGTCCGCGGGATCCTCTAGAACCCACATCCACATCGACGGGGATACGACACCGGCCATCGGGCCGACCGAATTGCGATGGTGGCAGGGCTCCAGCGACACGTTCGCGCCCGATTGGAACAGCGCTTCGGCATCCTGTGGATCATCGACCATTCCCTCGAGCGCGGCAGCACCCATGAGTGCGCCGCGCATCGGCCCCGAGGCATTGGCCCACTCCAACGGCGGCCCGGCATGGAGGAATTGGCCTTTTTCCAGACCGAGGATCTCGCTGGCCGGCGCGACATCCACCACCATCGCCTGCACACCCAGCACCGCCTCGGCCGCGCGCCGATTGGCCTCCTGGCGAAGCGGATCGGTAGCAACCGTTGCCAGATCGGACTCGGTGCCGTCCATCGGGGGACGCCAGTCCACCCGGGTGACCGGGACGGCCTGCGCGTCAAGTGCATCGGCGAAAATACTCGCGCCCGCCGAGGCGATTCCGGTAACGGGACTGGTGGAAGAGGTCATTGTGCGACTCCGATCAACGATAGTGCCCGGCGAGTGGCCTGGGCATTGGACAAGAACACTTCGGCGCCGGCATCGGCAAGTGCCGCGGCCTGGCTCCCCAATGACTGCGGGTCACCGTTGGTGCCCACACACGAGACGACGATCGCGATTTCCCGGCCCGCGGCACGAGCGCTTTCCAGTGCTTCACGTATATGGGGCGCGGTGCTGGCCGCCGGGTCGGCGTCGGCGCCGTGCCCGAGCACGACGTCCATCAATACGACTGACGTGCTGGTCTCGGCGGCCGTGGACGCCAAATATTCGTTGCGGATGGTGGGATCGATCATCGGATGCGCGCGCCCGGCGGTCATTGAATCGTCACCGAAATCGATCATGACGGTGCCGTCGGCCGTCATGGTCGAATCCAGCGCGTGCGCCGGATCGAGGGGAATATTGCTGTACACGGGCCCCAGTGCCTCTCGGGCCATCAGCATGGACTCGTCGCAGAGGGTGCCGCCGGCAAATAATCCGCGCAACTGTCCCTTCGACACCGATGAGGACGACGTGCCCCAGTGCGGCCACTCGGGAACCGTCGCGTTCACGCGAGTCAGGACGTCTTCGGCGGACTTCGTCAGATCGGCTTGTTCGTCACCCAAGAGCGCGAACTGGACGGGGGTCGACAGCGTGTCAGCGAATTTCTGCAAGTCGGCGGCCACCGTCTCGGCCGGCGGTTTGGAGACCACGACAATGAGCTCGGTGCCCGGATCGGCATCCAATCGGCTCATGGCGGCTTTCGTCGCGAGCGCGCCGACTTCCTCGCTCAGATCGCGTCCGCCGACACCTAATGCCGCACTCATACCGACGCCGGCATAGTCCAGCAGGCACATTAATTGCTGGCATCCTGTTCCCGACGCGGCCACGATCCCCACCGGCCCGGGCTGCACCGTGTTCGCGAACCCGAGGCCCACGCCGTCAACCATGGCGGTGCCGCAGTCGGGGCCCATCACCAGCAGATTGCGGCTGGCGGCAATGTTCTTCAACGCGATTTCTTGTTCGACGGGCACGTTATCGCTGAAAATCATGACGTCCTGGCCGGCATCGAGCGCGTCCATCGCTTCAACGGCGGCGTTGGCGCCGGGAACCGATACCAATGCCATCGTGGTACCGGTCCGTGAGATGGCGGTGCCGATGCTGCGCGCCGGTTCCTCGGTGCCGCCAGAACTATCGCTGCGGCGAGTGGCAGCGGCCAGCGCCTGATCCACCGCGGCCAAAGCCGCGTCACGCACGCTTTCGTCGTCGAGGCGGACGGCGACCACCATGTCATTGGGTGATGTTTCGGGTAGAGCAAAGCCCATGGATTCGATGACGTCCAGATTCAGCGGCGTGGCCATGGCCACCTGCGCGGCTTGGACGCCGTCGACGGCCGCCACGTCGGTGCTGACTTGCAATAAGGCAACCGAATCGGCGTACGCGCCGGGCCTGAGCTCGACATAGTCGAACGGTGAAGAACTCATGGGCAATAACTCCTTGTCGCGAGATGATCAAGAGCAATGGACAGCCCCAGGGTCAGACCGGCCCCCGAAGTATGGCCGATTTCCGCTAGGGCGCGGACGGAGGAGTCCACGCGTTGCCCGTCCGGCTCCGAGCTCGTTAACGCGTGGATGACATCGCAGAATTGTGGAACAACGTCACCGGCGATGGCACGCCGCAGCAATGTGGCCGATAGTTTCGTCGTGCGCGTGCCGGCCGTCCGCAGCACCCTGTCCGATACCGGCCCGGCGCAGGGATGTGCCGCGGCAGTGAGCGTCGCAAGCCAGCCGCATATGACGTCGTCGCCCAGGGGAGTCAACCCGCTGCCCAAGCCGATCAGGTCGTCGGCGGCGCGTGTCTCTGCCCGGAGTAAGGAGTCCAGAGCAGGCGGGGGTAACTCGTGCAGGATCGGCGCGGTAAGTGTGCGGGCCGCCGGCGTCAGGCGCGCCGCCATAGTGGCGGCCGCGCGGGCGTCAATGGCCGGTGCCCGGTAATCGATCATGCGTCCGATTACGATTCGCTGATCGCCGATGAGTATCCGGCCGTCGCTGATGGGTACGGGGGTTCCCGGCCGCGGAAGCCGGCGGTCGGCGCTGAGCTCGGCCATGCTCGTCAATGTCGTTTGAAGTGCGCAGGGCACGTGAACCGCACGTCGTGAAACTACGGCGATCACATCGGATCCCGTATCGAGATAAACGGCATCGGCCCCCGCATGGGTTACCGTGGCGCGGCTGCTGGCGGCCAGCACGTCGCGGGCCCACACGGGGGCGGCGGCCGCGACATCTTGTCGAGTCAGCATCCACACTCCTGTCTCATGGGCACCGCTGTACTTATGCACGCCGGACGTATGCACGCCGGAAGTCATAGGCGGTATCGACTGATCTGCTAGGAGAATATCGGGATCTGCTAGGCTATGCCGAGGGCAGAAGTTGCCAATGATTTCCAAGTCAAGGCCTCAGAATTTGATGAAACATACCTATCGGGTGCCGCTACGTGACGTGTTAAAAGTCGACACGCTTGCCGACACGACGGTCCTGGCCGGAGACGTCGGGCTCGATCGCGTTGTCACGCGCCTCAACGTGATGGAAGTGCCCGATATCGTCGATTGGGTCAAACCGCACGCGTTATTGGTCACGACCGGGTATCCGCTGGCACATATTACCGAAGAACAGTTCGTCGAGTTGATCCGCGAATTGGACGAGCGTGAGGTAGCCGCACTCGGCGTGAAAGTCGGCAGGTATATCGACAGCATTCCTCAATCGGTCCTGGATACGGCAAACGAACTGGGATTCGCATTGCTGTCGTTGTCGGCGGCTACCTCGTTCGATGACCTGTTGGAACAAGTGCACGTCCGCCTAACCGACGTGCAGGCCGGTGTTTTGCAACGCACCGATGAATTACATGCCGCCTTGGAAGGCCTTGTTCTCGAGGGGGCCGGACTGCAAGACATCGCCACTCAGATCGCCGAAGTCCTTGATATCGGCGTGCTCGTTACGTCCGTCGACGACCGTGAACTTGCCGGGGCACTCAGCGATGACATGCGCTCAACGCTGGCCGGCGCCGACCTATTCGACCCGACCGGGCGGTTCCGCATCGAACGCCCCCGACTTCAGCCTATGGACATCGGTTCTGGCGAAGTGCTCGTCCAGCCGATCGTGGCCGCGCGCAGCGACTTAGCGCGTCTCGTCGCCTTCGATCCCGGACGAAAAATCCCCCAAGACGATGTGTATGCGCTACAACGCGCCTCCACCGTGGCGGCCCTGCTCATCACGCAGAAACAGGCGATCAGCGCGGTTGAATCCAAATATCGCGGTGATTTTCTACGCGACGTTTTGAGCGGCCGCGGCGGCGACGCGCGCCATGTCGCCGAATATGCCGCCGGCCTCGGCTGGAGCATTGAACTGCCCGCCATGGTCATTTCAGCCGAACTCGACCCGCCGGATTCGGATGCCGGTCATGTTTCAACGCGCGTGCAGCGCTCCTGGCAAGAGCGCTTCTTCGCCGCGTGGAACCAGGTCGTGAGTTCCCACGATTCACAGTTCCCATCGGCGGACTTTTCCGATGAAGTCGTCAGTCTGATATCGGCGCCCAGCGAGCTGAAGGACGACCCCAAGGCCGCCACGAAACATGTGCGCGAGCTGGTCGCCAAGATCGTCAAAACCGTAGCCGGCGATCGCGGGGGTGGGCGACGCCCCTTCTCGGTGGGCACCAGCAGGCTGGCGCTTCGCCTTGAGGACCTTCCCGCCGCCTACGGGCAGGCACGGCGTGCAACCGAGGTCGGCCGGCGGTTCACCGGGGGAAGCAGCACATCACACTTCGACGAACTGGGTATCCATCGGCTGATCGGCTTAATCCCCGACCGTCAAGAGATGACCGCGTTCGCGCACGACATTCTCGGCGAATTGGCCGAGGAGACCGCCGATGCCACCGAATTGCGTGACACGTTACAGGTTTTGCTGGATACCAATCTGAACGTCGCCGAGGCTTCGCGTGAACAATACGTCCACTACAACACCATGCGCTACCGCATTGGCAAACTTGAACAGATCCTCGGACCATTCACCACCGATGCGACTCTCCGGCTCAATATCGCCGTTGCGCTCCAGGTACGCAAGATCCAACGATAAGGCTCGAATGTGGCGTGAACTGACACGCGTAGCACATGATTTTCTCGAAATGGCCACATTTTGTGCCATGAGCAGTCATAGTTGTTTATCAACACTCGCCGGTGAGTACATGTGACTCGCGGCACTAGGCTCGGGCCACGGAGCCCGACATATCTCGAGGAGCAGTTCATGTCGACCATGTTCAGTTGGAAAGAAGTCCATGGAGGTAAGACACCTCCGCCCGGGGAGTCAGTTGGACCTCATGAGCGCATGAGTTGGGGACGCACCGTAGGAATCGGTGCGCAGCACGTTGTTGCCATGTTCGGCGCGACGTTCGTGTTCCCCATCGTTATGGGTCTTGATCCCAACTTGGCGATTTTGTTCTCCGGAATCTCCACGATTCTGTTCTTGCTTATTGTCCAGAATTGGGTGCCCAGCTATTTGGGAACTAGTGCCGCGTTCGTCGCGGTTGTGGCCGCTATCCGCGGTCAAGGCGGAGACTCTGCCGACGTCACCGGCGCGATCCTGGTAGCGGGCCTAGTTCTGCTCGTGGTGGGTATCTTGGTGCACTTCGGCGGGGCAAATATGCTCAAAAAGGTGCTCCCGCCGGCGGTCACCGGTGGCGTCGTGATGCTGATCGGCTTCAATCTGGCGCCGGTCGTGGCAAGCACCTACTGGCCACAAGATCAGTGGATCGCCATCTTGGTCATGCTGTTCCTGGTTGTCGGCGCCGTGCTGTTCCCCGGCTTCTGGGCACGCATTGCGGTCTTCCTCGGCCTGCTGTTCGGATACGTCCTGTCCTGGCTTGCCGACGTGATGTTCGGGCAGATCACCTCGCCCGACGGTACCGGCGAAGTCACCACCCACGACCGCATCGACCTATCGGGCCTGGGCGACGCGGCCTGGTTCGGTCTGCCCGACCGGGTGCTAGAAGACGGTGTCAACGCGGTGCACGGCCCGAGCTTCTCGCTGACGTTCATTTTGCTGGCACTGCCCGGCGTCATCGCGCTGATCGCCGAAAACACCGGCCACGTGCGCGCCGTATCGGAGATGACCGGCGATGATCTGGATCCGTATATGGGCCGCGCCCTTGGTGCCGACGGCTTGGCCACGGCTATCGCCAGCTCGGTGGGTGCATCACCGACCACCACATATGCCGAAAACATCGGTGTCATGGCAGCCACCCGGATTTACTCCACCGCCGCGTACTACGTAGCGGCCATCGTGGCGATCATATTGGGTCTATGCCCCAAGTTCGGCGTCATCATCAACGCGATCCCCGGCGGCGTGCTCGGCGGAATTACGGTGGTGCTCTACGGCATGATCGGTCTGATCGGCGCCAAAATCTGGGTGGACAATAATGTCAACTTCGGCAATCCGGTGAACATTGTGCCGCTGGCCGCCGGACTCATCGCGGGTATCGGCGATGTGACCTTGGAGATCACGAAGGACTTCCAGCTGGGCGGTATCGCATTCGGCACAATCGTGCTGCTGGTGCTCTACCACCTGGTCAAGCACAAGGAGTCCGATCTAGAAGCCGGTGACACCAGACTCGACGAAACGGGGCAGAACTAGACACGTGAAACCCGCACCATTCACCTACCAACGACCCGAAACCTTGGCTCAGGCTCTGGCCGCATTTGCGGCCGAGCCTGAAGCCAAGGTCCTCGCCGGAGGCCAAAGCCTCATCCCGTTGATGTCGATGCGCCTGACGACAGTGCCGGCGCTCATCGACATCAACGGCATCGACGAACTCAGCCATATCTCGGTTACCGACTCGGGAGTCACATTCGGCGCCATCACGCGCCACAGCGCCCTGTTGAACGATGCTGACACCCGACGCGTGCAACCGCTGATCGGCGAGGCGCTTCAACACGTCGCCCATGCGACTATTCGCAATCGCGGAACCACGCTCGGATCGATCGTGCACGCTGACGCGTCAGGCGAAATGCCAATGATCCTGGCGCTCACCGGCGGATCGATCACCGTGGCTTCAACCGAAGCGCGCCGCGAAATTTATGCCGACGACCTTTTCATCGGACCGCTGGAAACCAGCCTGAGACCCGGTGAAATCGCCGTCAGCGCCTTCATACCTGCACTTGCCAGCCGCAGCGGCATAGCCTACGACGAGGTCGCGCGGCGGCACGGCGACTATGCGCTGTGCGGTGTCGGCGCCATCGTCACGCTTGATACCGGCGGCAAGATCGAAAGTGCCCGCACCGGTTATGTGGCAATGTCGGAAGTTCCGGCGGTCGTGGACGTCACATCGTGTTTCCCCGGGGGCCAGATCACCGAGGACGCGCTGGCCGCGGCCGGCGACCTGGCATTGCAATATCTGGACCCCGAAACCGATATTCACGGAACGGCCGAGTACCGGGCGCAATTGGCTCGCACCCTAACGGCGCGGGCGTTGAAAGCGGCCCATAGTGATGCGCTTGCCCCGGACAGGGCACGCGAGGGCCGCGTCGAGGAGGCGAAATCATGACTGACTCTACGGCCGGGTTTATTACCGAACCCGCCCGCGAAGAGACCCAAGACGTCCGCCTGCGGGTCAACGGCGTCACACACAACATCACGGTGCCGCCGCGCAGGCTCCTCAGCGATGCGCTGCGACACGATATCGGGCTGACCGGCACGCACGTGGGATGCGAACACGGGGTGTGCGGCGCATGTACGATCCTCGTCGACGGCGAACCGATGCGGTCGTGTTTGATGTTCGCGGTATCGGCACAGGCATATGAGCTGACCACGGTTGAAGGCTTGACACGCGAGGACGGCTCGCTGGGCCCGGTACAGCAGGCTTTTAAAGACTGCCACGGCCTGCAATGCGGCTTTTGCACACCGGGATTCATCACCACGATCACCGCCGGCATCCGCGAAAACCCCGATCCCGACGATGCCGATGCCCGCGAGATGATCGCCGGTAACTTGTGCCGTTGTACCGGCTACCAGAACATCGCCTCGGCCGTCGTCCGCGCCGCCGAAATCCAACGCGATGAGGGGGATGTGCAGTGACGACAAAAGTTTTCGGCGAACGTGTCGCCCGCATCGAAGACGATCGGCTTGTCACCGGCAAGGGACGTTATGCCGACGACCTCATGCCCGGTGCGCTGGAAATGGCGGTGCTACGCAGCCCCCATGCGCACGCCCGCATCGTCGACATTAATGTCGACGCCGTTCTAGACATCGCCGGCATTCACGCGGTCTACACCTACGATGACCTCACAGGACCGATGGCCGAACCGCTGCCGCTCCTCATTCCGCACCCCGCCCTGACACACGGCCGCACGCAGTACGCGCTAGCCAAAGACGAGGTCAACTACGTCGGCGAGGCGGTTGCCGTCGTGGTGGCCGACGATCGCTATATCGCCGAGGACGCGATCGGACGCATCGACGTCGAATACGAATTCTTGCCCGCCGTTGTCGGCATAGATGCCGCCCGCAACGGCGATCACCTCGTTCACGACGACGTCCCGGGCAATCGGGCCGGCGTTCTGGAGCAAGGGTTCGGTGATGCCGACGCGGCGCTTGAATCGGCGCCGAACCGGCTGAGGTTGGACGTCCACGTTGAACGCAGCGCTTCCACGCCCCTTGAGGGACGCGGTACGGTTGCGCGCTGGGACGAAGACTTAGCCCGCCTGAGCGTGTGGACGTCGACCCAGAACTCCACGGGGGTACGGGCAGCCATCGCGGCCAAACTCGGGCTCGACCTCGGCGATGTCGATGTCGTGACGCCCGATGTCGGCGGCGGGTTCGGCGTCAAGATCGTCCACCCCTGGCCCGAAGAGCTCCTCGTGCCCATGGCCGCCCAGGCACTCGGACAACCGGTGAAATTCACCGAAGACCGCCGGGAACACTTCATATCGGCGGCGCACGAGCGCGGACAAGACCAACACATCGACGTCGGGTTCGACGACGATGGGCGCCTCCTGGGACTATCGGTGCATTTCTGGCACGATAACGGTGCCTACACGCCGTACGGCCTGATCGTGCCGATTATTACCTCTACCCAATTGCTCGGCCCGTATAAGCCGCCCAACTACAAGGTGACGTTCGAAAGCCTGTACACCAACACGGTTATCGTGACCCCCTACCGCGGCGCGGGGCGGCCCCAAGGCGTGTACGCGATGGAACGCACCATGGACGCGATCGCCGCGCACCTAGGAAAAGACCGCGCAGAAGTGCGGGCGGTGAACTTCATCCAACCCGATGAGTTCCCCTACGATCAGGGCGGACTGATCTTCCAGGACGGGCGCGCCCTGACCTACGATTCGGGCAATTACCCCGGTTTGATGGACAAGATCAAAGCGCTCATCGACTGGGACGATTTCGAGAAGGTCCGCGACGAAGCCCGGGTCGAAGGCCGCAAGGTAGGCATCGGCATGGCGTGCTACGTCGAGGGGACCGGTGTGGGCCCCTATGAAGGCGGGCACGTGCAGATCGAAACCAGCGGCAAGGTCAAGGTCGCCACGGGCCTGACGTCGCAGGGGCAAGGCCATCAAACGGTGCTGGCCCAGGTCGTCGCCGACGAACTCGGCGTGCCCTTGTCCGATGTCGAGGTGGTCACCGGCGACACGCGCCGGATGCAATATTCGGTGGGCACCTTCGCCTCTCGCGGCGCCGTCATGAGCGGCTCGGCGGTAGCACTGGCGGCACGCAATGCGCGAGCCAAAGCGCTGCGAATCGCCGCCGACGCGCTAGAAGCCGATGTCGAAGACCTCGATATTACCGACGGGATCGTCCACGTCAAAGGCGCTCCGGACAGCCAGGTCGCACTGGGCACTCTGGCGGTCCTGTCCAACCCCTTGCGGTACGCCTTCGACGAGGCCTCGAAAGCAGCCACGCAGTTCGCCGTCGAGGATCCCAATAAGCCGCCGGTGGACGAAGACGATGAGCCGGGTCTGGAAGGAACCGACTACTACTCGCCGATGCGCTGCACGTTCGCCAGCGGCATCCACGCGGCCGTCGTGGAGACCGATCCGGACACCGCCGAGATCTCGATCCTGCGGTACGCCGTCGTGCATGATTGCGGCACGCTGATCAATCCGCAGATCGTCGACGGTCAAATCCACGGCGGCGTCGCGCAGGGCGTAGGCGGCGCACTATACGAACGCATGGCATACGACGAATACGGGCAACTGCAGAACGCGTCCTTCATGGACTTCTTGATGCCGTACGTCACCGAAGTTCCCGACGAAATCGAACTGGACCACCAAGAAACCCCGTCCCCCCTGAATCCCTTGGGGCTCAAGGGCGCCGGTGAGGCCGGGGTGATTCCGTCGGCGGCCGTTTTCGCCTCGGCCATCGAGGATGCCGAAGGCTTCCCGATCACATCCATGCCCATTTCCCCGTCGGAGCTGTATGCGCTCCGGCTCCAGCACAGTACTGAAAGGTCGGCTTCATGAAGGTTTCCGGATCGGCGCAGCTCGCAGCTCCACCAGAGAAAGTCTGGGACGCGCTGCTCTCACCGGAGGTACTGGTCCGCACGATTCCCGGTTGCGAACGTCTGGAGGCGACAGGAGATAATTCCTACGCCATGACGGTCACCGCCGGTGTCGCGTCCATTAAAGGCACATATAAGGGCACCGTCGAACTCGCCAACCTCGACCCGCACTCGTCGTTAACGATGCGGGCCGAGGGAGCCGGTGCCGCCGGCACGATCGGCGTAGATGTGGCCGTGACCTTCGCGCCGGGCGAGGGCGAGACCACCGATCTGACCTACGAGGCCGACGCCGTGGTCGGCGGCATGATCGGCGGCGTCGGGCAGCGCATGCTCACGTCAGTCAGTAAGCGGATGGCCGGCGAATTCTTCGCGGCCGTCAACAAGATACTGACCGGTGAAGCCGCGTTGGTGGAGACCGGGTCCGCGGCACCCTCGGCACCGGTCGGCGCCGAGACCGCCGCTACGGCGCCGGGCGCCCCCGAGGTCTACGCGCAGCCCGGCCTCGCGCCGCGGTCAGGCGACGACCTAATGAAGGGCATCGCTATCGGCGCTGCCGTCGCATTAGCCGGTGTAGTGGTGGGCGCCGTCGCCGCCCGCCGGAGGTGACCCATGAGTGACATCTCAGTGTATTCATCGGCGCGCGCGATGCGCGATGCGATACGCGCCAAGACCATTTCGGCCCGCGAACTCTTGGAGCTGCACCTCGACCGCATCAACAGCGTGAACGATCAGATTAACGCGATCGTGAGCCTTGATCCCGATCGTGCTCGAGTCGAGGCGGCCGCCGCGGACGATCAGCTTGCGCGCGGCGATGAGGTCGGCCCGTTGCACGGCTTACCGATAGCGTTCAAGGACACCCACGATGTGGGCGGGTGGCTGTCCACGGCGGGTTCGCCCACCCGGGCCGATTACGTGCCCGACGATGACGAGCTCATCGTCGAACGTGCCCGCCGGGCCGGAGCGATTACCATCGGCAAAACCAACACACCCGAGTACGCGTCCGGGTCCCATACGTTCAATCCGCTGTTCGGTACGACGTATAACCCCTATGATCTGGGGCGTTCGGCGGGCGGCTCCAGTGGCGGCGCGGCCGCGGCTCTGGCTAGCGGCATGCTACCCCTGGCCGACGGTAGCGATATGGGCGGTTCGCTGCGTAACCCGGCGTCGTTCTGCAATGTGGTGGGCCTGCGTCCGTCGTTTCAGCGTGTGCCGCAGTGGCCTAATTACAACTACTGGGAGACGACGTCGGTTCAAGGCCCCATGGCCCGCAGCGTCGATGATTTGGCCCTGCTGCTGTCCGTGTTGGCCGGACCCGATCCACGGGTTCCGATTTCCCAACAGACTCCCGGTGAGGTATTCGACCGGGTCGTGGCAGCTGATCTGACGGGTATGCGCATCGCCGTGTCGGTGGATCTGGGCGGCGCATTCCAGGTGGATCACGAGGTGGCTGCGATTACCCAGCGCCAAAGCGATGTGTTCGCGGGGGCCGGCGCTCGCGTGGAGGAAGCCGCACCGCAGCTCGCCGAGGCAGAAGATACGTTCCGTACGCTGCGGGCGTGGCATTTCCAGGCCTCATACGGCGACCTGCTGGAAGAACGACCTAAGGACTTCAAGTCGTCGCTGGCCGATAATATAAGGGCCGGCGCGAGCCTGCGCGGCGCCGATATCGCGCGCGGATACCAACAGCGCAGCAGGCTCGCCGACCGGATGGCCGATTTCTTCGCCGAATATGACGCGCTCGTGCTTCCCGTCAGCCAGGTTCCGCCGTTTCCCGCGGACCAAGAATTCCCGGCCGATATCAACGGCCAAGTGCAAGACACCTACTTGGATTGGATGCGTTCGGCGTACTTCATCACCGTCACCGGATGCCCCGCAATATCGGTGCCGGCCGGATTCACCGCCGACGGATTGCCGGTGGGTATCCAGATCGTGACGCGCACCAATGATGAGTTAGGACTCATGCGCATCGCACGGGCGTTTGAGCAGCTGACCGACGCTTCCCAGCGCCGGCCGAACCTGTAAACCCGCGCCCGAAAAGCGTAGCCGGCCGCCGCATGGGCTGCTCTGCGACGGCTAGGCACAAAATAATAAATAAACGGCCTTTCGTTGTTAGTTTATGCCCTGGCTTTTCATGGTGAAACACGGTGAACTGATCCCAATGCTGATAAGCCCGTGCACATAGGCCCGTGCTGATACGAGGGGACACTAGGAGGTCCGCAGGTGCCACACGATAGTCATATCCGGATCGGTATCGATACCGGCGGTACGTTTACCGACGTCGTCGCCTTTGACGAATCCACCGGAACCACCGTCACGACCAAGACCCCCTCGACTCCACAGAATCCTGCCGACGGTTTCCTGGCGGGCATCTCCAAGGTGCTCGACATGGTCGACGAAGGCGGCGAATCGTTGAGTGCGATCAGCCACGGTACGACGGTGGCCACCAACCAGCTCCTCGAAGGCAAGCTCGAACGCATCGGTTTCATCACCAATGCCGGTTATGAGTCGGTACTGGAAATCGCGCGCCAATCGGTGCCCGACGGCTACGGCAATTCGTATTTCTGGGTGAAACCCGAACGCATTGTGCCCCGTCACCTCGTCAAAGGCGTGCCGGGCCGCCTGGACTTCACCGGCGAAGAAATCACCCCGTTCGACGACGAGCAGGCACGCCAGCTGGCCCGATGGTTCAAGAAGCACGACGTCAACACCCTGGGCATCTGCCTGATGCACGCCTACGCCAATCCGGCACATGAACAGCGGATGCGAGACATACTCGCCGAAGAACATCCCGAGGCCATCGTGTCGGTGTCATCGCAGGTCCTGCGCGAATACCGCGAATACGAGCGGTCCATGACCACCTTGGTCGATGCGGCGGTCAAACCTCGGCTGTCGCGGTATGTGGACAACATCAAACAGCGCCTCGACGAATTCACCGCGGCGGACACCGACCGTCATATCCCGTTTTATGTGATGAAATCCAACGGGGGAGTGCTCAGCGCCGATGAGGTGGTGCACCAGCCGATCACCACCGTCCTGTCCGGCCCGGCCGCCGGAGCCCTGGGCGCGGCGATGATGGGTGAAATCACCGGTTTCGATCGCGTCCTCACCTGCGACGGTGGGGGTACATCCACCGATGTCTCGGTGGTGATCGACGGCGATCCCACGCTGACCACCGAAGGCTCGGTGGGGGTGTATCCCAGTAAGATCCCCATGATCGACGTCGTCACCGTCGGCGCCGGCGGCGGTTCGATCGCCGGTCTGTCGCCGGAAGGCACCCTGAAGGTCGGCCCGGCCTCGGCCGGCGCCGACCCGGGACCCGTCTGCTACGGACAAGGCGGCAGCGAAGTCACGATCACCGACGCCCATCTGGTGCTCGGCCGGATCCCGGCACATCTGCTGGGCGGCGAAATCGGGCTCGACGCCGAAAACGCACGCCAAGCGATCGCCGGACTGGCCGATAAACTGGGCATGTCAATTGAAAAGTGCGCCACCGGCATCCTAGAAATCTCGGCCTGGAACCAGGCCAACGCGCTGCGGCAGATCACGGTCAAACGCGGGCTCGACGTCCGCGACTTCACGTTAACGACGTTCGGCGGTTCGGGCTCGCTGCTCCTGTGCCGGCTGATGGACATCCTGGATATCTCGACGGTATTGGTGCCCCTGAACCCCGGAAACCTATCGGCCTTCGGTCTGCTGACCGTCGACGTCAAAAACGATTACGTGCAGACCGACGTACGATTGCACGAAACCCTTGACCCCGAACAACTGGCCGCGGTCTACGACCGTCTCACCGAGCGGGCCGGCGATGCGCTCATCCGCGAGGGCTTTACCGAAGACGTCCATCAGTTCGCCCGCACCGCGGACCTGCGCTACTTCGGGCAAGCGTTTGAAGTGCGCGTCGCCGTCGATGACGGCCCCTTCACCCAAGAGGTGGCCGATGCGGTGGCCAAGCGGTTCCACGACGAGCATCGTGCGCTATACGGGTACGACTTTGAAGGCGACCCGGACCAACAGGTCGAATGGGTGAACCTTCGGGTCTCGGGTATCGGCCCCATCAAGCGGCCCGATATTAAGGCGGAGCCCCTCCAGTCTGACCCGCGGGTGACCGAGGCATCGCGCCGGCCCGTGTGTTTTGACGCCGACAACGGCTACGTGGACACCCCCGTGTTCTGGCGTGAGGACCTCGTGCCGGGGACCGTGCTGCCCGGGCCGCTGGTTATCGAAGAGTTCGGGTCCACAGTGCCCATCCATCCCGGATTTGCCGTCCGAATCGACGAATACCGCAATATCATCGTGACCCGTGAAGGAGCCGATTCATGACCACCTCGAGGCGTGCACCCACCGAGTTCCCGTTCGGCACGTTGACCGCCGATGCCGGCGCGAGTGCCGATCCGGTGATCGTGGAAATCGTGCAAGGCAGCTTGGCATCGGTAGAAATGGAAGTCGAGACGGCCATTGCGCGCACCTCGCGCTCGCCGATGATCCGCGATGCGCACGACTTCCGGGCCGGTATTCACGACCGGCGGATGCGCAAACTCACCGGCCGCTCGTACAGCGCTCTGGTCCATCCGGTGGCCCGGGACTTTCCCCTCGAAGAGATGGTCCCCGGCGATGTGTTCTTCCACAACGACGTATATAAATCAGAGGGCGGCATCGGCCACCTGCCGGATCTATGCGTCACGGTGCCGGTTTTTCATACGGATGCCGACACCGGCACACCCGAAGTCGTGGCCTTCGTCCAGGCGTTCGGCCATCACGACGACATCGGCGGTGCCGTGCCCGGATCAATGCCCAGCGGCGCGACCACCGTCTACGAAGAGGGGCTGATGGTCCCACCGATCAAACTGTGGGACGCGGGTACCCCGGTGCGTTCGGCGCTGGCGATCATGACGCGAAATTCGCGGATGCCCGAAGCGCTGGCCGCGGACCTGGACGCCGAATGCTCGGCATGCCTGATGGGGGCTCGCCGGCTGGGCGAGCTGTTCGACCGCTACGGGCGTGACAGCGTCGAGGCGGCATTCGATGCGATTATTGATAACACGACCAAGACCTATCAGCGCGAGATCTTAAGCAAGATCCCCGAAGGCACCTGGGTGTGGGAAGACTACGCCGAACACGATGGCGTCGACGAGCCCAAATTGCACACCCAGCGGATCACGCTCACCAAGACCGCGGCAGATGATCCCGACGGCGAACGCCTCATTTTCGATTTCGCGGGCACGTCGCCGCAGGCCAAGGGGCCGATCAACCATTGCGGCGATTATTCCGACGGCGTGTTCTTGAAGAAGTGGCTTGCGCCGATCCTGCGGAATCTGGCGGACACGCCGGAGCGAATGGCAGAGCTCGACGTCAACGAAGGCATCGTCCCGCTGATTGAGATGCGGTTTCCGCCTAAGGGCACCCTGCTGACGCCGGAGTTCCCGGCGCCCACGAACGCGCGAACGTTCGTGATCCTGCGTTTGCTGGGCGTGCTGGCCGGCGTAATCGCCAAAGCCGTCGACGGCAATATGCCCGCCGATCAGGAGACGATCCGCTATACCGGCGTCTACGGCGAAGATCTGGAAGGCCGTTCGTACTTGATGCGTGAGGTGCTCGGCGGGGGATCGGGCGGACGCTATTACGCGGACGGCGAGGACACCATCCACGTGGTACCCGACTCGCGTAACCTGCCGACCGAATTCACCGAATCGCGGTTCCCGTTCATCGTCGAAAGCCTGGGATTGGCCATTGATTCGGGCGGTGCCGGCCAATTCCGCGGCGGGCTCGGCTATGAGAAGCGGATCCGGATGCTCAAGGATGCCCACTTCATGTCCATCGCCGATCGTTCGATACTGGCGTGTTGGGGTGTCAAGGGCGGCAAAGCCGGGGCGCCGTTCCAGGTTGTGATCAACCCGGATACACCGCAGGAACGTCATGTCGACGCCCTGGCCGATGAGGAATTCGTCGCCGCGGGCGAAACCATCTGCGTCCGCACGACCGGCGGCGGCGGATGGGGCGATCCGCTCGACCGCGATCCGGCATTGGTCGTGCGCGATGTCACCTGGGCCAAGGTTTCGCTTGAGTCCGCCCGCGATGATTACGGGGTCATCTTGACCGGGTCGCTGGACAACGACGATCTGGGATTCGACGCCGAGGCCACACAGGCTGAGCGC
>Ga0209487_1001926_pt1 | contig 17143 bp, 15 predicted proteins | sample Poulit2012_FD_187524 | JGI IMG/M metagenome (GOLD analysis project Ga0209487, IMG submission 187524) | Agricultural soil microbial communities from Georgia to study Nitrogen management - Poultry litter 2012 (SPAdes) (version 2) | ecosystem: Environmental > Terrestrial > Soil > Agricultural land...
CCGGACGTTACGAACAATATAGGGATCCATCACGACCCCGTCATTGGCGATTCCGGCGGTGACCATGGCCATCTGCAGGGGGCTCGCGGCAACTTCGTATTGACCAATGCCGGTTTGTGCCAGCTGCGGGGGATTCAGGTCGTCGGTGCCGTTGAGCACGTGGCTGGACGACGTCTCCAGACCGTCCAGATGTTCGGCACCGAAGCCGAATTTATCGGCCTGCTCCAGGAGGTCCTTCTGCCCGATTTTTTCGGCGAGCCAGCCGAAACTGACATTGCAGGATACTTCAAGGGCCTGTTCAAACGAGATCCGTTCACCGCCGCACGTGCTGTTGTTCTCATTGGTCAGCGTGTAGTCCATACCCTTGAACGACAGCGACGAGCCGGCCTTCACCGTGTCATCCGGGTCGATATCGAGGTTTTCCAGAGCAGCGGCCGCCGTGACCATCTTGAACGCCGAACCGGGAGGCAGAATCTGTTGGGTGGCGCGATTGAGCATCGGCTGATCCTCGTCGTCGTGCAGCCGTTCCCATGATTTTTGGACCTTGTCGAAATTGTGACTGGCCAGCTTATTGGGGTTATACGAGGGCTGGGTCACCATGGCCAGGACCGAGCCGTCGGACGGATCGAGCGCAACCACGGCACCCTTGGCATTCTTACCGAGACTCTCCAGACCGTTGGCGGCCGTTTTCTGTGCCAGCGGGTCGATCGTAAGCTCGACGCTGCCGCCTTTGGCGTTCTTATTGGAAAGCAGATCGACAACCCGATTGACGAACAAGCGGTTGTCGGTGCCCGATAAGATCCGGTTCTGCGAATCCTCAATGCCGCGGCGCGAATACAGATACGAGTAGAATCCGGTAATCGGGGCGTAGATCTTCGGATACGGGTACGTGCGCTGGAACTCGAATCGGTCATCGACCGGCTTGCTTTCGGCAATGGGTTTGCCGTCCACCAGAATCGGCCCGCGGTCGCGGGAGAACTCTTCGTTGATGATGCGCTTATTGTCGTTGCGGGCGTTCAGGCTGTCGGCCTGCACGAACTGCACATAGGTGACGTTCACCAACAGCGCCATAAACAGCACCAGGCATGCCACCGACATCACCCGAATCGGTTTGTTCATCGGTCCGCCTCCGATCCTTGGACGCGCACAACCTGGGTGGGTTCATCGCGCTCGAGGGGACCGATCTGCGGCGCGGGCCGTCGGACCTGGTCGCTGATGCGCACCAAAAGGGCAATAATCACCCAGTTCATCAGCACCGATGATCCGCCTTGAGCCATGAACGGGGTGGTCAGGCCCGTCAGGGGGATCAGCCGGGTGACGCCGCCGACGACAACGAATACCTGCAGGGCCATAGACACCGCCAGGCCCGCCGCCAGCAGCTTGCCGAACGCGTCCCGGCAGACCAAGGAAATCCGCAAGCCGCGTTCCACCAGAAGGCCGTACAGCAGCAGGATTGCCATCAGCCCGGTCAGGCCGAGCTCCTCGCCCACGGAGGTGGTGATGAAGTCCGAAAACGAAAACGGCGTGAGTTGCGGACTGCCCTGTCCCCAGCCCGTCCCTAGGACCCCGCCATGGGCCAAGCCGAACAAGCCGGTCTTGAGTTGATAGCCCTCGTCGTGGGTGAAGGGGTGCAGCCATGTCGCGAACCTGGTCTGGACGTGATGGAAGGCGGTATACCCGAACCAGGTGCCCGCGGCGAATAGGAGCCCGCCGACGACGATCCAGCCCGGGCGCTCGGTGGCGATGTACAGCATCACCACAAACAGACCGAAAAACAAGAGCGACGAGCCGAGGTCACGCTGGAACACCAGGATTCCGACGCTGATCAGCCATCCTCCCAGGATCGGTCCCAGATCGCGGCCGCGCGGCAGGTCTAGGCCCAAAAAGCGTCGTCCCGCCAATGCAAGCGCGTCGCGTTTCACCACGAGATAGCCGGCAAAGAAAATCGCCAGACATACTTTTGCGGCTTCGCCCGGCTGAAAGCTCATCGGACCCAGGTGGATCCAAATTCTCGAACCGTTGATTTCGCGGCCGATCACCGGCAGCAAGGGCAGCATGAGCAAGATGATGGCGGCCAAGCCGAAGGTATATGTGGACCGCTGTAAAAGGCGATGGTCACGCACCAAAAACATGACGGCCGCGAACGCGATAATGCCGATCCCGGTCCACACCAACTGCGAATTGGCGTGAGTCGAATAGTCACCGCATGTACCATCCGTGCACGCCAAATCGATGCGGTAGATCATGGCCAGGCCGAGTCCGTTGAGGCACAGAGCGATGGGTACGAGTACAGGATCGGCGTATGGCGCGACGCGGCGCACGATGATCTGGGTGGCAACCGCCACAATGATCAGGGCGATACCCAATTTGTAGGTTCCGGCCGGGAGCCTGCCGTCCACGCCCAGGCCAACGGCCGCGTATGCGCCCAGGCCGATAATCACGGCCAGCAACGTCAGCATGAATTCGGCGCCCCGCCGTTTGCGCGGAACCCATGCTTGTTCGGTGCCGGCCGCGCTCATGACGAAACCGTCCAGGCATTTTCGATCTCGGCGCCGGCTCCGCCCGGGGCTAGCGCCGACGGTGTATTCCGCGGGCTGTCGGATGCGCCAGGCGAGCGCTTGGACGGCGATTTTTCATCCCCATCGGCGTCTTCCTTACCGCCACCCTGTTTATCGGCTGATTCGGTGAGGTTCTGCACGATTTTATCGGCATCGTCTCGATCACGGGCTTCGATACCTTCGCGCACCTGTTGGCGGTTGTATTCGGGCAGATCCGATACGCGCACATCGGTTGTGCGATCCAGGTGGTTCAGATCCAGGCCGGGGATGTCGGCGCTCACGCCGCGATATATCGCGACGTATCCGCGATGGTCGGTGACGTAATACTGTCGTTGCGTCCAGTCATATCCGATCTTAATGCCACCCGCGAGAAGGGCCGCGATAATCACCAGACCCAAGATCCAGCGCAAGGCACGGAACCGCTTCGGCGGCCGCGGCGCGTAGCGTGCTTCTTCGGGATCGACTTCAAGATGACCGCTCGGCGTCACGGCGCGACCCGTGGGCGGACGCGGCTGCATGGCCGCCGCCCCCACGATCTGCGGTTTACCGTCGGCACAGGCGAGCTCGTCGCCGGGACCGATTTCGGTCGTGCTTTCGGTGCCGTCGCCGCTCTCGGTGCCTGCTGCGCCGGCACCGGTATCGTCATGCGCATCGTCTTCGGCGGATACGAACTCGGCAATAACGACCGTGACGTTATCGTGGCCGCCGCCTTCGAGTGCCTTGCGAACAAGTTCGGTGGCGGCCATGTCGATGGACTCGTGGGCCAAGGTCTGTTCGATGACCGCGTCGTCGACCATGTCGCTGAGACCGTCGGAACATAATAGGTACCGATCGCCGGACTGCGGCGTCAACGTGATCAAATCCGGGTCGTTGTCGTCTCGGCCCAATAGGGCGCGAAGGATGAGTGACCGGTGGGGATGCACCCTGGCTTCCTCGGGAGAGATCCGGCCTTCATCGACCAGCGACTGCACGAACGTGTGGTCGTCGTTGAGTTGGGTCAGGCGCCCGTCGCGCAGACGGTATGACCGAGAATCGCCGATATGAGCCTGCCGCAGATGCGTGCCGTCCCATAGCAGTGCCTCCAGGGTGGTACCCATGCCTTCGACGGCGGGGTTTTCGGCGATCGCATCGCCCAATACGTCATTGGCACGGTGAACGGCACCGGCAAGCGCCTCCATGGAATCGTCGTCCTGGGAGTACACATCGGCGTCGAGTTTGCGCAGTTCACGCACCACCAAGGACGAGGCCAGATCGCCGGCCGCAGCACCGCCCATTCCGTCGGCCAGGACGAGTAGATGCGGCCCGGCATAACCGGCGTCCTGATTATCGTTGCGACGCAGCCCCATATCGGACAGCGCGGACCAGCGGTACGTCAGTGAACTCATCGGCTACTTCCTCAGCTCAACAATCGTTTTGCCGAGGCGGACCGGAATCCCGGTGCCGATCGGGGTCGGGGTCGTCACACGGTCATGCCCTAGGTAGGTGCCGTTCGTTGAGCCCATGTCTTCGACGAACCATTGTTCACCGTTGGTGGCGATACGCGCGTGCCGGGACGACACATAATCGTCATCCAAGCGAATGGCCGCGTCGCTGCCGCGCCCCAGAAGCAGGGGGCCGTCATCCAAGGGGACGCTTTGGCCCGCGTTGGGGCCGGAAACCACTTGCAGCTTGGTGGGTTTACCACTGAGTGCGCGCCGGGAACGGCGCGACTGCTTGGGTGGCTTCGCGGGTTTTGGTTGTTTTCCTCCCGCCGTAGCTGCTTTCGCATTGCCCGGCGCCTTCGTGCCGAAAATATCGGTACGTACGACCGATACCACCGATAACACGAACAGCCACAGGACCAGCAAAAAACCCAGTTTGATCAGGGTGAGGGTCAGCTCGGACACCGGCTCACTCCTCGTCCTGGGCGATATTCTGGGACGTCACGTGCAACACGATAAGCGTGTTGCCCAATTGGAGCCTGCTGCCGTCGACCAACGGCGCCTGCCCGACCCGGCGACCGTCGAGAATGACGCCATTGGTCGAACCCAGATCCTTGACGCTGACATTCGATGTCTTGTGAGCGTCGACGGTTATCCGGGCGTGCTTGCGTGAAATACCCGGATCGTCGATACGAAGATCGGCATCCGAACCGCGTCCGATGGTGACGCCCGGCGGCGGGAGCGGGTGGCGCATACCGTTGACTTCGAGGACGACATCGGCCTTGCTGACGGCGGTTTCGGTCATGCGCTGGCCCGAGACGGGCGTGACCGAGGCATTGGTGCTACTGCTGACATGGAAACGGCCGGTACGCAGTTCCTCGTTGAGGACCAGGCCGATATTGATATGGCCCGCGGGGGTGTAACCCTGTTCGCGGATGTGCTCATCGACCAATTGGGTGAGCTCGCCGGATAACGTCCCTCCGTAGGGGCTGAGACGCGCGTAGTCGGCCTGAGACAGTTCTACGGTGAAGTCGTTGGGCACCAGCACGCGCGTGCGTGACAGGATCTGGGCGTTGCCGTCCATTTCGTGCTGCAGCGCGGACGCAATCTCCACGGGCTGGACGGCGCTCCTGAACGCCCAGGCGAACGCATTCGTCACGACGCCCTCGAGGCGGCGCTCAAAACGCTGAAGCACCCCGGCCATCGGCGGCTCCTGTCCCAATTCGTCGTCATCTCACACCGGTGATTTACCGATCGTATCGGTCCCGGTGCGCCATGTTTACCATCTCGACGGTACGTTAAAGTAGTGATTCATTCACGACCAGGCATCCCGGGTCGTGAACGCAGCAGCAAAGCGCGAGTGGCGGAATCGGTAGACGCGCTGGCTTCAGGTGCCAGTGTTCGCAAGAACGTGGGGGTTCAACTCCCCCCTCGCGCACCCTGCGATTGCAGTATAAAACGACAGTTTACATGAGCGCCACCGGCGGTGAGTTCAAGACACTTTCACGCCGGAAAAGTGTCATAAAGCCACCTCCGTAAAGCTGGCCCGCCACCGGGAGGTGGGTTTATGACGTTCCAAGTGCGAACAAGTGTCATAAAGCCACCTCCGGCGGGCGGCGCGCGGATTTGCGAGGCGGTACGCTGCTGATGTGGATCCTCAACCCGTGGCCGTCACCATTACCGATGATGTGGCCCATGTGCAGCTGAATCGTCCCGATAAGCTCAACGCGATCAATCTCGAGGTGATTGACGGGCTTATCGATGCCGCCCGGATGCTGCGATCACGACGCGATATCCGCGCGATCGTGCTCGGCGGGCGAGGCCGCTCGTTCAGCGCCGGACTGGATTTCGCGTCGACATTCACCGATAAAAAGCGCGTAGCACGGTACTTTTTGCCCGGCCTGCGGCGCGCCAACCGATTTCAGCGCGTCAATGCGATCTGGCGCGAGCTGCCGATACCGGTGATCGCCGTCGTCCACGGTCACTGTTTCGGCGCCGGCCTGCAACTCGCGCTCGGCGCCGATTTTCGCCTGACGACACCCGACGCCCAATGGTCGATCATGGAAGCCAAATGGGGTCTCGTGCCCGATATGTCCGGCACCGTGCCGCTGGCCGAATTGGTGCCCTCTGACGTCGCCATGAGCCTGACCATGTCCGGGCGGATCATCAGCGGGCAAGAGGCGGCCGGCTTGGGTCTGGCCACGCACGCGCACGATGACCCGCAGACGGCGGCCGGGGAACTCGTCGGAGAACTGTCCGCGCGCTCGCCGGATTCGGTCGCTGCTACAAAAAGGCTCCTGTACGGGACGCGGCGCGGCACCATCCGCTCGGCGCTGCGGCTCGAACGCGCCTTACAAGCCAAGATGTTCCGCTCGCCCAACACCCGTATTGCTCGAAAAGCCGGAGAATCCAAGACCGAGCCGCAATTCGGCCACCGAACATTCGGCTCGTAGCCCCGGTATCCGGCTGCCATTCGCTCAGGTATGCCCGCTACGGTCGACGTAACAGCACCGGGTGGATGAGGAGGACATGTTTATGTCGCAGACGGTTCGTGGTGTGGTCGCTCGCGCTGAGGGTGCGCCGGTGTCGGTTGAGGAGATTGTGGTTCCTGATCCGGGGCCGGGTGAGGCGGTGGTTGATATCTCGGCGTGCGGGGTGTGTCACACCGATTTGCATTATCGGGAGGGCGGCATTAACGATGAGTTCCCGTTTTTGTTGGGTCATGAGGCTGCCGGCACGGTTGAGGCCGTGGGTCCGGGTGTCAGTGATGTGACGCCGGGCGATTTTGTGATTTTGAATTGGCGTGCGGTGTGCGGTGATTGCCGGGCGTGCCGGCGGGGGCGGCCCTGGTATTGCTTTGCGACGCATAATGCGAGCCAGAAGATGACGTTGGCTGATGGTACGGAGTTGTCGCCGGCGTTGGGGATCGGCGCGTTTGCCGATAAGACGTTGGTGGCGGCGGGCCAGTGCACCAAGGTCGCCGATGCCGATCCGGCTGCGGTAGGTCTGTTGGGTTGCGGTGTGATGGCCGGTATCGGCGCGGCGATCAATACCGGCCAGGTGGGCCGGGGTGACTCGGTCGCGGTGATCGGGTGCGGCGGCGTGGGCGCGGCCTCGGTGATGGGGGCGCGTCTGGCGGGGGCGGCCAAGATCATTGCCGTCGACGTGGATGCCAAGAAATTGGATTGGGCCCGCCAGTTGGGGGCCACCGACACGGTCAATGCCAGTGGTACCGATCCGGTTGATGTGATCCGGCAGATGACCGGTGGATTTGGGGCCGATGTGGTCATTGAGGCCGTGGGCCGGCCCGAGACCTGGAAGAACGCGTTCTATGCCCGTGATCTGGCCGGCACCGTGGTGCTGGTGGGGGTGCCCACCCCCGATATGCGAGTCGAGATGCCGTTTTTAGATCTGTTTTCCCATGGCGGGGCGCTGAAGTCCAGCTGGTACGGCGATTGTCTGCCCAGCCGAGACTTCCCGATGCTGGTGGACCTGTATCAGCAGGGGCGCCTGAATCTGGATGGATTTGTCAGCGAACGCATCGGTATCGACGATGTGGAAGACGCGTTCGACAAAATCGATCGCGGCGCAGTATTACGTTCAGTAGTGGAGTTGTGATGCAGGCACGTATTGACAAGGTTGTTACCTCGGGCACATTCGAGCTCGATGGCGGCAGTTGGGAAGTGGACAACAATATTTGGATCGTCGGCAATGACGACGAAGTCGTCGTGATCGACGCCGCTCACCAAGCCGCGCCGATCATTGAGGCCGTCGGCGGGCGCCGCGTCGTCGCTTTGATATTGACGCACGGCCATAACGACCACATCAACGCCGCCGTCGACGTCGCCGAGGCGACCGGCGCCCCGATCTGGCTGTCGGCGGCCGACCGGATGCTGTGGGACGCCGTCCATACCAGTGTGCCCGACCACCTCTTGGCCGACGGCACCGAATTCAACGTGGCCGGCATCCGCCTGCAAGCCATCGCCACCCCGGGACATTCCCCGGGCAGCACCTGCCTGTATTCACCCGAACTCAATGCCCTATTCAGCGGCGACACGCTCTTCCAAGGCGGGCCCGGGGCGACCGGACGCTCCTACTCGGACTACGACACCATCGTCTCCTCGATCCGCCGCCGCCTCCTGGTCCTGCCACCCCAAACCACCGTCCACACCGGCCACGGACCCCAAACCACCATCGCCGACGAAAACCAGACCATCGGGGCAAGCTGACCCTCCGGGGCCCGATGCCGACCCGTTAGGCTGTGCACGTGACAGACGATGCGCACAAAGACCCGTCCGGTAACGACGGCGGCAGCGGCCGCAAGGTCGCCAACCAGTACGAGCGCGATTACGATTACACGGCGTACTGGCTCGGCCGCGACTACGAAAACGCGGCCGAGCAGGCGGCATTGCGCACGTTATTGGACGGACGGCGGTTCAGCGCCGCCGCGGATATTGGCGGCGGGTTCGGTCGACTATGCCTGTTATTACGTGAATATGCCGACCATGTCACGCTGGCCGAGCCCGCCCAATCGCAGCTGGACGCCGCCGTCGATGTACTGGCCGGCACCGATATCGCATCGGTGAAGACGCAGGCCGACGATCTGGCTTTCGATGATGGCTCGCTGGACCTGGTCACCATGGTGCGAGTCATGCACCACATCCCCGAACCGAGCCGCGAGTTTGCCGAGATTGCGCGAGTACTCGAGCCCGGCGGAACGGCCATAATCGAGGTCGCCAATTACGGACACTTCATGAACCGTCGCAAACACGCCAAATCTGGCGTGCCGATGCCGACCGAGCCGGTCAGTATCCGTACCGTCGACGCCGACGAGCCCGATGCCATCGCGTTCGTCAACCACAACATCGATACGGTCGTCTCTCAGTTGGCCGATGCGGGGCTGCTTTTGCGCGATAAGCTGTCGGTGTCCAATCTGCGGAGCCAGCGGCTCAAGGCACTGGTACCTTTGCGCGCCATGATCGCCGCGGAAAAGCTTCTACAACGACGCGTGGCACGCAATAATTTTGGTCCGAGTATCTTCCTCGAGTTACGCAAATCCTGACGTATTACACGATCCGCGCACGCGCCGAGTCCCAGCTTGAGCAACGGCGCTCCCGATTTCTTGCCGTGGCCGAACATGCCGGTGACGAGGAAGAGGCGCGCGCGGTCATTGACGCCGAGCGGCGTCGCTACCCCGAAGCACGTCATCACTGTAGTGCCTATGCGGTGGGTGCCGACGGTGTCGTGCAACGCAGCAACGATGACGGCGAGCCCGCCGGAACAGCCGGCACCCCGATCCTTGAGGCAATCCGGGGAGCGGGGTACCTCGATGTTGTCGTGGTGGTCACGCGCTGGTTTGGCGGAACCTTGCTGGGCTCGGGTGGGCTGATCCGCGCCTATGGTGGCGCGGCCGCCGAAGCACTGCGCCTGGCCGAACCGGTCCGACGTCAACGCGTAACTGTGCTCACGGTATATGCGGGACATGATATCGCCGGATCGCTCGCGCCCGTTCTGCATGACTCTGCGCAGGTGATCGACACCGAATACGGCGCCGGGGTCACGTTTACCGTCGCGGCGAGCGATGTCGACGGCCTGCGCGCGCAGATCGCCGACGCCAGTAGCGGTCGCGCGCACGTCGCAGTCGCCGGAACCCGGTGGATGGATGTCTAGAACATCCCGGTCCGTTCGCTTAGTTGATCATCGCGCAGTTCCAGTACGAAATCGAGGTCTAATCGTGCCAGCAAGTCTTCGTCATGGCTGACAAGCAGCAGTGCACCGCGGTAAGCGCGCAGCGCGGCGATGAGCTGCTCGGTTGTATCAATGTCTAGGTTATTGGCCGGCTCGTCCATGATGAGTAGCTGCGGTGTTGGTTCGGCCAGTAACAGGCCGGCAAGCGCGACGCGGAAACGTTCCCCGCCCGAAAGACTACGCACGGCATGGGTCACAGACGTGCCTCGAATGTGGAAGCGAGCCAGGGCATGCCGGAGCTGATCATCAGTCAGACCGGTCTTGAAGTTGTGCCGCAGGTTGTCCAGCACCGAACGATGCTCGGCTAACCCGTCGATGCGTTGCGGCAGATAGCCCACCTGATCGACGTGGAGTTGCCCGGCGACATTCGACGAATAGGCTGTTGGGTCGTCGCCAAGCATGCGCTGCAAAAGCATGGTCTTGCCGCTGCCGTTGGGCCCGGTCAGCGCCACGCGTTCGGGCCCTTGAATGATCCACGAACGGCTACCGTCCGATAGCCTCGCGACTCGTCGTGACGCCGCTAATCCAGGATCGGGCACATCAATACGTATCGAATCATCATCGCGAACGCGCTTCTCGGCGGCAGCGAGTACCGATCGTGCCGCCGACTCGCTTTGGCGCGTCTGGCCCCGAAGTTTGCCTGCCGACACCTGCGCCTCACGGGCGCGGAGCTTCATCACCATGCGGGGGCGTCGCAGGTTCTGGTAATCGGACCGGGCATACCGTTGACGGCGCGCGAGCTTGGTTTCGGCCTCGATACGTTGACGCTGTTCTTTCTTCACGGCTTTTTGCGCGTCACGTTCGGCTTGAACCGCCGCGGACTGCTCGGCATCGATCCACTCGCGCCATTGAGAATACGGCCCGCCGAATACCGTCAGCCGGTGCTCGTACAGCTCGGCGGTCTGGTCCATCAATTCCAGCAGCTGGGTGTCATGCGAGGCGATAATCAACGAATCCGGCCAGGATTCGATCATGGCATAGAGACGGACTCTGGCGTCTCGATCCAGATTGTTTGTCGGCTCGTCTAACAGTGTGATCCGCGGACGTTGCATCCGGATACCGGCCAGCGCCGCCAACATAGTTTCGCCTCCCGATAATTGGCCGACGGTGCGCATCAGACATCCGCCGTCAATCCCGATTTCTTCCAACGCGGCCAGCGCACGGGCCTCCACGTCCCAGTCGTCATTCAGGATTTCGAAATGCTTCGGATCGGCATCGCCTGCCTCGATCGAACGCAATGCGGCCATGGGTCGGGAAACTCCGAGCAAATCGGTCACCGGGCGTGCTGCCTCAAGCGTGAGGTTTTGTGGCAGGTAGGCGATGTCTCCGCCGGCGGTAATAGTTCCCGATTGAACCGGTAATTCGCCGGCGGCAAGCCGAAGCAGCGTCGACTTACCCGAGCCATTCCGGCCGATCAGACCGGTGCGGCCGTGGCTGAATACCGCACAGATGTCGTGTAGGGCCTGGGTGCCGTCGTCCCAGCTGAAATCAACGTGGTCGAAGATGAGTACGGACATGAAGCCTCCGGTGTGTTCAATGCACCGACACCGGAAGGATCGACGGGGTCAGTGCGCGGGCGCAGCGACACCGGATCGCTTCATTACCTCTCCTCGAGGTCGACGATAAGACCGTTGAAGCCTAGCAGTCTCGTCTATTCTTCGCCAACACGGATCACCAATTTGCCGAAGTTTCCACCCCGGAGCATATTGGCAAAAGCCGCCGGAGCGTTCTCGAGCCCGTCGACGATGTCTTCTTGATAGATGATCTTGCCGTCGCGTACCCAGGCCGGCATATCGCGGAAAAAATCTTCGCGCATCTCCTGCCAGAACTCATCTTGTATGAATCCCCGGATCAGCAGGCTCTTGGTTAAGACGGCGCTCATCAGACGCGGCTGCAAGTCCGGGCCGGTCGGGGCGCTGGTGGCATTGTATTGGGACACCAAGCCGCACACCGGCACCCGGGCAAATTTGTTGAGCCGCGGCAAGACCTCGTTCCAGACCGCACCGCCGACGTTCTCGAAATACACGTCGATGCCGTCTTCGCTGGCATCGGCGAGGTCATGCGCAAAACTGGGCGAGCGGTGGTCCAGTGCGGCATCAAATCCTGCCTCGCGGAGCCATTCGACCTTCTGGTTTCCGCCGGCAATACCGACCGCGCGTGCGCCCTTGATCCGGGCGATTTGTCCCACCGCGGAACCGACCGGACCGGTGGCGGCGGCCACCGCAACGGTTTCGCCGGGCTGCGGACGTCCGATTTTCAGTAAGCCGGCATAGGCCGTGAAACCCGGCATTCCCAATACGCCGAGCCAGGCACTCAGCGGCGCCGCATCGGGATCTAGGACACGGAAGTGACGTTCCGAGACGATGTCGTGTGTTTGCCACCCGGTGTAGGCCAGCACAATATCGCCGGGCTGAGCGCGATCGGATCGGGATTCCATTACCTCACACACGGTGCCGCCGACCACGGTGTCGCCGATTTCCATCGGCTCGGCGTACGATTTGGCGTCGCTCATCCGACCCCGCATATAGGGATCCAAGGACAGATATATCGTGCGCAACAACACCTGGCCGTCTGCAAGCGCCGGCAGTGTACGAGTCTCGGTACGGAAATCATCGGCCGTCGGTTCGCCATGTGGGCGGGAGGCTAATGCGATACGCGTGGAATCCGTCATGAGGCTACCGTGCCATACCGTCGGGGGAGCTAGCCGTCGGCCTCGAGCACGCCGAGCCGCCGGAGCACATTGCGGACATGGCCGGCAGCATCGCGATGATCCAGCCCCATGCTGCCGTCAAAATATAGTCCGTCGCCGATGAGCTGAATCGTGCGAGCAAGCGATTCATCGCCGAGGTGTTCTGCCAGCACCGCATACCATCCGTCACGCAATTCTTCCAGGGCCGCGGCGGCTCGGTCATCGTTCTCTTGGGCGATACGCCCGACCGCGATGAGACCGCGGTCGAAACGGCTGCCGGTGATCACCGATGTGGACAGGTAGTACTCGACGGGGCCTTTCTTGGAATTTCGCATCTTCTTGAGGTCGACGGAACCGTGTTCTCGCAGGCGGTCCAGCATTCCTTCTACGAGTTCGTCCTTGCTACCGAAGTGATAGAGCAAGCCGCCTTTGGACACGTCGGCGTCGGCGGCCACGGCATCAAGCGTGGCTCCTCTGCTGCCTTCGCTTACCAGTAGCTTCTCGAAGGAATCGAGTAAGCGGTCGCGGGTGGAGCGTTCAGCCATCGACTTGATTCTAGGCGCCGCCGTGAAATTTGTTGGCGGGGACGCTCCTGGCCCGGTTCCATGCGGCGAATTGTCGTGGAGATCACAGTCAAAATCGATTTGGAACTGTACCGTCTGGACGGTATAGTTTTCCTCGAGTTTTGTAGCAGTTTCACCGTCGCCGATACACGCGTGACGACCCCCCGAAACCTGATGTCCCGAAGGGAGGCCCCGGCATGTCCACATATGACCTGACGACCCGCAATAGCACCCATGCCGGTCCTCGCGAATGGGCCGCGCTGGCCGTGCTGATGTTGCCGGTCATGCTGATCTCAATCGACAACACCGTGTTGACCTTCGCGCTTCCACAGGTCAGCAGCGCGCTAGAGCCTACCGGCACGCAATTGATGTGGTTGGTCGATATCTATCCGCTCATGCTCGCCGGTTTCCTCGTGTCCATGGGGAGCCTGGGCGATCGCATTGGACGACGGCGCTTGCTGATGTACGGCGCGCTGGGTTTTGGTGTTGCCTCGCTGATCGCGGCCTACAGCCCCAATCCGACGGTGCTGATGGCTGCCCGCGCGTTACTCGGGTTCTTTGGAGCAACGCTGATGCCTTCGACGTTGTCTCTGATCCGCAACATTTTCGTGGACCGGCGCCAGCGGCGCCTCGCCATTGCCGTGTGGGGTTCCATGTTCGCCGGCGGGGCCGCGCTGGGCCCGATCACGGGCGGATGGCTCTTGGCACACGCGTGGTGGGGATCGGTGTTCTTAATCAACCTGCCGGTGATCGCCGTGTTCTTAGCCGCCGGATCGGCCCTATTGCCCGAATCCCGCGATCCCCATCCCGGACCCATTGACCTCCTGTCGATCGGGCTGTCGCTGGCCGCCATGCTTCCGCTGGTGATGGCGCTCAAGGAATTTGCCGCCCACGGCCTGACCGATTTGATGCTTGTGGCCGCCGGCGTCGGCCTGGCGGCGGGGGCGGCCTTCATCCGTCGGCAGTCCCGTCTGACGTACCCGATGATCGACCTGAGCCTCTTTCGCAATCGGGTGTTCACCGGGGCGATCAGCAGCAACCTGCTCAGCATGATGGCCTACATCGGCTTCCTGTTTTTCGCCGCTCAGTTCCTGCAGCTGGTGGCCGGCCTCGACCCCATGCCCGCCGCCCTTGCGCTGGTGCCGGGACTGATTTCGTCGATCGGGTGCGGATTCATCGCCGTAGGGCTGGTGCGGTTCATCGCGCCGAATATCGTCGTGGGGGCGAGCTTCGCTTTCGCCGGCGTGGGCTATGCGGTGGCGGCCTTCGCCGGCGCCCCGAGCGCAGGCACGATCGTCGTGGCCTTCATGCTCATGGGAGTGGGCATCGGCCTAGCCGAGACGCTGACGAACGACCTCATGCTCGATACGGTGCCGGCCCATAAGGCCGGTGCCGCATCGGCGTTGTCGGAAACCGCCTATGAGATCGGCGCGGTTTTGGGCGTGGCCGTGCTCGGCAGTGTGCTGACGCTGACGTATCGGGCACATCTGGATCTTCCCGCGCAGATGTACGGACCCGATCAGGCGGCCTTCGACACGCTCGGCGGCACGATGGAGCGCGCGTCGATGTATCCCAATATGATCGGCGACCATGTTCGGTCTTCGGCCGTGTCCGCATTTGATCTGGCCGTGCAGCACACATCGGCCGTGGCGATCGTCATCGTCTTGATGTCGGCGGTGATCGCATGGCGGACACTGCCCCGCCACACCTCCTGACCCGCCATCCGGCACTTATTTCCCGCGATCCGGCACTTATTCCCCGCGATCCGTCAGATATTTCCTGCGATCCGGCACTTATTTCATGGCTCGCGCAACAGCGCTGCGCGAGCCATGGACGTGAGGAGCTCACGCATACGCACTTTGCCGATGCGGGCGCTGTGGGGCGTGGAGTTGAGTAGGCCGAAAGTGGCCTGAACCGCCGCACGCGCCTGCGGCTGATCCCATGCTGGCCGCAGCTGGCGCACGGTATCGACCCACACGTCGATATATGCCAGCTGGCGGGCCCGTACGGCAGCACGCCCGCTCTCGTCGAGGTTGGACCATTCACGTTCCTGTGCCACGATGTAGGCGCGGTTTTCGAGGGCGAATTCGATGTGCCAGCCGATCAGCGCGTCGATAGCTGCCATGGGATCGGGTGCCCTGCCCGCTCGATAACGTCCCGTCGCCAGAAGCTCATCGCTGATCGCGACCAGCGCCTCGGTCAAAATAGCATCCTTGCCGGCGAAATGCTTATAGATCGCCGGCGCCGAGATACCGCAGGCATAGCCGATGTCCTGCATTGATACGCCGTGGAACCCGTGCTCGGCGAACAGGCCGGTGGCGGTGTGACGGATTTGCTGGCGGCGGTCTGATACTGCGGGCACTCCCGCATTCTAGCAGTCTGAGGTTAACAACCATTAACTTCAAACTGGTAGAGTGAGCTCCGTGACACTTCACGACGACGTGCTCGACACCCCATTGGCCGATCAGGTCGATGAACTGACCAAACGTCTTGCTCGGGTTCGCCAGGGCGGTTCCGAATCATCCCGGCAGCGGCACCTGGACCGCGGCAAGCTCTTACCCCGGGACCGTATCGATCATCTCCTAGATCCCGGGTCCCCGTTCTTAGAAATCGGAGCGCTGGCCGCCTACCAGATGTACGACGGCGACGACGCCTTCGCCGTCCCCAGCGCCGGCGTTATTACCGGTATCGGCCGTATTCAGGGACGAGAGTGCATGGTGGTGGCCAATGATGCCACGGTCAAAGGCGGCACCTATTACCCGATGACGGTCAAAAAGCACCTGCGAGCCCAGACCATCGCCGCGGAAAACCGTTTGCCGTGCATCTACCTTGTGGATTCTGGTGGCGCGTTCCTGCCACTCCAGGACGAAGTCTTCCCGGACCGCAAGCACTTCGGCCGGATCTTCTTCAATCAGGCTCGGATGTCGGCCGACGGCATCGCGCAGATCGCGGCGGTCATGGGCTCGTGCACCGCCGGAGGCGCCTATGTGCCGGCTATGAGTGACGAGTCGGTGATCGTACGTGAACAGGGAACGATTTTCTTGGGTGGACCGCCACTGGTGAAAGCGGCCACGGGCGAAGAAGTCAGCGCCGAAGATCTGGGCGGCGGCGATGTGCATGCGCGCCGTTCCGGTGTCGTCGACCACCTCGCCGAAGACGACGCGCATGCCCTTGACATTCTCAGATCAATCGTCGGCACACTCGAACGGCCGACTAAGACCGATCTCGAACGTCAGGACCCCCAGCCTCCGGCCGAAGATCCCGGTGAAATCTACGATCTGGTGCCCGTCGACGGGCGCACACCGTACGACGTCCGGGAAGTCATTCGTCGCATCGTCGACGGGTCCAAATTGCACGAATTCAAAGCCCTGTACGGTGATACCCTCGTCTGCGGATTCGCCCGCATCTGGGGTTATCCGGTCGCCATTCTGGCCAATAACGGCATTTTGTTCAGCGAGTCGGCGATGAAGGGCGCCCATTTCGTCGAGCTAGCCAACCAACGCGGCATCCCGTTGGTGTTCTTGCAGAACATCACCGGGTTCATGGTCGGCCAGGAATACGAGAACGGCGGTATCGCCAAAGACGGCGCCAAACTCGTCACCGCCGTCGCCTCCAGTGTGGTACCCAAGTTCACCGTCATCATCGGCGGATCGTTCGGCGCCGGAAACTACGGTATGTGCGGCCGTGCCTATGATCCCCGGTTCCTGTGGGTCTGGCCCAACGCGCGCACATCGGTGATGGGCGGCGAACAAGCCGCGTCGGTACTGGCCACGGTGCGGCGAGATTCGATCGAGGCCAGGGGTGAGTCGTGGAGCGCCGATGACGAGGAGGCCTTCAAGAACCCCATCCGTCAGCAGTACGAACGCCAGGGTTCGGCGTACTACTCCACGGCACGACTGTGGGACGACGGCATCATCGATCCCGTCGACACGCGCCGTGTCTTGGGGCTCGGACTACAAACCGCCAGCAACGCACCTATCCCCGAACCACACTTCGGGGTCTTCCGGATGTGAGGCCGACCGTGAATTTACCCGGCAATCCAGCCAGATCCCGTCCGTTGACCTTCAGTTCGGTATTAATCGCCAATCGCGGTGAGATCGCCATCCGGATAGCCCGTGCGTGCCGTGCCCATGCCATCCGCAGTATCGCGGTGTACTCGGATGC
>Ga0209487_1001927_pt1 | contig 17140 bp, 10 predicted proteins | sample Poulit2012_FD_187524 | JGI IMG/M metagenome (GOLD analysis project Ga0209487, IMG submission 187524) | Agricultural soil microbial communities from Georgia to study Nitrogen management - Poultry litter 2012 (SPAdes) (version 2) | ecosystem: Environmental > Terrestrial > Soil > Agricultural land...
GTCTGATATAATCTATTTGAGCCACTGCTAACATCTCCTAATATCCTCCTGTCAAACGTTATTGGTCTAACGAGGAGTTTAAAGTTATTTGGAGGAGTTGGCAAGTGGTTTATTTAATTTATGTATGGCCCTGCGGGCCATACATAAATTAAATGCCAATGCCTACATTATTAGTGTGCCATAAACAGGCCTATAACCCTCAATTTTTTCTTCCTTCATTCTGTCCAATTCCTGCTGTAATTCTTTAATTTTCGCACCAGCATTATGGTCTGTTACTGCAACACAATCAATTTCCTTTTCCATATGCGACAATAACCATTGTTGGTCCGAGTAATTGTCTTTATTGTAGTCATTTGACGCTATAGTATGAGTATGAAAATCAAATTTCCACCACTTTGCACCTTTTATCAATTTCTAGACCTCACTTATTATTTTATTTTATATTAAAATTGAAATATGCCCCTATAGTATATAACACGCTAAATTTACAAGTATATTTTATCGCCTTTTTGTAAATGAATACATTTAATTGTTAAAAAGTGTCTGACAACACTTGATTCGTCAGACACTGTAATATATTAGATTCTTGCCATTAATCCTTCAAACTTCCCATAATTCACTTTTACTCCATCATCAAGATCAATCTCAATTTGCATATCTGCTAAGTGGTGGAGTTTTTCATCGTAATCTTTCAATTCTTCAATTTTTCTTTCAACTGATTTTATTTCTCTCTTCGCATCACGAATTTCCTTTGTCGTTGAAACACCCTCAATAATCCCTTGTAAATCTTGTCTTTCTGATTCATAGCGAGTTTGTACTTCGTGGAGATAGTCCGTTCGGATTCGGGACAACGTCGTCTTATCGTAACGATGCATATAAATCAAGCAATTAAATGCTCGTTCCTTACCTGATGTGAATAACCAATAAATTGGCGTTCTTTTATATGTTTGTACATGATCGCGATAAAAGTTCATTAAGAAATATCTCCGGATTGTTTCTCTCGCAGTTTCATTTCTTCTTTGTCCAACGGCTTGTGCAATATAATCAAGGTTCTCTTCAAGCATCTCTTTACCATAAGTCACTTCTACGAAATTAATGAAGCGATTAACGATATCATCTTCAAAATAGGCACCAGGTAAAATAGGCAGAATATTATTTTCATCAGCTGGAAATGTTTTATAGCGATCTGAATCAAATTCTCCACCTGCATAAACAAGCCCATCTTCATCAAGTGAATATCTACCTAACATACAACCAACTGCATATGAAATGAAACTCTTAATATCACGTTCTAAATTAGCTTTGCTGACTGTGACATCTTCGTCCTCAACATCTGGTGTTAGCTCATCTTGGAGACAATAAATGTCGATAAAAATGCGGTTAAGTTCTTCTTCATTTTTTCTCAGTTGATTAAACTGAGCTTCAGCAAACTCCTGCCACTGATTAAATGAAGATTTAATGGTAGTTGATGGAAACAAACACAATGGATGTTTCTCAAAGTTCCAGGATAGCTCAAATGAATTCCAGTCATTCATAGATGTCCTTACATTATTATTTGCCAATGTCTTAATGGTTTTTTCTCGCAATAATTTATCTGTTAAAAATGGTAATTTTTCTATATCCTTAATATTAATATTCATTGTGGGATTAAGTAGATTTCTAAATTCAAAAGCTACCTTCGAACATAAAAACGCCAATAAATAATACATGTAACTGCGATTTTTCGGGAATATTGATGGTCCTGCACCTTCAAAAATAAAATTTTCAGGATAATATCTCATACCCAATTTAGAATTACTAATCATAGTCCATGAAATAGATTCTTTAAAATAGTAGCCTGAGTTTCGTATAACAGAACCGGAAAACTCCTTTAGCTTTCTTCCGTTTTCTTCCCATAGAATTACTTCATTTTGATTACCATACCATTTTCTAAAAGATCCGCCTTTCTTTAATGGCACCCAAGTAATATTTTCCTCTATGCTATGTTTGTTAATTAAAATTGTCTCTAGATTGACTTCAAACCATTGTCTTATAAACTTAGCATTTCTGCCTGTGGACAATCCTTTCCTTATATCTGCAATTTTGCCCACTGGTTCCTTTAAAAAGAGATTTCTAATTTTATCACTTACCCAAAATGCTATTGGGGAGCCACTTATATAACTAAAATCTTTATTTTTTCTTCTAAATCTATATTCAACGGTCGGATTTTCAATAGCATCTAATGTCTTTTCGTGTTGTTTATTAATCCCTTTAAAGTCATTAAGTCTTATATACTCGCCTTCCAAGTCCATTGAATAATTTCTCATTGTAAATGTACAAACTGGAACAACTGCTGCTTCAAATGAATTATATTCTAATTGTATTAATGAACTAATATCATTATCTTTAATTAGTCTTTCCCTGAATTCTTCATAAGTCGATAAAAACATCCAAACATAAGGCGTAATTAAACCGATATGTCCTTGTTTAATTGTTATTCTTTTTATCATTTCAATAAATGCTAAGAAAACATCAGTCTTCCCAACATTATAATTTAATCCTATATACTCTGATAATTGTTGTGGCATATATCTATTCCCTAGATAAGGTGGATTTGTAATAATTACATCAAAAAAGGTTGACATGATTTCAGCTTGTTTCAAAAGTCCTTCAAAAAGTGGGAATGTACGATCTACTACTTCAATGTCAAATAAGTTTCCTGACTCTTCTTTAATAGCTTCAAGTCGCTCTTTAAAGAACTCTATATCAAATGATCCCACTTTAATAAGTGATCCAATTGCTTTAGCATGTTTAAACTGATCAATAAAACCTTTCATCTTATCGTGACTTTTCCCAGAAGACTCTCCTGCTAGAAAGGCAATATCTTTATCAGTTAACTGATTTGTTTCCTGTATTGAAACCAAATTCATTTTTAATCCGTCACGTTCGATACTTCTTAAAAAACGTCTATTATATTCCACAGCCTTCATGACAACTGAAAAACAAGCTAGCTGATAAGCACGATCATCAATATCAAGTCCATATAAGTTGTTCTCAATGATTAATCGTGGAATTTCTAGTTCCATATATCCTGATTTACTGTAGATCTCGAAAAGGACATCAAACATATAAACAAGAATATGCCCACTACCCATTGCTGGATCAAAGCATTTAATATCCTCTACATTTAGTTCTTTATTGATATATGGCTCTAATTTTCCTTCAAAATCTGATTCCGGATTTGGATTTTCTAAAAAGTATTCCCAATTTTTAATTAGGTCACGGTGTTCAGGATGTGATTCGATCCAATATCTACCTAATGAATTCTGAACCATGTAACGCACAATCCACTCTGGAGTAAAGAGTTGTGTTGCAAATGGGATTTCTTCTGTTTTATATCGATTTTTAGCCTGAATAACACGTGCATTTTCTTCGAAAATATAATACTGATAAAGCCATCCAATAATCTCAACGTTTCTCCAATTATCTTCAGGAATAACCTCCGTATCCGTCATTTCCCTCACAAAAGAATCTGTTCCTAGTAATCCTTCAGGAAACAATATTTCATTATAATCTTCAATGGTCTCAAACATAAACGGCATATACCTGTTTAAATCATTACAGTGTAGCTTAATTAAATATTTGAACAGTTCATCTGTTTTATTTTCTAATTTCAGATTGTAAATGTATTCTTGATCAATATCTAAATCAAGTGACAATGCCTCTGTGATCATATCTGGTTCGGTACTATCTTCATTTTCTGAAGATAGTACACGAACTCTAGTAGGTAAGTAATCATTCACTTCCATAAACCGAAGAGCGACAAAACGGTTAAACCACGTATATGCTGCTTCTTCCATCACTCGGTTAAAGCCAATTTCTTCGATTCGGGCAATTAATTTATTCCGTTGCTTTCGCTCGATGTCTGTTAGCTGTCTGTCATTAATAAATACAGCATCGGAACTTTCTACAGTAGCTTCTTCAACCTTTTCTCTAGTAACTCCAATTTTTCTCGCTTCAAGTTCGACTCTTTCAAGTAATTCTGTACGGGCTTGTGTTGCAAAGTTTTTTAATGCTGTTTTATTCAATTGATCCACCCTTTATTCGATTATTTCTATTTCTTTATTTGAACGAATAATTTCTTTTAACTTACTTTCTAACGATTTGACGTAGTTTTCTACATCTTGCTCAGATGATAGTCGTTGAATATTCATTAACCTTGAAATATTTACAGACTTCTTCTGCACAACAGGTTCTGGTGCAATAGGTTCTGCGATCGGTTCACCAACATTTCGATCCTGTCTTTCTTTCGCTTCACGCTCTTTCTGTTCTTGCCAGGCTTTTATTTCAGCCGTTATTTCGCGAATAAATCTATCTTTATATGAACTGCTATGCGTAATCGCGGCATCAATTCGGTAGATATCTGTAAATTCTTCTACACTGTTTAACAGTCTTTCATACTGTTGTTCAACCCTTACCTGTGTTTCCTTAGATACCCCATATTGGTTAGCATGTAATGATACTTCTCCACGATCTAGTTCGATTTTTCCTTTAGCTTCTTCTCTTTTTTCTTTTAGCAACCCATCCAAATGCACATTCAAAGTATTCACTAGTGGAGGAATATCCTTGATATTAGAAAATGGCTCGGTATAGTTCAAGATTTTATCTAATTCATCCATTGCGTCAGCTACCTGATCTTCTAGGATATATCCTTTGACATCCTCATACTTTTCAATGCCATCCAAACCATTATCATAAATATTCTTTTGATCCGTATTAAAGAAGCTAACAATATATTCGTAAAGACCAAACCAGTCTTCTAATTCTTCTTCTAGCTCATCCATTAAAGTGAAGAATGTAAAATTGTCAATTCCTCTATTAAATTGCTCAAAATGTTCTAATCCTTTATCTAAGATTGCTCTTCCTGGATAGGCCCGTGTATAGTTTCTTTGATAGTCCTTAATCTCATTTACTTGTTCAGACATAAGATCTCGAATTTTCCCAATAAGACCATCTTCATCTGTTGGTAAATCACGCTTATTAAACAAGTCTTGTGATAACCTTCTAACAGAATTTATTAACCTTGAGTCAATCTTTTTCCTTACTTCAATGACTCCCCGTCCTGACTCGATTGGTTTTGTGAATAGGGTCATTAATAAATCGACATCTTCTCGTGATTCTAAGTAATTGGCCTCATACCGAATTCGAATGTTCTGTTCCATAAGTAATTCTGCGATGATCCTAGCGATATCTAATGATCTCCATCCAAATGGCGGCATTGTAAAACGATCATATAAAGTTTTCACTGTTATTTGGTTCGACATTTCTTTTTGTAAATTAATAAAGCTAGTAATTTCATTTTTCGCTAATTTATTAGGGCTTCCTAGTGCATCATCATCTAAGGTTATTTGCTCCGTATCAGCGGTTAACAGTGCTCTTAGTTCACTTTCTTTATGGATAAACGAAGTAACTTCTGACAATCTTGAATAAATATTATCAACAAGCAATTTCATTGCATTATTTATTTTTTCCCGCACAGTTGAACCTCTTACCTGCGCAACATTTCCATTAATAAAGAATGAACTTTCCTTGATCGCAGTCTCTAATAGGTCACGACCACGACGGCGACGCTCACGGACCTCAGCCCGCTTGTTATTAATGATGTTCTGAATGTTTTCAGGTAGTTGGTTAACATTACGTCTTCTTCTGTACTCTTCTATTTTCAACGCTTCTTCAATTTCTTCTACATAGGAACCATCGCCGCCAAGATGTACGACGAGATCATTGCTTCCGCTCGTAAACATCATCAAATCTTGTTCGACATTATGATAGCGCTCTGATAACGGTGATAAAATATTAATTCCGATACTTCCCGTTTGGTTCCCATAATTTTTTTCATCCATTTTGCGATTAAATGAGAAGTCATATACGTTTGAATAACTGTATCGATTGAGATGATACAAATCATCGAATATGTACTGTGATAATTCACGTTTTACAGCATCTTCTTCAATGGAAATTTGACCAATTTCACGATTTATATCTTGTTCATCATCTGTTAGGAATATATAATGTTCACCGTGTCGTTGGATTAGCGTTTGACTGACTAACTTCCTTAAAGATACATTGATTTTTTCTTTTAATTCTAATTTATCTTCGTCGATATGTGACACCATTAATGTCGCTAAGTTATCGATATTTGATGGTATTTCTTCCACATACTTAATCATGAACAATACTTTGAGTAAATTTACATGGAATGGATCGTCATGAAGCTTGGGATTAGCCGCTGCTCGTTCAATCACTCGGGATACTGTTGGCTGTAAAAATTCACTAATCGTATCGTAAAAGGCATGAAATGGAATAAGTGTACCTTGTTCCTCTTCCATGTACCGCATACCAGCCTCTCGATATGCTGATAACATTGATCGTTCACCTTCAGACAAATGTTTACCAGATGAACCGTGTTTTCGGACTTGTTCAAATACACTTTGGAGTAAATTAAATTGGTAGGGAACAAATGGATATACGTTTGCAAATTCGATTTCATCACTATACCCCATTAAATCTGCCCGACTATCTGACGTAAAGTTAATAACGTTTCTTAAAATGGCACCTTTCTCAGCATGGATTGCCTTTAACGTATCAGTTACATAGTCTTTCTTTTCTAGTACACGCTTTTGAATAACTTCATCTACAGAAATAGATGACAATGACAACCTTGTGTCAAAGCGCCCCTGTATTCGAGAAAAGTCATCACCTTTAACTTTTACAATTGAATCTATGCTTTCCTGTGACGTAACAATCACCCAAGCTTGTCCTTCACAAATCGCACCTATGTTTTCAGTAACCGTCTGTAGATTGAGCATTAAGTCGCGACGATCCCCAATATACTGACCGACTTCATCAATTAAAAACACTAAACGGAAGTTAGCGTCTTTTTTATCGATATAGTCTTTTACTTCTTTAGCAAATTTTTCAATACTAATTTCGACATTGTCTACCCCATGCTGCAACCAATGATCAATCGCTTCTGCAGTCATATTTGTCGAATTGAGCAATGCTGTTTTCACAAAATTGGAATCAAAATAAAATGAGTTACGCCTAGCTTCCCATGGCTCATTTGCTACTTTCTCGAATTCCTTTTTATAGTCCTCAAAATGTCCATGATCATCTAAATATTTCTCTAGTTCAGCAACAGCTGGGTTATCGCCGTAATAACCCCGATGTTCATTAAATACTTTCAATAATACACGTAAAATAGCATCTTCTTTTACCTTATTTCCTAACGGGCTTTTTGAATCAATATTAAACAAAATGGTTTCAGTAGGGACTTGTGCTACCCGCTTCATATTGGCATAAATAACGGGGTCCTCTATCTTGTCCGAGAAGAAATTAACTGGCTCTTGTTCTTTTACTTGGTCATTCTCTAATAAGTAAGAAAGTATTTTTAAAAAGTGCGATTTACCTGATCCGAAAAATCCTGATATCCACACACCTACTTTGTCTGTTTTACCGTCAATTCCTCGAATATAGTTTTCATAAAACTTTGAGAAATGTCTGTGAAGCTCTCGAGTGACAACGTATTCCTCAAGTTCTTGGAATATATCATCCTCACTCGTTTGATCGGCTTTAATAACCCCTCGGATATCGCGATCGATATCCTTTTCAAACATCTTCTTAATAATCATCTCATTACCCCCTAATTCTATTATCTACTAACTGAAAGGCACGATAATAATTATCATCCTTAAATTCACTAAATAATTTAAGTGACTGCCCATCATAAGTTCCTGGATAAAACATAATAACCGAAATATCATCTATTTTTTCTTGTAAGTTATTCAATATCGAATGTGAACGAACAAAAGGGTATATTTTCCCAACACCCGTAATAAAAATCACGTTATGATCTTTTACTTGGTTGACGATCTTCTCTAGGAAAATCTCTGGCTGAGCAAAATGGGACAAAGCTTTAAATAGTTCGTCTTTACCCTCTTGCTCTTCCTTCTCAAAGATTGAATCATATATATTCTTTTCTTTGGCGATTTCTAGCAACACTTTATATAAGTCAAATTCAATAATTCTTCGGTTGTACATATCTTGACTGAATATTCTATGCAATGTCTTTACGTGGTCACGTACTACTAATTCATGCTTTGGATCATAGTCGAATATGTAGAAACCAATTTCATTCCCTAGACCCCGACCCTCGACAAATTTATCTTCTTTTATTTTTTCTTGTATTTGATCCAATCGATCATTAATATTAGCCATCATAGATCACCATAATCACCCATCGCTAAAAGATATTTCCTATCGCCAATGCTTATTAAATGCTGCTTAAACTCTTCTTCGATAAATAAAGGCATTAACTCCTGCCCACGACGTGTTCGTAAAAGGCCACTTTCAAAGATTACCTGCATATATGCACGCTTCAACTTTTCAGTGTTAATATCACTCCAGCCTGCTACCCGATCACTTTGTTCTGCTTTGTCAGTAAAGAAGCCATTAAGATCCTTTTTTTCTAGTAGTAAATTATTGTCTTGTATCTTAATGCGAATAACTTCATTCATAAATTCATAAAATAGCAAATCTGTTTTCATGATTGCATATAAATTCATCGCTTTACTTTCTTCAATTGTACTATGTATAAAGAGCTCACATAATGATTCATCAAAAACATCTGCCCGTCTCATAACAGAAGGTAGTGCACGATTAATTCGTCCAGGATTGAGATACTGAAATAAGTTTTCTTCAACAACCTTTTCGCGAATTTCTTTATTAGTGAAACCTTTTTCTTTCAATGTCAATACTTGCCTTAATTCAAAGAGGAGAAATGCAGCTCCATTTAAACTAGAAGAATAAACCAATTGGCTTGTCATATATTTCACCTTTCATTTAATCCAAATTTAATTAGTAAATAATTATTTCTTTATTAGTTATTAATACCTATTATAGCAAACTTTCCAGTGTTGATAAACATGAAGCTGTTGTAAATTGGGATATTGCTGGGATTTATCTATATGATTGTAAATGGAGTATACAAAAGTATCTATATTTGTTATTTTCATTCTATTATAAAGCTTATTTGTCCAATCGAACAGCTAAACGATGCTTGCATGGTTTCATAGATACATTGAAGTTAAGTTAATTCAATTTTTCTATAGGGGGATATGACCGATGAAACCAAATGATAATAATAAAAGTTTTATAGGGGATTAGTAGTGCTGGCACTTCCAAATTTTTGACATACTTTGTCGAATAAATGAATAAGTATCGATTTCTTAAGAAATAATCTTATTTGAAACCCTAAACATCTGCAACACCATATCATTTGTTCGAGATAATTCGGGAAGTGACACTATAACTATAATTTCTAACTCAAATACTTCTAGTTTTGTTCCGAGTGTTGTCAGATATAGTCTATAGGGTATTATATCTAACAAAAGATACAGCTAAATCCTTTTCCATTGTATTCAAATGGAAATACTACCTAATCTTCACTATTAATCATATCTTGATGAAAAACTCTGAGTCCAGTAAATTCAAATATCTTTATTTCCCCTCTTGGAACTTTACTTTTTGTCTTTCCTTTTTGTTCCGATTTTTCTTTCACAACATTATCTCTATTCGCCTTTTCAATTTGCACCACTTCAAATTGTTTTTTGAGATAATTGCTAGATGGGCATTTTCGGAAACATAATGTTCCACATGTTCATTCACTAGGTTTAAGCAATCTTACAACAATCGATGTAATCCCATTGCTTAGCATTACAACGATTGTTCCTTTGCGCCATTTTCCTTTTTCTGTTGGTGTTTCCAAATATAAATAAGATATTCCAACTTTGGCATCTTCCAAAGTCATTGAAAACCTTATCATTTAAACACTTTATCTCGATCTATCCAACTACATTTGTCATCAATGTTACACCTCAACATGGTTTGGAAAATGATGACAGATGAATAAGGTAGTAGTGGTGTTTAGCTTATACTGTTTATGTATCTGACTAGCATGTTCATACATTTTTTTCGCATAACATCAAACAGTTATTAAAAAACATATCATTTTATTAGGCGGTACAATAAACACTTTTTATTAAAGCTCATATCTATTATAACGCTCGATCAATACAGAATATAATTCATTTAAATCTTTATCATCAAAAATATAATCATCATTGAAAACTCTCTCGCTGTAGTCTTTCGCCTTATGAATCAGATAATCATTTGTTAGTTGTATTTCACTTAATAATACATCAACCCGCTCTCTTAGTTTTTGCCGTTTTTCATTAATATGTGTTTTAAATTTTTCATTATCGAGATCTTGACGAATTTGAGAGTATTTCCATAAAATTAAAAATAGTTCTTCATATTTTTGAAAAACATCTTTCGGCCGCTCTTTAATTTCATAGAAAGAAGACTTAAATGGTTTTAAATAACTTCTTTCAACCTCTATAGGAAATGGTGGGTTTTGTTTTTCTAAAGCTGTAGCGTTGTCTTCCACTATTGATATATTTACAGCCTCTAGGTAATTCTTACTTATTCTTATACCTTGCTCTTCTATCATTCTCCCTGACTCATCAACAAACATTACAATTACGAAGTCAATATTAAAATCTATAACAGGTAATAGACTGAAAATTAATTTACCATTATATTCATCACTGAAAATATTGGCATTTTCAACTAAGAGTGGAAGGTAACTTAAAGCATCTGCTCTTATCACTTCATCAGGATATGTTATTCTAATGTCTTCTGATTTAATTGTCCCAATTTTTTGTCTTAATTCAATTATTAATCTTTTGGAATAATTACTGTACCAACTTTTTATGATTGATCCGGTCGCAACACGTGAGTTTGGCTGATTTATATAATATAGATTATACATATATAACTTTTCAATACTTGCAATTTCCTTTTCTTGTAAATTAAAAGAACCTTCAAATCGATGCCCTGATCTCAGAATTATCTGGTTAAAAAACTTATGTATTTCTTCTAATTGATTTTTAGCATTAAGAAGATTATACATAGCAAGTTTGGAATTCTTTTCATCTCTTACAACAATTCCAACCATTTGATTAATATAATTCCTAATAGATGAAAAGTATCTATTTTCAACTTTAGAAATGTCAGTGGGTATATATTTATCCTTCCTGAAAGGCCTATTTTCACCCGGATAATTATAATTCATTCTTAAAGTTGTAATAATTCGATCTCTCAACATATCAATTTCTTTGAGAGCGTTATTACTCATCTTTTGGCCATTTAGAATTCTCTCTAACCATTGAATGTTTTTCCGAAACAAATTTACTATATCTTGCCTAATGTTAATCCAATGATTAATCCAATCAAACACAGTAGAAGCTTCATAGTTTGTTAAAATAGTATTCTGCCACAACTTTGCAAACTCCTTGTGAAACATTAATATTATATTACGTTTAGGCATATTTTTGGCGGAATCATCTATCATCCTATAATCTTCAAAAAGCTCTATTTTAGGTTTTATGGATTCAGATTGATAAAAATCATAAATCGGCAGACTCTTACATAATAATTTTATTCGTTTTACACTTTCTATATTTCCTTTATCATAATCAGTTGGCATTAAAATATATTCGACATACAAATTATTTTTATCATCACTTTCTCTTACCTTAATCGAATCAGTTTTAACTGTTAAAAAGTCCAGTAAATCACTCTTCTTATCTTTTATAAATTCTATATAACTTTCTTTATGTGATAAATAGTAAGCCAACATTAAATCAGCAAAACTACTTATTGACCATTCATTTCTGTCTCTCCAGGCTTCTTTTATAAAATCTTTATCAACCAATCCAAATGAATCATCTGTAGTAACTAGCCAATAATTTAAAGTTGCAAAATAATCTTGTTTGATTTTTTGTTCCTTTTTCAAATTAATAGATAAATAATGAGCATAATAATAATAATCAGATTTCTTAATATTAAATTTAGGTATTTCTTCAGCTAATTTCTTGAGACGTTTAATATGAGTGTCGTTAGGGTGTATTTTAGCTAGGTCAGTTAAAACTTCTAGTTTCTCATTGAACCCTTTGAAATTTGAATACGGGTTTATTTCAATTAAAAAAGGAAACAAACCACCCAACGTATTGACCTCATCAAAGTAATATTTATTTGAATTATAATAGCGTAATATGGATCCTGAGAATAGCCCTCTGATAGCGTTTAAATGAAATTCATAACTTTGACCTATTGTTTCGATAACTAGATTTTCATAAAAATGTTCTTTTTCTTCGTAGATATGGAAAGGTATATTAGAATAAAGGGACGCTATATACAGATTATCTACAAGCGATAATAAATCAAAAATAATATTCTGTTTTGATAAATTTGAAATACAATCTAAAATATGTTGGGATCTAATTGGATGAATCCCTGTAAAATACCTATCATTCTCAGCTCGTTTAATGAAGTATTCCTTTTCCATTTCATTAAGGACTTGAGTAATATTAAATTTCCCTCTTAACTGATAGAAACCTATCAGCCTTTCGACTGTAACTGAAACTCCCATTGTATCTGCTAAACATATTTTGGATAAAACATCATATTTAACCCCACTTTGGTCTTCTGAAGATATTCTAGCCATTTGGGAGTTAATTCTTTCTGACAACATCTCACCTTGGGTCAATAAATATACATATTCAATTAATAATCCTGAATTCTGTACTTGTTCCCATGAACTTTCCCAATTTGAAATACTAGAATGTAGCCTTTCGTTTCTTCTTAAAGACTGATAAATCTCTTTAGCCTCTTTCTGATTCAAATAAACTTCGATTACTTCTAATCCCCTAATAGCACTTTGATCCCCTGCGTAATGAAACCAATCTTCTTCTCTGGAAGTAATTAATATTTTATAGTTTGTACCAATTTCCTGCTGTAGAAGCTGTGCTAAATAATTCCATTGACTTAATTCAACGTTCAAGTTATCTAACAATAATAATGGAATCTCCCCGACCTTAATTCTTGATTTTACAAATTGGATAATATTATTTAACTCTTTTGTGTCACTACACCATGTGAGATGTAAAATTGAATAGCAACTTCTTAATTCATACAAAGCTTTCCAAGCTAATGTTGTTTTTCCCTGTCCACTTGCTGCTTTTATTACAGTAATATCATTTTGTGCTATTGATGCTTTGATATTACTCTCCATAACTTCTCTATCAACTGGATAACCACTAATAATATCTGAGGGCGTTGCCTTCTTCCCTTCAAAATATGTATCATCATTTGCTTTTGATACATATTCAAATTTGACTTCTCTTAACCACTTATAAGCTGGATTTTTATTACCTTTATTAATTGCCTCAGAAACACTTAGGATATATTTATCTAGCTCTTGTTTATTCATTGTTTCTCTTTCCTTCATTTTACTAAAACACAAATAGAAAAGAGAGTGTCCGTATAAAACTTCATTCCCAGAATAAATATCGTATCTTTTTATAAGAAGTTTTCGAATGGAACTTATTAAATTTTCACTTTTAACCCTCTTAAATCTTAATTGTCTAAAAAAGTTATTTATATTAAAATTCTTCCAGTCCCATCTCGGACTATCTCCCCTGATTTTATCAATTACTTTCAGCCAATACTGTTCAGCCTTTTGATCCAAATCCATCTCTGGCTCTTTTTCAATTAAATTTTTAAATTGACCATCCGCTATCTCAAAATCATAAACCAATGTATAGTAACGGCTCGTATCTGTTTGATTAATCAAATATATCTCTAAATAATTCTTTAAAATATCTTTCATATAACTTGCATTTTGTCGATCCTGTGAAAACTTAACTTGTATATGGTTTTTGATTTGGATACCATTTAAATTGTACATATCAATATCTTCAATGCCTTCAAATCGAATTGTTTCTGCCTCTGTAGTAACTTTATCAAGGAGTATATATGCTGAATATAAGCATTGATAACTAAACCCTGTTAGTCCTATAGCTCCACCTACTCTGTTATCTTCTATCTCTTCAATGCTTACTTTTTTATATTCTTCCTGATTATCTGTATACACATTAAATCTCCTTTCTTAATACATTGCATTTTTATACTTATATCTAGTTTCTATTGGTCTTTCAAACACGTTTTCATAGAAACCTGATTTATTTTTATTTCATCTAGCTTTTGTTGAACAATTTTAAAGTTTTCATCCGATATTAGAACTGCTATTACAACAAAATGGTTTATGTCCGTCTCTCCCTCGAAATCAAATTCATAGTTGCCTGATTCACTTACAAAAGCATAATGGCTACACATTGTCCCAGCTCCTTTAAACAAAACGTTATTTAATGTACTCTATAAATATTCATACAACAAAAACTTGAAAAACCCTACATAAATACGTGATATTTTTGTTTTAATGCTTTTTTTCCAAGTCATCAAAATTCAGACTTTTTAATACTGAAAAACTGTGTAATCTTTTAACAGAAAAGTGCTTAGTAATTTTCTATTAAGCATTCTCTATTTCTATTTTTCTGAATAAGGTATAGAAACAATTGCTATCGTTTGATTGCTAGAAGTTTTTACATCTAAAAATTGAATAAAAAAATAACCAGTTATAACTCCCTTTTTATTCTTAAATTTATAGATTAGTAGCTCGTATACCTGCTTCGCCATTTTCTTCAGGTACTCACGCAGTTGTTTTACAATGTTTTCTTTATCCACGCCCTCATTGACTACTTCATCTTTTACGACGACAGCTGCCACTGGCATATCCTTCAAATATTTTGAATGATCATATGTGATTGGTTTATCAGTTACATTCATATTTGTTTTCACGTTAAGCTCATTTTTCAATATATGTGTAATTTGATCATACTTATATATGTTTTCTTGAATCCGTTTTGGTGCATATTTCTTATGTAAAATCGTTTTGGGATTTGCTAAAATAACATATGACTTGATCGGCATGCGCTTAATTAGTTTTCTTTTTTAAGAATCTTTCCTAAAATACGAACTTGCCGTTCATTCTGTTATATCGGACTATATATCCCTTCTTTCTTGTATACCCTTCTATTTCTCCCTTTGAATACTCTGATAAAATCTCCATCTTTGGTAATTTCAATATCACCTTGAAGCTTTTTGGTTTCTAGTACAATAATTGATTTATTTTTAATAATGACAAAATCCATTTGAGTGCTTAATTCTTCTGTTTCTAATCGAATATCTTGTAAACATAAGATTGGCAACAGGGAATTCGATAATTCAAATCCTACATTTGATTCACCTTGTATACCTGCCTTGAGAAAGAGAATATCCCTTCGTATCTCTTCTCGTTCTTTTTATCTATCACACTACTCTCAATTTCTAGTAGCTGGTCTAATTGCCTATTTTCTTTAGAAAATTCCTTAATGAATATCGGTTTCGTAATTCTACTTTTACCAAAACAACATCAAGCAAATGATCAATCATGTCATTATACCCCTCCGCAACAAATGTATAGTTCTTATCTACCAGTATAGCAAACACTTATTAACAAAACTATCAGTTTAATATAATCAAAAAATAACCGCTCCAAAATAAATATGGTTAGCGGTTTTGTCCTATGAACGTACGAAATATTAGATTTAGACTAGATGCGAAGGTATGTTCTGTTTTAACTATTATTTAATACCATTCTATGTTAAAATAAACAAAGCAACTACAAAAAACATAGTGGGCGGTTGACCATCTTCCTTTTTGAAGGGGGGTGGTAGGATGACGACATTCGAAGCATTAAGTCTGGTAGCGCAATTTAGTGCATCAATCATTGCGGTACTAACTTTAATTGTAGCCATTGTCGTATTTCTGCATAAGAAAAAGTAACCGCCCATGCACCAATGGATAACGGTTACTTCTTATGACTTACAACATATTGGTCAGCCGCCTTTTATGCGGTCTGTAGTTGCGAGTACTGAGTAGTTGACGCTATTCAGTACTTTCTTCTATTATCAGTATAATTCTGATTTATTATACTGTCAATACCCAGGGCTAAAATAGCAGATAATTAGAATTTTTGTTATTCATTATCCCCATCAAATCATCCTATACTTCTTCACTTTCACTTATAAATTTACAAACCTGTAAAAATTCCTCTTTTCTAATTGGATTCACACCAAGTATATCCGTCACACAGTTTGCAAATACAGTAATAGGTTAATCTCCACTTAATAAAGCATATGCCCAGTTAAGTACAAATTTCCTTAACATAATTCAATTCATTAATAAACTTTTGATGTCAGTCCTCATTCATATACATATCTATATACTCTATGATTGTTTCTAATGAAGCAACCTTTAACATTATAGATAGCTCAGCGTTATGATCCTGCTTATTCTTTGATCTCTTATATTTCTCAAGCTCTAGAAATCTTTCAACTATTTCTTTGAACCCATCTATATGATTGTTGGTCCTTCTCTCAGTTCTTTTCCAAGTTTCTTTTCAACCATTTCCTTATATTGTTTTCTAGTCGTCATTCTAAAATAATTATTGATACCGTATGAATGTAAAACTAACCCTTTAACTTACTCGATCTTAAATAGATTTCTCAACTCCTCAAACTTTTCTCCCTCAATAATATCAAACTCATGATTAGTAATTTCTAACACCCTCTCCCTACCTTTTTCAATCCGTCGTAGAATAGGTAGCGCCATTGAGCTGCCAAATTCAACATAGTCAGTTAAATCAGTAGTTGAGGTGGGAATTTTATACCCTCTGGAAGTACTTGCTATGAGTACTCCAGCATCTCTTAAGGGACCAATTATATCGCTCATCAAGTAATCTCTACTAATTGCCTCTCTAGAAAACGCCCTCATATTCTCGATAATTTCTTGACCATAAATATATTTATTTGGCTTGATAGATAGTTGAGTAAGTAAATACTTCAAGAAATTCATACGATCTACATTTACTTGGATTTTCGATTTCTTATGGTATTTAATATAGTTTTGTGCCGCTAAGATAGATTCTGTAGCAATTAAATCGTCAAGCTGATTATCTAAATTTAAACTAAGATCCAGTACAGGATATTTCTCCAGTCTAATAATCTTAGAGGATAGTTTGTTTAATATGGATAGATCATATTCATAGGTTTCAAATATCAGGTCAGAAATAAAATCTGTTAATTGAATGAATTGGTTT
>Ga0209487_1001929_pt1 | contig 17133 bp, 14 predicted proteins | sample Poulit2012_FD_187524 | JGI IMG/M metagenome (GOLD analysis project Ga0209487, IMG submission 187524) | Agricultural soil microbial communities from Georgia to study Nitrogen management - Poultry litter 2012 (SPAdes) (version 2) | ecosystem: Environmental > Terrestrial > Soil > Agricultural land...
GATCGTATACGTCTCTTGCAACGTTTGAAGACGATTTTCTAATTTTACATCGAGTCGGCTCGCTTCAATTTCTTTATCTTGCAATGTTTTTTTCATTTCTTCAAAAAGTTTACGGCGTGCTTCAAGTTCACGGCTGTCGTCTTCAATTTCTTGCATTTTTTCTTTTCGTTTCGCTTGTAGTTCTGTTATTTTCGTACTTACAGCTTGACGTTCTTTACGGTAAGTTGTAAGCTTTTTTTCAATTGTTTCAAGTGATTCCTGTTCTGCTTCTAATTTCTCGATAGCCACTAATTGTTCATCGATATCTTCCAGTTTTTCTAGCGTACTTTTTCGTTCGCTTTCTAAGCTTTGAACGATTTTTTCAAAATGTTTTGCCCGCTCTTGTTGTTCAGCATTTTTTAATTGTAGTTCATGTAATAGTTTTTCATTCTTCGCCTTATTCTCTAACAGTTTTGCTTGTTCTTCTGTCTTCATTTGAATCGTCTCTTGCGTACGTGCAATTTTTCCCTTTGCATCTTTTAACTGTTTTTGGTTTTGTTCAATTTTTTCTTTTAGTGATGCTCGTTCAGCTTCGTACTCATTATGTTGGTGTTCGTAGGTTGTCAATCGATCTTTAAGGGATTGTTCTTTTATTTCGTATTGTTGAACTTTTCCTATAATTACATCGTATTCATTCTGTAAAGCTTGTAACGCTTCTTTTTGTGCCTTTTCTTTTTCTTGAATTTGTTCGAGCTTTTCGTTTCGTATCTTTTGCTCTTTTTGTAAATTTGTCAATTGTTGGTCGATTTGGCGTACCCTTTCAGTTAATTCGTTCAACTCTTTTTCCCTAGTAAAAAGCGACACATTCCGTTTTCTTTGGGCTCCCCCAGAAATCGAGCCTCCAGGAAATACAACGTCTCCTTCTAAGGTTACAATTCGATATCGTCGATTCGTCCGAGATGCGATTCGGTTCGCATCGGCTAACGTTTCGGCGACGATTACATTTCCCATTAAATGCTCGATAACTTTCTGATAATGAGGTTCAATTCGAACTAATTCACTAGCAATGCCGATAAAGCCTTGTTCTTCCTCTAATAGGGAACGAACTTGAGATGGCAGAAAACGAGCAACGATAGATTGTAAAGGTAGAAAAGTAGCTCTTCCTTTATTTTCACGTTTTAACCAAGCGATTGTTGCACGAGCGGTTGCGTCATCAGGGACGACAATAAATTGTGATTGGTGGCCTAAAATTGTATCAACAGCGATAATATAGCGATTAGGTACCTCGATTAAATCGATTACTGGACCAATTATTCCTTGTAAATCGCCTCGTTTTGTCGCTTGTAAAATCTCTTTAACACCGTAGGCAAAACCTTGGTAGTTTTTCTTCATTTCTTCAAGCATTTCTTTACGTGAGTTACTTCTCGTTCGTTGTTCTTGTAGGGCATAAAATTGACGTTGCTTTTCTTCTAGTTGTGCGACTTCATCAATAATAGTCTTTTCTAAGTCATTGATTGCTTGTTTATATGAAGTTAGTTGGGCTTCCTTCTCTTCCTTCTGCTTAAGTAAAGATTTTCGTTCTTTTTTTAACTGCTGATACTGTGACTGCATAGATTCTTTACGATTGTCTTCAGAAGTTAATCGAACTTTAAGTTGGCGAAGTCGCTCGGTCAAAGCATTATGTTCGTTATTTAAGACAGCTTGTTCGTTTAAATATTCAATTAAATCTCCTTTTAGACGATCGATTTCGTCCCCTAGTTCATCATGACGGCTATATAAATTTGCTTCAACACGTTTCATTTCTTCGTGAATTGATTGTAAATGTTTATGAATTGCATTAACTTGTTTTTCTTCTTCTTCAATCCTAGTTTCTAAAGTTTGTAACGCTATTTGTAAATCTTTTTTTTCCTTTTTTATTTTCTGCTTATTTTCCTCATGATGTTTCGTCTGCTCGATACGGACGTTACGCTTCCCTTCCGTTTGTTCTAATTGTTCAGTCACTTCGATTAAACGTTCGTGCAACGATTGAATCGTCGTCTCTAATTGCTCTACTTCTTCTCTACGGGTAATGATTTTGGCTTCGAACTGTTGTAAAGTAGTTTCTCGCTCGACTAGTTTTAATGTGTCCCTTTCAATTTTTTGGAGTAGTTGTTGCCACTTTTCATGTAATGTTGAGATTTCCGTTACGAGAAGCGCGATTTCCTTTTCTGTAAGTTTAGCTTGTAACGTCTTATATTCTTTTGCAATTTTCGCTTGTTTTTTTAATGGCTCAATTTGTTGGGAGATTTCATAGATAATATCTTCGACTCGGGCTAAATTATCTTCGGTCTCTTTTAATTTATAGGCCGCTTCCTCTTTACGACGTTTGTAGCGCATAACTCCAGCTGCTTCTTCAAATACAGCTCGACGTTCCTCTGCTTTAGAACTTAAAATTTCATCAATTTTCCCTTGGCCAATAATTGAAAAAGACTCGCGACCTAATCCGGTATCCGTAAATAAATCAACGATATCTTTTAAACGACACGGCTGTTTATTAATTAAAAATTCACTCTCTCCTGAGCGATATACACGACGGGTCACTTTAACCTCTTGGTATTCAATCGGAAGTTCGCCACTTTCGTTATTCAGAATTAAAGATACTTCAGCAAAATTTAACGGATTTCTCGTTTCACTGCCTTGGAAAATTACATCTTCCATCCGTTGTCCTCGTAAAGAACGAGCCGATTGCTCTCCTAATACCCAGCGAATGGCGTCGATTACGTTGCTTTTTCCACTTCCGTTTGGACCGACAATCGTCGTAATACCAGGAACGAATTCAATCGTAATTCGTTCAGCAAAAGATTTAAAGCCGATTGTTTCTAAACGTTTTAAAAACATAATAAATCTCCTCACAACGATAAAATTTGCCGTTTACGACCGCTTTTTAGTTGTCATTGTATATAATTCATTGTAAACTACATGCTAAATAGTTGATACTATTATAAGAAAGGTAGAGTGATGACAATCGATTTACAAGTTGCTTCTGAACAAAACTTAAAATATATTCTCGATGAACTTGCCACAAAGCTTGATGTAGCTAATCGAATTATGTTTGATGAAAAGTTTTACCGTTTAGATCAATATAACGATCTGAAGTTTTTATACGATCATATCAAACAAATCGACTCCTTAAGTCCAGCGGAAGTGCAAGCCTTTGTCGATGAGTTACGTTCAATCAGAGAAGCTTAAATAAAGACCGTTAATCTTTTGTAATGCCTTTATCTCTGTTATTTCTCGTTAATTGTAAATACAATTGTTGAGCCGCCTTTTGTTCGGCTTCTTTTTTTGTTTTTCCTTGTCCGGTTGCGCGCTTTGTATCACTTATACTTACTTCCGCTACGAATTGCTTTGCATGAGACGGACCAAATTCTCGAATAATTCGGTAGGTCAAAGTAGCCTTTGTTCGCTCTTGAATTAGTTCTTGTAAAGCTGTTTTATAATCCATCCTATGTAAAAGAACATCATCAGTAATTAAAGGAAATACCCAAGTTTCTAAAAATTTTCTACTTTCTTCGATTCCCTTATCTAAATAAATTGCGCCTAAAAAAGCTTCAAATACATCGGCTAACAACGCTTGGCGCATTCTTCCCCCGGTTCGCTCTTCTCCCTTACCAAGCATTACAAATTCGTCTAATCCTAATTTTGTCGCAAAATGATAGAGCGCAGGTTCACAGACGATATTTGCCCGATACTTTGTCAGTTCTCCTTCTGATAACGTTTTAAAACGGTCGTATAAATAATGAGAGACGAGAAGTTCTAATACAGCGTCGCCTAAAAATTCCAACCGTTCATTATCTTCGATTCGTCCCTTATGATGTTCATTTACATAAGATGAATGGGTAAAAGCTTGCGCTAAGAGTGCCTTATTTTGAAATGTAATAGTATATTTTTCCTCTAACTTTGAAACATTCATACTCATATACCTTCCTTAATTAAAATGAAAAGCCCCGCGAAAAGCGAGACTTGTACGTAGAGTGTCGTTACTAATTGTTTATTATGTACACGACAAAGCCGTGTAATACTTACTGATTTTCCTCAATAAACTTAACAGCATCTCCTACCGTTACAATCTTTTCGGCTTCCTCATCAGCAATTTCAAGATCAAACTCGTCCTCAAGCTCCATTACAAGCTCAACAACGTCTAATGAGTCCGCTTCTAAATCGTCACGGAAAGATGCTTCAAGTGTAACTTGATCCTCTTCAACATCTAACTGCTCAACGATGATTTCTTTCACTCGTTCAAATACGTCTGACATACAACTCACCCCCTTCCAATAGTATAGGTGAAAATATGGGTAATTACTAGCATAATTATTCCTTTAAAGTAGTTACATCACCATTCCGCCATCGACATGAATCGTTTGTCCGGTAATATATTTTGCTTCATCAGAAACTAAAAAGGCAACGACATTGGCAATATCTTCAGGTTCTCCTAATCGTTTTAAAGGAATGCGATCAAATATTGCTTCTTTTTGTTCCTCGGTTAATTCATCAGTCATATCAGTTGTAATAAAACCTGGAGCTACCGCATTTACTAATATATTACGTGGTGCTAATTCTTGAGCATTCGATTTCGTTAACCCAATAACTCCCGCCTTTGCTGCAACATAGTTCGCTTGTCCTGGATTACCACTAACCCCTACGATAGAAGCGATATTGACAATACGTCCATAACGCTGACGCATCATTTGACGCGTTACAGCCTTTGTACATAAAAAGGCTCCTTTTAAATTCGTATCAATTACGTCTTGAAAGTCCTCTTCCTTCATACGCATAAGTAAGTTATCGCGGGTTATTCCCGCATTATTAACTAAAATTTCTAAAGAACCGAAAGTATCGATTGTTTCTTTAACCATTTTTTTAACATCAGATTCTTTTGCTACATCGGCTTGGATTTTTATTGCTTTTACCCCAAGCTCTTCTAATTCCGTAACAACTTCTTCCGCCTTTTGTTCATTACCTGCATAGTTAACGGCAACATTTGCTCCGAGCTTACCTAATTTTAAGGCTATCGCTCGTCCAATACCCCGCGAAGAACCGGTGACGAGGGCGTTTTTCCCTTTTAACATCTTAAGCGTCCTCCTTATACCAAGTTAAAAACTTTTCGAAAGTTTTCTCATCTTGTACTGAAAAAGTCTTCACACTCCGGTCGATCTTCCGTACGAGACCAGATAAAACTGAGCCTGTTCCTACTTCGACGAAAGCTTCGATACCTTGATCAATCATGTTTCGAATCGACTGTTCAAACCGAACCGGTGAGTACAGTTGTTCGAGTAATAATTGTTTAATTTCTTCTTTCTGTTTGACAGGCTTAGCTGTAACGTTAGCGTAAACCGGAATCGTTGCATTTGAAATTGTCGTTTCATCTAAATATTTAGCAAAGTCTTCATTTGCCTCTTTCATTAAACGAGAATGAAACGGTCCACTAACATTAAGTGGCAAGACTCGACGGGCTCCAGCTTCTTTTAACAATTCACTTGCCCTATCAACTCCCGCCTTTGAACCAGAAATAACAATTTGACCTGGACAGTTTAAGTTAGCTACATCGACAATTTCATCATCGATTTGTTCGACGATTGGTTGGATTTCTTCCTCTTTCATTCCTAAAACCGCTGCCATCGTCCCTTTTCCTTTTGGATACGCCTTTTCCATCAGGCGACCTCTCGTTTGTACTAGTGGGAGGGCTTCATCTACTGGGATTGCTCCTGCTACAACGAGGGCACTATACTCTCCTAAGCTATGACCGACCACCATGCTTGGTGTAATTTTTTCCTTTTCAAACAATGTATAAGCTGCTACAGAAGATAAAAGTAGTGCTGGTTGGGCATTTTCGGTCTCTGTTAATTGTTCTTGAGGTCCTTCAAACATTAAGCTTGTAATATCTTTATCAAGTACTTCGTTTGCTCTTTTATAAAGCTCTCGCACCTCTTCATAAGCTTCGTATAATTGCTTTCCCATTCCTACCTTTTGTGAACCTTGGCCTGGAAACATACATGCAATTTTCTTCATTCAGATGCCTCCTCTTCTTTTTCAATCGTTTGTACAGTTTCGCCAATTGTTTCTACAACGTTATGTTCAATCATATGACATGCCTGATTAATTGTATGATAAATAGCGATTTCGTTCGATGAACCGTGGGATTTGATCACTGGTGCAGCTAAACCGAACAAAGCTGCACCACCATACTCTGGGTAATCAAACTGTTTTTTTAAACTAGCTAATTCTTTTCTCATTAGTCCAGCTAATACTTTTGTTTTTATCGAGGACATAAAAGTATCTTTTAAAATATTCATTACATGCAGTGCAGTTCCTTCAATAGCCTTTAACGTAATATTACCGCTAAATCCATCAGTTACGACAACATCGACGACACCCTGCATTACGTCGCGAGCTTCTACATTACCTATGAAATTAATCGGTGCTTTCTGTAATAGTTTATAAGCTTTTTTCGTTACGTTGTTACCTTTACTTTCTTCAGTCCCCACATTAAGTAAACCGATTCGTGGCTTTTTAATATTACGTACTTTTTCACAATAAATCGATCCCATAATGGCGTATTGTACCAAGTTTTTTGGATTTACATCGACATTTGCACCTGCATCAAGTAACAAAAAGCCTTCACCATTTGTCGTCGGTAATGTCGGGCTTAAGGCTGGGCGATCAATTCCTTTCATTCTTCCAATAACAAATAAACCACTTACTACTAATGCACCCGTATTACCAGCCGAAATACAAGCGTCAGCTCGACCTTCTTTTACTTCCGTTGCTGCTAAGACGAGAGAAGCATCATTCTTTCTACGGACTGCACGAATTGGGTCATCTTCATCCCCAATTGTTTCTGTCGTATGTATAATTGAAATTCGCTCATCTTTTGTTATATGGCGTTTAATTTTATTTTCATCGCCGACTAATACGATTTCTAAGTCTTCCCGGTGCTCTATTGCTTTCATCGCACCATCGATAATAACTTTAGGAGCGTTGTCACCGCCCATTGCATCGATTGCTATTTTCATTCATCATTCTCCTTTTTAAGACTCGAACGATACATATGAAAAACTCCTGAAAAGACGAGTTCATTTTTTACATAACTTTTCACCTTGACGATTGCTTCTCGTTCGTTTACTTTTTCAACGACTTCGGCTTTTGCTACGACTTGCTCCCCTACTTTTACTTGTCTTGTAAAGTTTATCTCAGCATTTTTCGTTAAGGCAAGTTCATCGTCCATTACCGCAACAGCTAAGGAGTTCGCTTGGGCAAAGAGGTGATGACCGCGAGCGATTTTATTACGAGAAAAAACGTGTTCCTCCTGAATGTTTAAAATAGAAATTGCCCGTTCATCAAGCTGTAAATCGATTATTTCACCAATTACTTCTTCTAGGGGTAACGATTTTACCATCTCATTCCAATTATTTGTCGCTACCGATTTAATTCGTTCCCGCAATTCAGGAATGGACAATTCTAGACGGTCGAGTCGAATCGTTTGAACACTAACATTGAAATGTTTCGCTAACTCTTCATCTGTAATAAAAGGTGTCGCTTCAATTTTTTCTTTTAGAAGTTTTTGACGTTTTCGTTTTTCCATTCTCATCATATCCACATCCATCGTACATTTAAGACTTGGTCATAAAAGTAATATATAACACCAACTTTAAAAATGCAAGTACTAATTGTAACAAGCGATTGTAATTGTAAATTAGTCAAACTGAACAATATCTAACTGTTCAACATAACGATATAAAGGTTGATAATCTGGATCGGCCTTCCATTTTTTGTTTTGTACGATATCAAGTGCATCTGTGCGAGCAACTTCAAGAGCGCGGAAATGTTCAATAGGATCGGCAACTTTAAACTCCGGCAGACCGCTCTGTTTTTTTCCGAAAAAATCTCCTGGCCCCCGCAACTTTAAATCAGCTTCAGCTAATTTAAATCCGTCGTTCGTCTCAGCAATTATACGCATTCGTTCTTTACCATCATCACTTTTAGGATCAGCAATTAAAATACAGTAACTTTGTTTTTCACCTCGTCCGACGCGACCTCGTAATTGATGAAGCTGAGCAAGGCCGAATCGTTCAGCATCGTAAATAACCATCACAGTCGCGTTTGGCACGTTAACACCTACTTCTATTACCGTCGTTGAAACGAGGATATCAATTTCTCGATGAACAAACTGTTTCATCACTTCTTCTTTCTCCTCATTTTTCATCCGTCCATGTAATAGCCCAATATGGATTGAGCTAGGATAGTGAGCTTCTAGTTTATGGTATAAATCGATGGCATTCTCATAGTCGAAGGCTTCAGATTCTTCGATTAAAGGTGATATAAAATAAACTTGCTCCCCTTCTTTTACTCGCTGTTCGATAAAGTTTAGCAAGCGGTCGAGTAAATGTTCTCGTATAACGTAGGTTTCTACTTGCTTTCGCCCTTTAGGTAGTTCATCGATCGTTGATATGTCTAAGTCTCCAAAGGCGGTGATTGCTAGCGTCCGTGGGATGGGGGTAGCTGTCATATGTAATACGTTAGGTGCTTCTCCTTTTTCTAATAAAAGGCGTCGCTGGTCGACACCGAAGCGGTGCTGTTCATCAATTATAACAAAACCAAGATTAGCAAAGTGAACCTCTTCCTGAATTAAAGAATGGGTTCCAATTATAATATCGATTTCATTATTTTTTAAATTAGTTAAAATGTTATCGCGCTTTTTTCCTTTTATACTACTTGTTAATAAGGCGACCTTTACTTTATTGCCTAGCATTTCTTTCACAGTCTCATAATGTTGTTCAGCTAAAATTTCTGTCGGCACCATAAAAGCACCTTGATAGCCTGCCTTTGCTACAGCATATAAACTAATCGTTGCAACTGCTGTTTTACCCGATCCTACATCTCCTTGTAATAGGCGGTACATTTGTTTTTTCCCTTTCAAATCGGCGATAATTTCATCGAGGGAACGTTGCTGTGAATTCGTCAATGTATATGGTAGTGTCGCCTTAAATTGTTCAACAAGATCCTTCTCAATTGCAATTGAAGGTCCGATTCGCTTTTCCTTTCGTGTTTCTTTATAAAGTTGCATTTTTAATTGATATAATAGCAGTTCTTCATAAATAAAGCGTCGACGGGCATGTTTGAGCTCGTAGGAACTTTTTGGCTTATGCATCGTCTTTAGTGCCTCTTTACGATCTGGTAACTTATATTTTTGTAAATAATTTAACGGTAAAATTTCCTCTATTAAATTACCATATTTGTTTAAGGCTTGGCGGATAAAGGAGCGTAAACGACCTGATGTAAGATTACCTTTTACAGAATATACACTTTCTATTTCAACAGATTTTTTCGGCCTGCCTAAGGAAAGCTTGTTAGCCGTTATTTGTAACCGATGGGCATCCCATTTACCACGCACGGTAACGGTCGTTCCTTTTTTATATTTTTCCTTTTGAAAAAGTGGGAAAAAAAGAACGACCCGTACATTCGCTCCTTCTACATTCATAGTAAATAAGGTAAGTCTTGTTCTTCCGTATCGAACATGGGGCGCAATTTCAATCGTACCAACTAAAGTCACTTCTGTGTCATGAACTAGTTCATTTAAAGATTTCACTTCATGAATTTCATGACGATAAGGAAAATAAAATAGTAAATCTTCAATCGTATGTATATTCATCGCCCGTAAATCTTCCGCTGTTTTTTCTCCGACACCTTTTAATATTGTTACGTCTTCGAAAAGCAACTAAATCGAACTCCTTTTTAACACCGTGTCGATGTTTTTTCTACACGTATTATAACAAATCGAAAATAGATAGTAATAAAAAAACAAAAACGTTAGCCTTGCCCCTCAGAAAGGGTAGCATAACTAACGTTTTTATAGCTTATTCGACCATTATAATATAAGCGTAAATCGGCTGATCTCCCTGATGAAACTCAACTTCTACATCCTCGTAAGTCCCATCGATATAAACCTCTAATTCTTCAAGTTCTTCTTCGGTTACATCCTCGCCGGCAAAAAGCGTTACAATCTCATCATCTTCGTCGATTAAATCTTTGAGTAACGCCTTTGTTGCAGTAATTCTCGACTTTTCACTAACGACGATTGTTTCATCGTTAAGTCCGATAAAATCATCTTTATGAACGACAAGATCATTTATTTTCGTATCGCGAGTTGCATATGTAACCAATCCAGTCTTAACTTCGACAGCTGCTTCTTTCATCTCTTCGGCTACTTCGACAAAGGATAACCCGTCATCAAAAGCAAATAATGCTTGAATTCCTTGAGGTATTGTTACTGTCGGTATCACAGTTACTTGTCGATCGGTTAAATCTACCGCTTGCTCAGCAGCGAGTAAAATATTTTTGTTGTTAGGTAAAATAAAAATATGTTCAGCCCGCTGTTGATTAATCACGTGTAAAAAATCCTCTGTACTAGGGTTCATCGTCTGCCCACCGTCGATAATTGCTGTTGCTCCAATGCTTTTAAACACTTCTTTCAAACCTTTTCCTTGAGCGACGGTTATAATTGCATAAGGAAGCTCTTCACTATCTTCTTCAAGGGAGGACTGTACCGCATCTTTATATTGTTCCCGCATATTTTCAATATCGATTTGTTTTAAATCGCCATACGTTTGCGCTAATGTTAAAACGTCCCCAGGAATTTCAGTATGAATATGCACTTTCACCAAATCCCCTTCACTAGCGACGAGTAACGAATCACCATACTCCGTTAGTCGCGTCCGGAAAGTAGCTTCGTCAAAAGGGTTTTGTGACGTTTTTTCATCATCTAATTGGATGAAAAATTCTGTACAATATCCACGCTCAATTGATTCGATACTAAGAGCTGACTGCATCTCTTCATGTTCGATTTCAACTTGGGTTTCAAAAGATGGTTCGTCAACTTCTTCAATCGTCTCCCCTTTCAATCCAGCGAGAAATCCTTCATAAATAACGACAAGCCCCTTCCCTCCTGAATCAACAACACCGACTTCTTTTAAAACTGGTAATAAATTCGGCGTGCGCTCGAGGGATCGCTTTGCTTCTGCTACGACAGCCTCAAAAAAGGAAATGAAATTCCCCTTTTCCTTCGCACACTTTGTCGCTTCTTTAGCCATATCTTTTGCAACTGTCAAAATTGTACCTTCTACAGGATTCGTTACCGATTTATATGCGATATCGACACCTTTATTTAAAGCGTCGGTAAAATCCTCAATATTTAATTCATCTTTTTCTAAATTAAGAGCCGAAAACCCTCGGAACAATTGCGATAAAATTACGCCTGAGTTTCCACGGGCTCCCATTAAAAGCCCTTTTGTAAAACCGTTAATTTGTTCCTTTAACGAGTTAATCGTATATTTTTTCATTTCTTTTACACCAGAAGTCATCGACAGGTTCATATTCGTTCCTGTATCACCATCTGGTACGGGAAACACATTTAGTTTATTAATTGCTTCTTTATGTTTTGCTAAATAATTTGCTCCCGATTGAATCATTTGTAACCATTTTTCTTTTGTGATTGATTGTTCTAACACTTTTCGTTCCTCCCCGAACAAACAAAACTGCCTTCAACTTTTATTACGAATACATTGTACCGTTTTTTTTAGATAAGTAAAGTATCTATTGAAATAAATTAATCATATTAACACATATCATATACTGTTATACTTATTTTATCTAATATTTTACTACATTTTTCATTGTAATATTTGAGAACAGCTACAATGAATGTTGCATAATTGTCTATCCTATGGTAAATTAGACTAGTACGAAATGGGATTTACGTGTAAGGGAGGGGTTTCGATGTCAAGAAAATGCGTCATTACTGGTAAAAAAACTGGTAGCGGAAATAAACGCTCCCACGCGATGAACGCAACGCGCCGTAAATGGAAAGCTAACTTACAAAAGGTAAGAATTATGGTTGACGGTAAACCACAGCGTGTATATGTATCTGCACGTGCATTAAAATCTGGTAAAGTAAAACGTGTATAGTAGTAAAAAGGTTAGGAGGAGCGAATCTAGGGACTCTTAGCTTTTTTTAATTGTTTACACAAAAAACTCCACTTCCTACACCTTCGGTAAGTGGAGTTTTACATTGTTCGTCCTATTTTTTTATTCTTTCTTAAACATTCCTAACAAAACCCGTACAAACCCACCGATAAATCGGGGGAGTTTTACCGTATAAAACTTCATATCATCCGCCTCCGTTTACAAATGAAAGTGACAAGCTATTCGTTCCTTTGCAACGTTACTTTATTATATGCGACGGTTGATTAAGATAGAACTAAATTAACCCTCAATCGATTTACGAATTTTATTCATTGCTTCTTTTCGATCAGTTGCATTAAAGATTGCGCTACCGGCAACGAGTACTTCTGCCCCAGCATCGGTACAAATTTTCGCCGTTTCAGAATTTACCCCTCCATCGACTTCTATTTCATACGTATGACCTCGAGTTCTTTTCCATTCGGCTAACGTTTTTATTTTTGAAACGGTCTCTTCAATAAACGATTGACCTCCAAATCCTGGATTTACTGTCATAACTAAAGCTAAGTCGATATCATGTAAAATTGGCTCAAGCATTGTGACTGGCGTAGAAGGATTAATTGCTACACCTACTTTTACGCCTAAACTTTTGATGAAATGAACCGTCCTATGTAAATGAACGGAAGCCTCTTGATGTACGGTAATAATTGAAGCACCTGCCTTTGCAAAGGCTTCAACATATTGGTCTGGGTTTTCAATCATTAAATGAACATCGAGAGGCAAATCTGTGACTGGTCGAATTGCATCAACAATTAGTGGGCCAATCGTAATATTTGGAACAAAATGACCGTCCATTACATCGACATGAATATAATCAGCTCCAGCCTTCTCTACTTCCTTTATTTCTTCTCCAAGTTTTGCAAAATTTGCTGATAGTATTGACGGTGCTAATTTAACCATTTGTTAATACCTCGGCTTTCTCGATAATATTTCTTGTAAAAATAATTTATAATGTTTATACCGTTCTTTAAAAATAACTTTCTCTTCAACTGCTTTTTTCACCTGACATTGTGGTTCATTCAAATGAAGACAACTACGAAAGCGACAATACTTTGCTTGTTCTTTAATATCGATAAAATAATCGCCTAATTGTTCTGCTTCAATATGCGCAAAATCAATCGAACTAAAACCCGGTGTATCTGCAACGAGTCCTCCATTTATTTCATGTAACTCTACATGCCGTGTCGTATGTCGGCCACGTCCGAGACTTTTCGATATTTCACCTGTTTCAATTTGAAAGCTAGGCTCGATTGCATTTAATATCGTTGATTTTCCCACACCGGTTTGTCCCATAATGACAGTAATATCTTCTTTTAAAAATTGTAATAAAGTTGAATCGACAGGTTCCTCTAGGGAGAAATAGACGACTTTGTAACCAATTTTTTCGTACTGAGCTTTATAGCGTTCAATCGTCTCTATTTCTTTTTCCGTCGCTAAATCTTTCTTCGAGAGTACGAGCATCGGCTCAATTCCTTTTGACTCAACAACAACTAAAAAGCGGTCGAGAAGTTGTGCACTAAATTTTGGTTCTGTAATCGAACTTACAATTAATGCTTTATCGACGTTAACGATCGGTGGACGAATGAGTTCATTTTTCCGCTCCGAAACTGTCGTAATATAGCCTTCATCTTCACTAATAATATCGAAAGTAACGAGATCCCCCACAAGAGGAGTGATTTTTTTATTCCGGAACACTCCTCGACCTTTACAAGCATAGAGCGTATCGTCTTCTGTTTGAACATAGTAAAAACCACTTAATGCTTTTACAATTCTGCCTTTTGCCATTAAGCCACCCTTTCTTAATATGGAATTCGTTCACGAATAATTTCTACACCATCACGTAACACGCGATATTCGGCAACTTCATTTTCCGCAATTACTAACGTTAACTCGTATTCTTTATCTCGGTTTATTTTTGCTTCATGAAATACGTTGCTAATATTTTCATTCATATCGCCGACGTATATTTGAACGAGTTGTTCTTTTTGTAACTCTCCATCTGGTCCTGTTGTTGGTTCAAAAGGAACTGTAAAAGTGACCGAGTGAGTTCTCGGTGGTTTTTCTTCAGGTCCTTTGGAAATAGTAACCGTAACAGTGCTACCTTCTTCTAATTCAGAATTTGCCCGAGGATTTTGGGATATGACGTGATTTTTTTCAACAGAATCCGAATAAGCTTCTTTTATTTCTAATTTTAAACTATTTCGTTTTGCATAATCACGGGCTTGATCTAACGATAGACCAACTAGATTGCCTAAGGAAACCTTCTTAGGGCCTGAGCTTACTTCAAAAATAACTGTCGTCTCTTCTGGGATTACTTCCTCACCGGGTAAGGGTTGAATTTGGGTTACTATTTGCCCTACTGGATCATCTGAGATGACATCATAGGAGCGAATTTCTTCGTAACCATCTTCTTCTAAAATCCGTTCTACTTGTGCAAAGTTTTTACCGACATAATCTTCAAATTCAACTTTTTCTCTACCTTCACTTACATAGACATCTACGGTCGACTTTTCTTTTACTGTTCGTCCCGCCTCTGGATCAGATTTAACGACCTTACCTTCTTCTACTTCTTCTGAAGGTATCGTTTCTTTGTTAACTTTTAACTTTAAAGCTTCTAATTGCTCAACAGCCTCTTCATATTCTAAGTCGGTAACATCCGGAACAACGACATCCTTCGGTGAACTAAATAGTAAAAAAGTAAAGAAAATAAGGGCAATCACTAGGATTGAAGCAATACTAATAATCCAGCGACGTCGTTTACGTTTTTTCTTCGTCGGAGGCGACTTTTGCTCTTGACCTATTTGTTTATTTTCCGAAGCTTCTTCAACTTCATGAACGAGCGTCGGTGTATCGGTTTCGTTTAACTTTGGCATCGATTCGTCGGTAATAATCGGTATTGCCTTCGTCTCTTCCCCCGTTTCATAAGGGGGTTCATAAATTGGTTCATTTAGATTACTAGGTTCAAGGGCGACTGAAATATAATGTCCCATTTCTGATACGGATTGATAACGATGGAAGGGATCTTTTGTCGTTGCTTTCAATATAATATTTTCGACACTTTGCGGAATCGATTCGTCTTTTGCACGAACCGACGGAATATCATCTTGCAAATGTTTAAGGGCAATTGAAACAGGTGATTGTCCGGAAAACGGAAGTTCCCCCGTCAATAATTCATAAAAAACAATACCTAAGGAATAAATATCAGACTTTTTCGTCGCTTTTCCTCCACGAGCTTGTTCCGGAGATAAGTAATGAACCGAGCCTAATACGGAATTCGTCTGAGTAAGGGCTGTCGCGCTTAAGGCTACAGCAATTCCGAAGTCCGTGACTTTTACCGTGCCATTCTGATTGATTAAAACGTTTTGTGGTTTAATGTCACGATGGATTAGGCCTGTCTCGTGAGCATGTTGGATTGCTGCTGTTAATTGATCCATAATATCGATTGCTTTTTCGACGGATAGAGGGCCATGCTTTTGTATATATTCTTTCAATGTGAGTCCATCGACATATTCCATTACAATATACAAAATATCATCTTCTTCTCCGACATCATAAATGTTAACGATATTCGGATGGGATAAACTCGTAGCTGCCTGGGCTTCTCGATCGAATCGTTCGACAAATTCAGGGTCATTTACGAATTCCATTCGTAATACTTTAATGGCCACGTCTCGTTCTAAAATTAAATCAAAGCCTAAATATACATTAGCCATCCCACCGCCACCGATTCGACGTTTAATACGGTAACGTTCATTTAATAAATGTCCGACAATCATGTTATTTCACCTTCTTCATTTCGAACGATAGCTAATGTAATATTATCTTCCCCACCACGGTCGTTTGCTAGTTGGAGTAGTGTTGTCGCTGTTCGTTCGATCGATTCCATCTGTTCTAATTCCGTTTTTAATTCTTCATCGTCAACTTTATTCGAAAGACCATCGGAACATAACAATATGCAATCAGTCTTTCCCCACTCGACCGTTTGAATGTCTGGCTTTATAACTTCTTCAGTTCCTAAAGCCTTTGTTAAGACATTTTTTCGTGGATGAACTTCGGCATCCGAAGGGGTTATTTGTCCTGTTTTTATTAATTCATTTACTAAGGAATGGTCGCTTGTTATTTGTATAAAAGAAGAGTCTACTTTCCATAAATAACACCGACTATCACCTACGTGGCCGACAGTGACAAATTCATCTGTTAATAGAGCAGCTACAATCGTCGTTCCCATTCCTTGATGAGCTTCATTTTTTCGGGCATGTGTATACACTTCTTCATTCGTTGTATCGATTAGCTCTAACATCCATTTTTCTGCCTCTTCAACCGTCGAAAAGTGCTCTGTTATTCTCCACATTGCTTCGACAAATTCAACTGCTAAATTACTCGCAACTTCACCTGCTCGGTGCCCTCCCATTCCGTCAGCAACGACTGCAAGTAATTGATTGGAATTATTGTAAAATAACCCTCCTGCATCTTCGTTCGTCTTCCGAACTTTTCCACGGTCTGTAAGAAAATACCCTTCCATCCCTTTCACCTCAATTTTGCAATCTATCTTTTCCGACGATGTTTTTCTACGTTTTAATATTGATTATTTAATCATAGCATAAGAACAGTTGGGAATAAAAGGTTAATATAAAACCATTTTTACGTTTTATGAAAAACAATCGCCTACTTGTAATTTATCGTAATGCCCTCGTAAAAATTCACTTACTTTCATACGTTTTTTTCCTGCTGGTTGAATCTCCGTTAGACGAATACCCTTTTGATTACCACATAAGACTGTAATCGTCGTCTCATCGATTGCAACGATTTGACCTGGTTCTCCGTCATAAGTCTTACCATCCCGTTCCCCCCACCAAACTTTCATCCGTTCGTCTTTAAATTTAGTGTAGGCGACAGGCCATGGATGTAAACCCCTAATATGGTTATAGACTTCTTCATCTGTTTTTCTCCAATCGATTTTTTCCTGTTCACGAGTAATATTCGGTGCAAAGGTTGCTCTTTCCTCTTCTTGAGGAATTCGCTCGTTCGTACGATCAAAAATAGTCGGTAATGTTTCAATGAGAAGTTTTGCTCCTAAATTGGCCAATTTATCGTGTAACG
>Ga0209487_1001930_pt1 | contig 17131 bp, 13 predicted proteins | sample Poulit2012_FD_187524 | JGI IMG/M metagenome (GOLD analysis project Ga0209487, IMG submission 187524) | Agricultural soil microbial communities from Georgia to study Nitrogen management - Poultry litter 2012 (SPAdes) (version 2) | ecosystem: Environmental > Terrestrial > Soil > Agricultural land...
TTTCCGCCGCCCTGAAATCGGGCCCGCCTGCCGGGCGGTCACCCCGCGGGCCCCGGAGGGACACCGTGTGGGTGAGGCGCGCATTATAGGGAGTCTGAAGACCCCGTCAAGGGAAAAAACAAAAAACCCGGCAAAAAGAGCAAAACCAATCCAATCCTAGGCCGAGCGGTCCGCATCCGACCGGCCGGGCCCTTCTCACTGAATCTCGAACAAATGCCAGCTGCGCCGGCCCAGGCGAGTCAGATAGTAGCGACCATGGCGCGCCCGATCGGGGGCAAAGCAGGCCTCGGTCTCGGTGATCTGCTCAAGGCCCACGGGTCGGTCATTGATGAACACGGCCTTGCGCCCCAGCGCATCCCTCACCTGTCGCCCTCCCGCCGCCAGCCCTGCCTGGCTCAGCAGGCCGGTCAGGGACTGGTCTGCCAGGGCGTCGCGCGGCAGCACGCTGCTGGGCAGGCCGTCCTGCTGCAGCTGTCGGTAGTCCTCGGCGGCCAGGGCGGACGTATCCCCGCTGAACAGCGCCTCGGTGATGCGCTCGGCCGCCGCCAGCGCGGCCTCGCCATGGATGAGGCGGGTGACTTCCCGGGCCAGCACCCCCTGCCCCCTGGGTCGGCCCTCTGCCTCGCGGTCCTGCCGCTCCAGCTCGGCAATCTCCTCGATGCCCAGAAAGGTGAAGTAGCGCAGGAACCGATGGACATCGGCATCCTCCGTGCGGAGCCAGAACTGATAGAAGGCATAGGGCGAGGTCAGCTCGGGATCCAGCCAGACCGTGCCGCCTTCCGTCTTGCCGAACTTGTTGCCATCAGCCCGGGTAATGAGGGGCAGGGTCATGCCATGGACCTGGGCCCCGTGCATCCGTCGGGTCAGATCAATGCCGCCGGTGATGTTGCCCCACTGATCCGACCCCCCCAGCTGGACCGTGCAGCCATGGCGGCGGTAGAGCTCGGCGAAGTCATGGGACTGAAGCAGCATATAGCTGAACTCGGTAAAGGAGATGCCCGCCCCCTCCCGGGCCAGCCTCTGGCGCACCGACTCCTTCTGGATCATGCTGTTGACGGAGAAATGCTTGCCGATGTCGCGCAGGAAGGCCAGGGCCGTCATGCCCTCCATCCAGTCGAGGTTGTTGACCACCCGCGCTTCCTCCCCCAGCAGGGCGGAGATCTGGGTACCCAGGGCATCCACCCAGCCGGCGACGATCTCGGGAGCATTCAGCGCCCTCTCCTGATCCTTGAAGCTGGGGTCGCCGATCAGACCCGTGGCTCCCCCCACCAGAGCAACGGGTTGGTGGCCGGCCCGCTGGAACCGCTTCAGGGCGAGCAGGGGCACCAGATGGCCGATGTGGAGACTCCCCGCGGTGGGATCAAACCCGCAATAGACGGTGCGCGCCCCCCCCAGGAGGTGCTCTTCCAGCTCTCCATTGCCCGTGGTCTGGCTCACCAGGCCACGGGCTTTCAAATCCGACATCAAGCGGGGGTCTGCCATCTGTTTGCCTCTGTGTTGAATGGTTCCAGGGCCCGTCCGCCCTCGCACATCGCCATCATGAATGCCGCTGCGGGCCCCGCGCCGTCCCGACGGGCACACTCCTCCAGCTGACGGTTCCAGAAAGGAGCGGAAAGTCGCCGGGCGACGGGGTTGCAGCGCGGACCGGGGAAAGCGTGAGGACCATACAATACAGCGATCCGATTGCAAGGGTAACCGGGCGACTCGACGGTACTCTGTTATACTGGATTGTGGTAATTTCCAGCTTCAATTCACCACTCCCAGGACCGGGCCCTCCACTCATGCATCGACACGCAACGCCCCGACCAACCGGTGCCAAGCGCCGACTTGCCGAGTTCCCGCGCCGTCACCTGATGCTGGCCAGCGCGGTATTGACCTTCTGTGCAGGCTTCGGCCTGCTGCTGCCCAGCGACAATGTCCAGGCCAAGCGCCAGAGCATTCCGCTGGAACTCAGCCTGCCCGAGCGGTCACCCGAGGTGCTGGACCACCACTTCGAGCCCGCTGCCACCCCCGCCTGGCAAAACTTTTCCATCGCCAGCGGAGACAGCCTGTCCACCGTGTTCCAGCGCGCCGGGCTCGGGGCCGCCGATGTCCACCGCTGGGTCCACAGCACCCCCGAGGCCCGCACCCTGACCCGCATCCACCCGGGTCAGACCCTGTCCTTCCGCTTTGACGAGGACGGTCGGCTGACGGCCCTCAAGCACCAGCACGACCGCCTCAAGTCCACCATCTATGAGCGCCGGGGGGACCGGATCCAGGTGGAGCAGGAACAATTGCAGCCGGAAGTGCGCACCCGCTATGTCAGCGGCACCATCCGCTCCTCCCTCTATCTGGCGGGGCAGGAGGCCGGCCTGCCGGACGCCATGCTGATGCAGATGGCCCACGTCTTCAGCGGCGTCCTCGACTTTGTCTTCGATGTTCGCAAGGGCGATGAATTCCTGGTGCTGTTCGAGGAGCACCACCTCGATGGGGAGCGGATCGGCAACGGCCACATCCTGGCCGCCCAGTTCATCAACCGGGGCCGGCAGTACAGCGCCTTCCGCTACCAGGACGCCGAGGGCGAGTGGGGCTATTACAACGAGGACGGGGTCAGCATGCGGCGCACCTTTCTGCGCGCACCGCTGGACTTCACCCGCATCAGCTCCAGCTTCAACCCCAAGCGGCTGCACCCCATCCACAAGACGGTCCGCCCCCACCGCGGCATCGACTATGCCGCTCCCACGGGCACGCCCATCTATGCCGCCGGCGACGGCCGGGTGCTGGAATCCGGCTACACTGCGGCCAATGGCAATTACATCGTCATTCAGCACGGCACCGAGTACACCACCAAATACCTCCATCTGAGCAAGCGCTCGGTGCGCAAGGGCGACCGGGTGAAGCAGCGCCAGGTCATCGGCGCGGTGGGCGCCACCGGCTATGCCACCGGCCCCCACCTGCACTATGAGTTTCTGGTCAACGGCGTCCACCGCAATCCCCGCACCGTGCTGGACACCCTGCCCAAGACGGTCAGCATTGCCCAGGCCGAGCTGCCACGGTTTCAAAACCGGGTTCAGGGGCTGCAGCTGCAGCTCGCCACCTATCGTCAGCAACACCAGCAATACGCCGGCACACCGCCCCCCATCGCCGGCGACGGCTGAGCCATGGCCGGGCCGGCAATGCTGTACCTGGGGTTGATGTCCGGCACCAGCCTGGATGGCGTGGATGCGGCCCTGCTGGAAGTCGGCCCTGACCGGCCCACTCTCAGAGGCGTCCACCACCGGCCACTTCCCCAGGAACTCCGGCGGGAAATCCTGGCGCTGAACCGGCCCGGCGGCATCGACGAGCTGGACCGCATGGGCCAGCTCGACCGCAGGTTGGGCCAACTGTTTGCCGAGACCGCGACCCAGCTGCTGCGACACACCGGCCTGGCCGCCGACGACCTCCGCGCCATCGGCAGCCATGGCCAGACCCTGCGTCACCGCCCCCCAGGCATGCTGCCCCCCGAGCTGGCCTTTACCCTGCAGATCGGCGACCCGGCCACCATTGCCGAGCACACCGGCATTCTCACCGTCGCCGACTTTCGCCGCCGGGACCTGGCCGCCGGAGGACAGGGCGCGCCGCTGGTGCCGGCCTTCCACCAGGCGATGTTTGCCGGAACTGTCCACCGCGCCATCGTCAACATCGGGGGTATGGCCAACATCACCCTGCTGGCTTCCGGCCAGGCCCCGACGGGCTTCGATACTGGGCCCGGCAATGTGCTGATGGATGCCTGGTGTCGCCTCCACCTGCAGCAGCCCCATGACGAGGGCGGTCGCTGGGCCGCTGGCGGTCAGGTGGATGAGGCCCTGCTGGATGCGCTGCTGCAGCACCCCTTCTTCGCCCAGCCGCCCCCCAAGAGCACCGGTCGCGAGAGCTTTCATCTGCCCTGGCTGGAACAGGTCCTGGAGCAGCATGCCACGACGAGGGAGCCCCAAGACATCCAGGCCACGCTGCTGGAGCTCACCGCCCGCAGCATCGCCCGGGCCATACAGGATGCGGGGGACGTGGCCGAGGTCTACTGCTGTGGTGGCGGGGCCCACAATCGCTTCCTGCTGGAACGGCTGACCCGACTGCTGAGCCCGCGCCGGGTAGCCACCACCGAGGTCCTGGGGCTGCACCCCGACTGGGTGGAGGCCGCCGCCTTTGGCTGGCTGGCCCACCTTGCCCTGAACCATCAGCCGGGCAGTGTCCCCGAGGTTACCGGGGCCACGGCGCCCCGCATACTCGGCGCCATCTACCCGGCCTAGCCAAACCCTTGCGGCGGGGCGCGAACATGTCCTGGAATGCACTCAAGCGTCTGGCCCTATCCCTGATCGGGCTGCTGCTGGCAGGGAGCGCCCATGCGCAGCAGCGACCCGAGCTGCTGCTCCGCGGCATCGATGGCGAACCCGCTGCCAACCTTCGTCTCCACCTCGAGGCCGGCGCCAGCGACCAGGACTGGGGCCGGCTCCGAACCATCCGCAAGCGGGTTGAACAGGCCCTTCAGCCCTATGGCTACTACGAGGTCCGCGTTCGGGCAGAGCGCTCCGAGCAGCAGCTGCGGCTCGAGATTCAGCCCGGCCCGCGAGTGGTCTGGGCCCCGCCTCAACTGGATCTTCAGGGGCCCGCCGCCGACCTGCGCCCCTTTCGCCAGCTGTTGCAACAGCACCCCTTTGTCGAGGGTCAGCCGCTGTTCCATCCCGACTACGACCACTACCGCGACCGCTGGCTCCAGCTCAGTGAAGAAGAGGGCTTTTTCGATGCGAAATGGCGGGCGCGGCGGCTGGAAGTCGATCGGCGAACTGCCCGGGCCACTGCAGTGCTGAGCCTGGACAGCGGCCCGCGCTATCACTTCGGCCACCTGCACTATCGCGGCGGCGGAGTGCGCGCCGAAGTCCTGGACCGGCTCGATCTGGTCCGACCGGGCCGGCCCTACCGACAGGCGGAGGTCCGGGCCCTGCACCGGGCCCTGCAGGAAACCGGCTACTTCAGCCAGGTCCAGCTGCAGACGGAGCGCCGGGAAGACCAACAGGTGGACCTGGTTGCCCGGCTCACCGAGGCCCCCCTGGACCGCTATACGCTGGGGGCGGGCTTCGGCACCGACACCGGCCCCCGCGGGCGGGTGCGCTGGCAGCGTCCCCGGGTCAACAGCCGCGGCCACAAGCTGGAGAGCGAGCTGTCGGTGTCCCGCCCGCGCACTGTGCTGGGCAGTCAGTACCTCCTTCCCCTGAGCCATCCTCTGCACCACTTCGGCCGCCTCAGCGCCAGCCTGGAGCACAAGGAGATCCGGGACACCCGCAGCCGGCTGCTGGACGTGGGCTACGACATCCACCGCCATCTCGCCCACGACTGGCAGATCAGCTATGGGGCCCACCTCCTCAACGAGCGCTACCGCCAGGGGACCGAACCCTGGGCCGAGCTCACCTACCTGCTGCCCGGTGTTCAGCTCAGCCAGCTCCGCCTTCCCCCGGGACCGGACCCCCACCGCGGCCACAAGAGCTGGATCGAGCTGGTGGGCTCCGATCGCCGGCTGGGTGCCAGCCGGGCCTTTCTGCGCCTCCGGCTCGGCCACGCCCGGCTGTGGTCTCCCCTTCCCCGGCATCGCGTCATTGCCCGGGCCGAATGGGGCGCCATCGGCACCAGCGACCTCCACGACGTGCCCTCCTCGCTGCGCTTCTTTACCGGCGGCGACCGCACGGTCCGGGGCTTTGACTACGAGAGCCTCTCGCCCCGCAATGATCGGAACGAACGCACGGGCGGGCGCTTTCTCAACGTCGCCAGCCTGGAGTACAGCTACCGCTTCGCCGAGCACTGGCGGGCAGCCCTGTTCACCGATGCCGGCCGGGCCTTCAACCACGACAGCGACCCCTGGCACCAGAGCGTCGGCGTCGGCCTTCGCTGGCTGTCCCCCGTCGGTCAAGTGCGGGTTGACCTGGCCATGCCCATTGATGACGATCGGGAATCCGGCTGGCGCCTCCACATCTTTCTCGGTCCACCACTGTGAAGCAGACCAGGTCTTCTTTCGGGATCGCAAGGCGGACTGTCCTCCTGCTGGGACTGGTGGCAGCGCTGGCCCTGTCTGCCCTCACCTGGCTGCTGGCCACCGATGCCGGCACCCGGGCCGCGACCGGATTGCTGCAGCGAGCCCTCCCGCAGCTCGCCCTGGAGGGGGTCGACGGCAACCTCCTCCGGGGGCTTCGGATCGACCGTCTGCGTTGGCGGGATCACGCCCTTGATCTCGCCATTGACGCACTCAGCCTGGAGCTGAGCACGCCGGACCTCCGCCGCCGGAAAATCGGCATTTCGAGGCTGCACATCGCGCGGCTGTCCCTGGATCACCACCCCCCTGCGGACCGCCCTCCCAGCGGGCCGCCACGGCTGCCTCGGCTCCACCTGCCGCTGACCCTGGCCATTGACGAACTCGGCGTTGAACAACTTACGCTCCGCCAGGACCAACAGGCCCTGGACCTGGAGGCGCTGCGCCTGGGCCTGCACTGGCAGGGAGAGCGCGTCCACCTCCGCAGCCTGCACTTCAACGCCCTGGACAGCCAGGTCCAGGCCCGGGGCCAGATCGCTCTGCATCGCTACTATCCCCTGCGCCTTCAGCTTCAGGTTTCCCACGAGGCAGTGCAGCTGGACAATCGCTTCAGCGGCGACCTGGCCCGCCTGTATTGGCAGCTTCAGAGCAGCGGCGCCGCAGAAGTCAGCGCCGACTTCATCGTTCAGCCCCTGAGCCCGCGGCTGACGACCCAGGCCAGCCTGCAGCTGCAGACCCCTCTGACGACCCCCGCCGGTGAGCTGAAACAGCTCTCTCTCCAGGCGAGGGGAGAGCTGCTGGGAGAGCTGACTGCCCGGCTCTCGGCCCAGCTCGACCTCGGGCAGGATCCCGAAGACGAGCCCCTGACCCTGACCGCAAGGGGACGCTATCGCGAGCGAGCCCTCACTCTGGAGCCTCTGCAGGCTCACCATCGGGGCCAGCAGCTCCAGGCTCGCTGCCACTGGCCCGCCCTGCCTGAGGGGGCTCTCACCTGCAGGGGCGAGCTGGACCTGGCAGACCTCCAGCCCTGGCTGGCAGCGACGGAGCTCCAGCTGCTGGCCGACTGGCAGCTGGCCCTCGTCGCCACCGGCGACCCCGAACTGGAGCTGAACCTGACCACCCGGGAGGGGCGCTGGGCGGGCCACCCTCTCAGTGCTGCCCTGCAACTGCAGGCCACTGCGGACTCGATCCACTTCAATCCCTCCCGGCTCCAGCTGGGTGACAATGCGCTTCGGCTCCAGGGCCAGCTGGCACCTCGACACAACGACCTGGCCCTGGCCTTGAAGGCTGCCGAACTGGCCCAGCTCCATCCCGCCCTCGAGGGACGGCTCGACGGCGCGCTGCAGCTGGAGGGCCGGCTGGACCGCCTCAACGCCCGGGGCCGGCTCGTGGGCAGTGCGCTCGCCTGGGCCGACTCCCCTCCGGGCAGCCTGCAGCTTGATCTTGACCTCCGCGAGGCCATGTACGAGACCAGCCACCTGAGCCTGGCGGCGGCCGGCCCGGGCAGCCTGCATCTGGAGCTGCGGGGCCGGCGGGACCAGCATCGGCTGAACCTGCACGCCGAAGAACCCGAGCTCGCCGCCCTCGACCTGGCCTGCGATGGCAACTGGAGCCAGGGAGACCCCGGCCGCTGGCTGCTCGCCTGCGGGCAGTTTGACCTCCAGGGGCAGGGCGACTGGGCGGCGCTGCAGCTGGCCCTGGCCGAACCGCTGGCCCTGAGCTGGCGACCCGCTCAAAATGCCCTGGAGCTGTCTCCCTTCTGCCTGCGTGATGAAGAGGCCGCCAGCCTGTGCCTCAGGCAGCCCCTGGCGTGGCGGGCGGGTCATCTGCAGCCGGTCCAGGCCAGCCTGCACCACTGGAGCCTGGCCTGGCTGGACGCCCTGCTGCCCGAGGATTGGGTCACCACCCCGGCCTCCCGGCTGGACGGCGAGCTCAACCTGACCTCCCTGCAGCCCCTGGAGCTGAGTGCCGCGCTCACCGCCACCACTCCCGGGCTGCGCTGGACCGGCATCGAGGAGGGCCCCACCCTGCTCTACCAGCAGATCCGGGCCACCCTCCAGGCCGGGGAGGATGCCCTGGGCGCCACCCTGACCGCCCATTCCGATGCCCTGGGCGACCTGACGGCCCGGGTCGACGTGGCCCGGCTCCGGGAGGACCGGGAGCTCCAGGGCCGACTGGAGCTCGAACGGCTCGATCTGGCCAGCCTGTCCTGGCTCCTGCCCTCCGCCGACGCCCTCTCGGGCCAGGTCGCAGGCGCCGTCCGCCTGGCCGGCAGCACCCGCTCACCCCGGGTTCATGGCCAGCTGGCCCTGCGCGAGGGCCGGGCCGTGCTGCCCATTCTTCCCCACCCCCTGGAGCTGGCGCTGCAAACTCGCTTCGACGCCCATCGGGGGCAGCTCGACGGCCACTTTCACAGCGGTGACGGGCAGGGCCACATCGACGGCGAACTGCTCTGGCCCGACGAGGGCCCGGCTCGTTTCACGGTCCATTTCGATGCCCGGGACCTGACCCTGGCTCCCCTGCCGGACAGCAGCCTGGTCGTCCATCCCCAGCTGCAGCTGCAATGGAACGCCGAGGGAGGGCCCGGGCTAGGGCTGACCGGGGAGCTGCCCGTCGAGCGGGCACGCATCGCCATCGGGGAGCTGCCGGCCAGTGCGGTGCAGAGCTCTGCCGATGTCGTGCTGATGGATGAGCCCGAGCAGGAGAGGAGCACTCCGCTGCCCCTGTGGGCGAGGGTGGGCATCGATCTCGGTGAGGATTTCCAGTTTCAGGGGTTTGGCGCCAATGCCCGCCTGGCCGGTCAGCTGGAGCTCGACTGGACCGGCGGCACCCCCCCTCGAGCCCGGGGCGAGGTCACCATTCCCCAGGGGCGCTACCGGGCCTATGGCCAACGCCTGGCCGTGCGCCGGGGCAGCCTGCTGTTCGACGGTGATCTCCGCTCCCCCGACCTCGACCTGGAGGTCATCCGCGACCTGCAGCGCCGGGATGTCACCGTGGGACTGCGGATCACCGGCACGCCGCGACATCCCCATGCCCAGCTGTTTTCCGACCCTGCCATGCCCGAGACCAGCATGGCCTATTACTTGCTCACCGGTCAGCCTCCGCCCAGCGGTGCTCCCGGTGGAGAATTTGCCGGCGAAGGCATGCTGCTGTCCCTGGGACTGGCCGGAGCAGAGAGCCCCGCCGCCCACTTCGCGGAGCGGCTGGGCGTTCAGGATCTGCAGCTGGGCACCACCGCCGGCGAACACGGCACCGAGGCCCAGATCAGCGCCTCGCTGGGGGCCAACCTCCACGTGCGCTATGGCGTCAGCCTGGAGCAGGATGCCTCCAGCCTGACGGTACAATACCAGCTCACGCCGAAGCTGTTCCTCGAGGCCGTAAGCGGGCTGGACAGCGCCCTGGACCTGATCTACACCTTCGAGCGTCAGCGCCGGGGCAGTCGGGTGGACGAAGCGCAGGGAGAGCAGCCCTGAGCCCGACCTGGGGCGGTCGGGTCGAGGGCGAAGAGAGAATCAGATGGCAAAGGAAGAGCCACAGCCACAGGTGCTGGCGGCATTGGGATTGCTGATGAAGAAGCGGGCCCCGTCCAGGTCCTCGCGGTAGTCCACCTCGGAACCCACCAGATACTGATAGCTCAGCGGATCGATGAGAACCTGCACGCCATCCTGCTCGATGCAGGTGTCGTCCTCCTCGGGCTGCTCCTCAAAGTTGAAGCCATACTGAAAGCCCGAGCAGCCCCCGCCGGTGACATAGACTCGAAGGCGCAGATCCGGGTTGTTCTCATCGGTCAGCAGGGCCTTGAGCCGGTCCACGGCGCGCTCGGAAACGCGAACCGTCTGTGGTGTAAAGCTTTGCGCTACGGACATGGTGAACCTCAACCTGTGGGCCGGATGGCCGGAGTTGTCCGCCGATTATCGATGAACCCGACCAATTCAGTCAACTTTGGCCAGCGCTGCGACCGACTCCCCGCCCTCTCCCTCTACCACGCTCAGGCGGACCTCTGTAGTGTGGATCAGCCGGCCGGTCAGCTGGGCTCCCCGGGCGATCTCAATGGCCTGGTAGTGAATGTTGCCCTCCACCCTGGCCCCGGACAGCAGCTCCACCTGCTCGCCGGCGTGGATGTCCCCGCTCACCTCGCCGTCGACGAGGACGATCGGGGCGTGGATCTGTCCCTCGACCCGCCCGCCCTCCACAATGCGCAGCATGGCATCCTCGGGGGAGCTGGCCTGGACATTGCCCCGGACCACACCCTGCACCTCCAGCTCACCGCTGAAGTGAATGTCGCCGCTGATTTCCGTCCCCGTGGCCACCAGGGTCACCCCTCCGGCGTGGCCGCGGGCCTTCCTTTTCCACCTGCTCACGACTCCTCTGCCTCCTCTTCGAGCTCGTCCGCCCAGTCGGCCTCCCGGTCGGCCTGCCAGGGAAACTGCCGCTCCACCGTCATGCTGCGCGGCTTCGCGATCCTGGCAACCACGTGAACCTGCAGAGGCTCAAACCCCTCCGGCAGCTCCAGCTCTCCCTCGAGGTGCTGAAAATAGCGAAACCCCAAGCGAAGCGTGGAGGACTGCGGGGTGGTCATCAGCAAAGGTAGCTCAATCCTGTGCTCCCGGCCTTCTCGAAGGCCCGTCACCTCGACCTCCACCCGGCCGGACAACAGGCTGTGGCGGGCCGCCTGCTGGTGCAGGGTCAGGCGGTAGTGGTACTGCCGCGGTACCGGCAGGGGGCGGACCACCCAGCTGTGAATGCCTGGCCCCTGGGCGGATTCGCCGGGGGCCATCAGTCCCTGGTAGAAGCGCAGCTGTTCCTGGAGTCGGGCCCGGCCACGCCGCTCGCGCTGCAGGCTCTGGCGCAGGGCCTCGATGCTGGCCCGATCCACCTCGGCATTGGTCTCCAGCCGAGCCTGTTCACGGGCCTGCTCCTCCGCGCTCAGCCGCAGGCGCTGCAGCTGCCGTTCGCCCTCCGCCAGGGCCGTCTGCAGCGAGCGAAGCTCCCCCCCGCCCTGCCGGTGCCCCAGCCAGAAGCCGGCGGCCAGAGCCAGCAGCAGAGGGAGGGCAGGCCACCCCCACCACCGAGTGAGCGAAGACCGAAGCCCGCCCCGGTTCACCGAGCGCCGGGCCACGTCAGGGCATCAGGGCCAGCGGCTCCAGCCCCATGGTCTCGGGCAGCCCCAGAGCGATGTTCATGCACTGCACTGCCTGCCCCGAGGCCCCCTTGGTGAGGTTGTCGATGACCGCCAGCACCACCAGGACGCCGCTGTCGGCGGGCCGATGCAGGGCAATCCGGCACAGATTGCTGCCGGTGACGCTGCGCGTCTGGGGATGGCTGCCCGGGGGCAGCACATCGACGAAGGGCTCGTCCCGATAATAGTCGACGAAATACTGCTGCAGAGTGGCCAGCTCCTGGTCGGCATCCACCAGTTCGCTGTACAGCGTGGCGTGGATGCCCCGGACGATGGGCAGCAGATGAGGGACAAAGGTCAGGGAGACCGGCCCCCCGGCCACCTCGCCCAGGATCTGGCGAATTTCCGGCAGATGCCGGTGCCCGCTGGCGCCATAGGCCTTGAAGCTGCCCGCGGTTTCACTGAGCAGATTGTCGACCCGGGCCTGGCGCCCCGCACCGGAGGCCCCCGAGGCGGCGCTGGCGATCAGCCGGTCGGCATCCACCAGACCGTGGGCCAGCAGGGGCATGAAGCCCAGCTGCACCGCGGTGGGGTAGCAGCCGGCGCAGGCAATCAGGCGGGCTTCGGCCATGGCGGCCCGATTCAGCTCCGGCAGGCCATAGACGGTCTCCGTCAGCAGCTCGGGGCAGGCGTGGGGCTCGCCATACCAGCGCTGCCACAGCTCTGCATCCCGCAGCCGAAAATCCGCCGACAGGTCGATGATGCGAACCCCTCTGGCCAGCAGCTCCGGGACCATGCCCATGGCGACATTGTGGGGCGTGGCGAAAAAGACCACATCGCAGTCGCTCAGCGGCTCCACATCCGGGGCGACGAAGCGCAGGTCATAGCGCCCGCGCAGGTTGGGATAGAGGTCGGCAACCGCCGTGCCCTCGGCGGAGCGAGAGGTGATCGCCCTGACCTCGGCCTCGGGATGATTGGCCAGCAGCCGCAACAACTCGACCCCGGTATACCCCGTGGCACCCACTATGCCTATGCTGATCACTGCTACTCGCCCCTCGGAATGAACTGGATGGCCCTCGCCCATGATAGAGCATCCCCGCCCCCCCTGTTAACCGGCCCGCCCTCATTTCCGGTATAGTCCCTGCTCAGGGAGCGGGCCAAAAGCCCGGCCCGCTCCGGCACCCCCTTCGCACCGATGGACTGCCATGCTCTGGATCAAGGCCTTTCACCTCATCTTTGTCGTGTGCTGGTTTGCCGGCCTGTTCTACCTGCCGCGCCTGTTTGTCTACCATGCCCAGAGCAGCGATCCCGACGTCCGCGCCCAGCTGACCATCATGGAGCGTCGCCTATACCGCTTTGTCACCCCCCTGGCGCTGCTGGCCATCGCCCTGGGCCTGTGGCTGATGGCCCTGAACTGGGGCTACTACCGCCAGGCCGGCTGGCTCCATGCCAAGCTGGCGCTGGTGGCCCTGCTGGTGGTCTACCACGGGTTCTGCGGCCACTATGTCCGGGCCTTTGCCGCCGGGCAGGTGAGGCGCTCCCACATCTATTTCCGCTATTTCAACGAGCTGCCGGTCCTGCTGCTGCTGCCGGTGGTCATCCTGGCCGTGGTCCGCCCCTTTTGACCGAGCAGGACCCGCCCGGCCCCGCCGGCTGCCGACCGCAGCGATGGGCGGTACAATGCAGCGTTCCCCGATCACCCCTGGATCAGCAAGGTACCCAGACATGTCTCGCTCACAACTCCTGTACAAGCAGGCCCAAAAGGTCATTCCCGGCGGAGTCAACTCCCCGGTCCGGGCCTTCCGCGCCGTGGGGGGCACACCGGTATTCATCGAGCGCGCCGAGGGCCCCTGTCTGTTCGATGCCGATGGCCAGCGCTATATCGACTATGTGCTGTCCTGGGGGCCGATGATAGCGGGGCACGCCCACCCCAGAGTCATCGAGGCCGTCGAGGGCCGCCTTCGCCAGGGCCTGAGCTTTGGCGCCCCCACCGCCATCGAGATCGAGCTGGCCGAGCAGTTGTGCGAGCGGATGCCGGGCATGGACCTGGTGCGCATGGTCAGCTCGGGCACCGAGGCCACCATGAGCGCCATTCGCCTGGCCCGGGGAGCCACCGGACGGGACACCATCGTCAAGTTCGAGGGCTGCTACCACGGCCACTCCGACTCCCTGCTGGTCAAGGCCGGCTCGGGGGCTCTAACCCTGGGCGTGCCCAGCTCACCGGGGGTGCCCGCGGCCCTGGCCGAACACACCCTGACCCTGACCTACAACGACCCGGAAGAAGTGCGTGAAGTCTTTGCCCGCCGCGGCCAGGACATCGCCTGCATCATCGTCGAGCCGGTCGCCGGCAACATGAACTGCGTCCTCCCCGAACCCGGCTTTCTGGAGACCCTGCGGGAGGTCTGCGATCAGTCCGGTGCCCTGCTGATCTTCGACGAGGTGATGACGGGCTTTCGCCTGGGGCCGGCGGGCGCCCAGGGCTATTACGACATCCAGCCCGACCTGACCACCCTGGGCAAGGTCATCGGCGGCGGCATGCCGGTGGGCGCCTTCGGCGGCCGCCGGGAGCTGATGAGCGAAATCGCCCCCCTGGGAGCGGTCTACCAGGCGGGCACCCTGTCGGGCAATCCCATCGCCATGGCCGCGGGGCTGGCCACGCTGGAGCTGCTGGATGACCCCGACTTCTACCCCAGTCTGTTCGAGCGCACCCAGAGCCTGGCCGAGGGGCTGGCCGAGCGGGCCCGGGCCAGCGGCCTGCCACTGGCCGTCAATCACGTCGGCAGCATGTTCGGACTGTTCTTTACCGAGGCCGCCCGGGTGACCAACTACCAACAGGTCATGGCCTGCGATCTCGAGCGCTTCAATCGCTTCTTCCACGCCATGCTGGCCCGGGGGGTCTATTTTGCCCCGGCGGCCTACGAGGCGGGCTTTCTGTCCTCGGCCCACACCGCCGCCGACATCGAGTACACCCTGGACGCGGCCCAGGAAACCTTCCGGGCCCTGCTTGCCGATGGAGGAGATGAACATGCCTGAACTGCTTCGAGCCGGCTTCCCTCACACCCGACTGCGCCGCATGAGGGCCGATGAATTTTCCCGGCGCCTGATGCGCGAGCACGTGCTCACTCCCGATGACCTGATCTGGCCCGTCTTCGTGCTCGAGGGCTCGAACCAGCGCGAGGCCGTGCCCTCCATGCCGGGGGTCGAACGGCTGTCCATCGACCTGCTGGTGCAGGCCGCCCGCCAGGCCAGGGAGCTGGGCCTGCCCGCCATCGCCCTGTTCCCGGTGGTCTCCGCCGAGGCCAAGTCCGCCGATGCCCGCGCCGCCTACGATCCCGACGGCCTGGTGCAGCGCGCCGTGGCCGCCGTCAAGAGTGCCGAGCCCGAGCTCGGGGTCATCACCGACGTGGCCCTCGACCCCTATACCCTCCACGGCCAGGACGGCCTCACCGACGACGACGGCTATGTGGCCAACGACCTCACGGTGGAGGTGCTGGTGCGCCAGGCCTGCTCCCACGCAGACGCCGGCGCCGATATCGTGGCCCCCTCGGACATGATGGACGGCCGCATCGGTGCCATTCGACAGGCGCTGGAGAGCCAGGGCCAGGTCAACACCAGAATCCTGGCCTATTCCGCCAAGTATGCCTCCAGTTATTACGGCCCCTTCCGGGATGCCGTGGGCTCGGCCGACAACCTGGCCGGCGGCAACAAGTTCAGCTACCAGATGGATCCGGCCAATACCGACGAGGCCCTGCACGAATGTGCCCTGGACCTGGCGGAGGGCGCCGACATGCTGATGATCAAGCCGGGGCTGCCCTATCTCGACGTGCTCTGGCGGGTCAAGCGCGAGCTGGCCGCACCCACCTTTGCCTACCAGGTCAGCGGTGAATACGCCATGCACTGCGCGGCCTTTGACAACGGCTGGCTGGAGCGGGATGCCGTCATCCTGGAATCCCTGCTGGCCTTCAAGCGGGCGGGGGCCGATGGCATTCTGACCTATTTTGCCCTGGAGGCGGCCCGCCTGCTCCAGTCGGGCTGAGCGAGGCACCGCCATGTCGCGGCTGCTGCTGGTCCTCGCCCTGCTGGCGCCCCTGGCCTCCCGGGCCTGTGAATGCCTGTGGCAGGGCGCCTTTGTCGATGTCGTCGACCATGCCGACCTGGTGGTCAGCGGCAGGGTGACGGCGCAGCGAGGCAACAGCCTGGACCTGGACATCGATCAGGTCCTGCTCGGCCGGGAGCACCGGGAACGCCTGCGCGTCTGGGGCGACCCGGTCCCTGCAGGCGGCCGCGCCACCCCGGGCAGCCGCTGCCGGGCCGAGCTGGCCACCTTCGTGCCCGGCAGCCAGTGGGTGCTGGCCCTGCAGCGCATACGCGAACTGCCGCCAGCGGGCTTCAATCCCAACACTCCCCACGTGGGCCATGGCCGCCTCGACGACTACAGCCTGTCCCGCTGCGGCGTCTACTGGCTGCAGCGGGATGGTCGGGTGGTCAGCGGCAACATCCTCCGGTCGCCCCGCTGGGAGTATCGCAGCCAGCCCGCGCCGGTCGTCCTGCACGAGCTGCTGGTGGACCACCTGCAGGGCAGGCTGCCCCGGGCATCGCTGAACGAGGCCGCCCGGCCACGGGACCGCCGGCACACCCGCCAGCTCATGGAGCAAACCCGAGACTTCCTGCAGGACCAGTAGCCCTCAATCCCTGCCGAACTGCCTCACCAGCGACTGCATGCGGCCCACCTGATCGGACAGCTGACGGCTGGAATCGGCGGTCACATCAGCGTGCTCCAGGGTCTCGGCAGCCAGGCTGGTAATGCCGGTGAGGGAGCGGTTGATCTCCTCCGAGACCTGGCTCTGCTGGTCTGCCGCCGTCGCCACCTGGGCATTCATGGTGGCGATGTGATCCACCGCGCCGCTGATGGCCTCGAAGGTCTCTCCCACGGCGCGGGTGACTTCCACCCCCGTCTGGGCATGGGTCTGCCCCACCCGCATGGCTTCCACCGCCAGCTCCGATGACTCCTGGATGGCCTTGATCATCTGCTGGATCTCCGCCGTGGACTGCTGGGTGTGGGAGGCCAGATTGCGCACCTCGTCGGCCACCACGGCAAAGCCCCGGCCGTGCTCGCCCGCCCGCGCCGCCTCGATGGCGGCGTTCAGCGCCAGCAGGTTGGTCTCGCTGGCGATGTTGCTGATCACGTCGACCACTGAACCGATCTGGTCGCTCTCGGCCCGCAGCCGCTCCATCACTTCGCTGGCCTCGGCCACGACCCGGGACAGGTTTTCGATGTCGCCCACCGCGGAGTCGATCTGGCCACTGCCCTCGGCCGTCTGGGCCAGCACCTGCTGAGAGGCCCGAGCGGTCTCTTCAGCGTGGCGGGCCACCTCGGCCACGGTGGCGGTCATTTCGTTCATGGCCGTGGCCACCTGCTCCACTTCCAGCTGTTGCTGGCGCACGCCCCCGGTGGTGTGCGCCACCACCTCATCGGTGCGTCGGGCGATGTCGGCCACGGCATCGGCGGCGTGACCGACGCGACCGATGATGGTGCGCTCCTGCATCCGCTGCCAATGCAGGACATGGCCCAGCTGACCCACTTCGTCGGTTCGCCCCGCATAGATATAGCGCCCGATCGGGTCGTCGACGATGGCGCGGGTCGCTGCGGCGAGTCGGCGCAGGGCGGCAGTCAGCCACAGCCCTGTCAGACCTGCTGCCAGGCCGGCGGTCAGGGCAACCCAGGGGGCCGACGCCCCGGCGAAGGCGGCGCCCAGCCCCGCGAGGGTCACCGGGACAGCAGCCAGCCAGGCCTGGACCCAGACCGGCCACTGCGCAGGCAGCCGCCTGGACCACAGCCGCCTGCGGCCGGTGCGCAGCTCCCGGTAACAGCGCTCGGCCCGGGTCACCGCCGCCGGGTCGGGCCGGGTCCGAACCGACTGAAAGCCCACCAGCTGCTCGCCCTCATGCATGGGCATGACGTAGGCATCCACATAGTA
>Ga0209487_1001931_pt1 | contig 17130 bp, 14 predicted proteins | sample Poulit2012_FD_187524 | JGI IMG/M metagenome (GOLD analysis project Ga0209487, IMG submission 187524) | Agricultural soil microbial communities from Georgia to study Nitrogen management - Poultry litter 2012 (SPAdes) (version 2) | ecosystem: Environmental > Terrestrial > Soil > Agricultural land...
CCGGCAGGTTACTGCTTCAGCTGCAGAGTTTGATGAGCAGATGCTGCGCTGGCGCCACAAAGTGACAGACCCACTTCCGTCATCTGGAAGTGGGTCTTGAACACTGGAAGCTTCTCTGCCCCCGCTTACAGCCCCCCGGCCGTGATTAAGAGTATGACCCGGGCAAGAGGGCGGCAAAAGATACACATGTCATCGGTGGAGTGAAGCGTTTGTCATCCAGGGATGCAGGCGGACGCCCTGGGCAGTTCAATCGTGGTCGGTTTCGGGATCGAGTACGACAGCTTGCCGCAACAAGTCGGCTGCCGGTGGCTGCCCACTTCCGGCTGGCGGCACGTCATGTGGAAAAGCCCTTGCAGACGGGGTTTTGTTAGTAACGAGGGGAGGGGAGCCGGTCAGTCTCGCTGCCCCTTCTGGAGGCTCAGATCACATGATACGCATCCCGGGTACTGAACTCGATATCTTTCCGTTGAACCTTGGCGCCAACTCGTTCGGATGGACCGCCGACGAAGCCATGAGCTTCGCGATCCTCGACGAGTTCGTGGCGGCCGATGGCAACTTCCTCGATACGGCTGACTCGTACGTGGCTTGGGTCGGTCAGGGCGGCGAGTCCGAACAGATCATCGGCAACTGGATGGCAGAGCGCGGCAACCGCAGCAAGATCGTCCTTTCCACCAAGTTCGAAGCTCATCCCAAGCGCAAGGGCCTGTCCGACGCCAACGCCAAGGCGGCCTGGCCGACTCGCTCGAGCGGCTGCAGACGGACTACATCGACCTGTACTACCTGCATAACGACGACGCCACAGTGGCCATTCTGGACCAGGTGCGGACCGCCCATGACCTTGTACAGTCCGGGAAAGTCCGTCATATCGGCCTGTCGAACCACTCGCCGGAGCGGATGCGGGAATGGTTCGTGACGGCAAAGCGTGAGGGCCTCACTGTGCCCGTTGCCATCCAGCCTGGCTACAACCTGGTGATGCGCCGCAAGTACGAGCAGGAGTACGCTCCGATCGTTGAGGAGTTCAACGTCGCCGTCTTCCCTTACTCGGCGCTGGCATCGGGTTTTCTGACCGGCAAATACCGCACCCAGGAGGACGCGGACAAACGGGCGCGTGGCTTCGCCGCCGCACCCTACCTTAACGCCGATGGCCTCGCCGTCGTTGACGCCCTCGTCGAGATCGCCGACGAGCGCGGAGTCGAGCCGGCTACCATCGCGCTGGCGTGGTTGCGGGCGCGAGGGGTCCTCGCTCCCGTCTCTTCAGTCAGCACTCCTGAGCAACTACCGACGCTTATGGCTGCCGCGCGTCTGGAGCTGAGTGATGGCGAAGTCACCCGGTTGAACGAGGTGTCACAGCCGTTCGCCTGAGATGACCGGATTATGGCAGGGGCTGTAGGGAATACAGTCGGGGGCAACAGTCGTGATCCTGCGAACTGACCCTGCCGTCTGGCAAGAAAAGAACCCCGTCACTGACGGGGTTGCTCTTGGTGGGCCCTGCCGGACTTGAACCGGCGACCAATCGATTATGAGTCGAGCCTGGAACTTCACGGCATCTGACGGAACTTTATGAAACGCCGTGCAGCACGATGCTGCAGGGACCGGACATGCCCACGACTTCACGTGTCTTCACGCTCTCCAGCGCTCCATAAGCAGTACATAAGCAGTACAGCCACTCGAACTTTGAGGCCGGTACAGCTATGGTTCGCCTCGATGGCTGAGGCTGACTTATGTCTGTCCAAGCCTGCCGCCGACCCCTCGCGTGTGAATTAGCTTCAGGACTTCTCAGGCTGTTGCAGTATCTGCCGAAACATCGTTCATCACGCTCTTCCTGAGACTTCGCACAGTAAATCGGAATAACCATTGAAGGTATTCGCTGTCCGAACGGTCAGTGTGGTGGTCCGTGTAGAGCCGCAGTCAGCCGTACCGGTAGCGGGTGATCCATGCAATGGCCCATCGAGTATGGCGAATCGTTGCCCTTGAACATGTGTTGGCTTATCGATAAGGTGACGGTCAGAGCCAAACGGTACTACCGAAGAATGGAGCGTCGCACTGTGATAAACGAGGCCACCGTGCTGGAGAAGCTACGGCTGTCTAATGGCAAGCTGCGCCGACGAGAAAGCCAAGAGCTGGAATTCAAAGAACAGTTCAACTGGGCTGGCCTGCCAGCTTATCTCCGAGACTTTGCAGCTTTTGCCAACAACCGAGGCGGCATGATTATCTTCGGGGTAACAGACTCACCAAGGCGACCCGTCGGACTCCACAAGAGGTCTTTAGCGCAGTTCGAGAAGCTCGATGCGAGTCGGGTCACCACGCATCTCAACGAGCATTTCTCCGGAGTGATTTCGTGGGATTACGCAACCATTCAGAAGCATTCGGTGTCCTTCGGAGTATTTCTTATAGAGGAAGCAACGGTTAAACCGGTGATCGCGATGCGCGACGCTGGCGCAGAAAGCGAAATTAAGGAGGGTGAGATTTACTACCGCTATGGCGGACAGAGTCGACGAATCCGATACACGGAACTAGAACAGATTATTCAGCAAAGAATCCAAGAAGATAGCGACCGTTGGGCACAGTTAGTTTCAAGTATTGCCCGTACAGGCCCTCAGAATGCCGCCATACTGGATACAACTAGGGACATCATTGAAAAAGATGACGTACAAATGCTGGTTGTCACAAAGGAGCTGGCATCGCAACTCAACTTTGTGAAGGAAGGGCATTTCGTCGATAGCGGTGGATCCCCTACATTGCAGGTGATTGGGAACGTTACACCCGTGGAGTCAATGGAGGTAATCCGACAGCAGGTGACACAATTGCCGCTTGAAGAATACCCCTTGACGGCTTCCGATCTTGCCGCTGAAGTCCTCAGGCAGCTGCCTGATCAGAAAACCCATAACGTTTGGGAAACTATAAAGGAGCATGGGCTTAAGGACAATCCACATTATTCTATTTATAGCTTCCGCAACAAGAGGCAACAAGACCTCTTCATTCGCGACGGAACGGTACCTAAAGGCATTCCCAGCATCTATCGTCTACAGACCGTTGACTTCATAGTCAGTAAGTTGCGGAACAACGCATCGTAGCCTGGCGAAGATTGACCATCGCCCCTTCCACCTCGACTAATTGGTGCACTCCAGTCACCTGTCAATTGCCAAGAAGATTGCCCATCCTCGATAAGTGACTGGGCCGGCCAGAATAGTAGCTGAACCCTTTCAGTGCTACTTCCTCCATATCGCTGCCCCTACTACTTTGCTACTAGCAGCCTGATTATCAACCGGGCGAATTCCACGCTTTTCTGGTTGTCGTTCAGGATTTCGGTAGCGAGCTTCTGGTGATTCGCCATGCTGTCTAGCACCGCGTCATTAAGCCGCTTGGGCAGGAGGCCGTGCATGATCTGCTGCGGTGGGTGGTTTCGCACTTCAACCATCACCTCTTCGTCGCGCCTGATGACGTCAGCGATACCTGTCGCGTAGTGGAGTTTGTCGTCATCGTGCACTTCAGCGCCGAACAGTTCGTTTAGCGCTTCGATGATCTCCGCCAGCAGCAGTTTCTCAGCGTCATGTGCTGTGCCTGAGCCGACGCTGGTGATCGGTCTTAAGCCCTCTGCATCGCCGCCATCCAGAGTGAGGCTGCCTTCGGCTTGTTTGGTGAGGCGATAGTGGCTGAGTTGCAGTTCACTCAGGTCAATCTTGTCCTGATCCATGGGGTCCATGCGCAGGAGCGGGTACAGGTGCGCGGCATACACGTTCAGTTGCTCCAGTGTCCGGTCGTCGTATTCGACGATCTGTGAGAGGAACTCGTAGGCTCTGACGAAGCTGCGGAGGTTCTTCCTGAACAAGTCCAGCTGGTCAATAGCTTCACCAGCTTCCTTAAGGTCATGCTCCGCCTGCTGAATCCTGGTGGCATCCCCAGCAACTTCAGCGTGCTGGAGGGCGTCTGCGTGCATCCTGCGGGCTTGTACGGCTGCTCTGTACCTGTGGCCGAAGCGTTCCTTCGCTGGGTGGCAGGCATTCGCCAACTGAGCTGCACTGCCCTTGGGATCGTAGAAGGCTGCGGCGAATGCTTCTACTTCCTCCCAGTGGTAGATCTGTTCGTCATCGAGTTTGCGTTGCAGGTCATAAACCACCTGCTGGTCTGACACGTCCGCCAGTTCAGCCTTGTTGTAATACGGCCTGAACGCCTCTAGAACCTCCTCTGGTTCGTTCACGAAGTCCAGGATGAAGGTTTCCTTGCCGGGGAAAATGCGGTTGAGCCTGGAGAGCGTCTGCACGCAATCCACACCCTTCAGCTTCTTATCCACGTACATGGCGCACAGCTTCGGCTGGTCAAAGCCAGTCTGGTACTTATTCGCCACTATCAGCACGTTGTAATCCATCGTGTCGAACGCCTCAGCAATATCGCGACCAGCCAGATTCGGGTTCAAACTCTTGCTGAACTCCGTCACTTCTTCTGGAATAACCCCATCTGGCGGCACGGTCCCGCTGAAAGCGACCACGGGCAGGACATCATCAATCCCCTGCTCATCAACGTACTTACGCATAGCCAGGTGATACCTGACAGCTTCCTGCCGGCTGCCGGTGACGACCATGGCTTTGGCCTGTCCGTCGAGCAGGTGTTTAACGTGGTCTCTGAAGTGCTCCACGATGATCTGTACTTTCTGGTCGATGTTGTGCGGGTGCAGCCTCACCCATTTAGCCAGGCTCTTCTTGGCTTCCTTGGAATCAACCTCAACATCCGCCTGCGGATGAGCAAGACGGTAAGCAGTCTGATACGACACGTACCGTTGCAGCACATCCAGGATGAAGCCCTCCTCGATAGCCTGCCTCATTGAGTACACGTGAAACGCCTCAGGCACGTTCTCAGAGCTGATCGGGCTGGTGGGGCCTGGTGGTCTGCCGAACAACTCCAGTGTCTTCGCCTTGGGAGTGGCAGTGAACGCGTAATAGCTGATGCTCTCAGTCGGCCTCCTCGCGGCCACGGCAGCGTCCAGGAACTCCTCAGCTGATACTTCCTCACCCTCAGGTGTATCACTCGCCAGGAGCGCCTTCAATTTGTTTGCTGAAGCACCAGATTGCGAGGAGTGAGCTTCATCAGCAATGACTGCGTATTTACCACCAGCCAGATCTGGACGCTTATCAAGCGCCTCATACAGGGCTGGGAACGTCTGCAGGGTCACCGTGATGATCCGTGTCTTGGCGGCCAGAGCGTCAGCAAGCTGCTGAGACTTACTGCCACTGGAATCCTCAGTGATTGGTTCCACTACCCCGGCTTTATGCTCGAACTGATAGATGGTGTCCCTGAGCTGCCGGTCCAGGACAGTTCGGTCGGTCACCACAATCACTGAATCAAACACCCGCTCGTTATGCGAGTCGTACAGGGATGCAAGTTGGTGTGCTGCCCAGGCTATCGAGTTGCTCTTGCCTGAACCAGCACTGTGCTGAACCAAGTAACGCTTACCTGGCCCCTCAGAACGAGTACACGCAATCAGTTTGTTGACCACGTCCAGTTGGTGGTACCTGGGGAAGATCATGGTCTCACGCGTTGACCTGCGACCATGAAAGTCCTCAACCTGCTTCACCTCAAGATGCACAAACCTCTGCAGTATGTGCAGCCACGACTGAGGCCTCAGCACCTGCTCCCACAAGTACGAAGTCGCGTAATCATTCTCGGATTCCGGCAGGGGGTTGCCGGCACCACCATCAGGTGTACCCCGGTTAAACGGCAGGAATACCGTATTCTTGCCAGCGAGTTTCGTGGTCATCGCCACTTCAAACTGGCTCACAGCGAAATGCACCAGAGCACCACGCTTGAACTCCAGCAGAGGCTCAACCTTACGGGTCTTCGGGTCCCGTACAGGCCGGTCGTACATGTACTGCCGTTTCGCGTTATCAACCGCCTGCTTGAACTCACTCTTCAACTCAAGCGTCGCCGTAGCCACGCCATTGACGAACAGCACCAGGTCCAGGCGAGGGTTGTAAGCACCCTCAACAGCGTGAGGTGAGTAAGACAGTTCAGGCACCACCCGCAACCGGTTCAACGCGAACCGAGCAGCAGTATCCGGATTCATACTGTGATCCGGCTCAAAAGCAGCCACATTAATCTCAACACCAGGTACTTTAAAGCCCCGCCTCAGCAGGCTCAGCGTCCCGGACTTAGATAGTTCCCGTGAAATGCTCGCCACCAGTGCACGCTCAGGATCACCAGGATTGTTCCTACTAAACCTCTCCCACCGCTCCGGATAAGCACTCTCAAAGAAACCAACCAGATCCTCAGGGTAAACACCGTTCACACGGTCGTACTTCGACGACTGCCCCACCTGCCAGCCCTGAGCGCATAAGGCATCAATCACATCACGCTGGAACTGAACCTCCGCCGCACTAGCCATGAGCAACCAACTCCTCGGATCTCGCAGTCTGAGGAGTTAGAGGGGGCTGCCAGTTGCGGACGTCAATCTTGCCCGTGACTGCAGCCGAGATCAGGGCGGAACGACGTTCAGAGAGCAGCTCGATACTCCTGTGTGCCAATGTGGTGAGATCCTCTAGCTCCCCAGTTTTCTCATCTAGATAATCTGCAATGCGTTGCTGCTCATCCAGAGGTGGAAGGCCGAACGAAAAGCTCCGGAGGGTTTCACTTGGTACTCTCTTGAGGCCACCAGCGCCGATCATCGACGATGTGCCGTACTCCATGAAAGCGTCCTCTTGCAGCCGATAGTAAAGGAAACGAGTACTAAGCGTAGAGGCGGTGCGAAGTACGTTTATCTCTGTCGAACCGAAACCAACCCCACCAACAAGCCCTTCCGCTATTGCCATATTCATGTTCTCAAAGCACGGCGTCACCTTGGCCTGCAACAAGTCCCCTTCCTGAAAATAGGTGTAACCGTCAAATACGTCCGAGATTGTTCTGATTTCGTCCAATTCCAATGAGCCTAATTTCAGCTTTTCCATTGGCACAAAACTACATGCAGCCTGGAGAGCCAATTTCTCGCCCGTTTTACTAGGATTTAGCCCAACGTGGTGTTTCAACGGAGTAATGGTCCAGTGTTCGGGAGTTGCCCCCAGCCATTCCACTCCGGAGTCCTTCATCGGCACGCTGGGATCCAAGCCCTTCGTCACAGCCTGCGATATCACCGCCTGCCGCTTCTCCTTCAGCAACTCAATAAGACGCTGCTGCTCAGCAATCAACGCATCAATACGAGAGGTTTCATGGTCGAGAAAGCGTGCGATCTTAACCTGTTCGTGTGGTGGTGGAAAGCTGAATCTCTCCTGCAGATACGCTTCGGAATCTAAGTTTTGGATTCCAGTCGTCTGCTTGACTGATGGGTAGTTCACGCGACCATCAAAAAGCGCTTGAAACGCGTAACACAGGAAGCCACTATCGAAGCCGTCCAGTGGGCGCATTCGTGCCACGAAATTTGATGTCACGGCATCAAACTCGTGGTCAAAGAGCACAACACTTCCGACCAGCGTTTTATCGCCACCTCCCGATTTCTCGATCAATAAATCGCCTGATCGAAGCAACCGCGTCACTCGCTCTGTAGGAGTGACGCTCCGGAGAGTTAACTTGTCTAAATCTACACGGGCTTGCGCTCGATTGAAATCGGCAACGCGTATGACGACGATATCGTTACTGCCGTCCGGTTCGTTTCCCCAAATGCCATTCACACAGCCTTCAACAGAGCGTTTCAATGCAAATACGGTCCAGTGCGCTGGTACCTGTCCCAGCCACTCCACATCGGTTTCCTGGCAAGCCGGGTACTTCGGGAAGCTCACGCCGCCAGCTCCTCAATCATCCGCTTGATCTTGTCAGTACTTATCTTCAGATCCCGGTCAATCTCTTCCAGTGGTCGTGGCGGTGTGAACACGTAGAAGTGCCGGTTGAAGGGAATCTCGTACCCAACAATGCCAACCTGCTCATCCTGCGAGTCCGTTTTGCTCTCGTCGATCCAGGCGTCCGGTACATGCGGCAGGACTTCCCGCTCGAAGTATTCCTGGACGGACTGACCCAGGGGCACGTTCTCGTAATCCCTGAGTCCCGTGTCAGCTTCGGGTTTGCCCCTGACCTTGCACACATCAGCACTACCATCACGCTCACCGAGGGCGTTAATCAAGGCTTTCAGCACAGGAGCTGCCGGCTTCACATCGTGTTTCGCCAAGGCAGCCTTCAGGGCCTTCGTGAATGCGTCCCGGTTCTTGTAAACATTCTCAGCGTCCATGCTCCTGAGTGCTGCCACTATCTGGTCCTGCTGAGCCTGTTCGAGCTTCTTGATGGCCCGCTCTTGCAGGGCAGCTGTTATTCGTTCCTCAGTCACTCGGAACGCCAGTCGCAGTGGTCGCTCGACGGTAATGCGCCTGTACCCGAAAGCTGTGTTCGGGAAGATCTTGCTCTTTGGTGTCTCCTCGAAGTTGCCGTACAACCGCACCAGATCCTCAATCTGCTCTTCACTAATGAACTGGCGTTTACTACCCAGAGACTTCCGCATCTTCGAGTAATGCTCTGTACCGTCTATGAGCTGCACGAAACCACGCCGTTCAGCTGGTTTGTTGTTGCTCAGCACCCACACGTAGGTGGCGATGTCAGTGTTGTAGAACATGTCCGTTGGCAGGGCAACAATTGCTTCCACCAGATCGTTCTGCAACAGGTAACGCCTGATCTCACTCTCACCACTGCCAGCACCACCAGTGAACAAAGGTGAGCCGTTGAGGATGATGCCGATCTTGGAGCCGCCATGCCTGGGGTCACGCATCTTGCTTATCAGGTGCAGCAGGAACAGCAGGGAACCATCAGATACCCTGGGCAGACCCGGCCCGAAACGCCCGTTCAGGCCGCGACGTTTGTGTTCATCCTGAACGTCCTTCTGAACTTTCTTCCAGTCCACTCCGAAGGGCGGATTACTCAGCAGGAAGTCAGCCTTCAAGTCAGACAACTGGTCGTCATTGAGGGTGTTGCCAAGTTTGATGTTGCTGACGTCCTGGTTCTTGATCAGCATGTCGGCCATGCAGATTGCGTAAGACTCAGGGTTCAGCTCCTGCCCCAGCAGTGACACGCTGACGTTGCTGGTCACGTCCTTGATGTAAGCGTCACTCTCAGACAGGAACCCACCGGTGCCGGCTGTCGGGTCATAGATGGTGACGATACTGCCTGGTTTCAGCTTGTCTTCCTGGCCGGTCATGACCAGCGAGGTGGTCAGGTGCACGATGTCCCTGGGAGTGAAGTGCTCACCAGCTGTTTCGTTGGAGCTTTCGGCGAAGCGTCTGATGAGCTCCTCGAACACCAAGCCCATCTCGAAGTTACTGATCCGTTCGGGGCTGAGGTCGATGTTGGCGAACCGTCTGACTACCTGGTAGAGCAGGTTGCTGCTGCTGAGTTGCTGCACGCGTTCTTCAAAGCGGAAGTGGTCGAAGATCTCCCTGGCGTTGCTGCTGAATGAGTTGACGTAACTCATCAGGTCCTCCCCCACCTGCGTCTCAGACAAGGTGCTGAGCGACAGGGGTGAAGCGTTGAAGAACTGCATGTCCCGCCCAGCCGCCCGTCTAAGGAACTGCTCCCTAACCGCGTCAGGCTGCGAGGCGTGCTGCTCCTGAGCAGCGAGCACAGCGGCCTTGGTCGGTTCCAGCACACCTTCCAGGCGGCGCAGGAGGGTGAATGGCAGGATGATGCGGCCGTACTCTGATTGTTTGAAGTCACCGCGTAGCAGGTCAGCTACAGACCAGATGAACGACGCCAACTGTGAATGCGACACGATGTTCACAAGTAATTACTCCAGTTTAGGACCGCCTGCAACCGCCCCACCCCGAAGATTGACAAGCGTGCTTTACCCCGAATGTACCATTGCTACGCCATTCAACCGTTAGAGCCAGATCCCACCGTCACAGACTCACCTGCTCGGGACCGACAGTGGGTTAATTGGCGCAGGCTACAAGAGTTAACTGCAACATATTCGCTCTTTGCTGCTTACCGACCTTCCTGCGAGCATCAGCACCCCTATTCTTCTTCCGCAAGATTCGATTGCAGCGTTACTGCTTGCTCCTGTCGTCATACCCCCACCCCCGTCTGGTGGTGGTGCCCGGCACCAATCAATTCAGCAGGATTGTAAAGGTCCCCCCGGGTGCCACCAGCCGGAGGCAAGGTGCTTCCAGGAGCTTGAATCCTGCTAAGAAAGGAGCGAACACCCCACCCATCGCACAGCAGTTACTGGTCAGCTGACCTGGCGCCGGGCCCAGCCAAGACCGATAACTGCTGACACCAACTCATACCGCTGACGAGCGGTCACCAGCAACACGAAAACAACTCAGGTTCTGTAAGCCCCACTCTCCACGCGAGGGTGGGGCTCTTTTTTTGTTTGGAGGACACGAAGCAGTGAGTAAGACAACAATCTCAAAGCATCAGGCGGCGTTAGAACGCCTGCATGAAGGCGTCATCAGCCTGCTGAAGAGCAGCAGCTGGACTGAAGCATTAAAGTTCCGCGCTAAGTTCCACGCGTACAGCTTCTTCAACACCCTGCTGATCCTCAGCCAGTACCCGACAGCCACCCTGGTGAGTGGTTACCGGAAGTGGCAGGAGCTGGGCCGGCAAGTCCGTAAAGGCGAGAAAGGCATCACCATCCTCGCGCCACTCATCCGCAAAGACAAAGACAACCCAGAAAGCAAAGTACTCACCGGCTTCCGGCAAGTGAAAGTGTTCGACATCAGCCAAACCGACGGAGAACCAATCCCCACAGCACCAAGACCAACACTGCTCGAAGGGAACAACGCTCTCATCCAGACAGCCATCACAGCCCTGGAAGAATTCTGCACTACCGAGGGCATTCCGGTTGACCGGGAGCTTAAGCACCCAAGTGCTTTCGGGATGTACCGCACTACTGAGCGCAGCATCTCACTCCGGTCGGGCATGCCGAAACTCCAGGAACTCAAAACCCTGGTCCATGAAGTTGCTCACGCACTCCTGCACCAAGACACGAGTGTCGAGAGGATCGTAGCTGAGCTCGAAGCTGAAAGCACTGCCTACCTGACCCTGCACCAACTGGGTCTTGATACCAGCGCATACAGCTTCGCCTACCTCGCCAACTGGACGGACAGCATCGAGAACCTGATCGCAGCCGGTGAGAGGGCCGGCAAGGCCTCTGAAGCCATCCTCAGCGCAATAACTCCACTCCTCAGCTGCGACGCCGTAGAACGCCTCTCAGAGCCTCCTGCGACGCCAAGCAGACCGGCAACCAGCTACTTCATCAACAACTAACCCAGACGCCAGCAAGGAAGGAGAAAAGGCGCATGAACACTACCGCCAGAGGCCCACCCGAATGCGCTGAACGCCCAAGCAATCCAACAGCCCACAGCACCTATTGACCGGCACCCGTGACCATCACGTGGTGCCGTTTCACGTATTGGAGAACGACCTTGAGAATCACAGAAACCTTCCAAGCGCTCGTACTGCTCCTGCTCATCGATCCAGTCAGCGACCGTGTTGATGAACTACTTGCAGAGCTAGCAGCACAAGCAGCCCAGCGGATTCACGACAGCAGCACCGAGCACCTCCTGCTCCGCTGCGTCCGCTGGGACAACCCATACGTCTACTACGCGCTTGATGCCCTGCTGCACCAGTACGACTTCCAGCTCACCGGTAAACCAGGACCCGTAAAAGGCACCACAATCCTAGGCATCAAGCCCCACCCGAACAACTCATCAGCACCCAGCTCTCACCCCACGCCAACTAAAAACGGCAGCACCGCGTCACGAGAAGGAGTAACAGCATGAGGATCGACATTCCCGAATTGATCGAAAACCTGCAGAACCCCTGGTGCAACGCCTGCAACGGAGAGGGATACTTCATCACCCTCGGCTGGAGCAGCTACTGGGATCCCCACCAGGACAACTGGTACCCCGAAGAAGACTACGACCCCTGCGACGACTGCGCCGGCACAGGCAACCTCACCCAGCCCCACACCCGCCTCGGCCGCATCTACACCCACCTGAACAAACTCACACCAGAAGAACAAACTGACCTGCTCAACCTCTACGAACCAGAAAGCACCACCCTCGCCACCAGCAGCTATCAAGCACTCTGGAAGTTCCTGGAGAACCTAGAAATCGAAACCGGACCACACGAACCAGCAGCAGAAGAATTACAGCAACTCCTCGCGAACTGCACGCTCACACCCACGCCGCAGAGCGCAACGACACATCAGCCCAACAACGCCTGAACAGCAAACTCACGAGGTGTGGCGGTCACTCACCTGACCGCCACACACCCATAAAGAAAGGACAGGAATGAACACCAATCAAGACAGTAACGGTATTAACTGGCCGGCCCTGATCGCCAGACTCGCTGAGCCATTCAGCCCCGCAGACGTCAAATGGCGACCCGGCAGCACCAACAAAGACAAGACCAAAGCACTTGCACTCGCCTACGCCGAGCCACGAGTATACGAAGACAGGCTCAACCAGATCTGCCCAGGAAACTGGGAAGTCACCTTCGAACCATGGGGAACCAACCGCATCATCTGCCAACTCACCATCCACGGCATCACCAGAAGCAGCACCGGCGAAGAAACCAACACAAACAACAACGCCGGCACCACCGCAGAAGCACAAGCATTCAAAAGAGCATGCAGCAAATTCGGACTCGGCCGCTACCTCTACGACCTACCACTCACCTGGATGCCCTACAACCCAAACACCCAAGAACTCAAAGCAACACCACCATTGCCGACAAACATGCCCAGCTCATCGGCTAACCAGGATGAAGTAATCGGCACCGAACGCGCCTCCGCCATGCACCGGGAACTCAGCAACACCGGACTCCCCAGCCAACAGCACTACTCATTCGCCACAGCCGCCATCGGCCGTACAATCACCAGTTTCGCCACCCTCAACGAAGCCGAAGCAGCCAAAGTCTGGAGAACGGCCACAAACATCGGAATACGCAGAACAGCAAAGCCCCGCACCAACTGAACCTGAGGACTAATTGCTAGTGTCTTCCATTTCCCTGATCTGACGATCAATTGCCGCCAGTCCAGAGAGAAGCCACCTTAGTACTTGCTCAGGTCGCTGGCTAAACTCCGGTGATTCAAGCACCTGCCGGCGCTCCTCCGATGACAGCAGTCCCCTCTCTGTGGCCTTTTCCAGTAAGTTTAATAGCAACCGAAGATGCTGCTTGTGCGCGGTGAGCTCCCTCATAAGCTCCGCATCCGCCTCGATCTTCTTGCGCCAGGAATATATCGTGCTGAGCGCCACCCCTGTTTCTTCGGCTGCTTCAACCGGATCAAACTCATAGGCGTACATGAGTACGGCCGCGTCATAGAACTTGTCGCGTTTGTCCTCGCGTATTCGATGAGCAGATGTACCCGTGGTGTCAGTAAAACTACCACCGCAAAGGCGACATCTGTAACGCTGCCGACCGGATCTAAGCCCATTCTTCACAACATGCTGAGCTGACCCTCCACATTTTAAGCACTCTCGTCCACCTGAAATTATCGGCATTCTTCCCGGCCCTTAACCCAGCGGCCTGCGTCCTAAACCACCCCGTACACCGTTTAGCGGACATTATACACCCTATACTGGAATAGCTGTATTTGGCCGTCCGGCATAATGAGTTGAACACGAAACCGCAACACAGATTTCCCAAGGGCATAACGGCACGCTCTTGGGCAGATCACTTGTTGCCCGTGACCTCATTAAGGAGGCCATAACCTATGACGTGACCCTAACCTGCCACACATGCCCAACAATCCCACCCGAAGAACGTCCCTCATACGAGCTAATACATGGCTAGGACTACGCCAGGTGGTAGCCGGTAAAGGTGGCGTAGTGTGCCACTCGTACAGAAACTGCACTGCAGCGCTCAGAACCGGATATCTAATGACCAGTTCTCGCATACCTTGGTCACTAGTTCGGGATGCCCGTACCGCGCAAAGCCACCTGCTGGGCTGCATAAACCATGCCGCAAAAAAGTGCACTTGACAGCCCGCTTATAATAAAGATAGAGAAACTCAGCATGATTACCTGAGCCGCTAAATCGTGGCTCAGGGCTTGATGCATGCAGTAAGGAAGGTTCAAGAATCGTGAACCCTCGTCCAAACAGTGACGGGGGTTCTTTCATTTCGCAGCCCTGACCCGCTAGGCGGCGCGCTATCCGCGGCAACAGAAAGGAAGGGACAAACTATACAATAGTTATGACCTCTCAGAAGAACTTGTCGAAGCACTGACTTCCACTATCTCGCTGGTACATGCAGCGTGGCACGGACCCTTGATGCCGCGAGCTTTCGTACCTCTATTTAAAATTGGAGTACTAATATGATTTACAAATATGCAACCCCGCATTCTAGTAGTCCGGTTACCCTTCCGAAAGGACTTACTCCTCATCAGTTCTATGAAGCTATCGACCGAGCAATAGGAATCAACTCCATATATGGGCTGATTCGCTCAGGTCGCCTGAAGTCTGTCCAGATCGGCAACCGGTACATAATTCCGGCAACAGAAGTCAACGATTTCTTTTCACGGGAAGCAGGCAGCTCCTGATGCCAGGAGTACCTCCAATGCCATCCTGGCTAATCCAAGCAGATGACCTCGCAGCGAAAGAGATTCCAGTACCTGAATTTATTGTCGAGGACATGATACCCGTTGGCCTATCTATGCTAGCCGCTCCGCCCAAGGCGGGGAAGAGTTTCTTTGCTTTACAAGCAGGCCTCGCAATTACTAGCGGTGAACCGTTTCTCGGCCGCTCCGTCACAAGAGGGAGTGTCCTGTATCTTGCTTTGGAGGACAACGAATACCGCTTACAGCGTCGCACCGCAATGTCATTGAGAGGTAAGCCAGTCCCACCACGGCTAGCCTTCGCATTAAATCCCGCAGTCAGAGGTCTTGGTGACGGACTGGAAGAGCAGCTACAGGAATGGCATACAGCTGCACCAAACCCCCAGCTCATAATCATTGACACATATGGTCGCGTTATGCCAAACATGAATACTCGGAGCTCTGAGTACCAACAACAGACCCGGATTCTAGGGCCCCTGCAATCCATGGCCCTCGAACTAGGAATCGGGGTTTTACTAATTCATCACACCAATAAGGGGACCGATTGGACGGATCCCTTTGAACGCATCAACGGCAGCACGGCGCAGCTTGGAGCACTGGATGCGGCCCTAATTCTCGACCGTTCACGAGGCTTGGCTACGACAAATCTAAGCGTAACTGGCCGCGATTTCCCAGAAGTAATGGAATTTGCTCTGAGATTCGAAGACGCCATCTGGACAGCTAGCAGCCGTGATCCGCTAGCTCCCCTTGCACTCACGCTTGGCGAACGCGAAATCATTAACGGTCTCAACGACGGTCACACGTCAAATAGCGGTCTCGCGGCGCATATAGGTCTAGAGCCTAACGCCTTGAATATGCGCTTGAAGCCCCTCATTGAGAAAGGGTACGTGGAACGGATAAAGCAGGGTGAGTACAGGTTGGACCCAGCGATTTCAAAACTATTCCTTCCAGCACCTGAATTGACTGAATTTGCTGAATCTCAGTCAGACACGACTGCCAACGAGCTGTCCAACGATCCGGTTGAGGTGCTTGAGCAGGATTATCTGGAAACATAGAATAGCATTCCTTTCTAGGAATCTGTATTCGCTACTCGCCAGAAGTATGACTGAAGCCTGGCAGTTATATTCAGGGTATTCAGTAAATTCAGTTAATCGATTGCGGGGTCGGCTATTGAGCCGGCTCCGCTTCGCTTTGGAAAGGAGCGACATGTCAAAACGAAGGCCTAGAGGTGATGGGACCGTCTATGCTCGGACAAGAACCAGAAAGGACGGCACGGTAGCCAAGACATATGTCGGGCAAATAACTGTTGGGCACCGTAACGACGGTAAGCCCAAGAAGGAAACCGTGTATGGGAAGACAAAGAGGGAAGTCCGCGAAAAACTCAAGCAGCTCCAACGTGAAGTGGATGACGGAGTTTACAGCAGTGACCGCAGCACGGTCTCCGAGTATCTCGCCGAATGGCTCCAGCTCAAGAAACTCGAAGTCAGGACCCGCACCCACAAGCAGTATGAAGACAACATCCGTCTGTACATCATCCCACACATCGGAACCGTCAAGCTACGTGAACTCACCTCACGACACGTTGAGGGCATGATGCTCAAGGTGGCTGAGTCAACCAGCAATGATGCAGCAAACAAAGCGAGAGGAACGCTCAGCAATGCGCTCAATAAAGCAGTACGTCAGGGCCTCATCGCCAGGAACCCTGTCGACGGAGTCGCTAAGTTCAACCACACGCCGAAGGTGCCGATCATCTGGACAGACTAGGAGGCCTGGACGTTCCTGCGCACCGCGGCAGACCATCGGTTATACGCAGCCTTCTACCTCGCAGCCAGCACGGGCATGCGTCACGGAGAGGTACTCGGGCTTAGATGGGACGACATCGAAGGCAACGTAATCACAGTCCAAAGGGCGCTCATCACGGTCACGGGCGGACAGGTCGAACTGAGCACACCGAAGACCGCGACGGGCATACGCCGGATTTACATCGATGAGGGCACTCTGACTGTACTGGCGCAGCACCATGAGCTGCAGGAGGCGGAGGCTCAAGCCGCTGCTGCAGCATGGGATAATACCGGCTTCGTATTCACGAACCAGCTCGGTGGCATGCTCAACCCCCGAAACTTCGACCGAGACTGGTACGAACTCCTGGAACGCTCTGGGGTACCGAGAATCACGTTCCACGGCCTCAGGCACCTGCACACCTCCCAGCTGGTCCGAGCTGGGCACGATCCCGTAACTGTCGCCGACCGCATTGGTCATCGGGACCCGTCCTTCACCCTCAAGCGATACAGCCACGCCTTCGAGGACCAGCGCAAGAAAGCCGGCTTAGGGTTGAGCACCCTGATGGAACCTGAGTCGGACTGACGTGACCCTCAGCCACACCACTCTGGACCAATAAGCAGTACATAAGCAGTACAACTGGCGGATTGCCTCAACTCCCCGACGGAGCGAGCGACTGGAAGCGCGTTGTGGACGGGGTTATTGTGGTGGGCCCTGCCGGACTTGAACCGGCGACCAATCGATTATGAGTCGACTGCTCTAACCAACTGAGCTAAGGGCCCTTAATAAACTGCTCCGGCGCCTGCGGCCGGAGCAACATTCTACAACGGCG
>Ga0209487_1001932_pt1 | contig 17130 bp, 16 predicted proteins | sample Poulit2012_FD_187524 | JGI IMG/M metagenome (GOLD analysis project Ga0209487, IMG submission 187524) | Agricultural soil microbial communities from Georgia to study Nitrogen management - Poultry litter 2012 (SPAdes) (version 2) | ecosystem: Environmental > Terrestrial > Soil > Agricultural land...
AGGTCGTCGGCCATCAGGGCAACGTCGGCCGTTTCCAGCGCCACGTCCGATCCTGCCGCGCCCATGGCGATCCCCACTGTTGCATTGGCCATGGCTGGGGCGTCATTGACGCCATCGCCAACCATCGCGACCTCGCCGGTTTCCCGTAACTTCTTGATCGCCTCCACTTTGTCTTCCGGCATCAAGTCGCCCCACGCCTCATCCAGGCCGACTTGCCCGGCGACAGCATCAGCGACTCGCTGGTTGTCGCCGGAGATCATGATCATGCGGGTGATGCCGATGTCCCGCAGTCGATCGAGCGCAGAGCGTGCCGTCGTGCGGGGGGTATCCATGAGGCCGATCACGCCAAGGTCACGCCCATCCCGGCGGACTACCATGGTGGTCCGCCCCTGGTTGCGGAGCTGCTCAACAGTGGTGGCGACAGACTCTGACAAGGACGCCAGGCCATCAGCGCCGAACATCTCGGCCTTGCCGATCTGCACCGTATCTTCTTCGATCCGGGCGACCACGCCCTGTCCGGTCAGGCTGCGAAGCCCAGATGCGGTAGGCAGAGGCGCACCGCCAAGACGCTGCGTGCCATCGCGCACGATCGCACGGGCCAGAGGATGGTCGCTCAGCGCTTCGACCGCCACCGCCGTTGCCAGCAGCTCGGCCTCGTCAATGTCGGGCGCCGTTGATACGTCCGTGATGCGTGGTCGTCCTTCCGTGAGCGTGCCGGTCTTGTCGAACGCGAGCGCATTGAGCGATCCGAGCTTTTCAAGTGGCGCGCCGCCCTTGATCAGAACACCGCCCCGCGCAGCGCGGGCGATACCGGAGAGCACGGCGCTCGGCGTGGCGATGGCGAGTGCGCAAGGGCTGGCCGCGACCAGAACGGCCATCGCGCGATAGAAGCTGTCCCGGAATGACTCGTCCACCACGACCCAAGCGAACAGCAGCAACACGGCTAGCGCCAGCACTGCCGGTACGAAAATACGCTCGAATCGATCAGTGAAACGCTGGGTCGGCGACTTTCGCGTCTCGGCTTCGCTGACCATTTTCACGATGCGGGCCAGCGCGCTCTCCGAGGACCGCTTGGTGACCACGATCTCGATCGCGCCTGAGCCATTGATGGTGCCTGCGAACACGCGATGCGTTGCATCCAGCAGATCGGGCCGTGCGGTGGCTTCCGCGCGGTCGGTGACGGGACGTTTATCGACCGGCACACTTTCCCCGGTGACGGGAGCCTGATCGACACTGCTTTCACCCGACACCACGAACCCGTCCGCCGCCAGGCGCTCATTGGGGAGAACGATCACGACATCGCCCAGCATCAGCGCCTCCACCGCGATCTCCATGGTCGTATCGCCACGACGGACCCGTGCGGTCGCCGGGGCCAATTCGGCCAGCGCTTCGATCGCGCGCTTGGCGCGACCCATGGCGTAGTGTTCGAGTGAGTGACCGAGGCTGAACAGGAACAGCAGCAGCGCACCTTCGACCCAGGCCCCGAGCGCCGCCGCGCCGGCGGCGGCGACCAGCATCAGCGTGTCGATCTCGAAGCGCTTGAGCTTCAGGTTCTGGACCGCTTCCCCAACGGTGTAGAAGCCGCCGAAAAAGTAGGCGCCGAGATAGCCGGCGAGCGGCAGCCAACCGGGCACAGGCGCCAGTTTTTCGATGGCGAACCCGGTGACGAGGAGGCCGCCGCAAATCAGGGAGAAGATCAACTCGCTATTGGCGCCGAAGATGCCGCCGTGGCGGTGGTGGTCCTCGCCGCTCTTGCGTCCGTCGCCGTCCGTCTCGTGCCGATGTAATTCGGATTTGCGGTCCACGCCGGCCTCGGCCAGCGCTGCGCGAATGTCATCCTCTGACGTCTGCTTGCGGTCAAACTCCAGCCGCACCACGCCGCCGACGCTGACCTCGGCTTCGAGCACGCCGGGCAGGGCCAGCAACTGTTCGGTGACCGTTCGCGCCCGCCGCTGGTGGGTGATGCCCTCGATGTTCCAGACGAGATGGCCGAACTGTTCGGTAATGCGCGCACCCGCAGCCTCGACCAGTTCGCGGATGCGCGCGAGCGGAAGCGTGTCGGGGTCATAGTGGATACAGAGTTGATGCGTTGCGGGGACGCCATCGCTTCGGACATGGACATCCTCCACGCCAGTCTGGCCCCGCAGCTCGGCCAGGAGCCGCTCCACGCAGGCATCGGTGTCGTGCAGAATGTCCGGCAGCAGGATGGGAAGATCGAGACGCAGCTTGTTCGTCATGCGCTGGCTCCTTTATTGATGTGTGCCTTCGAAGCTCGTGCGGCGAAGGTAGGCAGCACCAGCAGGGTCAGTGCCGTTGCGGTCAGCAATCCGCCGATCACTACTGTGGCAAGCGGTTTTTGTACTTCCGCGCCCGCGCCGGTGGCGATGGCCATCGGAATGAAGCCGACGATGGCGACCAATGCGGTAGTAAAGACGGCTCGCAGACGACTGGCGGCACCGGCGGCGGCCGCTTCCATCGGCAAGTCGCCCGCACTCAGACGTTCGCGAATCGCCTGCATCAGCACCAGGCCATTGAGTGTCGCCACACCCGATACAGCAATAAAGCCCACGGCTGCCGACACCGAGAAGGGCATCCCGCGCATCAGCAAGGCTAGCGCGCCGCCCACTAATGCAAGAGGGACACAGGCGAACACCAGACCTGCTTCCCTGATGCTGCCCAGGGCCAGGAATAGCAGCACACCGATCAACGCGAAGACGAATGGGACCACTACCATCAGCCGCTGCTCGGCGCGCTGAAGATTCTCGAACTGGCCACCCCAGTCGAGATAAACGCCGGCAGGGAGCTCGATATCCGCTACCGACGCCTGTGCTTGTGCCACGAACCTGCCCAGGTCGCGACCTCGGACGTTGGCTTGCACCACCATGCGGCGACTGCCATTTTCGCGGCTAATCTGGTTGGGGCCTTCACTGATCTGAATCCGTGCTACCGAAGACAACGGTATCGTGGTTCCGGTGGGCGTTGTGATTGGCAGCGCGGCCAAACTGGCAGAATCATTGCGGACATCATTACCGAGGCGGACCACCACGTCGAAGCGGCGGTCACCTTCAAAAATGCGCCCAGCCGCCATGCCGCCAATGCCGATGGCCACTGCTTCGCTGACGTCAGCGGCGGCCAGGCCGTAAGCAGCCGCAGCCGACCGATTGACCTGCACCGTCAGGGTGGGCAGCCCCGACACCTGCTCGACACGCACGTCCGCCGCTCCTTCTATCTGGCGCAGCCTGTTCGCTACTTGATCCGCGATCCCTTGCAGGACCGTGAAATCATCGCCAAAGATCATGACGCCAAGGTCGGTGCGCACGCCCGAGATCAGTTCATTGAAACGCAGCTCGATCGGCTGACTGAACTCGAAGGCATTGCCGATCTGTTCATCGGCGACGGCTGCAATCCGTTCGACGAGTGCCTCTTTGTCTAGGGAGGGGTCGGGCCAATCAGTCCGCGGCTTGAGCATGATCACGGCATCGGAGATGTTCGGTGGCATGGGGTCCACCGCTGCCTCGGCGGTACCGGTGCGGGAGAAGACGGTGCGCACTTCAGGCTGAGCGGTGATCGCCTGTTCCAACGCCATCTGCATGTTCAGCGACTGTTCCAGGGAGGCGGACGGTACCCGCAGCGCCTGCATGGCGATGTCACCCTCGTCCAGCGTCGGTGTGAACTCCCGTCCCAGGGATAGAAAAGCTGACGCCCCGATAACTAACGCTAGCAACGCTGACCCCAACACGATCTTGGGACGTGCGATAGCAGCGCGAATCACCGGCTCGACCCGGTGTCGAACGAAGCGGATGACTCGGGTTTCGTGATGGCCCTCATCAGCAACAGGGACAGCTTTGGGCTCACGCACGAACAGTGCAGCCATCGCTGGCACGAAGGTAAAGGAAAGAATGAACGCGCCTGCAAGGGCCAGCATGAAAGTGGCTGCCATGGGTTGAAAAGTCTTTCCTTCCACTCCTTCGAGGGTCAGGAGCGGCGCGAATACCAACAGGATGATGACCTGACCGAACGCGGCGGGTCTTACCATCTTGCGCGCCGCCTGCGTGGCGACGCTTAGCCGTTCCATCACGGTCAGCGATCGGCCTAGCTCCTGGCGCCGCTGGCCTAGCATCAGTAGGGTTGCTTCGACCACGATGACCGCCCCATCCACCAGAATCCCGAAGTCGAGGGCGCCCAGGCTCATCAGGTTGCCGCTGATTCCGAAGCGGTTCATACCGATGACCGCGAACAGAAAGGACAGGGGGATCACCAGTGCCGTGATGGCCGCCGCACGGATATTACCGAGCAGCAGGAACAGCACAGCAATCACCAGCAAGGCACCTTCGGTCAAGTTGCTGGCAACCGTACGGATGGTGGCATTGACCAACACACTGCGGTCGAGCACGGGTTCTGCGACGATGCCCGGAGGCAGTGATTGGCTGACTTGCGACAATCGCGCGGCCGCTGCTTGAGCGGCAGTGCGGCTGTTGCCATCGGCGATCATCAGGGCAGTGCCGAGGACCGCTTCATGACCATCGCGTGTCGCCGCGCCGAGGCGCGGCGCTTGACCTATCTCCACTGTCGCCACGTCGGCGACCCGAACGACCAAGCCGTCGCGATTGGCTACCGGCGCCTGGGCGAGGTCTTCAACCGTCTCGGCCAGCGCATCGGCGCGCACTATGAGGCCTTCACCACCGCGTTGGATGAAGCCCGCACCGGCCTGCACGTTCGCGCGCTCCAGCGCTCGGACCAGATCGCCAAGGCCGAGTCCATGGGCAGCGAGTCTGGCTGGGTTAGGCCGCACCGCGTATTCCTTGACATAGCCACCCGTGGTGTCGACGCCTGCCAGGCCCGGGGTGGACCGCATCTGAGGTGCAATTATCCAGTCCTGGACCGTGCGCAGATAAGTGGCGCGTTCCTCAGGTGTGGCAAGCCGCTCTCCCTCGGGCGTCAGATAAACCTCACCCTCCTGCCAGCCGGGTTGGCCGGGTTCGGCGAGATTGACGTTACTGAACGGTACATAGTCCACCGTCCACATCAGCACTTCGCCAAGCCCGGTGGTGACCGGCGACATGACTGGAACGGCGCCTTCGGGTAAGTCTTCCTGGACCTCACGCATCCGCTCTGCAACCTGTTGGCGTGCGAAGTAGATGTCGGTCTGGTCGGTGAACACGGCGGTGATTTGTGAGAAGCCGTTGCGCGATAGCGAACGGGTTTGGGTCAGGCCCGGGATGCCCGCAAGCCCCGTTTCCAGTGGATAGGTAACCAGCCGCTCGATCTGCTCGGGCGCTAGCGCGGGCGCCACCGTGTTGATCTGTACCTGGCGGTTGGTGATATCCGGTACCGCATCGATCGGCAGCCGTTTCAGTTCGAGAAGACCATAGATGGCCACCGCTGCGGCGGCGATTACGACGAACCAGCGCAAACGCACTGAGGTTTCGATAATGAACTTGAACATGGGTCGCTTCCTCAGTGGCTGTGTTCGGCCTCGCCTTTGGCGAGTTCGGCTTTCAGAAGGAAGGCGTTGACCCCAACAATGCGCTCTGAGCCATCAAGCCCGTTCAGTATCTCGACGTGGCCGCCAGCGCGGCGACCGGCGAGCACCGGCGTTGCCCGGAAGCCCTCGTCGGTGGCGGTGAACACTACAGATCGTCCGTCTACCGTCTGCACCGCTTCAGCGGGGACGGTCAGCCCATCCTCCTGCCCATCGGTAACGATGATGCCCGTCACTGGTGAGCCGGCGGGCGGCAGAACGCCCGAAACCGGACGAGCCCGGATGAGGGTGGCATTCCCTTGTTCACGCACATTGGCGGCCACCCCTACTACCACAGCCTCAAAATTGCCGGTTGGGCCGGTAACTTCGATACGAGATCCTGAAATCACTTGTGCCGCCAAGATCGGTGGCGCGGTGAAGACGAGTTCGGTCTGCGCGGGGTTAGAAACTTCCGCGACACCACCGCCGGCAGCAACGAATCCGCCCGGCGTGACCTGGACTGTGCCGACGACACCCGCGATCGGACTGACGATCGTGACGCGGCCCTGTGCGTCGGGTGTGCCGGCCGCCATCACCTGCGCCTGTGCCGCCCTGGCCGCCGCATCGGCGGCCAGGGAGCGGGCGCGAGACGCTTCCAGTTCCTGGCGGGCAACCACACCCAGTTCGACCAGGTTTGAGTCACGTTGATACTCCAAGTGTGCGACTTCCGCCTCGGCGGCAGCCGCCTCGGCATTGGCGCGCAGAATGGCAGCTTCGCCGCTGATCACTACGGCCAGCGCCTCGCCCACTTCGACCAAGGAGCCGGGAGCGACCTGTACCTGCTCGACTCGGCCGCCCACGATGGCAGAGATCACTGTGCGGGCGTCCAGGGCGGATTCGACCCGCCCGGTCAGCCGAGTCTCGCTGCCACCACCACGACCCACCGCGACAATACCGATACCTGACGCCTCAATTTGTCGCGTGGTCAGGACGACAACACCTTCGGGCGTCTCATCGCCGTGTGCGTCATGGTCATTGTGCTCGTTATCATCGTTGGCCTCGACGTGAGCGGCGCGCTCCGTGGGTTGGGTCAGTTGGCCGAGGACAAAGCCAGCACCAAGTGCGATAAGTAGAGCTGCTCCACAGAGGAGCCGGATATTTCTGGATGTCATTGATGGTTCCTCAAAATGGGGCGCGACCGTCGAGGCGCGCGAGTTCGACTTCTGCACGGACGCGCGCGAGTCGGGCGTCTACGACCGTATTACGTGCGGCAATCAAGGCAGACCGTATGCTGCGCAACTCCAACTGCGAGATGCGCCCGGCATCGAAGCCCGCGCGGGCAAGGCGATAGGCTTCTTCAGCGGCAGCGACGCCGTTGTCGGCAGCCCGTGTCCGGGTGATCGATGCATTGAGGCGGGCTTGTGCAGCAATGCGATCTGCCTGAGTCGTCAGTTTTAAACTGGCCAGCCGTGCCTCGGCAGCTCGCTGCTCGGCGCGGGCCGCACTGATAGCGCCAGTGTTCCTGTCGAACAGTGGGAGGGAAACGCTGATACCAAAGGTGAGTGCTTGGGTGTCATACTCTTCGAATTGACGGACACCTAGCGAAGCGGTCACATCGGGTCGAGCACGCAGTCGCTCCACCTTTACGGATCGGCCAGCGGCATCCAGCTCGGCCTCAGCAATCTGAACAGCCAGGGGGTTACGTGTATCCGGCGTGACGACGGAGGTTGGTGCGCGATTGAGAAGACTGGTTTCGATGGATGTGACCGGTTCGGTCAGCATCGCCACTGCCGCGAGGCGCGCGAAAGCTGCATCTCTGATTGCCCGTGCTTCGTCCACGATGGCACGAACAGCTTCCACCTCGCTTTTGGCCTGAATACTACGAAGCGCAGCCTCGCGACCTTCTTCTACAAGCGCCATCACCGCGCTTGCATCCGCCTGCGTCAGAGAAAGTGCTTCAACAGCCAATTCATACTGCGTAGAGGCGGCTTCCGCTTCGGCATAGATCAGCGCCAGACGACCGGCGACGGCCCATCGCGACTGGTCTCGTCGCAGTCCTGCCGCGTTGGCTTCCGCCTGTGCGGCATCGATACGCGCACCTCGCTGTCCCCATAGCTCCAGAGGTTGGCTGACAGAAAACGTGGTCTCTGCGGCGCCATAGCCATTGTAGGGCGAGCGCCCGTAAGCGTTCTCGGCCTCCAGAGAGATGGAAGGATTTGGCAACGCACCGGCCTGTTGCGCACGCGCCTTGGCGGCGTCAAGCAACGCTTCGGCTTCAAGTGTTGTCGGCGTTCGATCGAGATGCTCGATCAGTGTTTCATAAGGTGGAGCGGGCTCGGCCCGTGCTGGCAATGCCAGCGTAATCGCTGTGGCGACCACAGCGAGGCCAGCCGCCCATAGCGGCCGGTCGAACGACATGAACATAAGAAAACTCCCAAAGCTAGACGAATTGTCGAAACGACCGTGCAATCAGCACGGCAGAAACTCGTCAGGCTTTGGGTGGGCGTATCAATCCATCAGACGTATGTGATGCGACGGCATCATTGTCTGGCCGCTGGTGCGCCAAGTGAAGGGAAATGATTTTGAGTGCATAATTCGGAGGAATGTGAGCGTGCGTATGGTGACAATGCCCGTGACTGCAATCAGCATGATTGAAGTCGAAATCGAACCCATTATCCCTATTATCATCACTATGGGTTTCAACGTATGAATAGGTATCTCCGCCTTCAAATGCGCACAAGACCTCATCAGCCACAGGTATGACAACGAACGCTGCAAGGAGCAGCATTACCATCGCCAGTTTGTGTCTGAAAAAAATACGCATCATTGCGCCAGAATACCAAGGCATGAGATGGTTGGCAATATTTTACAGCGCTGGCCACCTGACATGCGGCATTTCGATAATCTTGTTCAGTGACGGTGCGCGGCAAGAGTTGCGGCATTCAGCCGCCTGGCCACACCAGAATCTTCTAGCTCACGCCATGTCCACGGCCCGATCCTAAGCTCCACGAAATACTGCTGCCGCGAACCACTGCCGCAACGGTATGCCCCAATCGCTGTTCGAGGACCGGCTTCCACGGCACCAGGCTGAATCCCATGCCGTCATCAAGCATCGCGTAACGTCCACTGGCCAGCATGACTGAACGCCGATAGATGCCAGCCACACGCTGGCCGTCCGTGACAGGACGATGTTCCAGGCCGGTATCGGCGGCAATGTCCTGCGCGGTTCGTGCCAGTTCGCGGTTGCGCAGCGTCGCCAATAGATTGCGCGCCAGGACGATCCGCTGCCCGGACTTTTCGGCCAGCCCCTGTTCAGCGAGGAAGTCGCCGCGCTGTTGCAGCGCCTCCTTGACCTCTCTTCCAAAGCCCAGGTCGCCCAATCGCTTGCCGCCACCAATCAACTGCTGATCCAGCCAGGTTGCGCCGAGCACGCGGGCCTGTCGCTCTATCGGCAGATGCGATTTTAGCTCGACAGCCACACCACCCAGGCGTTGCGCGTCGTACTGACGGCCTCGCTCGGGCAAGTCTTGCGGCACGTGCCACACGCCTTCGGTCTGCCTTTCCACTAGGCCAGCGCGGCGCAGGGCTTCCAGCCGTCGCACATGGGCTTCAACCACCTCGCGTGGGTCGCGCTCGGGGTGCGGTTGAGTCTTGGCAACGGCCAGGTGATGGTCGGTTCGGTAGATGCCATCGACGGCCATTGCCGTGATGGTCTTGTCTGCGACTCGTGGGCCACTTGAGCCCTTGACTTCCACCACCGCGCCCGTCGGGTACTGCTCCAGTTCCGTGCGCGGCGGCAGCGCGACATAGTGCGCCTTGCCATCGGTGCCATCGACGATCAGATAACCCTTGTCGTAGAGTTCGTCGGCCAACCCTTTGCCAGCCACACGACCAATGATGGAACGGCTATCCTCGCCCGACGGGAACACGGTCAGATCGCGCTGCTTACCGCTCATGGCTCGCTGCATGGTACGGATGATGTCGCCGCGTTCGCCCATCGTCCGCAGTGTGGGTTCTGCATCCGCATGGACAGTCCATACCCCGGTCTGCATCTCGCTCGCCAGCCCCATGCGCTGTAAGCGTTGCAAGCGGCCTACCAGTAACAGGCGCTGGCGTTGCAGCCGGGGTTCTCTCTCCAGCCGTTCGGTGCGCACCAAACCCTCCACGGCCTCACGCTGCAAGGTGCGATCCAGCCCCGTCCATCGCTCCTGATCGACTTCGCGGGCCATGCTGCGCTGGATCTCCAGCTCAGTACGCGGCCCCAACCATTCTGTTGCCAGTTCCGACGCCCGTTCGCGCATACCCTGGCTGATGTAGTCACGGGAAATAATGAGGTCTTTACCGATGTCATCCTTTCCACGAAGGACGATGTGGGTGTGCGGGTTGTCGGTATTCCAGTGATCGACGGCGACCCACTCCAGCCGGGTGCCCAGGTCGGCTTCCATGCGATCTATAAAGTGACGTGTGTAAGTGCGCAGATCGTCGAGCTGGTCGGCATCCTCGGGCGAGACGATGAAGCGGAATTGGTGCCGATCCTCCCGCCCCCGTTCCTCAAAGGCAGCCAGGTCAGCGTCATCGGTCATGGGGTCGTAGGCTTTGCCCGGTTCCCCCTCGCGCCCCACGCCTTCGCGCTCGATATAACGCAAATGCGTGGCGGTCGAACGCGTGCCCGCCTTGGTGAGATTGACCAGCCGGGTCTTGATGGTGACTCGCCTGGAACCCGCAGTCAGTGATGCGCCGGTAAAGCGCGCCGCAACGTGGCCACGCCCCAGCCGAGCACCCGGACGGTTGCCTGCCTTGACGACCTTTGCACCCGCCTTGCTCGTTTGGCGAAGCACCTGGTTGATGAAGGCATCGCCGCGCTGCTTAGGCGCGCCTGGACGAATGCGGAAGCGGTCATCGTCGTGGCGGCTCATATCGCGCCTCCATCCAAGACCAGCGTAGCCGAACGGGAAAAGCACGCGCTTTTCTCAAGGCCAACAAGGCATTGGCGAACCACGCGGCACGGTGCCGCTATCAGGCGCGTGCCGCGCTCCCCCCACGTGCAGACAGATTTTTCGCGCAACGGAGTGCCGCGACCTTTTATCTTGCCCTGCATCTTTTCCCGGCCTGACAGCACGGGAATGCGATGCCCCGGCGGCGCTGCGCAGGGCGCAGCCTGCCGACCGGCGAACGCCCGCCATGCCGCAGGCATGACGCGTTCGGGGCAAGTGGTCTGCACGCGGGAGTGCAGCGCGGATGCGCTTGCACTGCGCGTTTGGTGACACAGCGGATGCATGGCCATCGGTATGCCTGATAGCACGTCAGTAACAGCCAGCAGCACACCGGACAGGCTGCATGGACGACGAAGGCCAACGCGGCAGTGAGACCGAAAATCGATCAAAATCATGGTTGCATCTCCAGATGGATGCGCTGCGCGGTGCCGATCACGGCGGATGCCTGGATCGGTCCGAAGTAACGGCTGTCGAACGACGCCGGATTGGTTGTGCTCAACAGGAACAGTTCGTCGTCGGCCAACGGACGGCACTGCGGCCAGGATGGCAGCGGACGGCCCAGCCGATCCGCAGGCAGAACGGCGGCCACCGGCACGCCGTCGATGCGTACCTGAGCGTCCACGATACAGACGTGTTGCGGCGCGACCGCGCCCACACGTTTGAGCAGCGGGATGTGCGACGGCAGATAACCACGCTGCGCCGCCAGTGCAGCCATGTCTGCCGGAAGCCGAGCCAGCACGATGCTGTCCACGGGTACGGGTTGTGGCCATGAATCATCTCGCGCAATGCGATACCAGCCGACCGGAACACTGTCGGAGGGGTTGTAGATGATGTGCGCCGCAGGCGGTATGAAGGACGCCCAGGCCAGCGCAGCGAGGCCGCAGGCGGACAGGACAGCCAGTGCGATGCGAATGCGCAGGCGCGAGCGAGGTCCGGCTGTCATTGCAATGCCCTCCCGGCCAGCCAGGCGGTGTGCCGTTCAGCGCTGTAATCCGGCAGTGGCTGGCGCGCTGCCAGACGGTTGCCCAGTGTGCGCCAATATGCGGGCGATACGTCGATGGCGGCGATGCCCAGCGCTTCGATGGCGTCGATCTTCACCAGCACGGCGCGCACCTTGTGTTCGCCTTCCACATGCAGCAGCAGGCGTGCGCCAGGCTGCACGCCGGGGATGCGCTGCACCGCGTCCAGCGGGGTGCAAGCCTGCATCACCATGAGTTGCCAGCGGGTCGTTCCATAGTGATTGGCTTCCCAGCGAATACGACAGAGCACGGACGCGGGCAGAAACACCGCGCAGCGCCGCCAGCGGTCAAGCTCAAGTGTGCGCGCCGGTTCGCCAAAGCGCAGATAGAGGTTGAGGCGCTGGTTGACGTAAGCCAACGCCACACGGGTCAATGGCACCTTGTCGGCTTGGCTCGTCAACGTGGCCAATGACGATGGCGGCGGCGCCGCATCTGTCAGCGGCGGTGTGGGTCGATGTGCTGTCATGGTGTGTTCTCCGGGAACTCGCGTTCCAACAGGCCACGCAGCAGATCGGCCACGGTCACGCCTTGCGTGAAGGCCGACACCTTGATGCGCGCCCGCATGGCGGGTGTCACGTCGAGGGTCAGGCGAGCCGTGTAGAGGTCGCCTTTCTGAAGGTCGGCGGTATCGCCCTGGCGAATCCACGCCTCGGCGTGTGGATTCGCGGGCGGACGTGCGCCGATGCCGATGCGCTTGCCTGTGCGCTTGCTGGATGGCTTGTCGTTGCCGCTGCTCATGACGACCACCGCAGCAGCTCATCGACCAGTGCCGTGATTTCCCGCGCAGCGGCGTTGTTCGGGACTGTCTCCCGGGCAAGCCGACCAGCGGCCACGCTGTCGGCGAACACGATGCGCTGACGCACTTCGCTACGCAGAGCGGGCAGCGGCTGATCGGCCAGTGCCTGGCGGGCCTCACGCCCGATCACCGTGGTGCTGACGCGCCGGTTGATGACGAAGGCAGCGGCCAGCTCGGGCCGGAATACCTGCGCTTCGCGGATCAGTGTCACCATCTCGGCACTGGCCCAAAGATCGTAGGGACTCGGTTGCACCGGGATCAGCACGCAATCAGCCGCCAGCAGCGCAGAGCGCGCCAGGGCGGCAATCCGGGGTGGCCCATCAATGACAACATGATCGGCCCGCCTGGCGAGCTCTGGCGCTTCCTGATGCAGGGTTTCCCTTGCCAGCCCTACGGCGCTGAACAGCCTTGGCAGCCCTTGCTGGCTTCTGCGCTGCGTCCAGTCCAATGATGAACCCTGCGGGTCGGCGTCCAGCAGGATGACGTGCTGACCTCTGAACGCCAGTTCTCCGGCGATGTGGGTGGCGAGCGTAGTCTTGCCAACGCCGCCTTTCTGGTTGAGCAAGGCAATGATCATGGCGTAGCCCTCCGTGGTGGAAAGCGATGCCATGAACCACTTGAAAAACGCTCGTGTTGTCGGTGATCGAGAGTTATCCACCGGCCCAATAACAAGGTTTTATCTTTCGTTAGTAAAGTATTTAAGTTAGATATAAAGTTAAGGGCCGAAAAAACCGTTATGGCAATTGAAGTTAGGTGCGATTTGCGCGCCTGATAGCACGATACCGGTGCGCCTGATAGCACGAGTCTTGGCGCGCCCGATAGCACGAGTCCATTCACAGCTTGTTCTTTTTTCATCCCCAGGCTTATCCCCGTGCCGTTTGCGGCACTGGTCGGAACGCGAGAATTTCCGGTGCGCCGGACCAGCGTTCGATGGACAACTCGTAACCGGGCATTGACTGTCGCGCCACCAGGGCGCGCAGATCGCGGGCAAAATCGCGTGGCTGCGCCAGGCTGCCGGACTTGCGATACAGGTAAGGAAAATCGAATTGCCAACCGCTTTCCTGCTTGCCGCCGTGCTTGCGCACCAGCCGGTACAGCCACCGCTCGATGCCGCCGGTCAAGCGGAAGTACGCCGGGTCGATGGTCAGCACCAGCGCAGCATCGAGCACGCCTGCGTAGAACCAGTCCGGCAGGATCAGTTCGATACCCAGTGGCTTGCCACCGGCATCGGCCAGTTCCTTCCATTCGTTGATCCAGGAAAAGCGATGCAGACGCCGCCCGGTGGTCTCGCGGATGGACGTGGCCACCGTGGTCGATTGCAGGCGATCCAGCGCAGCCTTGAGGCGCTGATAGTCGCGTGAACCGGTGCCGCGTCCGATGAAGCGCAGGATCTCGTAAGGCGTGGCCTGCATCCGACGCGACGGTTGGATACCCGCATCGCGAGCTTCCACGATCTGACTGGCAGCCCAGATCAGGATGTCGGCGTCCCAGATGGTGGCGATGCCGTGTTCCTGGGTGCCCTCCACGCGCAGGGTGACGTTGCCGCTGCGGAAGTCGATCGGTGCGGTGCGCCGCGACTTCGCCAGCGAGAAGAACGGATAGGCCATCAGGTCCTGGGCGTCGCGCGGCGCCATGTCCTCGCCCGGCAGTGCGCGGAACAGATCGAGCTGTTCCCGCTGCTGTTGTGATGGCCGCTGCCGGGACGGCAGCGATGGGCCGGACATGACGATAGCTACCGTCGCGCCGCTGGTCAGCGGCCATCACGATAATCACCCGCGTGACGCTCGGCGTATTCGGGATCGGACGTCGCCTCGTAGCTGCGCGCATCGGCCCAGGCATCGAGGTCGGCCACCGCGTACATGACGCGCCTGCCGAATTTTCTGAACTTCGGCCCACCGCCGATCACGCGCTGTTTCTCCAGTGTTCGCGGCGATAGCCGCAGGTAGTCAGCGGCCTCATCGTTAGTCAGGTAGCGTTGGGGTTGTGCGGTCGTGGTGACGGCAGCGGGAGCAGGTCGAATAGGTGCGGGTCGCATGGGATAGACCTCCATCGGTCAGGGAAGTCCGGCCACACAGCGCGACCGGATGGAGGTAGTCTCAAGAAAGTGATGCGTTCTGCTCAGGGTCGTTTTGCTGTGGGTGCAGAACGACCCTCCCCAGGGGATTCGAGTTGTGCCAGACGGCGATAACCGCCGTCCATCAGTGCCTTGCCACGTCGCACCAGGCGGCGCACTTTCGAGCGCAGGCCTCCGTCGGTGTACCAGCTTGCGACTACCGCGCCGGTGCCGAACAGTCCTTCGGCTATCTCGCGCAAAGACGCCCCCGCCAGGGTGGCGTCGAGCGCCTGCAAGGTATGCAGTTCCAGCAACGAAGTCGGGGATGGTCGTGGCTTCGCTACCGCAAGCACGACACCGGCGGCCAGCTTGTCCAACTCGGTGACAAGTGCCTGATACCGCGGATACGTCGTGGCGCAGGCACGAATGGCGTACACGTAGGCCATGCCATCACCCAGGCCCGGTGCAAAGGCAAGCCGCACGCAATAGCCGGGGCCGTGTGTGATCAGTATCAGCCGCTTACCATCATGGATCAGGCGCTTGTCGCCGGAAATACGCCAGAACTCGAAGACCAGGGCGTCTGGCGGCGGGTCGGCATCAGGATAGAGTTGCACCACGGCATCATGATCGGGGAACCAGGCTGGATGTGCGGTGCGTGCATCCAGCGCTGGATCTTCCAGCACGCGCAAGCCCCAACGCTTGGCGGCATCGACCCGGCGACGACGGCGCAGCCAGTCGCGCCGGTAATCGGGATGGCGGCGCAAATACTCCCAGGCGAGAGCCGGGTCATCAAGATGCAGCACGTAGAGATACGCGGCGGTCGGATACCAATGTTTGACGCTCGGCTCTGCCATGACGCAACCTCCTGTCGATCAGCAGGAACGTCGCCACGGGCATCAAAATGCAAAAGCTACGGCGTCATCGGTAAACCGTCATGGATGGCTGGGTAAACTGGCGGTGTCAAGACCGATTGGCTCCGAAACATTGTAGGGATCGTCCGAATGCGACGGCTACGCCACCGGAAAATGGCACGCAGCACGGGATACCGTGCCCCAGCCCACGCCAAAGATCGTGACTGTTTACAGCAGAGCCGCACCGCTTCGCTGCAAGAATGCGGATTCAGACCGGTCAGGTCTGAAGTGAGATAAAAATAGTCTCAATGCTCCCGCCCATCGGGAACTTGAACGGTTCAATCGACGATAGAACCGTTCTCCTGCGCCAGTCGCAGGTACTCGGACATTGGCCGAACCGATTGGAAGAAGCGGTCACGCATCACAGGCCGCTGGCACGGGCCAACGATAGATGCCAGATCGGACAACTTCACATGACCCATCTCCGGCATGCCAATTCCCAAGTCGATCAGACCGTAGGCCGTATCGCCATCGACGGGATCAAGTGCCGCCAGCAGCCAGGTGACGTGCGCGTCAGGGGTAAATAGGCGAACGACCGGCAATGGGTCGATCGTCAGGCCGTCGGCGCGGGACTGGCCGTGGACAAGCAGGCGTTCGCGCTCTTGGGTAGTAATGAGTTCGTTGGTCATGGCCGTAGTCCGTGCGAGCCCTCGTGCAGTAACCGAGATGCGATTTGTGTCAAATCATAGAACCGTACAGGCGTAAAGACGCTTTGGCGCAAATCATAAAAAGCACGATTGTGGTTCTCCCGGTTTGAGGAAATCCGCACAAGCGGCTTTCCGTAAAAACACAAAAACAGAGGTAATTGGATGAATGAGTTAAAGATAACGTGGTTTTAATTGTGCCGCCAAACGACGCTTCTGTCTATGCAGAAGCGATCCATCCAGCGCGGCCGGCCCACCGGCGCCACCACCTTCGACGCCGAACTGGCCCAGGCCTTCGGCGCGACGGTGCGCGCATTGCGCACGGAACGCGGCATCGCCCAGGAAGCGCTGGCGAACCTGGCCAGCATCGAGCGTTCCCATATGGGCAAGATCGAGCGCGGCGAACACATGCCGACACTGGCAATCATCTTCAAGATCGCCAAGGCGTTGGGGTGCAGTACCGCCGTACTGATGACCGAAACTGAAAGTCGCATTCAGGCAGCGGAGCTGTAGGCTTTTCGGGCAAGCAAAGCGCGCAGCGCCGCAGGCGCGAAGGCGTGAGGGATTGATGCCGAATGGCCGTGACGGTGAAATCGGCACGGGGCGCAGCCCGAAAGCCCGGCGGCGCATCGCGCCGACACGCCACCCTGTATGTCCTGCCGGTACACACTTTGTACCAGCCAACAATGTAAACAGGATACCGGCTCAAGACCTGCAAATGCCAAAGGGTTGCCACGACCCCTGGCACGCTGAGGGGCTGCGCAAGCAGCACTGTTGCCCCGCCGCGATGGGCGGGGCGTGTATGCGGCTGTCAGGCCGCCGGTTTGCTGCGCGACCAGATCAGGTCGTGCGTACCGTCCTCGCCTTCGATCAGGCGAGCGTAGACCGTGGCGGGAAACGAGGGGTCATCCAGGGTCACGGACAAATATTCGCGCCCGGCCTCGCTGGTTTTCTTCCACGCCGCGCCGAAGTCGTTGCCGGTGGCTTGCAGGCGGAAGTCAGGCGCTTTGTTGTTCTCGCCCTTGTCGTTGGGAACCAGCTTGACCTTGACGTTGAGCGTCAGGGTGCGCAGCGTGCCGGTGTAGCCATCTTTGTCTGCGGTGAAGGTGCCGATGTTAGCCATGGTGAACCGCCCCGGCTTTTCCGGAGTCTCTATCATTTGAGAGGATGGAGCGATGAAGCATAGAGGAAGTTACAGCCCGGAAGTTCGAGAGCGAGCAATCCGGATGGTTCGCGAGCAGCGCGATCAGTA
>Ga0209487_1001933_pt1 | contig 17129 bp, 15 predicted proteins | sample Poulit2012_FD_187524 | JGI IMG/M metagenome (GOLD analysis project Ga0209487, IMG submission 187524) | Agricultural soil microbial communities from Georgia to study Nitrogen management - Poultry litter 2012 (SPAdes) (version 2) | ecosystem: Environmental > Terrestrial > Soil > Agricultural land...
GCGTGCCCCACTGTTACACAATCTAGGTGGTTAAAATCCATACGGTAACTTTACCCTTTAAAGTACTGTAGCCGAAGCAACATCCTCTCCGAATAGGGAAGGATGGACAGGGTGTCTCTCGTGAGAGGGAATCTGAAAGGTCTGCAGGCAAAGTCCAGCCCGGAACAACTGTGAACCAGAGGTGGCGGCGATACTGGGTGACCCGCCTAAAAAACGGGGAAACCTGTTGATTGGGGAATGATAAAACAAGGCTTTCCAGTCGTTCGTTATGCAGATGATGCGATTATTTTCTGTAGAACTAGAAAGGAAGCTGAACGAGCTTATAAAGTGGCTGAAAAGATTCTGGACAAAAGCTTAAGCTAGCTATGCATCCTGAAAAGACAAAAGTCGTTCATTTTGACGAGGAATTTCGATTCTTAGAATTCGATTTCTGGAAGAAGTATATGGTTCTTCCAGAAGACAGAGTCAGAAAATACAAGGATAGAATAAGACATTTATCCCGAAGACAACAAGGAAAGAATCTTGAAGAAACGATTCGGAAAATCAATGAAGTTATCCGTGGGTTTTCCAATTATTTTAGAATAGGAAATGTCAAAAATAAATTCCGACGACTCGATGAATGGATACGTATGAGGGTGCGGTCTTATATAAGAAAAAGGCGTTCAAGGGAATCAAATTGGAGGATACCTAATAAGGTACTGGCGCAAGCTGGATTAGTATCCATGGTCGACTTACTCACCAATCGTTCCTAAGCTGTGGGTGAAATAAAGCAAGAGCTCACTCCTGTAAATGGGGAACTAACGAAGAGAAAGCCGTATGCGGGAAAACCGCATGTACAGTTTGACGAGAGATCGGAGGGTGAAAACCCTCCTCCTACTCTACAATTTGATAAAGTAGTAACATTTAGAAGACTTCACCATAAAACGATCACAACTATGTCGATTTATGGTACAATAGCGTAAGTATATATCGCTTTCTGGGGGATGAATATGTCGAAGTTAACACCAATGATGAAGCAATATTTAAGTATAAAAGCAAATCACCAGGATGCATTTTTGTTTTTCCGTCTCGGTGATTTTTATGAATTGTTTTATGAAGACGCAACCTTAGCTGCACGGGAACTAGAAATTACACTAACAAAACGAGACAGCAGTAAGGAAGATAGTATTCCAATGTGTGGTGTGCCGTATCATGCTGCTGAAGGTTACATAAAGATTTTGATTGATAAAGGATATAAAGTGGCGATCTGTGAGCAGGTTGAGAATCCTAAAACGGCTGTTGGTGTTGTGAAACGTGAGGTCGTCCAAGTCGTCACACCAGGAACGGTTATGGGAACCACCATGTTAAAAGAGGCAGAGAGCAACTATATTGCAAGTTTATCACAATTTGAAGATGGCTCATTTGTGATCGTGTACAATGATTTATCAACAGGCGAAAATCGTTTGATTTTAATTCAGCATGGCTGGGATGCGGTTATTCATGAACTCTATAATCAGTCTATTAAAGAAATCGTTATTTCGTCAAAGCTCCCAGAACCGTTGCAAAAAGAGTTAGCAGACAAAATACGGGTTACATTATCATATCAAGATGAAATCACCTTTAATGCTGAATATCGTGGTTTATGTGATGATATTAATGATGAACGTTTAATGAAAGCATTTAGTAGATTGTTAAATTATATTCAATATACGCAAAAGCGCTCATTGGATCATTTACAAAATGCGGAAATTATTGAACTTAAAAATTACTTATCGCTAGATATGTATTCTAAACGTAATTTAGAATTGACTGAAACGATTATTAAAAAAGGCAAACATGGGAGTTTATTATGGGTACTTGATGATACAGTTACAGCGATGGGTGGGCGTACACTGAAGAAATGGTTAGAAAGACCATTGTTAAATCGTGAGCAGATTGTAAGGCGATTAGATATTGTTGACGGACTCTATGGAAATTTCATGGCTCGAGATACCGTTCGTGAAACTTTAAAATCAGTCTATGATTTAGAACGTTTAGCAGGACGTATTGCCTTTGGAAACGTAAATGCCCGTGATTTGATCCAACTTAAACAATCATTACTGAATGTGCCAACACTTAAAACAACGTTAAAGGAATTTGATCATCCTTTGATTACGGAACTTGGGCAGACACTGATCTATCCAGAAGAGCTGGTTGATTTATTATCTCATAGTTTGGTCAATGATCCACCATTGTCAATTAAAGAAGGTTCAATTATTAGAGATGGTTATCATGAAAAACTTGATACGTATCGAGATGCCTCAAGAAATGGTAAACAATGGATTGCAGCACTTGAACAACAAGAAAAAGAAGCAACAAATATACGATCTTTAAAAATTGGCTATAATCGTGTGTTCGGTTATTATATTGAAATTACAAATGCAAATAAACATTTAATTCCTGAAGGCCGGTATGAACGTAAACAAACACTAACAAATGCTGAACGTTATATTACACCTGAATTAAAAGAAAAAGAACAGATTATATTAGAAGCGGAAGAAAAAAGTGTTGAACTGGAATATCAGTTGTTTATGGATATTCGTGAGCAAATAAAAGAGCAAATCCCGCTCTTACAGCGGATTGCAGACGTCATTAGTCAAATAGATGTGTTGCAATCATTTGCAACTGTCAGCGAAGCGAACAATTATGTACGTCCAAATTTTGTTGAGGAAAATCTTACATTAACAAATAGTCGCCACCCAGTGATTGAACGTGTATTAGAAAGCGATACATTTGTACCGAATGATGTGTCGTTAAATGATGACCACAATATTTTGCTCATTACAGGTCCAAACATGTCGGGTAAAAGTACATACATGCGTCAGCTTGCGTTGACAGCTATTATGGGCCAAATTGGTTGTTTTGTACCTTGTGAGAGTGCGGATCTTATTATTTTTGATCAAATTTTCACACGTATTGGGGCTGCAGATGATCTTGTTGCTGGACAAAGTACATTTATGGTTGAGATGCTTGAAGCAAAGCATGCGATTACACATGCGACAGAATACAGTCTCATTCTACTCGATGAAATCGGGCGCGGGACAAGCACGTATGATGGGATGGCAATTGCACAGGCGATTGTTGAATATATTCATGATCAAGTTCAAGCAAAAACATTATTCTCCACACACTACCATGAATTAACAGCACTGGAGGAATCATTAGAGCACTTGAAAAATATTCATGTCCGGGCTGAGGAATTTGAGGGCGAAGTTGTGTTTCTCCACCAAATTAAAGATGGTGCTGCTGATGAAAGTTATGGTATCCATGTTGCTAAATTAGCTGATTTGCCAGATCCTTTAATCGATCGGGCTGAAGTGATTTTGGAACAGTTAGAGACGAATGATGAATCGCAACAGTCATTGCCATACGATCAAACAGCACAAAGCCAACTCTCTTTATTTGGTGATCAGATTCAAACAATTGAAAAACCGAAAAAAACGAAGGATAAAGCATACGCTCAGACCATTGAAAAATTAAAACAATTAAATATATTGGAGATGACACCGTTAGAAGCTATGAATGAATTGTATCGCTTGCAAGCGGATATTAAAAAGTAGTCATGGAAAGGGCTGTTTAACTTGAAAATCATCCAACTGCCAGATACACTTGCAAACCAAATTGCAGCGGGGGAGGTTGTTGATCGCCCAGCCTCTGTTGTTAAGGAGTTGTTAGAAAATAGTATCGATGCCAATAGTACATGGATTAAAATAGAAGTAAAGGAAGCAGGGCTACAACAAATTCATATTACCGACAATGGCGATGGTATGTCCGAAGCGGATTGTGAACATGCATTTTTACGCCATGCAACGAGTAAAATTAAAACAGATACAGATTTGTTTCGGGTGCAAACATTGGGTTTCCGTGGTGAAGCACTTGCTAGTATTGCATCTGTCAGTCGTTTAACAGTTCAAACATCTGAGGGAATTGAAGCCGGAACGGAACTGCACTTAGAAGGTGGTCACGTCGTAAGCAAACAAAAAAGCGATGCCCGCAAAGGTACAAGTATTGATGTAAAAGACTTATTCTATAATACGCCAGCTCGTTTAAAGTATATGAAAACCATCCATACTGAACTGGGTCATATTACAGATGTATTGAATCGTTTGGCATTAGCCAATCCACATATTCGTTTTGAGGCAATACATAATGGTAAACAATTGTTTAAGACAGCAGGTACGGGTGACTTATTACAAGTTATTTCTCAAGTGTATGGTATGCATGTGGCTAAAAAGATGATTAAGGTTCAAGCTGAAACACTTGATTTTAAAATTGAAGGGTTTATATCTAAGCCTGAAGTGACTCGAGCTTCACGGTCTTATATATCCACGATGATTAATGGACGGTATATTAAAAATTACGGTCTTAATCAAGCCATTCACCAAGGCTATCACACGCTGCTACCCATTCACCGTTCACCAATTGTCGTTTTACTCATTTCCATGGACGCCATTCTTGTTGATGTGAATGTGCACCCGACTAAATTGGAAGTGCGTTTTAGTAAAGAAAAAGAACTGTTTCAGACTGTTGAAGATATGATCAAGGGTGCTTTTCGTGAGATGACTTTAATTCCAGAAGTTGAGGAAGCGCCTAAACAACGCAGACAATCCGATCAGTATACATTGTCTTTTGGCGATACAATTGAGGATAAGGAACCGGTAGAAAGTAAGCCGAGGGATGTCATTTATGAGCAGACGTCATCGCTAAAACACCCATTAAATGAACGTAAACAGGCAGACGATTCTTTTAAGACTATGGAAACAGATGCAACAGTTCAGCGTGACGCGCATGCATCTGACTCTGCTCTGAAAAGAGACATATCCTACACAGAGAATCAAACACGTGTTCCGCCGATGTATCCCATTGGTCAATTACAAGGCACATATATTTTGGCGCAAAACGAAAATGGGTTATATATGATTGATCAGCATGCGGCGCAGGAACGGATTAAATATGAAATGTTTAGAGATAAATTAGCAAACCCAACAAGTCAGTCCCAGGAGCTTTTGTTGCCAATTATGTTCGAGTTTTCTAAACAAGAGGCTATTTTTATCGAGCAATATAAAACAGAATTCGAAAAAGTTGGTATCTTCTTAGATGCCTTTGGGGAACAATCATATGCTGTTCGTTCTTATCCAACTTGGTTTCCAGAAGGATATGAAGAGGAAGTTATCCGTGACATGATGGATCAGATCATGTCAGATGAGAAAATTGATATTGAAACCATTCGTGAAGAAGCAGCTATTTTAATGGCATGTAAAGGGTCAATTAAAGCGAATCACTATTTAACAAAAGAAGATATGACCCAATTACTAACAGATTTAAGAACGACAACAGATCCTTTTACATGTCCACACGGTCGACCGATCATCATTCACTACTCTACGTATGAATTAGAGAGAATGTTTAAACGCATTATGTAAGTTGGTTTAAATGTATAAAAAATAAACACGATGTGTAGGCTAGTTGAAAAAAGGATCGTGTGTGACATGAAAAATCAAAAGCTCATTCAATTTCTTAATCAATTGTTGTCTAATTATTTTGTTATGTACGTAAAATTACATCGTTATCATTGGTATGTGCAAGGTGAGCAATTCTTTCAGCTGCATCAACAGTTTGAAGACATGTATAAGACATTTGGACAGGATCTGGATATGATTGCAGAACGCATTTTAATGATTGATGGTCAACCATTAGCAACCATGATAAAATACATTAAAGAAACAACATTAACTGAGGCTTCAGCAGATAATTTAAATAGTGAGATGATTGACCAGCTCATAGCCGACTATGAACAGATGATAGAAGAAGTCCAGGAAGAAGGCATAAAATACGCACATGACGTAGCGGATGAGCCAACGCTTGATATGCTTATTTCTGTGCAAAGCAAACTAGAGAAATATGTTTGGATGTTAAAGGCTTACTCATATGAAAAATAGGTATTCAGAAAATAGTGTTGAGAAGTGATTTTCTGTATGCCACCGCAAATCGAATCCACTCGCTTTCCGCGGGCGAGTGATGAGCCTCCTCAGGCTACGCCTTGCGGGGTCTCATCTAGCTCTTTCTTCCCGCAGGAGTCTCGCGTATTCTATTTGCTGATTTATTTTAAGAATTTAAATTTCCACTTAATAATCTGAACATCAAAAAAATAAAATGTATTAGGGGAATATATGTTGAATAACACTGTGATTGTAATTGTTGGACCAACAGCAGTTGGAAAAACAAAGTTAAGCATTGAAGTTGCTAAAAAGCTTGATGGAGAAATTATTAGTGGTGATGCGATGCAAGTTTATAAAGGCTTGGATATTGGAACAGCTAAAGTAACAGGTGATGAAATGCAAGGTATCTCACATCATATGCTTGATATTAAAGAACCAGACGAACCGTTTTCAGTTGCAGACTTTCAGAAAACGGTTCAAGCACACATTCAAGAAATTCAATCACGAAATAAATATCCAATCATTGTTGGTGGAAGTGGTCTCTATATTCAGGCGACACTATATGACTATAACTTTTCCAAACAAATGAGAGATCCGCAATATACTGCTAAACTGGAACATGATATCGAACAACATGGGATTATGCCCTTATATGAAAAATTACAAGATATTGATCCACATCATGCCAAAACAATTCATCCCAATAATCATCGGCGCATTATTCGGGCATTAGAAGTATTTGAATTAACAGATAAAACTGTTACAGAACATCAAAATGAACAACCAATTGAATCACCTTATGATATTCATTTGATTGGGCTGGAGATGGAACGCGAAATGTTATATGCTAGGATAAATAAACGGGTGGATATGATGCTGGCTGAGGGGCTTGTAGAGGAAGTAAGGAAGCTCTATGATCAAGGGTTTGACATGTGTCAATCTATGAAAGCAATTGGATATAAAGAATTTGTGCCTTATTTTAAGGGGAATAAGACATTAGATGAAGCGGTTGAGCAATTAAAACGTCATTCTAGAAGATATGCCAAACGGCAATATACATGGTTCAAAAATAAGATGGATGTTAATTGGTATTCTGTAACACCTGGAGCAGAAGCTAAAACTTTTAAAATTATTTTAAATGATTTAGCAGGAATCCCACATCATTAATCGAATTAGTTATAGAGGTTGTTCAAAAAGTTCGGTAAAAACGATACATCGAGATAAATACCTTTATGTGTACAATATGGTGCTCGAAACGCCGTGGCCTTGAACTTCCCGGTCCTTTTTGAACATGTGCCTATATAGAATAAAGAGGAGGAACTGAATATGTCTCAGTCTGTTAATATTCAAGATCAATATTTAAATGAGCTCAGAAAAACACATGGGCCTGTTACTGTATTTTTAACAAATGGGTTTCAGTTGAGGGGAACGGTCAAAGCATTTGATAACTTTACGGTGTTATTAGAAACAGAAGGTAAGCAACAACTCATTTATAAGCATGCGATTTCAACATTTGCACCACTTAAAAATGTGACGATCGACAAAGAATAAATAAAAAGACACCATCAAATATAAACCTATCAATGGGCAAGCACTGCTTCTGATAGATTTAAAACTTGATGGGGTCTTTTTTTTAGTGTCAATTAAAGTTGGGCAACTTCAATAATGACGCATCATTTTATGTTTCATATATAACCCTAGGCATTTGTCACAAGTTTTTTTGAAGCTGCGTATAATATTGTGACTAAGGGGTGATGATTTGAAGACAGACATGATGAATCAAAAACACAGTCAAATCAATATTGTTTTACACAATCAATCAAACCAATCAAGCACTCATAAACAAACAATCATGCCATTGATCGATCAAACATTTTCCTCGTTCGTTGGCATGGATGAATTAAAACGAACGATTCAGCAAATATATGCAACAAAGGTTATTAATGGGCGTCGAGAGCAAATAGGTTTAAACTGTAAAAGTCAGGTTCTGCATATGCTATTTAAAGGCAATCCTGGCACAGGGAAAACAACGATTGCCCGTAAGCTTGCACAGTTTTATTATGATATTAATTTACTTTCTAAAGGCCATTTTATCGAAGCTGAACGAGCGGATGTTGTCGGTGAGTACATTGGCCAAACAGCCCAAAAAACGCGAGCACTTATTCAAAAAGCACGTGGTGGCATATTATTTATAGATGAAGCCTATGCATTGGCGCGTGGTGGCGATAAAGACTTTGGTAGAGAGGCTATTGATACAATGGTCAGTCATATGGAGAATCATCATGACGATTTTGTTTTAATTTTGGCAGGATATTCTGAAGAAATGGAAACATTTTTAGCCTTAAATCCTGGACTCGAATCTCGTTTTCCTTTTATTTTAAATTTTCGAGACTTTACGATTGATCAACTATTAAAAATTGCTAAGCAAATGGTTGCCGAACGTGAGTATGAACTAATCCCTGAAGCAGAATGGAAACTACGCAAACATTTATTAAAACTTCGGAACAAAACATACGAGCAATTTTCCAATGCCCGTTATGTTAGAAATCTTATCGAGCATTCAATTCGGATGCATGCGACGAGATTAATGAATAAAGAAACATTAACAGCCAATGATTTAATTGAACTAACAGCAGAGGATTTTATATTTGATGCCCACGTATCATCTTAAAGGCATCCATATTTTGTACAGAGATGTTATTTTTGCTATGATATAGACAGCTTAATTGGCGATAAGAAAGAAGGTTCATATCAAATGACCCAAGAAAAAGTACTAATTATGGCAGTTAATCTGCAACAACAACGAGAAGACCAATTTACTTCGTCCTTAGATGAATTAATTTCCTTAAGTGCAACGGCTGGGGGTACTGTTGAGAAAATCATGACACAGAAAAGGCAACATATCCACCCCGCAACATACTTAGGAGAAGGTAAAATTGTTGAAATCAAACAGGCAATAGATGCGCTTGATATCGATGTCGTCATATCAAATGACGAGTTATCAGCCGGTCAACTGAGAAATTTAAGTGATCGATTTGGTATTCGTTTGATTGACCGAAGTCAGTTGATTTTAGACATCTTTGCTCAACGCGCTAAAACAAAGGAAGGCCAGTTGCAAGTTGAACTCGCGCAGTTGGAATATATGTTACCGAGACTACATGGGCAAGGTCTCATTTTATCTAGACTTGGCGGGGGGATCGGTACACGTGGTCCGGGTGAAACACAATTAGAAACGGATCAACGACATATTAGACGAAAAATTGATGATATTAAGAGACGACTCAAATCGATCGTTAAACAACGCGATCAGTATCGTAAGCGTCGACGTCTTAACAATGTATTTCAAATTGCGATCGTTGGTTATACGAATGCCGGTAAATCAACAATCTTCAACCGGCTGACTGCCAGTGATACATTAGAGGAGAACCAACTATTTGCAACGTTGGATCCTTTGACAAGGCAAATACAATTGCCTACTGGTTTTGAAGCTTTAATAACAGATACTGTTGGTTTCTTACAGAAATTACCAACGACGTTGATTGCTGCATTTCGTTCCACACTTGAAGAAGTATCTGAAGCGGATTTTATTTTACATGTTGTTGATGCCTCACATCCAGATTTAGAGCAACAGCAACAAACAGTCTTAGACTTGTTAAAGGAGTTAGATGCACATACGGTACCTACCTTAACAGTGTACAATAAAAAGGATTTACTCGATGACGATTTCATACCAATTCTTTTTCCTGCATTATTGACGAATGCATTTAATGACACTGATATTGAGGAAATCAAAAAGAAAATTGAAGATGTTTTAAAAGAAAACTGGAATGTGTATCATCTTTCTGTTGATTCATTTGATGGAAAGTTACTTCACCAGTTGGATCAAGAAACGATTGTAACAGAAAAGGCATTCAATGAAGACCATAATCAATATATGATCAAAGGCTATATGCGAGAAAATCATCCACTTAATCGACTATTAAAGGAGCAAGAAAATAAAAATGATTGATGCACTTGTAACACAAGCAGAAAAAGATTGTGACATATTATTTAATCAAGTCAATAAAATAGTAGAAAAAAATCAGCGCAAAGTTTTAAATGGCTTTAAAAACAACCAAATCGGTGATCATCATTTCAGTTCAACGGACGGATATGGATATGATGACATCGGAAGAGAAGGACTTGAAGCATTATATGCCGACGTGTTTGGTGGTGAAGATGCACTTGTTCGACCACAAATTGTGTCTGGAACACACGCTATTTCAACGACGTTATTTAGCTTATTACGTCCTGGCGAAGAGCTCCTTTATATTACAGGGAGTCCGTATGACACACTACATGAGGTCATCGGTGAACGAGGTGATGATACGGGTTCACTCCGAGATTATCAGATTGAATATAATGAGGTTGCTTTAAAATCAAATGGCTTAATTGATTATGAAGGGGTTAAAGCTGCCATATCTGACAAAACGAAGGTGATCGGTATCCAGCGATCTAAAGGATATGAAGATCGCCCGTCTTTTACGATCGACCAAATAGAAGAAATGGTTACATTTGTGAAAAATATAAATACAAATTTAATTGTGTTTGTTGATAATTGTTATGGTGAATTTGTGGAAGAAAAAGAGCCTTTAGAAGTTGGCGTCGATATTATGGCAGGTTCACTCATTAAGAATCCTGGTGGTGGGTTAGTTCGTGCAGGTGGCTATATTGCAGGTCGAGAAGAACTGGTTTTACAGGCAGCCAATCGACTCTCAGCACCTGGACTTGGCAAAGATGCTGGAGCGACTTTAAATATGCTACAAGAAATGTACCAAGGTTTCTTTTTAGCCCCACATGTCGTTGGTGAAGCTTTGAAAGGGGCTATTTTTTCAGCTCGTCTATTAGAGTTGTCTGGTATTCAGACAACACCACATTATCAAGCTAAACGAACAGACTTAATTCAATCAGTCACGTTTAACGATCCCGATAAAATGATTGCATTTTGTCAAGCCATCCAGGCATATTCACCGATTAATTCATATGTTTTACCGTATCCAAGTGAGATGCCAGGCTATGAAGAAAAGGTCATTATGGCTGGCGGAACATTTATTCAAGGTTCGAGTATTGAGTTATCTGCAGATGGACCGATTAAACCACCGTATATCGTATTTATACAGGGTGGTTTGACATTCTCACATGTAAAAATAGCTATGATTGAATCAATTAAGACGTTGCAAAACGACTAATATAAAACCATTCAGAAATAAAAAACTGCCATTTGGCAGTTTTTTTAATGCACATCACGATATAGGCCGATAACTTTCCCTAAAATCGTAACATTATTCAATATAATCGGATCCATTGTTGCATTTTCAGGTTGTAGACGGATGTGATCTTCTTCTTTGAAAAAGCGTTTGACTGTCGCCTCATCTTCCTCGGTCATTGCAACAACAATTTCTCCATTTTCTGCTGTGTTTTGCTGTTTAATAATGACCATATCCCCATCTAATATACCTGCTTCGATCATACTTTCACCCTCAATAACTAAAACGAATAAATTATCATCAGGGCTCGTACTAGAACTTGGAATCGGAATTAATTCTTCGATATTCTCAACTGCTGTAATCGGAATTCCTGCAGTTACTTTACCAATGACCGGCGCATAACGTGCTTCATCTTTTGGAATGTTACGATCGATAGATTTATCCAAAATTTCTATTGCTCTTGGTTTGGTTGGATCTCTCCGAATATACCCTTTATTTTCAATTCTAGATAAATGTCCATGGACGGTTGAGCTTGATGCTAGGCCCACAGCTACCGCAATTTCACGAACAGATGGTGGATAACCTTTTTCCGCAACTTCATTTTTAATATAATCTAAAATCATTTGTTGCCTTTTTGAAAGCTTTGTCATGATCGGATCACCTCACACATAAGATTTATTAGTGTAAGTCTAGCATTTATTATGATGGAAAGCAAACATTCGTTCTAATTTTCTTGACAAGATCATGTGTTCTGTTATACTTAATTCAGTAAGCGAACAACCGTTCTCTATAGCTAGGAAAAAGAAAGGAATGATAAATATGTTTGGAAAAATTTCAAAAACAGATATATTTTATTTAGTTGCTTTTGGTTGTACGTTAGGGTTATTATATTTTTCATTAGTTACAACGGCATAATAGAGTATTTAAATGAAAGGTCAGAGAAAAGCATATGAGAGGTATTATTTATTGTCGTGTCAGTACAGATAAGGAAGAGCAAGCATCATCATTGTCAAGACAAAAACAAGAATTAACTGATTTAGCAAAAAGACATCATATTACAATTATGAATCATATTATGGAAAAAGAAAGTGGCTATAAAATAGAACGGGAAGGCATATTTCAATTTCTAGACGATTTTGCCTCGCAAAAAGCGGATTGTCTGCTTATTCAGGATGAAACACGATTAGGCAGAGGAAACACAAGAATTGCCCTTTTTCATCAACTTCATAAAATGGATATTCCCATTTTTACTGTGATGCATGAGGGTATATTGCAATTATCTGAGTCAGATTCAATGGTTTTGGATATTGTTGGTATTGTTGAAGAATACCAGAGAAAAATTCATAATGCGAAAATTAAACGCGGTATGAACCGAGCAATACAAAAAGGGTATGATCCGACGAAAAACTTAAAAAATATCAATCAAGCGCCTGGTCAATCGAAAAAGAATGTCCCAATTGAGGAAGTTGTGCGTTTGAAGGACAAGCATTTAACGTTTTCGGAAATTACAACGATATTAAACGGACTTGGGCATAATGTATCCAAGGCAACGATTCATAGACGATACCAAGAATTTAAAATGTTTGATAATCATAAATAGGAAGCGTAAGATAGATAAGATAAGAACTTTATTTCTTATCTTTTTTTATGGTAATAAAATATTCACAATATATTGCGTGTGAGGAGGCTTTTATAGTGATTGACAAAAAGAAGTTAGCGCGCATTAATGAATTAGCTAAAAAGTCAAAAAGTACTGGCTTAACAGCTCAAGAAAAAGAAGAACAAGCCCAGCTGAGAAAAGCGTATTTACAGGGTGTACGTCAGTCTTTTACAAATCAATTTTCATCATTAAAAGTTGTTGATCCAGCTGGAAATGATGTCACACCTAAGAAGGTAAAAGATTTGCGTAAGTCTAATCAATCAACTGATAACTAAAACTATTATTTTGATTATACTTGTTAGAAACACGCTTTAAGTATAGAATAAGGGATAGAATAACTTAATATAGATGATTGAAAGGGGAAAATGTATGTCAAAGCAAGTAGAACAACTATCCATTAATACAATCCGTACACTCGCAATTGATGCGATCGAGAAAGCGAATTCTGGTCATCCAGGTCTTCCAATGGGGGCAGCACCTATGGCCTATACATTATGGACTGAATTCATGGCGCATCACCCAAAAAATTCCAATTGGTTTAACCGTGATCGTTTTGTGTTATCAGCTGGACATGGATCAATGCTTTTATATGGATTACTTCATTTATCGGGTTATGATGTTACGATAGAAGATTTAAAGAACTTCCGTCAATGGGGTTCACGTACGCCAGGTCATCCTGAAGTAGATTTTACAGATGGCGTAGAAGCAACAACTGGACCACTTGGACAAGGTCTAGCTATGTCAGTTGGAATGGCAATGGCTGAAGCACATCTTGCAGAAAAATATAATCAAGACAACTTCCCAGTTGTGGATCATCATACGTATGCACTTATCAGTGATGGTGACATTATGGAAGGTATTTCACATGAGTCCGCCTCTCTTGCAGGTCATCTTGGCTTAGGCAAACTCATTGCTCTGTATGACTCAAATGATATCTCATTAGATGGTGATTTAGATCGTTCATTTTCTGACAACACTGAACAACGCTTTAAAGCTTATGGCTGGCAAGTGCTGCGGGTTGAAGATGGTAATGATCTTGATGAAATTAGACAAGCAATTAAAACGGCTAAGGAGAATGCAGATCAGCCAACATTAATTGAGATAAAAACTGTCATTGGCTATGGTTCTCCAAATAAATCAGCATCATCAGCTTCACATGGTGCACCACTTGGCGCGGATGAGGTTACATTAACAAAAGATTATTATAAGTGGTCACACGGTGAATTTGAAGTTCCTGCAGAAGTGTATCGTGATTTTGAAGAGAAAATTGTTAAGAAAGGTGCCAAAGCTGAAGAAAATTGGGAAGCCTTGTTTGACTCATATCGTAAAGAACATCCTAATTTAGCCAAAGAACTTGAAGAGGCTATACAAGGTAAATTACCTGAAGGATGGGATAAGAACCTACCAGTCTTTAAAGCTGGTGAAGATGAGCTTGCGACAAGAGCATCTTCTGGAAAAGTACTCAATGCTCTATCACAATCAATCCCAACTCTTTTTGGTGGAAGTGCTGACTTAGCAGGTTCAAACAAAACTGCAATTGACGATGAAGTAGATTTCTCAAAAGATAATTATGCAGGCAGAAATATTTGGTTTGGTGTTCGTGAATTCGCTATGGCTGCAGCAGTAAATGGTATGGTACTTCATGGCGGACTCAAACCTTATGTAGGCACTTTCTTCGTATTTAGTGACTACTTACGTGCAGCTGTTCGGTTATCTTCAATTATGAAAGTTCCTGCAACATACGTCTTTACACATGATTCAGTTGCAGTTGGGGAAGACGGTCCGACACACGAACCAGTTGAACATTTGGCAGCATTTCGTGCAATGCCTGGATTATCACTTATCAGACCAGCAGATGGTAATGAAACGCAAGCTGCTTGGAGATTAGCTATGGAATCAACAAATAAACCGACAGCATTGGTTCTTACGCGACAAGGCTTACCAACATTGCCAAATACGGATAAAAACGCTTATGAAGGTGTTAAAAAAGGTGCTTATGTCATTCATAAGTCTGAGAAGGAAACACCTGATGCACTATTGCTTGCAACTGGATCTGAAGTACAGTTGGCACTTAGAGCTCAGGAAGCATTAAGCGAAAAAGGTATTGAAGTCAATGTCATTAGTATGCCGTCATGGGATCGCTTCAATGAACAAGATGAAGCGTATCGAAATGAAGTGCTCCCACCAAATGTGAAAAATCGTGTCGCAATTGAAATGGCTTCTTCTCTTGGTTGGCATCGTTATGTAGGCGACAATGGCCAAGTGATTGGAATTGACACATTTGGAGCATCTGCAAATGGTGATAAAGTAATTGAAGAATATGGCTTTACTGTTGAAAACGTCGTACAGCATGTAGAAAAATCACTGAAATAATTTACAGGCCATTTAAAAAATAAATAGAGTACACATTAAAAAAATCGTTAAAACGGTACAGTGTCAAGTTACTGACATCAAACCCGTTTTAACGATTTTTTTCTATTAATTGAACTAAACTCTAGTACCTCAAGCCGCTTTAATGAGTCAGTGATAAATAAAACCTATTGTTGAACAGTTAACGTAAACTGCACAGTAACTGGAAGATAAGAATGGAGCGTTTACTCGCTCCGGAAAAACATTTCGCTTTCCGTGGGCGGCTGCTGAGCCTCGGGCCAACAAACGGTTTTCGATGGGGCGAGTAATCGCAGCCCCAGGACGTTGGTCATGAAGACGTTGCGACAAATGGTCTTCGGTGGGACGAGTAAGCGCAGTCCCAGGACGTCGCGTTCTTAGTCTTCTTACCCTAAAGCTACCGCACTGCGGGGTCTCAACTAGGCCTTCCTCGAGACCACTGAAAAACTATAGGTTATAAGCAAGTCCAGTTGATTGGAACGTAAGGCGGCGACTCCAGTGGGAAAAGCAACAGCCGAAAATCCCGCAGGAAGCGGGTTTAAGGATGGAAGGCTAAAACCGCGACGTCCTGTCGCAACGCCTTCATGACCAACATCCTGTTGGCCCGAAGTTGAGGCGTTGCCCACGGAAAGCGACCGCCTGAAGTGGAAATCAACGGTTTTAACCGCCAAAATTTGGTGTAAGAGACTTTTTCAGCAGCCTCGCCTTCCTCCCACAGGAGTCTTCATGTTTTTCCTCCGCTAGTGTTGGAGCAAACTGTACTTTTATTGTTAATACACTGTTGTTTAGAGCAGAAAAACAACTGCTGAGTAAAATTATAAAAATAAAAATAACATTAAGAAACGCACCAGACCAGTCTGGGTGAGCAACGGGCGGTGACTCCTGCGGGAAAAGCAACAGCTGAAGATCCCCGAAGAAGGGGTTTTCTTCTGAGGTAGCTGAAGCGTTGCCCGCGGAAAGCATCCGCCCAGAGCGATCACAGACGGAGATTTTAGCGCTTATTCATTAATAAATTGGCACTAATTCGCAGTTTTCGTTTACTGTGTCGATAGGAATAGTATTTTTTGTAGGATGGTATGTGTGAGCCAAAATTCTCTATTAATTGGTCTAATACTACGAATTCGACAAAGATAGTGCATTTATATAACATACTATGACACCTTACGAAGGAAATATTCGTTAATATACTTAGTAGGGAGGGGTCTACATGAATAAATATACTATTTATTGGATCAAACAGGAGGTTGCACAACATTACTTTTACAAATGTGATATTTTATACCGTTTTTTGACTTCTTATCAAGACAATAAAAATAGACAAGATTTATCCATTCAATATCGCTATATTACACATGATTTTGATAAATCACATCTCGCAGAACATATAAAATCTTATGATGATCACTTGTCAATAAAAACGCATCAAAACAATCAAAAAATGACATTATATAAAAATAATCAATACATGCTTTTACATATTGATCAGAGCTATTTAACATGTATTTGTACATCGCTACATGATGCAGAGGACATGTTGTTTCCAATTTTACGTACATTTCATCCACTTTTTTTCATCATAAGTCATACGGAAAATAAGTATGGTTGGATTTCACCGGTAACAAATACGGAATTTAAAGATAGACAAGTATTGTAATCTGACCAGCGATTTAATATACTGTATAAGGGAAAAGGTAACAAGTGAAGGAGGCAAACGTAAGATGCACACAATCTGGGTTGTATTAATTGCAATCGCTGCATTAATCGCTGGTGTTGCTCTTGGATTTTTCATAGCGAGAAAATATATGATGAATTACTTGAAAAAGAACCCACCAATTAACGAGCAAATGCTAAGAACATTAATGATGCAGATGGGTCAAA
>Ga0209487_1001934_pt1 | contig 17129 bp, 15 predicted proteins | sample Poulit2012_FD_187524 | JGI IMG/M metagenome (GOLD analysis project Ga0209487, IMG submission 187524) | Agricultural soil microbial communities from Georgia to study Nitrogen management - Poultry litter 2012 (SPAdes) (version 2) | ecosystem: Environmental > Terrestrial > Soil > Agricultural land...
TGGTCTTGAAAACCATTGTGCGGTAACCCCGTACCGCGGGTTCGAATCCCGCACCCTCCGCGCCCCGGGCCTCGCTGAGGCACCGCCACGGGCCTGCAACGCCATGCCGTCGGCGTCCCCCGCGGCGCCGCGAGAGCGGTCACCGCTCCGTCTGCTCGACCCGCTGCTCCCCGGCGCGCACCGGCACCGGGATGTGGTTCCCGTGCGGTGGACGCGGGCAGGTCGCCCAGGCGCTGAAAGCCGCCGGGGGGTTGACGGCGTAGTTCAGGTCCAGCCGGATCGCCTCCCCGTCCAGCTCCGCGTTGACCACACGCCAGTCCGCGCTCGTCGACCCCGAGGTCCCATCGGTGAACAGGATGCTGGACTCCCCGGTCAGCACCAGATCCAGCCCTCGATCGCCGATCTCCACGGTGGCGACCCCGGGGGAGGGGAGCTCGTGCTCGAGCCACGGCAGGGCGGCGCCGACGGTGACCATGGCGGGCCGGGCGGTCCAGATGCCGGTGACCACCAGTTCGGGGTCGTAGGGGTAGGTGGGGACGCCGGTGAAACCGGTCAGGCGCGGGGCCGAGGGGTCCAGGATGCGCAGCCCGGTGCGACCCCCGCGCCGGATCACCTCGATCTCCACCTCGTCCCCGAAGCGGGCCAGGCGCACATCGGCCGCGGAGAGCACGGTGGCGCGCTGGGTCCCGTCCTGGTCACCGGCCTCCACCTCGGGTGACCCGGTGAGCAGCCGCAGCTGCTCACCCTCCCAGGTCACCGTCAGCCGGTCCGCGGTGAGCTGCCACTGTCCGGGCACCCCCGGGACGGTCTGCGGGCCGGCGCCGGGCTCGATCCAGTGCAGGGCCACCTGTGCGAGCACCCCGTGCGGCGCGGAAAGGCCCTGCTCGCGCCGGATCCGGAACTTCTGCCAGGCGGGGTTGACGGCTGCGGCGTCGGACGATGGGTCGCTGGTGCTCATGACGGTCTCCTCGGGGTCTTCTCGCCGGCCCTCGCCGGTCCTTCGTCCTGCCCTGTCCCCTCCCGAGTCTTCCCCCGGTGCCCCTCCCGCGTCGAGTCCGCCGGCGCATGGTGTGATCCGCGTTCATCCCCGCGGCGCCGGTGCCCGAGAATTCCGTTGCCGGTCGCAGCCGGTGCCTGTACCGTTTTCCTCGTGGGTATCAACGCCATCTTCATCCGGATCCGCCGCCGCTGACGGCGCGGATCCGCTTCACCACCCTCTGGACGATCTCGCGCCGCTCCCGGCCCCTGCCGGGCGGCCCGTCCTGCTGCCCGGATCCGCACCATCCCAGGAGCCCTCGTGCCTCGTCACCATCCCGGAGCCCATGAACTGGGCCAGAACTTCCTCCGCGACCGCCGCACCATCGCCCGCATCGTGGAACTCGCCGCCCGCCGCGACGGCCCGATCGTCGAATGGGGCCCAGGAGACGGAGCGCTGACCGTCCCCCTGTCCGAGCTCGGCCGACCCCTCGAGGCGATCGAGATCGATCAGCGCGCGGCCTCCGAGCTCGCCCGCCGGCTCGGCCCGCACGTCACCGTGCGACACGGCGACCTGTTGCGACACAACCCGCCCGCAGGCTCCACCCTGGTCGCCAACCTGCCCTACCACCTGACCACTGCGGCGCTGCGTCACCTGCTGACCCGGCGCGGCTGGGAGCGGGCGGTGCTGATGACCCAGTGGGAGGTCGCCCGCAAACGCGCCGCAGTGGGCGGGGCGACACTGATGACCGCCCAGTGGTGGCCCTGGTTCGAATTCATCCTGGACCGTCGGGTGCCCGCCTCGGCCTTCCGGCCGCGACCCGGCGTGGACTCCGGTCTGCTGCTGATCCACCGCCGCGGCGAGCCGCTGCTGTCGCTGCGGGAGCAGCGCGCATACCAGCAGTTCGTCCGCCGCATCTTCACCGGGCGAGGGCGCGGGCTGCAGGAGATCCTGCAGCGCAGCGGAGAGCTGCCGGCGGGCCGGGCCCGCGCATTCTGCCGCCGCCACGGCTACCGGCCCGCGCAGCTGCCGCGCACCGTGGACCCGGCGCACTGGGCCGAGGCGTTCCGGCTCCGGTGATCACCGATAGCCTGAGCGGACATGGCTTCCCTGCATCCCACCCGTCTGCTGTCCCTGCCCGAGCTCGAACGACTGTGCGCCGATGCCGTCCGCGCGGCAGGCGGATCGCCCGAGCTGGCCTCCTCGCTGGCGACCGCGACCGTCGCCGCCGAACGTCGCGGCAAGAGCGCGGTCGGGGCCGCCCACCTGGTCGACTACCTCGATGCGCTGCGCACGACACGACTGAACGGCACGGCCCGGCCCCGCCTCACACACCGCCGAGCCGCCGCCCTGACCGTCGATGCGGATCGCGGCGCCGCCCAACTGGCCTTCGACCACGCCGCGGACTGCCTCGTCGAGGCGGCCCGCAGCTGCGGCGTCGCCGTGCTGTCGATCCACGACTCCTTCCCCGGCGGGGAGCTGGGCCACTTCGCCACCCGCCTCGCCGAGCAGGGACTCATCGCCCTGGTGTGCGGGAACTCTCCGGCGCTGATGGCCGCCTACGACTCCACCGAAGCGGTCACCGGCACCAACCCGCTCGCCTTCGCCCTGCCGCACAGCTCCGGCCCCCGCGTGTTCGACCAGGCCAGCAGCGCGACCGCCTTCGTGAGCATCCGGCAGGCCGCCGAGCGCGGCGAGCACATCCCGCCCGGCTGGGCACTGGACGCCGACGGACAGCCGACCATCGACCCGGCAGCGGCCCTGACCGGGGCGCTGCTGCCCTTCGGCGGCGCCAAGGGCGCGAACATCGCGATGATGATCGAGCTGCTCGCCGCGATGTCGGGCGGGTCCTTCTCCCTGGACGCCGCCCCCTTCGACACCGGCTCGCGTTCACCGCGCCTGGGACTGTTCATCGCGGCCATCGACCCCACCGCCTTCGACCCCGGCTACGAGGAGCGCGCCGAGACGCACCTGCTCCGGCTGCACGAGCGGTTCGGGATCGACGTCGGCCGACGCAGGCCGCCCCGCACCCACGTCGAGATCCCCGAGGACCTGTACCAGGCGCTGGCCGCCACCACCGACCACGAGCGAGAGCCGACAGCATGAGAAGCACCCGGATCATCCATACCGTCGACGCCCACGTCGAGGGGCTGCCCGTGCGGGTGGTCACCGGGGGAGCGCCCACCGTCCCCGGCGCGACCATGGACGAGCGCCGCCACTGGTTCCTCGACAATGCTGACGAGCTGCGCACCCTGCTGATGTGCGAACCGCGCGGCAGCGGCTGGATGTCGGGGGCGATCCTGCAGCCGCCCATACGCCCCGACGCCGACTGGGGCGTGCTGTTCATCGAAGTCACCGGCGTGCTGCCGATGTGCGGGGCCGGCACCATCGGGGTGGCGACCGTGCTGGTCGACACCGGCATGGTGGCCGTCACCGAGCCGGTCACCACGGTTCGTCTGGACGCCCCGATCGGCCTGATCACCGTCGACGTGCAGGTCGCGGGCGGCAAGGCCACCTCGGCCACCATCCGCAACGTCCCCTCCTACGCCCACGCCCTGGACCAGAGAGTCGACGTGCCCGGCTACGGGACCCTGGCCTGCGATCTTGCCTTCGGCGGGAACTTCTACGCCATCGTCGACCTCGAGCAGCTCGAGATCCCCTTCGAGGTGGCCGCCGCGGACCGGCTGATCTCCGCCGGGAAGGCCGTCATGGCCGCGGTCGACGCGCAGCACCCGCTCACCCATCCTGAGAGCGGCTTCACCGGCTGCGAGCACGTGGTGATGATCGCCCCGGGGTCCGACGCGAGACACACCCGCCACGTTCTGATCAACCATCCCGGATGGCTGGACCGCTCCCCGGGCGGAACCGGCACCAGCGCCCTGATGGCGGTGCTGCACGCCCGCGGCCGGCTGGACCTCGAGACGGACTTCGTCAACGAGACCCTTCTCGGCACCTCGTTCACCGGTCGCCTGGTCGACACCGATCGGGTGGGGCAGCACGAGGCGGTCGTGCCCACCATCACCGGCAGCGCCTGGATCATCGCCACCACCCAGCAGATGCTCGATCCCACCGACCCGTTCCCGGCCGGATTCACGCTCTGAGTCCGCCGGTGCCGGGCACGTCACCGGCCCGTCGCCCCGTAGGATGAGCATGTCGTGATGCGATGGCCTGCAGACGGGAGCAGCCGACTCCGTTGCGCCACCGCCCTGGATCGGATCGAGGGAGGGGACGTGGATGTCCCAGTACACAGGTGTTGCCGTCAGCCCGGGCCGTGTGATCGGCACGATCTACTCGATGGCGCCCCCTGTCGCCGAGCCCCCGGCCGGCGACACGATCCCCGAGGGCGCCGACCCGGCGACCGAGGCCGCGCGCATCCCCGCCGCGGCCGCCGCGGTGCAGGCCACCTTGAGCCGCCTGGCCGAGCGGGCTCCGGGAGAGGGCAAGAAGATCCTCGAGGCCACCGCCCAGATGGCCGCTGATCCTTCCCTGAGCCAGACCGCGCAGGGCCTGGTCACCTCGGGCGGGAAGTCACCGGAACGCGCCGTGTGGGAGGCCGGTGACCAGGTCGCCGCGATGCTCGAGGGGCTGGGCGGCTACATGGCCGAGCGCGCCACCGACGTCCGCGATGTGCGCGCCCGCATCGTCGCCGAGCTGCGCGGCGAGCAGGCCCCCGGCATCCCCGAGCGGGACGAGCCCTTCGTGCTGACCGCGATCGACCTCGCCCCGGCCGATACCGCGACCCTGGATCCCACCCGCGTGATCGCCTTGATCACCTCCGATGGCGGCCCTCAGTCGCACACCGCGATCCTGGCCCGGCAGCTGGGCCTGCCCGCGATCGTCGCCGCCAAGGGCATCCACGAGTTCGACGACGGCACCGAGGTGTTCGTCGACGCCGGGCTGGGCACCATCACCGACGAGGTCACCGAGGAGCACCACCGCTTCGCCGCCGCCTGGACCGAGCTGCAGGAGAACCCGCTGACCTATGAGGGCGGGGGAGGGGTGCTCGCCGACGGCACCCGCGTGCAGCTGCTGGCCAACATCGGCAACGCCGCCGACGCCCAGGAGGCCGCCGCCGCGCACGCCGACGGCGTCGGGCTGTTCCGCACCGAATTCCTGTTCCTGGACCGGGACGAGGAACCCGGAGTCGAGGAGCAGGCCGCCGCCTATGCCGAGGTGCTGCGCCACTTCCCCGGGCAGAAGGTCGTGGTGCGCACGATCGACGCAGGGGCCGACAAACCACTGCCCTTCCTCACCGACGCCGATGAGCCCAACCCCGCGCTCGGGGTGCGCGCCTACCGCACCTCCTGGGAGAAGCGCTCGGTGCTGACCAACCAGCTCGACGCGATCGCGGCCGCGGCGAAGACCGCGACACCGGGCGGCGCCGCGATCCCGTGGGTGATGGCCCCCATGATCGCGACCGTCGAGGAGACCGAGGACTTCGTGGCCCTGTGCACCGAGCGCGGGCTCCAGCCGGCCGGGATCATGGTCGAGACGCCGTCCGCCGCGCTGATCGCCGACCGGCACCTGACCGTGTGCGACTTCGCCTCCATCGGCACCAACGACCTGACCCAGTACACGATGGCCGCCGACCGGCAGCTGGGCTCGCTCGCTCACCTGAACAGCCCGTGGCAGCCTGCCGTCCTGGCCCTGGTCGGTGCCACCTGCACCGGAGCCCGAACAGCGGGTGGGGACCCGCAGGCCTACGGCGAGGAAGCGCAGCGGCCGGTGGGCGTCTGCGGTGAGGCCGCGGGCGACCCGGGACTGGCCGTGGTGCTGGTCGGCCTGGGCGTCAGCAGCTTGTCGATGACCCCGCGCTCCCTTCCGGCGGTCGCCCGGGTGCTGTCCACCGTCAGCCTCGAGCAGGCCAAGGACCTCGCCGCGCAGGCGCTCGCCGCCCGCAGCGCCGAGGACGCCCGCGATGCCGTGCGCGCGGGCCTGCCGATCCTCGGGGAGCTGGGCCTCTGAGCTGGCAGGCTGGGGCCCTGGCTCGTCGGGGCCGCGGCTCTGGCTTGTCAGGGTTGGGGCTCTGGCTCGTCGGGGACCGAATTCGGACTCGCCGGGGACTGAACCGTGAGAAACGGACACGCGCCGCCTCGGGGCGCCATGGACTCGGGTCGCCATGGACTCGGGTCGCCATGGACGGGGCCCACCGTGCAGTTGCCACCGCGCAGCTCCCACCGCGCAGCTCCCACCGTGCAGCTGCGCTCTGAAAACTTCCACCCGGTGGAAGTTTTCAGAGCTCAACTACGCCCGCGGCCCACCCCGCGCCAACTGCGCCGCGCCAACCGTCGCTGTTGCCCACCGCCACCGCTGCCCACCGCCACCGCTGCCCACCGCCACTGTTAACCACCGCCCCGTGTCGACCGCCGCTGTCGCACACTGCCACCGCTCCTGTTGCCCTTCGAGTGCCGACCGCCTCCGTTGCGGTTGTCCGCCACGCGCCGGGGTTCGTTCCTCCTCCCCGAGGCCCTGTCGTCCCCATCCGAGGGAGCTGGGCCGAGGCGTGAGGACTGGGCGCCTACGGTCCGCTGGTATGACACTTCGCCCGCATGACCTTCGACCCCGGACCCTCTATCCGAGTGCGTGGCTTCTGGGCGAGGGAATGCACCCGCGTGACCTCGCATCCGAGGAGCTGACCCGTGCGATCCCCGGCTACGTCATGCGGACGGACGCGCCCGCCGACCTCCGCTCGATCGCCGAGGTCGTGCAGCGTCGTCTTCGTCCGGGGGCGGTGATCAGCCATGAGACGGCCGCTGAGATCTTCAGATTCCCACTGCCGAAGGACCTCACGAGAGAGGGCGGCGCACCGATTCGCTGTCGAGTGACTGCGGGTGGCAAACGAACTGCAGGCAGACTGCTCGTGGTGCATGTGAGAGCTGCTGCACCCACGATCCGATTTCACGGACTCACGATCTCCCATCCGGTGATCGCGCTGCAGGAGATCGCAGGGTCGCTGTCTCATCCGGACCTGGTCGCCTGCGTGGATGCGGTGGCGGCCGATCGTCACGGAGCGGCGGTACCTGTGAGTCTGCAGCAGATCAGAAAAAGCGTCGCACCGCTCAAGGGACGCGGTGCGGATGCCCTTCGCAGTGCTGTGGCCGATGCACGAGAACGGGTCTGGTCGCCGATGGAGACCAAGGTGAGACTTATGATCCTCGCTCGCGGCTACCCCGAGCCAGTGCCGAACCTGGAGTTCATAGACCCGGCCACCGGGATCGTGTACTACGTCGACCTCGCCTATCCGCAATGGAAGATCGCCATCGAATACGACGGGCAGGGGCATTGGGACGATAAGCAGCAGTGGGAGAAGGACCTGCACAAGAATGAGGTCCTCCACGACCAGGCCTGGAAGGTCCTGCGCATCGCGATCGCCGACTATATGGAACCGGAAACCTTCTTCCAACGCCTGGACGCGGCGATCGCCGAACGCGAGCAGACACGCCCTGACCGTGCACGCCCTCGATCACCGGTCCGGACAGGCCCCGTCGCATCCTTCACATCCAGCGTCCAAGCCGCCGGGGATCGTCGAGCCCGTCCTCAGGCCGGTGTCATGTCGCAGGACATCGGTGACAGTTCCCCATCAGGACATCGGTGACAGTGTCATGTCGCAGGACAATCGGTGACAGTTGAGCTCTGAAATCTTCCAAGCTCTGGAAGTTTTCAGACCCGAACCCGACAAGGCGACCTGGTACAGGGACTCTCGCCCTGGCCCGGTCATTCCTGCTCCCCAGGCCCGGTCACTCCTGCTCCCCTGAACCGGTCACTCCTCCGCATCGAGGTCCTTCTCCAGCAGATCGGCCAGGGCGTTGACGGACTCCTCGGCGCCCTCGCCCTCGGCGCGCAGCGTGACCTCGTCGCCCTGCGCGGCGCCCAGTGTCATCAGCATCAGCATGCTGGAGGCCTGCACGGCGTTGCCACCGGGCTTCTCGATGGTCACGGTCGCAGGCTGCTGCTCAGCGGCCTTGGCGAAGATCCCAGCGGGACGTGCGTGCAGGCCGGTCTTGCTGGCGATGGTGACGGTGCGCTCTGCCATGGTGTGTTTCCTTTCGAGTGCCGCGGGAGCGGCGGGGTGGATCTGGTCGCTGAGACGGTGGGCTGAGACGGCGGGGTGAGACGGTGGGCTGAGACGGCGGGATGAGTCGTGACGCTGAGACGGCGGGATGAGTCGTGACGTTGAGACGGCGGGATGAGCCGTGCCGCTGAGGTGTCTGGGCTACGGTGTGCCGCTCAGGTGGCGGGGTGGTGGATGGTGATGCGTTTGAGCACTGCCGCGAAGGCCGGATCATCGGGAGTCAGTCCGGTGACCTCGGTGGCGACGACATGAGCGGGCTCGGTGCGCAGCAGCTCCTGGAGCTGGTCGACCTCCTCGTCCCCCTCGGGGGAGAAGGCCAGCGCCGCGGAGAAGGCATCCAGCAGGGCGTCGTGGGACATGCCCCGATCGGCGAGCTCAGCGGCGGGAGCGATGATCCGCTCGTGTCGGGAGAGCTTGCGAAGCACGGCCCGTCCCACCCGCTCGACCGGATCGGGCAGATGCGGGTTGGCGAACCGGTCCAGGCACCGGTGGGCGTACTCCTCCTGGGTCTCGGTCTCGAAGCCGTGCTTGGCGACCAGCAGGGCCGAGGTCTCGGCCAGCACCGAGCGGACCCGGTCGCGCACCGAGTGATCGGCGAGGGCATCGGCGATCGTGGCATGGCCGGCGCCCCAGCCGTGCCAGGCGGCTGCGGCGTGGCCGGTGTTGACCGTGAACAGCTTGCGCTCGATGTATGGTTCCAGATCCTCCACCCAGGTGATGCCGGGGATGTCGGGCTCGGTGCCGTCGAAGGGTCCGCGCTCTACCGCCCACTCGTGGAAGTCCTCGACCGTCACGTCCAGTCCCGCATCCGGGGCCTGGACGGGCACGATCCGATCCACCGCGGTGTTGGCGAACAGCGCCTTCTCGTCGAGGTCCTCACCCTGGTAGTGGGAGCGGACCTCCGCTTCCAGCAGGTCGGTCGCGTTCAGCGCGTTCTCGCAGGCCATCACGGCGATGCGCGGGGAACCGGCGGGTCGAGCCTCGATGCCGGCCGCGATGCCGGGCGCGACGAGGCGCAGGATGTGGGCCCCCACGGCGGTGGTGACCACGTCGGCGGCGGCGATCTCATCGGTCAGATCTTGGGGGTTGGTGGCCGAGTTGATCGCCCGGAACCCGTCGACCACCGTGGAGCTCGGCGTCTGGCCGACGGTGCGGACCGTGTAGGAATCGGCCGCCTGGAGCGAGGCGATGAGGTCCTCGGCGACGTCGGAGAACACCAGCTCGTAGCCGGCCTCGTGCAGCAGCAGCCCCACGAAACCACGGCCGATGTTCCCCGCCCCGATATGGACTGCTCTCATGTCCGGTTCACTCCTCTTCGTCGCTGAAGATGGCCAGGATCTCTTCGGCCGTGGTGGCCTCCTCCAGCCGGGTGACCTGGGAGGGGTCGGAGAAGGTCATGGCGACATTCTGCAACAGGGTCAGGTGCTCGTTGCCGACTCCGGCGATTCCGATGACGAACTTGGCTTCGTTGCCGCCCCAGTCGATCCCGCCCGGGTAGCGCACGAACGACATCGCCGACCGGGTGATGGACTCCTTCGCGTCACCGGTGCCGTGAGGGATCGCCAATCCGTTGCCCATGAAGGTCGAGACCGTCGCCTCACGGTCGTGCATGGCCTGCACGTAGCTCTCGTCCACGGCGCCGGCGGCGACCAGCAGGGACCCGGCCTCGTCGATGCCGGAGGCGGCGTCGGTGGCCGAGCCGTCCAGGATGATCGAGGAGCGGGCCAGGATCACCGGCTCGGCGGAGGCGTCCGCGGGCGTGTCCGCGGCGTCTGCGGGGGCGTCGGCCTCGGCTTCGACCTCGGCCCGAGCGTCCGCTGCCTGTCGGCCCTCGACGTCGGCCCGGTGGGTCGGGCGGTGATCCGGGCCGGCCGCGGCGGCACCTGCGGCCGGGGCGTCGGAGCTGTCAGCCGGTGCGGAATCGTCGGCCGGTTCGGTCGCCGTCTCGGGATCGTTGCGCTGGGCGATCAGCTCGACGACCTCGTCGTAGCGCGGGGAGTTCATGAACTGATCCACGCTGACATGCACGGCGGAGCCGGTCCGCTGGCGGGCGCGGTCGGTCAGCTCCTTCTGGGTCACCACCACGTCCCACTCGTCGCTGAGGCTCGAGATGGCCTTGTTGGTGACCTCGATGTCGTCGAAGCCCGCCGCGCGCACCTTCCTGCGCAGCACGGTCGCGCCCATCGCGGAGGAGCCCATGCCGGCGTCGCAGGCGAAGACGATCTTCTCGATGGGCCCGGTGTGGCTCGAGTCGTCGGCGGCGACCCCGGCCGCGCCGGCTGCGCCACCTCCGGTCAGAGCGCCGGAGACGGAGGACTTCTTGCCCTTCATCTGCTCCATCTTCGCGGTCGCGGAGGTGATGTCGCCGTCCTCCTGCTTGCCGATCCGCAGGAACAGCGTCGAGAGGGCGAAGCTGACGGCCGCTGCGGCCGCCACCGCCAGGGCGATGCCCACATAGGAGTCGCGGGCGGCGACCCCGAACACCGCGATGATCGATCCGGGCGCGGCGGGAGCGATGAGCCCGGTGTCGAACAGGACGTTGACGAACACGCCGGTCATGCCGCCGCCGATCGCGGCGAGGATCAGCACCGGCTTCATCAGCACGTAGGGGAAATAGATCTCGTGGATGCCGCCGAAGAACTGGATGATCGCCGCGCCGGGGGCCGAGGCGCGGGCCGCTCCGCGGCCGAAGATCGTGTACGCCAGCAGGATGCCGACGCCGGGGCCCGGGTTGGCCTCCAGCAGGAACAGCACCGACTTCCCGTTGAGGCCGGCCTCGGAGATGCCGAGCGGGGTGAGGACCCCGTGATTGATGGCGTTGTTGAGGAAGAAGACCTTGGCCGGCTCGATCAACAGCGACACCAGGGGCAGCAGCCCGGCGTTGACCAGGCCGGCGACGCCGTTGGCCAGCAGGGTCATCAGGCCGTTGACCAGCGGGGCGAGGCCGAAGAATCCGGCCACCAGCATCACGAAGCCGAAGATGCCGGCCGAGAACATGTTCACCAGCATCTCGAAGCCGGCCGGGATGTGGTCCTGCCACAGCCGGTCCAGCTTCTGCATCAGCCAGGCGGTGAGCGGGGCGATGATCATCGCCCCGATGAACATGTGCACCTCGGGCAGGGCCTCGAAGGCGGACTCGGCGTTGCCCGCGGCGAGCCATCTCTCGAGCTCGGCGGCGTTCTCCTGCGCGATCAGCCAGTCCGAGCCGGCGATCACGCCCATGGTGGCGATCACGCCCACCACGGCGCCGCGCGCCTCGTAGATCATGCGGCCGCCGGTGTTGGCGATCAGCAGCGGCAGCAGGTAGTGGATCATCGGGCCGACGGCGCTGGCCAGCGGCTCGTTCGGCGTCCAGCCATCGGGGATGAAGAAGGCGGTCAGGATGCCCCAGGCGATCAGCGCCGGGATGTTCGGCATCACCATGTTCGACAGGGAGGTGCCGACCTTCTGCAACGCCACACGCGGGCTGAACCCGCGCTCGGCCTCAGTAGCTGTGCTCATGACGTGTCCTCATCGACAGTCGGCGGGACCGGGGATCCCGTCGAGCGGCTGGGCGCACCGGGCGGCACGCTGCGACCCGTCGGAGCGGCCCCGCAGGAGAGTGCTCCGTCGGCGTATGGGCAGTCTAAGCCGGAAATGCGGGAGCCGCCCACCACTCACGGGCGGACGTCATGTTCGTGGTGCGCGGCACGCCAGCGACGGAAGGCCAGGAACGTCAGCACGAGCACCGCTGTCCAGGAGATCGCGACGATGATCCCGTGCAGCAGGTTGGAATCAGCGATGAAGGCCCCGATCGCCACCAGGGAGAGCTGGCCGGGCAACGAGGACACGATGGTGGCGATCAGGAAGTCGCGGCTGGGCACGGCCAGCGCCCCGCTGCCGTAGTTCACCGGCCAGTAGGGCACTCCGGGCAGCAGCCGCAAGGTGCACACGGCGTAGAAACCGCCGCCCTCCAGGCGATCCTCGACCATTCCGGCGTGCGATCCCAGCAGGCGCATCACGGTCTCCCGGCCCAGCCCGCGCGCGAGCCAGTAGGCGCCCCAGCAGCCGGCCACCACCCCGATCATCGACAAGGCGGTGCCCACCGGGATCCCGAACACCAGGCCGCCGGTGACCGCCATGATGGTCACCGGGATCGGGGTCAGGGCCACCAGCGCGTACAGCACGACGAAAGCGGCCACTCCCCACGTCCCGAGCCCGGCGATATCGGCCTGCAGAGTGCCCAGATCGGGCAGGCGCACGTTGAAGGCCAACCACAGCATCGTCACCAGCGTCAGCACCAGGGCGATGTTGCGCAGGATCGAGCCCCAGGGCGTGCCGTCGCGCTCACGCGTCCGGCGCGCCTCGCGCGTCTCGGACGGCGTCGTCGCGGGCGTGGGCTCGGTCGGGTCGGACATCGGTCTCCGGATCGGACGAGGGGGAGGAGGGGAGGGACGAGCCAGTCTCCCATGGGCTGCGAGGGCCGGGCTCCCCACATCGTGCGCAGCACCCGGATCACGGCGTCGAGGTCGAGTCCCTCGCGACGGCCGATGGTCACCAGTCGGCGTGCCGCCTGGACGACGGAGGAGGGCACCACGGCAACCTGTTCGCTGACCCGGGTCTCCGAGCCGACGCGGGAGACGACCAGCCCCTCGGCCTCGAGGGGCCGATACGCCTTGGCGACCGTGCCGGGGGCGACCTCGAGATCGGAGGCCAGCTGACGGACCGACGGCAATCGCTCATCGGTGCCGACCTCATGGGCGCCTCCAAGGCGTGTCAGCAAGGTGACACGAAACGCACCAAACGAATGGAACGCTCGCGAGGGTGGAGGTCGAGACGCGGGGCTCCGCCCTGTGCTGATCCGCCCTGTGCTGATCCGCCCGGGGCGGATCAGCACAGGGCGGATATCGATGCGCGAGCACCCGGAGCGGGCGAACACTCGGAGCATGACCACACGAACTCCTCACCCACCGACCCTCTCCGACCCCGGCACCGCCCCCGAACGCACCGGCACGGCGCTCGCCGACCGCACCGGGCTCGGGCTGCTCCATCAGCGGATCCTGCTGCTGGACCGCGAGCTCGACCAGGACAACGGGGCCCAGCTGTGCGCGGGCCTGCTGCTGCTGGCGGCCGAGGACCCGCGCAGCGACATCACGGTGCTGATCAACTCACCGGGCGGGATGGTGCCGTCCATGCTCGCCATCGGCGACCTCTTCGACCTGGTGCCGTGCGACGTGCGCACCGTCGCCCTCGGCATGGCCTACAGCGCCGGGCAGTACCTGCTGACCCACGGCACCCCGGGCAAGCGGCTGATCCTCCCGCACGGCCGGGTGCTGATGCACCAGGGCTCGGCCGGTTTCGGGGGCTCGGCGGCCGACATCGAGATCCAGGCCGAGGACCTGCGTGCCAATCGCGATCTGCTGATCGACATCACCGCCGAACGCACCGGTCGCAGCCGCGAGACCATCGCCCGGGACTCCGAGCGGGACCACTTCTGGGACGCGGAGGCCGCCGTCGAGTACGGGTTCTGCGACCGGGTGATCACCGACCTCGCCGAGATCCTCCCGCTCAGGACCGGGACCGCAGCAGCGGGGCCGGGACGATGAGCGGCTACACCATCCCCAGCGTCATCGAGCGCACGGTCAACGGCACCGAGCGTGCCACCGACATCTTCTCCCGGCTGCTCAGCGACCGCATCGTCTACATCGGCACCCCCATCGACGACGGCGTCGCCAACACCGTCATCGCCCAGGTGCTGCACCTGGAGAACGAGTCCCGGGACCAGCCGATCCAGGTCTACGTGAACTCCTCGGGCGGAGACGTGCAGGCGATGCTGGCCATCCACGACGCCCTGGCCTACGTGCGCAGCCAGATCGCCGTGACCTGCGTCGGGCAGGTCGTCGCGGCCCCGGTGCTGCTGCTCGCCGCGGGCACGCCGGGACTGCGGGCGGTGCTGCCCCATGCGCGGGTGGTGCTGCGTCCGCTCGAGGCCAGCGGTCGCGGGGCGATCCCCGACCTGATCCTGGCCACAGAAGAGGTGGAGCGACTCCGCAGGCAGATCGAACAGCTCCTGGCGGACGCCACCGGCCGCCCCCGCGAGCAGGTGCGACGCGACCTCGAGCGAGAACGAGTGCTGGATGCGCAGGCCGCGGTCGCCTACGGCCTGGCGGATCAGGTGCTGTTCACGCGGCCGACGCCATGACACCCGGACCCGTCGGGCCGACGTCGGCCGGGGCATCCGGGCGGGTCCTTCGCAGGGTGTCCGTGAGATCGAGGATGACCGGCGCCACCGCGCGGTCGGTGCGCCCGGCCTCCGTCGCTCCGGCCAGGCTCATCAGCTGCCCGAGAGTCAGGTCCAGGGCTCCGCAGATCGCGGCGACCATCTCGCTGGAGGGATCCTTGCGGCCGCGTTCGACATCGGAGAGGTGCTGCATGCTCATCCCGGCCTGTGCGGCGACGTCGGCGAGTGTGCGCCCCTGAGCACGACGGCGGCGGCGCAGCGCCTCGCCGAGCAGTTCACGCAGCAGCGGTTCCAGCGGGGTCATGCACCGAACCTACGCGCAGCAGGGGTCACCTCGCAGCGATCTCCGCCGTGAGCGGAAAGGCTGAGCGGAAAGGCTCAGAGCTGTCCCTGGGCCTCCGTGCCCCCCGGAATCGGGGTCATCCTGGTGACCAGCGTCGGCTTCTCGATCAGCTCGGCGATGTCGGCGTTCAGGGTCTGGACCGGCTCACCGGCCCCATGGGCGTCGAGGTCCTCGGCCGTCGTCCACTTCTCGAGCATGGTGATGGTGCCGTCCTCGGCGTCATGGATGGCGTAGAGCTCGCAGCCCTTCTCCTCGTGGACGGCCGCGATGCCGCGCTGCATGGCCTGGGCCAGTTCCTGCTTCTTGCCGGGCTTGGGGTAGAACACGGCGGTGACGACGACGGTCATGGCAGCTCCTTCGATGGGGGTGGGCGTTGCCGCGAAGCTACCAGGGGCGTCGTGCCCGCGAGCCCTCCGTTCAGCCCGCGGGACCTTAAGGCGAGTCGGGCAGTCCCACCAGCTCCGCGCTGCGCCGCCACAGCGCGTCGGCCAGTGCCAGATCGTCGGCCTGAGGGTTCACCCGGCCCGTCGGGCGCCGCAGCTCGTAGTAGCGGCCCGAGGTCCAGGTGCGCCCGGGCGTGCCGGTGACCAGCCAGGACAGCACCTCGGCGCTCTCCTCCGAGGTGATCGTCACCAGCGGCGCGAGCGGCGAAGCATACAACATCCGCATCAGGCTGGAGGACCCCAGCGCGAAGTTCGAGCGCACCATTCCGGGATGGAACGCGACCGAGGAGAGCCCTCGGGCATGGAACCTCTGATGCAGGCTGCGGGTCATCAGGACGTTCGCGAGCTTCGCCTCGGCGTAGACGGCCAGGGCCGGGGCGCGGCGCGGTCGCCCGAGCTCGGCGAGGTCGATCCGCCCGGCCATCCGGTTCGCCCTGCTCGAGGTGGTCACCACGCTGGCGCCGCCGTTCGTCTCCAGGCTCGGCAGCAGCAGGTTCGTCAGCAGGAACGGGGCGAGATGGTTGACCTGCAGGGTGATCTCGAACCCATCGGCCGTGGGGGTGCGGTCCCCGAAGATCCCGCCGGCGTTGTTGGCCAGCACGTCGATCCCGGCCGGACCGGCCGCGTCGCTGAGCTCACCGGCCAGGCGGCGCACGTCGTCCAGCCGCGCGAAGTCCGCCACGAAGGGCTGCGCTCCCGTCGTGCGGGCCACGGCTGCGGTCTTGTCCGGGGAGCGGCCGACGATCAGCAGGTGATGCCCCTGTTCGGCGAGCCGGTGTGCGGCAGCCGCACCGATGCCGTCGGATGCACCGGTGATCACCACGGTGCGCGGCACGGTCGGGACCGGTGCGGCAGATTCGGTGGCTGCGGTCGGTGGCACGGTCACGCCTGGCCCCTCAGATGCGCTCGTAGATACCGGGCGGTCGCGCCGGTGCCCTGGGCGGCGACCTGCTCGGGGGTGCCGGTGGCGATGATGCGGCCGCCTGCCTCACCGCCGCCGGGGCCCAGGTCGATGAGGTGGTCGGCATTGGCGATCATGTCCAGGTCGTGCTCGATGACGATCACCGTCGCGCCTCGGCTGATCAGCCGGTCCAGCACGTCCAGCAGGGTGCGCACGTCCCGCGGGTGCAGGCCCACGCTGGGCTCGTCGAAGACGAACAGGGCATCGCCCTGCCGCCGGTCGACCTGCCCGGCCAGCTTCAGCCGCTGCGCCTCCCCGCCCGAGAGCGCGGGGGTGTCCTGCCCGAGGGTCAGGTACCCCAGGCCCAGGTCGATCAGGGCCTGCAGGCGTTTGCGCACCCCGGCGATGTCGGCGACCAGAGGCGCCGCCTCGCGCACTGTCAGCGACATCAGCTCGGGCAGGGAGACGGACTCGTCGGCCCGGCCGTCGTCCTGGGGCGCCCTCACCGGGCGGCGGATCTCCGCGGCGGCGGGGGCGTAGCGGCTGCCCTCGCACTCGGGGCAGTCGATGTCGATGTCGGGCAGGAACTGCACGTCCAGCTCGACCCGGCCGGTGCCGTCGCAGCGCGGGCAACGCAGCGAACCGGTGTTGTAGGAGAAGTCGCCGGCGCCGAGGTCCTGCGCGCGGGCATCGTCGGTGCGGGCGAAGGCCCGGCGCAGCTCATCGAGCGCCCCGGAGTAGGTCGCGATCGTGGAGCGGATGTTCACCCCGATCGGGCTCGCATCGATCTGGTGGCCCCGGCGGATCCCGGCCGCGTCCACCTGCCGCACATGCGCGGGCACCTCGGTACCGTCGAAGGTGGCCCGCAGCGCCGGGATCAGAGACTCCAGCACCAGCGTGGTCTTGCCCGAGCCCGACACCCCGGTCACCGCCGTCAGCCGGCCGCGCGGGATCCGCACGTCCAGGGCGTGGACGGTGTGCAGCGGCGCGGTGCACAGGGTGAGCGCCCCGTCCGCGAAGACCTCGCCCGGCTCGGCGCGCTCGCGCACGATCACCTCCTCGCGTCCGTCGAGGAAGCCACCCAGCCGGGTGGCGGGGGAGGCCGCCACCTGCGCGACCGTGCCCGCGGCGACCACCTGCCCGCCTTCGCGACCCGAGCCGGGGCCGATCTCGA
>Ga0209487_1001935_pt1 | contig 17129 bp, 16 predicted proteins | sample Poulit2012_FD_187524 | JGI IMG/M metagenome (GOLD analysis project Ga0209487, IMG submission 187524) | Agricultural soil microbial communities from Georgia to study Nitrogen management - Poultry litter 2012 (SPAdes) (version 2) | ecosystem: Environmental > Terrestrial > Soil > Agricultural land...
TGGAAGTGCGAGTATGACCTGGTACGTGCTACGTCGCGTGCTGCAGATGATCCCGGTCTTCTTCGGCGCGACGTTCCTCGTGTACTTCCTGGTGTTCTTCATGCCGGGCGACCCGATCGCGGCGCTGGGCGGCGACAAGCCGCTGCCGGAGGCCGCACAGATCCGCCTCCGCGAGGAGTTCAACCTCGACAAGCCGTTCCTGGTGCAGTACTTCCTGTACCTGGCGAACATCTTCCAGGGCGACCTGGGGTCGACGTTCCGCGGCCAGTCGATCGCCAGCCAGCTCACCGACGCGTTCCCGATCACGATCCGCCTGGCGCTCATCGCGATCATCTTCGAGACGATCTTCGGTATCCTCGCCGGCGTCATCTCCGGCCTGCGCAAGGGCACCTGGATCGACACCACCTTCCTGATGGTCTCGCTGCTGGTGATCGCCGTGCCCACCTTCGTGCTCGGATTCGTCGCGCAGTTCGTGTTGGGTGTGCAGCTGCAGGTGATGCCGGTCAATGTCGGGCGCGATCCGAGCTGGACGAACCTGCTGGTCCCCGGCATGGTGCTGGGGGCCGTCTCCTTCGCCTACGTGCTGCGCCTGACCCGCACCCAGGTCGCGGAGGTCGCGAGTCAGGACCACGTGCGCACCGCCACCGCCAAGGGCCTCGGCCGCGGCCGGGTGATCACCACGCACGTGCTGCGCAACTCGCTGATCCCGGTGATCACCTACATCGGCATCGACCTGGGGATGCTCATGGGCGGTGCCATCGTCACGGAGTCCATCTTCAACATCCCCGGGATCGGCTTCAACCTGTGGGATGCCATCCGTGCCGGCGAGAACACCAAGGTCGTCACGATCGTGACGCTGCTGGTGACAGTATTCGTGATCGCGAACCTGGTCGTCGACATCCTGTACGCCCTTCTCGACCCGAGGATCCGCTATGTCTCCAAGGCCTGACGCCCTGCCCGGTCAGGAGCACTTCGTCGCTCCGGCCGATGAGGTGCCGCTGCGGGCCGTCGACGCCGTCGACACCGAGTCCGAGCCGCGCTCGCTATGGGGCGAGGCCTGGCACTCCCTGATCCGCAACCCGGTCTTCGTGATCTCCGGGGTGCTGATCGCCTTCATCCTGCTCGTCACGCTGTTCCCGAGCCTGTTCACCAGTCAGGACCCACGCTACTGCGTGCTGGCCAACAGCTACGGAGGGCCCCAGGCCGGGCACCCCTTCGGCTTCGACCAGCAGGGCTGCGATGTCTATGCGCGCGTGGTCTACGGCGCCCGCGCCTCGGTCAGCGTGGGCGTGCTCACCACGATCGGAGTGGTGATCCTGGGTGGGATCATCGGGGCGATCGGGGGCTACTTCGGCGGCTGGTTCGACGCAGTCCTGTCGCGGCTGACCGACATCTTCTTCGCGATCCCGCTGGTGCTGGGCGCCATCGTGATCATGCAGCTGTTCCAGCAGCAGGCCGGTGTCCCGCTGCTGGTGCTGGTGCTGGTGATCTTCGGCTGGACCTCGATCGCCCGGATCGCGCGATCGTCCGTGATGAGCGTGAAGAACGCCGAGTTCGTCACCGCCGCCACCGCCCTCGGGGCGGGGCGGACGACCAACCTGTCCCGGCACATCCTGCCCAATGCGATCGCCCCGGTGATCGTCACCGCGACCGTGAACCTCGGCGTCTACATCGTGGTCGAGGCGACGCTGTCGTTCCTGGGGGTCGGCCTGCCCGATGCCTCCGTCTCCTGGGGCATGGACATCTCCAAGGCGCAGTCGGCCCTGCGGGACCGTCCCAGCCTGCTGTTCTACCCGGCCGGCGCGCTCGCCATCACGGTGCTGAGCTTCATCATGATGGGCGACGCCGTCCGTGACGTCCTCGACCCGAAGGCCAAGAAGCGATGACCCGGACCCCCGCAGACGCCACCTCCCCGGCGGACACCACCGCGCCGCTGCTGGACATCCGCGACCTGGACGTCACCTTCACCACCTCGACCGGTACGGTGCCCGCCGTGCGCGGGGCGAACCTGTGCGTCTACGCCGGCCAGACCGTCGCGATCGTGGGGGAGTCCGGCTCGGGCAAGTCCACCACCGCGATGGCCATCTCCCAGCTGCTGCCGCGCAACGGCGCCATCACCGGCGGGCGCATCGACTTCCAGGGCCGCGACATCTCCCGCTCCAGCGGCAAGGAGATCCTGGCGCTGCGTGGCAGCGAGATCGGTCTGGTCCCGCAGGACCCGATGAGCAACCTCAACCCTCTGTGGCGGGTCGGCTTCCAGATCAAGGAGACCCTGGTCGCCAACGGTGTCGCGAAGGGCAAGGAGGCCGATCGGCGCGTGATCGAGCTGCTGGCCGAGGCCGGGCTGCCCGATCCCGAGGAGCGTGCGAACCAGTACCCGCACGAGTTCTCCGGCGGGATGCGTCAGCGCGCCCTGATCGCGATGGGCCTGGCCGCTCGCCCGTCCCTGCTGATCGCCGACGAGCCCACCAGTGCGCTGGACGTGACGGTCCAGCGCCAGATCCTCGACCACCTCGACCACCTCACCGGCACCCTCGGCGCGGCGGTGCTGCTGATCACCCACGATCTGGGCCTCGCCGCCGAGCGTGCCCAGCACCTGGTCGTGATGTACCGCGGCCACGTGGTCGAGTCCGGCCCCGCGCTCGAGCTGCTCCAGCATCCGCAGCACCCGTACACCCAGCGGCTGATCGCGGCGGCACCGTCGCTCGCCAGCCGCCGCCTGGTCTCGGGCCAGGCGCGGGCCGAGATCCGGCGCGAAGCGGAGGGAGCCGCCCGGGACCAGCTCGAGGACGATGCGGCGGGCGAGGGCACCTCCGCGACCGGGCCGGCCGCGGAGACCCACGACGACGGGGACGACGTGATCGTGGTCGAGAACCTCACCAAGGTGTTCTCTATCCGCGGCCGGGCCCCCTGGGTCAGGCCCACACCCTTCACCGCGGTCGACGACGTCTCCTTCCGGCTGCGGCGCGGCACCACCAGCGCCATCGTCGGAGAGTCCGGATCGGGGAAGTCCACCGTCGCCCAGATGGTGCTGCGACTGCTCCAGCCGACGTCCGGTCACGTCCGCTTCGACGGACAGGACCTGGCGACGATGACCGACCGCGACCAGTTCGCGCTGCGCCGCAGGGTCCAGCCGATCTTCCAGAACCCCTACGGCACGATCGACCCCACCTACTCGATCTTCCGCACCATCGAGGAACCGCTGCGGCTGCATCGGATCGGCACCCGCAAGGAGCGCATCGCCCGGGTGCGCGACCTGCTGGACAAGGTCGCCCTGCCCACCGGTGTGATGGACCGCTACCCCAATGAGCTCTCCGGCGGTCAGCGCCAACGGGTGGCGATCGCCCGCGCCCTTGCGCTCGACCCGGAGGTGGTGATCTGCGACGAGGCCGTCTCCGCCCTGGACGTCCTGGTCCAAGCGCAGGTGCTCGAGCTGCTCAACGACCTCCAGGGCGAGCTGGGCCTGTCCTACCTGTTCATCACCCACGACCTCGCGGTGGTGCGGCAGATCGCCGATGACGTGATCGTGATGGAGAGCGGCAGGGTCGTCGAGCATGCGGCCACCGAGCAGGTCTTCACCGACCCGCAGCAGGAGTACACCCGGCGTCTGCTGGATGCGATCCCCGGCCGCAGCATCGAACTGGCCGGATCCGACGCGCTCGGAGACCTGGAGGAGGCGCAGGAGCCCACCACCGAGGCCGAGGTGGCAGACACCGATGGCGCCGGCGATGTCCCGGGCCCCGGGGAGGACGACGAGCCGTACACCACCGGCGGACTGGTCTGAGGAGCCCCGCCGGACCGAGATCCGGCCCGGGGTGAGCCACCTGATCGCCGCGGCGCAGGTGACGAACGACGCTCCGCGCGGGTGCAGGTCATCACTGCAGGGCTCCCCCGGAGGGCCTCGGTCGATAGACTCTGCACGGCCCGGCGCTCCGGGACCTCTCCGACGCTGAAACGAGCAGCCCCCGCATGACACTCCGCCACCGCAACGACCTGCGAAACGTCGCCATCGTCGCCCACGTCGACCACGGCAAGACCACCCTCGTCGACGCCATGCTCACCCAGGGCGGCGCCCTGGGTGAACGCGGCAAGCACGAGGAACGGGCGATGGACTCCGGCGAGCTGGAGCGCGAGAAGGGCATCACGATCCTCGCCAAGAACACGGCGATCCGCTACACCGGTCCCACCGCCGCGGCGATCGGTGAGGACGAGGGCATCACCATCAACGTGATCGACACGCCCGGCCACGCCGACTTCGGCGGTGAGGTCGAGCGGGGGCTGTCCATGGTCGATGGGGTGGTGCTGCTGGTCGACTCCTCCGAGGGCCCCCTGCCCCAGACCCGCTTCGTGCTGCGCAAGGCCCTGGCGGCCCGGTTGCCCGTGATCCTGGTGGTCAACAAGGTCGACCGGCCCGACGCCCGCATCGACGACGTCGTCGGAGAGGCCACCGATCTGCTGCTGGGCCTGGCCTCCGACCTCGCCGAGGAGATGGAGGACCTCGACCTCGATGCCGTTCTGGACGTCCCCGTCGTCTACGCCTCCGGCAAGGCCGGTCGCGCCTCGACCACCAAGCCCGCCGACGGCATCCTCCCCGAGGAGGAGAACGTCGAGGCCCTGTTCCGGACCATCATCGAGTCGATCCCGGCCCCCTCCTACGACGACGAGATCCCCCTGCAGGCGCACGTGACCAACCTCGACGCCTCCCCGTTCCTGGGCCGTCTGGCCCTGCTGCGGATCAAGAGCGGCGAGCTGACGAAGGGGCAGCAGGTCGCCTGGTGCACCCGGCACGGCGAGACCAGGACGGTGAAGATCACCGAGCTGCTGGAGACCAAGGGCCTGGCCCGCGAGCAGATGACCCGCACCGCGCGCCCCGGTGACATCGTCGCCGTTGCCGGCATCCCCGACATCATGATCGGCGAGACCCTCGCCGACGCCGCCGATCCGCGGCCGCTGCCGCTGATCGAGATCGACGACCCCTCGATCTCCATGACCATCGGCATCAACACCTCACCGCTGGCCGGCAAGAACGCCAAGGGCCACAAGCTCACCGCCCGGCAGGTCAAGGACCGTCTGGACGCCGAGCTGGTCGGCAACGTGTCCCTGAAGGTCCTGCCCACCGAACGTCCCGACTCCTGGGAGGTGCAGGGCCGCGGCGAGCTGGCCCTGGCCATCCTGGTCGAGCAGATGCGCCGCGAGGGCTTCGAGCTGACCGTCGGCAAACCCAAGGTCCTCACCCGCGTCATCGACGGCACCGTCCACGAGCCCGTCGAGCGCATGTCCATCGACGTGCCCGAGGAGTACCTGGGCACCGTCACCCAGCTGATGGCCTCCCGCAAGGGCCGCATGGAGACCATGAGCAACCACGGCTCCGGCTGGGTGCGCACGGAGTTCCTGGTGCCCGCGCGCGGCCTCATCGGCTTCCGCACCCGCTTCATGACCGAGACCCGCGGCAATGGCATCGCCTCCTCCTACGCCGACGGCCACCAGCCGTGGATGGGTCCGATCGAGTTCCGCTCCACCGGTTCCCTGGTCGCGGACCGCGCCGGGGCCGTGACCCCCTTCGCGATGATGAACCTCCAGGAGCGCGGCTCCTTCTTCGTCGAGCCCACCAGCGAGGTGTACCAGGGCCAGGTGGTAGGCGAGAACGCCCGCCACGAGGACATGGACGTGAACATCACCAAGGAGAAGAAGCTGACGAACATGCGGGCGGCCTCCTCCGACTCCTTCGAGAACCTGGTCCCGCCGCGCAGGCTCACCCTCGAGGAGTCCCTCGAGTTCGCCGGCGAGGACGAGTGCGTCGAGGTCACCCCGACCACCGTGCGCATCCGCAAGGTCATCCTCGACCCGAACGAGCGCTCGAGGGCGAGGTCGCGAGCCAAGGCCGGGCTGTGAGCTCGGGCGGCGGCAGCGCCCCCCGGCGCGTCGACACCGAGTCCCGGGCTGCCCGCCTCGCCCAGGTGGCGATGGCGATCGTGCTCGCGGTGATCTCGGTGGCGCTGCTCGTCGCCACCCACCGGGTCCAGCTCGAGCTGCTGGGGGTCGACTGGCCGGTGGGGCTGCTCTTCGGTGCCGCCTTCCAGATCGTCACCTGCGTGTTCCTCTACTCGGCGACCGGGTCCCGGCTCCCCCTGGTGGTGCTGGGCTCCCTATGGGGCATCCTGGCGATGCCGCTGATGGGCCGCGGCGTCGGCGGCGGGGTGCTGATGCCCGCCGTGATCGGCGAGCAGGCCCAGTACTCCGGCTGGATCGTGCAGGGACTGGGGCTGGGCATCCCCTTCCTCGTCGCCGCAGCGATCACGGCGGTTCGTCTGCGTCGGCGCTGAGCCCGGTGGCGTGGGAGCGGATACGTGAGCCGGGACTGATCTGGTCGGCACCGCGAGAGGGGGAAGGACGAATGATGGATGACGCGAGGCAGGCCGACGACGCGAGGCCGGCCACCGGGCGCCCGGACTGGGCCACCATCCCCAATGCCGTCACCCTGCTGCGCTTCCTGCTGCTCGCGCCGGTGTGCTGGATGCTGGCCGATGGCGGCCCGGATCCCCTCGACGTGATCCTGCTGCTGGTGTGGGCCTCGACCGACTGGGTCGACGGCCTGCTCGCCCGGGCACTGGATCAGACCAGCCGCAGCGGCGCGATCCTGGACCCGATCGCCGACCGCATCGGGTTGGCCGCGATCGTCCTCACCCTGGCGCTGATCGGGCTGCTGCCGTGGCTCGCCCTGGCACTGATCGTGCTGGCCGATGTCGCCATGGTGGTGCTGGCCACCGGAGCGGCCCTGGGCGGCCGGATCGCCGTGTCCCTGCTCGGCAAGGTCCGCACCGTCGTGCTGATGTCCGCGGTCTTCGCGATCACGGCCGCCTCCGCCTGGGCGCCGGGGCTGGTCCCCGCCGCGCAGACCCTGCTGTGGATCGGCGTGGGGATGCACGTGCTCACCGCGGTCGACTACGTGATCAGGGCGCGTCTGACGCTGCGCGCCGCACCGGAGCCGGCGGAACCTCCTTCGAGGCGATGACCAGCACCCGCGGCACACGGACCTGGCCGCGCTTGGTCATCACCGTCACGACCTGGTCGTCGGTGGCCAGGATCGTGCCCAGCGCGTCGGTCATCGACTCGCCGTGCGGGGAGGTCTCGCGATCGATCGCGTAGCGCAGCACCACGCGCCTGCCGACCTCCAGGAACGGCGCCCAGCCGGCGCGCTTGCGGTGCTCGTCGCGGATGCCCACGGCGACTCCTTCCGAGAACGGGTGGGGCCGCCCTGCAGGCGGCGCCTGGCTGACCGACGCTACCGTCTGGAAGGCCATCGCGTGACCGCCGTACGCTGTTCCTCCGCTCACGTCCTGGTGCCGGGGTGCCCGCCGGTCGCCGCCCCGCCGGTGGGGGTGAGACAATGGGTGGCGACGATCCCCGGCGGAAGGAAGCTGCACATGACGTACGTCATCGCCCTGCCCTGCGTCGACGTGAAGGACCGGTCCTGTGTGGACGAGTGCCCCGTGGACTGCATCTACGAGGGCAACCGGATGCTGTACATCCAGCCCGACGAGTGCGTGGACTGCGGTGCCTGCGAGCCGGTCTGCCCCGTCGAGGCGATCTACTACGAGGACGACACCCCGGACCAGTGGGCCGAGTACTACCAGGCCAACGTCGAGTTCTTCGATGACCTGGGGGCACCCGGAGGTGCGGCCAAGATGGGTGTGATCGACAAGGACCATCCGATCATCGAGGCTCTGCCGATCCAGCCCAACCCGCTGGCGTGACCGTGGCGGCACCCACCCCGCGCGCCGGGCTGGCCGCGCGCCTGCCCGCCTTCCCCTGGGACAGCCTCGCGCAGGCGAAGACCACTGCGAACGGCCATCCCGACGGCATCGTCGATCTCTCCGTCGGCACGCCCGTCGACCCGACACCGCCCTCCGTGCAGGCCGCGCTCGCCGCGGCCGCGGACCGGCCCGGGTACCCGACCACGGTCGGCACCGCGGAGCTGCGCACGGCCCTGGTGGACTTCGTGCGCCGTCACCGCGCCGCCCCCGAGCAGCTCGACGAGACCGGTGTGCTGCCCACCGTCGGCTCCAAGGAGCTGGTGGCCCATCTGCCCTTCCAGCTCGGCATCGGCCCTGGTGACGTGGTGGCCTTCCCGCACATCGCCTACCCGACCTACGACATGGGGGCGCGCTTTGTCGGCGCGCAGGCACTGCCGCTGGACCTGGCGGCCCTGGCCGCTCACGGCGACGCCGCCCTGCCCGATACCGCCGTCATCGGCCGGATCCGTCTGCTGTGGCTGAATTCGCCCTCCAACCCCTCCGGCGAGGTGCTGGACGCCGCCCAGCTGGCGGCGATCGTGACCTGGGCCCGGGAGCGGGGAATCATCGTGGCCTCCGACGAGTGCTACGCCCTGCTCCCCTGGACCGTGTCCGAGGTCCCCTCGGTGCTGGATCCGCGGGTCAGCGGTGGGGAGCTGGAGGGGTTGCTGTGCGTCTACTCCCTGTCGAAGCAGTCGAACCTGGCCGGCTATCGGGCGGCTTTCGTCGCCGGCGACCCCGCCCTGGTGGGGGAGCTGCTGGCGGTGCGCAAGCAGGCCGGGATGATGCTGCCGGGCCCGATCCAGACCGCGATGACCGTCGCCCTGGGCGATGACGACGCCGCTGCGGGGCAGCGGGAGATCTACCGCTCGCGCCGGGAGGTCCTGGAGCCCGCGCTGCGCGCTGCGGGCGGTGAGGTCCACGGTTCGCAGGCGGGGCTGTACCTGTGGACCACCTTCGGTGAGAAAGCGCTCACCACCGTGGACCGCCTGGCGGGGCTCGGTGTCCTGGTGGCCCCCGGTATGTTCTATGGTGAAGACGGTGGCGCTTTCGTCCGTGTCGCGCTGACCGCGACCGATGAACGGATCGCCGCCGCCGCCCAGCGCCTCGCGCGCTACTGAACGATCCGACCACGGACAACGGAGAGCCCATGGATCACGCGTCGCCGTCCGCTCAGCTCACGTTCGGTGAGCACACCCTCGACCTGCAGTCCGTACCTGCCGTCGAGGGGAATGAAGGGATCGCGATCGGCCCGATGCGGACGACCACCGGCGCGGTCACCTACGACCCCGGTTTCATGAACACCGCGAACGCCAAGTCCTCGATCACCTACATCGACGGCGACGCGGGGGTCCTGCGCTACCGCGGCTACCCGATCGAGCAGCTCGCGGAGAAGTCCAGCTTCCTCGAGGTCAGCTACCTGCTGATCCATGGGGAGCTGCCCACCAAGGGGCAGCTGGAGAACTTCGAGGCGCAGGTCGAGCGGCGCACCCTGCTCGACGAGCGCTTCAAGCGGATGTTCGACAACTTCCCGCGCGACGCCCATCCGATGACGGTGCTGCAGGCCGGCGTCTCGGCACTGTCGACCTTCTACCAGGACTCGCTGGACCCCTTCGACGAGGAGCAGAGCCGGCTGTCGACCGTGCGGCTGCTGGCCAAGGTGCCCACCATGGCCGCCTACGCCCACCGGATCGCCCAGGGCCATGCCCTGCTGTACCCGGACAACCGGCTCTCCCTGATCGAGAACTTCCTGCGCCTGACCTTCGGCTTCCCGGTCGAGGAGTACATCGCCGACCCGAGCATCGTGCGTGCCATGGAGCAGCTGCTGATCCTGCACGCCGATCATGAGCAGAACTGCTCGACTTCCGCGGTGCGGCTGGTCGGCTCCTCGCAGGCCAACCTGTTCACCTCCATCTCCGCCGGCATCGGCGCGCTCTCGGGCCCGGCCCACGGCGGCGCCAACGCGGCTGTGATGGAGATGCTCGACGAGATCCAGGAGCGCGACATTGACCCGCGCGACTTCATGGAGAAGGTCAAGCGCAAGGAGGACGGCATCCGGCTGATGGGCTTCGGCCACCGGGTGTACAAGAACTACGATCCGCGCGCCCGCATCGTCAAGGCGATCGCCGATGACGTCCTCGAGAGCCTCGGGGTCCACGACTCCCGCCTCGAACTCGCCATGAAGCTCGAGGAGATCGCTCTCAAGGACGACTACTTCGTCGAGCGCAAGCTCTACCCGAACGTCGACTTCTACACCGGGCTGATCTACAAGGCCATCGGCTTCCCCACCGAGATGTTCACGGTGCTGTTCGCGATCGGTCGCCTGCCCGGCTGGATCGCGCAGTGGCAGGAGATGGTCCACGACCCCGAGACCAAGATCGGTCGGCCCCGCCAGATCTACACGGGGCACGCCGAGCGCGAGTACAAGGAGATGGCCGAGCGCACCGGCACGAGCGAGCTGCGGCTGGCCGAGCTGCAGGCAGACATCGAGAAGCGCGGCTGACCCTCCCAGCTGCTGCCCGAGAGGCCCCCGTGGACGTCGACCGTCCCCGGGGGCCTCGTTCGTCCGCCCTCGTCGCTGCCGCCGGCGCCCGCGCCGACCCGGCTCGCGGTGGGCGCGGGATGTGAGGACGGGACCTCCGCCCCGGTCGGGTGCCTGAGCTCGGCCTAACGTGGACGCACGCAGGAGGGCACCACCCACGGGCCCTCCCCGTCCACCGAGGAGGACCCCATGACGTCTGCCACCACCGACCGTCCGACCACCGAGTCCGTGGCAGAGGGCGCCTGGGACGGATTCGCCCCAGGTCCGTGGCAGGACGCCATCGACGTGCGCGACTTCATCCAGCGCAACTACACCCCCTACGACGGGGACGCCTCGTTCCTCGCCGGCCCCACCGCCAAGACCCTCGCCGTCTGGGACCACCTGGAGCGCAACTACCTGTCCGAGGAGCGCCGCCGCCGGGTCTACGACGTCGACACCCGCACCCCGGCCGACGTCGACGCCTTCCCGGCCGGATACATCTGCCCCGAGGACGATGTCGTCGTCGGCCTGCAGACCGACGTCCCGCTCAAACGCGCCATGATGCCCAATGGTGGCTGGCGGATGGTGGAGACCGCCATCAAGGAGGCGGGCAAGGAGATCGACGAGGACGTCAAGAAGATCTTCACCCGCTACCGCAAGACCCACAACGACGCGGTCTTCGACATCTACACCCCGCGGATCCGCGCCGCCCGCTCCAGCCACATCATCACCGGTCTGCCCGATGCCTATGGCCGCGGCCGCATCATCGGCGACTACCGGCGCCTGGCCCTGTACGGCGCCGACGCCCTGATCGCCGACAAGAAGCGCGCCAAGGACGCGGTGGCAGACCAGCCCTTCAGCGAGCACTGGGCCCGCTACCGTGAGGAGCACGCCGAGCAGATCAAGGCCCTCGCCAAGCTCATCACCCTGGGAGACTCCTACGGCCTGGACCTGCGCCGACCCGCGGCCACCGCCCAGGAGGCCGTGCAGTGGACCTACATGGCCTACCTCGCCGCCGTGAAGAGCCAGGACGGCGCCGCGATGTCCATCGGCCGTCTGTCGGCCTTCCTCGATGTCTACTTCGAGCGCGACCTGGCCGCCGGCCGGATCACCGAGGAGAGTGCCCAGGAGATCATCGACGCGCTGGTGATCAAGCTGCGGATCGTGCGCTTCCTGCGCACCATCGACTACGACCAGATCTTCTCCGGCGACCCCTACTGGGCGACCTGGTCGGACGCCGGCTTCTCCGAGGACGGCCGCCCGCAGGTCACCCGGACCTCCTTCCGGCTGCTGCAGACCCTGCGCAATCTCGGTCCGGCCCCGGAGCCCAACATCACCGTCTACTGGGACCCGCAGCTGCCGACGGGCTACAAGGAGTTCTGCTCGGCGATCTCGATCGAGACCTCCTCGATCCAGTACGAGTCCGATCAGCAGATCCGCGGGAGCTGGGGCGATGATGCGGCAATCGCCTGCTGCGTCTCCCCGATGCGGGTCGGCAAGCAGATGCAGTTCTTCGGCGCCCGCGTCAATGCCGGCAAGGCCCTGCTGTACGCCATCAACGGCGGCCGCGACGAGGTCAGCGGCGAGCAGGTCACCGAACCGGGCCTGTTCACCCCCATCCAGGGCGAGGGCCCGCTGGACTTCGACGAGGTCTGGGCCAAGTACGAGCAGATGCTGGACTGGGTGGTCGGCACCTACGTCGAGGCGCTGAACATCATCCACTACTGCCACGACCGCTACGCCTACGAGGCGATGGAGATGGCCCTGCACGACAGCGAGATCGTGCGCACCATGGGCTGCGGCATCGCCGGCCTGTCGATCGTCGCGGACTCCCTGTCGGCGATCAAGCACGCCCGGGTCACTCCGGTGCGGGACGAGACGGGCCTGGTGGTCGACTACGTCACCGAGGGCGACTTCCCCCGCTACGGCAACGACGACGACCGGGCCGACGACATCGCGGCCACCATCGTGCACACGGTGATGCAGAAGATCGCGGCGATCCCCATGTACCGCGATGCGATCCCCACCCAGTCGGTGCTCACGATCACCTCGAACGTGGTCTACGGCAAGGCGACCGGATCCTTCCCCTCCGGGCACCGGGCCGGCACCCCCTTCTCACCCGGCGCGAACCCGGAGAACGGGGCTGACACGCACGGGATGGTCGCCTCGATGCTCAGCGTGGGCAAGCTCGACTACCACGACGCCCTCGACGGCATCTCCCTGACCAACACCATCACCCCGCAGGGTCTGGGCCGCACCAAGGCCGAGCAGGTCACCAACCTGGTCGGCGTCCTGGACGCAGGCTTCGTGATGGACGAGCAGTGACCAGCCGGCCGATCGATATCCCCACCACCCTCGAGGAGACAGCCATGACCACCCCCACCTATGCCGAACGCCTGGCCTCGATGAAGGCCAATCGCGCCGCGAACAATATGGACTCCGGCCTGTTCCACGCCAACATCAACGTGCTTGACAAGGACACGCTGGTCGACGCGATGGAGAACCCGGAGAACTACCCGAACCTGACGGTGCGGGTCTCCGGATACGCGGTCAACTTCGTCAAACTGACCCGTGAGCAGCAGCTGGACGTGCTGGACCGCACCTTCCACCAGGGCGCCTGAGCCGATGTCTCAGTCCATCTCCCTGCTCGGTGCGCCCGTCCAGGGCCGGCGCACCGGTGCCGGGCTCGAGGGCATGGCCGAGGCCGAGCTGGAGCGCTCCGAACGCCTGGCGGCCATCCGCGCGGGAGAGGTGGCCTCCATCCACTCCTGGGAGCTGGTCACCGCGGTCGACGGCCCCGGCACGAGGCTGACCGTCTTCTTCTCGGGTTGCCCGCTGCGCTGTGTGTACTGCCACAACCCCGACACCATGGAGATGCGCCGAGGGCAGGACGTCGAGCTCGAGGAGATGATCTCCCGGATCAAGCGCTATCGGACGGTCTTCCGGGCCTCGGGCGGCGGCATCACCCTCTCCGGCGGGGAGGTGCTGATGCAGCCCGTGTTCGCGGGCCGGGTGCTGCGCGCCGCGACGGAGATGGGCATCCACACCGCGATCGACACCTCCGGGTACCTGGGGGCGGTGGCCGGCGACGCCTTCCTGGCCGACGTCGACCTGGTGCTGCTGGACGTGAAGTCCGGCTCCGAGGAGTCCTATCGGGCGCTGACCGGGCGGCCCCTGCAGCCCACGCTCGACTTCGGCGACCGGCTCGCGCGGCTGGGCACCACGATCTGGATCCGCTTCGTGGTGGTCCCCGGCTGGACCGACGAGGAGACGAACGTCGAGCAGGTCGCCGAGAACGTCGCCCGCTGGAAGGACGTCGTCGAGCGCGTGGAGGTGCTGCCCTTCCACAACATGGGCCAGGACAAGTGGGACGCGCTGGGCATGGACTACAAGCTGCGCGACGCCCAGCCGCCCCGCCACGAGGTGGTCGAGCGCGTGCGCGGGCAGTTCCGGGCGCGGGGGCTCACGGTCTTCTGAGCCGGCCGTCCGTCACTGTCAATGCCCGCTGACCAGCACCACCACGCGATCCTCAGCACCCCCGGTGGCCTCGCCCCAGGCCCCCGCCTCGTCTCCGCTCGCCGCACGGTCCCAGACTCGTCCCTGGTAGGAGACCTGCACGACGCCATCCTCGGCCGCCCGCGCCACCGCCCAGTTCGCCACCGTCCAGCCCAGTGCCTCCTCGCGGCCGGGATCGATCACCAGCGCTGTCGCTCCCGCGTCGGCGGGCAGCTGCGGAGCGTTCGAGCCGGCATCGGCCAGCTGCGAGGTCAGCCGTCCCGACTCGCTCAGGCGCGGGAACTGGCGGGCCAGCTCCGAGCGCACCGACTCCGGTGAGGAGGTCGAGCCGACCGGGCCCAGCACGCAGTGCAGGTTCGCCCCGGACATGCCGGTCAGGGCCGAAGCATACAGCCGGCCCTCGGTTTCATGATCGCGGTAGGCCCCGGGGTGTCCGCTGCGCTGGACCTGCTGGGCGACGTCGTTGATATCGCCCGCCTCGTACCCGTCGACCTCGATCAGGGCGTCGTAGAAGGCGTTGGTGGAGTAGACCGGATCCATGATCTCCTCCTCGCTGCCCCAGCCCTGCGAGGGGCGCTGCTGGAACAGCCCCAGGGAGTCCCGGTCGCCGTGGTCGAGGTTGCGCAGCTGGGACTCCTGGTACGCGGTGGCGAGCGCGATCGAGGCCGCCCGCGGAGGCAGCTCCCGATCCACCGCAAGTGCGCTGATCAGCGCCGCATTGGCGACCCGGTCCGTGGTGTAGCGATGGCTGGTGCCCAGGCCGGTGGCGGTACAGGTCCCCTCGTGGGCGGGGGACCCGTACCGCTGCAGGGCCACGTAGCTGCCCGTGGCGATGCCCGCCAGCAGCAGCGCCATCACCAGCGGCACCACCAGGTGGCGCCTCAGGCGGCGCGCCATGTCAGTTCGCGTGCAGGGCGGCGTTCAACTCGACGGTCTGGCCCTCGCGAGCCACCGCCTCGACCGCGCCGGTCAGCGAGTTGCGGCGGAACAGCAGGTTGGAGACCCCGGAGAGGTCGCGGGCCTTGACGGTGTGCGGCTCGCCGGCCGAGGCGCCCTCCTCACCGACCAGTATCACCTTGGTGCCGGCCGTGACGTACAGGCCCGCCTCGACCACGCAGTCATCGCCCAGCGCGATGCCGATCCCGGCCTCCGCGCCGAGCAGGGAGCGACGGCCGACGCTCACCCGGTCGGTGCCGCCGCCGGACAGGGTGCCCATGGTGGAGGCGCCACCGCCGACGTCGGACCCGTCGCCGACGACCACGCCCTGGGAGATGCGGCCCTCGATCATCGAGGAACCGAGCGTGCCGGCGTTGAAGTTCACGAAGCCCTCGTGCATCACGGTGGTGCCGTCGGCCAGATGCGCGCCCAGGCGCACCCGGTCGGCGTCGCCGATGCGCACGCCGGTCGGCATCACGTAGTCGACCATGCGGGGGAACTTGTCGACGCTGAACACCGTCGGTGTGCGGCCCGCGGCGATCAGGCGCAGGCGCGTCTCCTCGAAGCCCGGCACCGCGCAGGGGCCCTGCGAGGTCCACACCACATTGGTGAGCTTGCCGAACAGGCCCTCGAGGTTCTGGGTGTTGGGCTGGACCAGGCGGTGGGAGAGCAGGTGCAGGCGCAGGTAGGCGTCGGCGGCGTCGGCCGGGGGAGCGGAGAGCTCGATCGCGCGCACCACGACCTCCTGCGTGGTGCCACGCGCCTCGTCGGCGCGCGCAGCGGACTCGAGCTGTGCGTACAGGGGGTGGGCCTCGGGGGCCTCCTGGGCCGGACCCGGATTCGGAGCCGGGTACCAGACGTCCAGGGTCGAGCCGTCGGCGGCGAGGGTCGCCAGGCCGATGCCCCAGGCGTGGGTGGGGGAGGAGGTCTCAGGTGTCGTGGTCATGGGACGAGTCTACGAACCCTGCCCGTCCGGAGCCGGAGGGATGTCACGGACCATGGCGAACAGCACTCGATAATCCACCGGATCGTCCTCGGAGTCCGGATCGCCCGCGAGCTCCGTGCCGTCCTCCGCCCGGTTCAAGCGGAACCACCTCAGGATCGCGTCCTGGACGAACTCGCTCAGCTCCCGCGCCTGCGCGGGGGTGACGTGCAGCATGGTCGAGTGGAGGGTCCGACGGTACGACTCCTCGGCCCCCGTGTCCTCGCTGTCGAGCGTCTCGGCCTCGCGGCTGAGCTCGGCGGCGATCCCGTCGCGCATCCACTCGAGCACGGCCATGCTCAGCGCCGAGGACGCCGCGATGTAGTCGGTGTCGACGACCGTGCCGTCCTGCAGGGACTGTCCGGTCCGTGCGGTGTCGAAGGAGAGCTGGGCGAGCTTCCAGACTCGATCGCGCTTGTCCCGGGCAGCTTCGGGGGCTTCGACGATGGCGCCGCCCTTGGCGAGGATCCGCAGGTGATAGCTGACCGAGTTGGCGGGGACCCCGAGGTCGGCGGCGAGATCCGCAGCCCGGGCGGTGCCTCGCCCACCCAGACGCTGCAGCAGCTGCATCCGCAGCGGGTGCGCCAGCGCCCGCAGCATGTCACGGGTGGCGTACGTCGTCGGACCACCCGGGAACGCATCCTCGGCCGGGTGATCATCCGCTGAGCTCATACGGAGATTCTACGGTCGGCGACCGGCTCGGGAGGGCTCATGCGACACATTGCGCACAAATAGATGCGCAAGAGGTATTGCGCAAGTAATATTGTGCATGTAGTTTTCTGGCATGACGCCGGACTGCTGGCCCTCATCGCCCAGGAGCGCAGCCATGACGACCGATCTCTGCCCCGATTCCCCGCCCAGTGATGTCGACCACGGCCGGACAGTGAGTGCCGTGGGCCCCACCGCCATCGACCGGGAACAGCTGCCGGGGACTGCCGCTCCGGGCGGTGCACTGGACGACGCACCGCAGGTCGCGGAGCTGGATGAGCCCCGGCGGGCTGTCGGTGCCCGGCAGTCCTGGTTCTGCTCGCTGTGGGGGCGAATCAGCGAGGCGCGGTCAGCCGCGGGAGCCGCGAGAGCCGCGGGAGCTGCGGGAGCCTCGGGGGTGGAGGATGAACGCGCCGAGCGGGCGCCGCACAGCCGTCAGGCGCAGCTGGCGCGCGAGCTCTTCCGCGCCGGTCTGCACCATGTGCGGTGAGCCAGGGAGGGACGGTTCCTTCCGGGCGTCCGGCTCTCTCCTGTGACCTGCCCGCTGCGATCACGTGGTGGTGCTGACAGGGCGGTCGTTCCTCCCCGGTGGTGGGTTGTCCCCGTCTGGGGTGGGGTCTGTTGTTTGTCGGGTCCTGTTCTTAGTGTGTGGGTGTCTGGTGATCTTCCAGGT
>Ga0209487_1001936_pt1 | contig 17126 bp, 12 predicted proteins | sample Poulit2012_FD_187524 | JGI IMG/M metagenome (GOLD analysis project Ga0209487, IMG submission 187524) | Agricultural soil microbial communities from Georgia to study Nitrogen management - Poultry litter 2012 (SPAdes) (version 2) | ecosystem: Environmental > Terrestrial > Soil > Agricultural land...
GTGGCGCTTCCTCAACCGGCTCAAGCAGACCTACCCGCTGGGCTATGACCGGCAGGACCAGCTCTGCGATCCGCAGCACGTGATCTCCCGGATCTCCGCGCTGACCGGCCCCGAGGCGGTCTACGCCGCAGGCGTGGGCCAGCACCAGATGTGGGCGGCGCAGTTCATCGAGTTCGAGCGCCCGAAGTCATGGCTGAACTCCGGGGGACTGGGCACGATGGGCTACTCCGTGCCCGCGGCCATGGGAGCGAAGGTCTCCCAGCCCGATCGCGTGGTGTGGGCGATCGACGGCGACGGCTGCTTCCAGATGACCAATCAGGAGCTCGCGACCTGCGCGATCAACAGGATTCCGATCAAGGTCGCGATCATCAACAACTCGTCTCTGGGCATGGTCCGCCAGTGGCAGACCCTGTTCTACGACGGCCGCTACTCGAACACCGACCTCAACACCGGACACGAGACCGCCCGCATCCCCGACTTCGTGGGACTGGCCGAGGCCTACGGCTGCGAGGCGCTGCGCGTGGAGCGCAACGACGATGTCGACGCCGCGATCGAGAAGGCGCTGTCGATCAACGATCGGCCCGTCGTCCTCGACTTCACCGTCCCGCCGGATGCGATGGTGTGGCCGATGGTCGCGGCCGGAGTGTCGAACGACGAGATCGAATACGCTCGCGGCATCCGCCCCGAATTCGACGGGGAGGACGGTGACGAGGCCGAGGCGGCGATCGCCGAGACCGGTACGGAAGAAGACGGCACGGTGCGTTCCGTGGCTCAGATCGAAGGAGGCCTGGAATGAACAACCGGCACACACTCTCAGTCCTGGTCGAGAACAAGCCCGGAGTGCTCACCCGGTTCACCGGACTCATCGCCCGGCGCGGCTTCAACATCCACAGCCTCGCCGTGGGCGTGACCGAACACGAGGAGCTGTCCCGCATCACCGTCGTCGTCGACGTCAACGACGTGCCCCTGGAACAGGTGACCAAGCAGCTGAACAAGCTCGTCAACGTCATCAAGATCGTCGAACTCGAACCCGAGACCTCGGTCCGGCGGGCCCACATCATCTACAAGGTCAAAGCCAATTCCGCGACCCGGCCGCAGGTGGCCGCGGCAGTGGAGATGTTCCGCGCGAAGATCGTCGACGTCGGACCGGACTCGGTCAGCGTCGAAGCCACCGGCGAGCTCGGCAAGGTCGAGGCGCTGCGCGAGGTGCTCGAACCCTTCGGGATCAAGGAGATCGTGCAGTCGGGAACCGTGGCCATCGGCCGCGGGGCGAAGTCGATCACCGATCGCGCCCTGCGCAGCTGAGACACCTCGGCGAGGATTTTCGCGTTCCAATCCGTGGAACATCCGTCATCTCAGTAAATGAACAGCAGTACCGGACTGTGAAACAATGGGGTCATCACCCCGTAATACAAAGGAGCTAGAACTATGGCAGCAGAACGCTATTACGACGACGATGCCGACCTGTCCGTCATCCAGGGCAAGAAGGTCGCCGTCATCGGCTACGGCAGCCAGGGCCACGCCCACTCGCTGAGCCTGCGCGATTCGGGCGCGGACGTCCGCATCGGACTCAAGGAGGGCTCGCCCAGCCGCGACAAGGCCGCTGCCGAGGGCCTCGAGGTCGGCACCCCCGCGGAGGTGGCCGCCTGGGCCGATGTCATCACCATCGCCGCACCCGATCAGGTGCAGGCCGACATCTTCAACTCCGAGATCAAGGATCAGCTGGCACCGGGCAAGACGCTGGTGTTCATCCACGGCTTCAACATCCGCTTCGACTACATCCAGGCCCCCGAGGGTGTCGACGTCGTCATGATCGCGCCCAAGGGCCCCGGCCACGTGGTGCGTCGCGAATTCGTCGACGGACGCGGTGTGCCCGTGCTCGTGGCCGTCGAGGTCGACGCCTCCGGCAAGGCCTGGGACACCGCCCTGTCGTACGCCAAGGGCATCGGCGGTCTGCGCGCCGGCGGCATCAAGACGACCTTCACCGAGGAGACCGAGACCGATCTCTTCGGTGAGCAGACCGTCCTCTGCGGTGGCGTCTCGCATCTCGTGCAGTACGGCTTCGAGACCCTGACCGAGGCCGGCTACCAGCCCGAGATCGCCTACTTCGAGGTCCTCCACGAGCTCAAGCTCATCGTCGACCTCATGGTCGAGGGCGGCATCGCCAAGCAGCGCTGGTCCTGCTCCGACACCGCCGAGTACGGCGACTACGTCTCCGGCCCGCGGGTCATCACCCCCGAGGTGAAGGAGAACATGAAGGGCGTGCTCGCCGACATCCAGAACGGTTCGTTCGCCGAGCGCTTCATGAACGACCAGAAGAACGGCGCCCCGGAGTTCAAGGAGCTGCGCGCCAAGGAGGAGACCCACCCGATCGAGGCCACCGGCCGCGAACTGCGCAAGATGTTCGCCTGGCTCAAGGACTCCGACGACGACTACACCGAGGGCACTGCCGCTCGCTGACACCGACTCCCGCCCTCAGCCGCCCCGAGAAGGGCGACTGAGCGTGGCGAGGAGGCCAGGAGAGAGCCCCGGGCACCGATCGGTGCCCGGGGCTCTTCGGCGTTCGGGGCTTCCCGGCGTTCGTGCGTGCATCAGCACGGGTGCGCGGCGTCGGCCGACTTGCGAACGTCTCACCCGCGTCGAGCAATTCGACGGTTCACTCCGACACCGACGCCGAACTGGATTACTGTGGAGATGTGACGAATTACAGGTTCGAAGACTTCAAGCCGGCCATCGACGAGTCCACGGGCGAGCCCGACGCCCGCACGAGAGGCTATTTCGCCTCGACGAGCGTGGGCTTCCACGATCCGCGTTCGACCGAGGCCGCGCTGCTGGGCCGGGTCAAGCGGGCGATCGCCGATGGGCGCCACCTCACCGCCGTCTACGCCGATCAGGAATACGAGCACGGACTCGACTCCTCCATTCCCGTGGCGACGTTCGCCTGGTTCGAGAAGCTCGTCAACGTCGGTGGGGGCCGGCTCGTGCCCGGTCACCTCATCACCTGGATCACCGTGCGTCCCACACACCGCCGGCGCGGTCTGCTGCGGTCGCTGATGACCACCGACCTCGCCGAGGCGAAGGCGAACGGCTACCCCTTCGCCGCACTGACGGCGACGGAGGGCGGAATCTATTCGCGGTTCGGCTTCGGGGTGGCCACCTGGTCGCATTCGATCGAGGTCGACACCTCGCCCGGCTTCAAGATGGTCCGCGAACCCGACCGTCGGGTCGAGATGTGCCTGCCGAGCGAGCTGCGAGAGCTGGCGCCGAAGATCTACGACAGGTTCATGCGCACCTCGCCGGGGGCCATGCAGCGACAGCAGACCTACATCGAGCGCGCCACGGGTGCGCTCAACGTCGAGACCGGCGAGGAGGACCGCGGCGTCCGCGCGGCGCTGCACTTCGATGAGCAGGGCGAACCCGACGGCTATGTGTCCTATAAGTTCGCCGGCTGGTCGAAGACCCCGCCGACCGTCGACGTCATCGACTTCGTCGCCGTCACCGACGCCGCCTACGCCTCCCTGTGGTCCTTCCTCGCCGCCATCGATCTGTCCACCCGGGTGACCTTCGCCGAATCGGCCGAATACTCCCCGCTGCCGTGGCTGCTGACCGACTCGCGGCGAGTGAAGACGGTGGCGACCGAGGACAACATCTGGATCCGCATCCTCGACATCAAGTCCGCTCTCGAGGCTCGGCCCTGGTATGTGCCCGGCACCTTGACGATCGACGTCGACGATTCCCTCGACCTGGCCGGGGGACGCTTCACCATCGCCTCGGACGGAGCCAGCGCCGAGGTGACGCCCGCCTCGGAATCGACGCCGGCCGATCTCGGGCTGGGCATCGCCGAACTCGGATCGCTGTACTTCGGCGGGGCCGATCCCGTGATCCTGGCCAGGGCCGGACGCATCGATGAGAAGACGCCCGGGGCGGCGGTGCTCGCCAGCGCCATGTTCAGCCTCGGCCGGGCACCGTATTCGCCGAACGGATTCTGAGGTCTCCGGCCTCGTCGGACGCGTTCTGTTGAGCGATCTTCCCAGAATCTGAGACTTTGTGAAGACTTTCACGAAGTCTCATAAGATGGACACGTCCAGGACGCTACAGGAGGAAATCAGTGCCCAAGCCCGTCGTGCTCATCGCCGAAGAACTGTCACCGGCCACTATCGAAGCTCTCGGAGGAGACTTCGAGATCCGTCACACCGAGGGCGCTGACCGATCCCAGCTCCTGACCGCCATCACCGAAGCCGATGCGATCCTCGTCCGCTCGGCCACGCAGGTCGACGCCGAGGCCATTGCCGCTGCGAAGAATCTCAAGGTCATCGCCCGCGCCGGCGTCGGACTCGACAATGTCGACGTGCCCGCGGCCACCTCGGCCGGTGTCATGGTCGTCAACGCACCGACGTCGAACATCATCTCCGCGGCGGAGCTGACGATGGCCCACATCCTGGGCTCGGCGCGGTACTTCGGCGCCGGCAACACCTCGCTGAAGGCGGGGGAGTGGAACCGGAAGAAGTACACCGGAGTCGAACTCTACGAGAAGACCCTCGGCATCGTCGGGCTCGGCCGCATCGGCGGACTCGTCGCCGAGCGCGCGAAGGCCTTCGGCATGCGGCTGGTCGGCTACGATCCCTACATCACGCAGGCTCGGGCCGCGCAGATGGGCGTCGAGGTCCTCGACCTGCCCGGACTGCTGGCCGTGTCCGACTTCGTCACCGTGCACATGCCCAAGACCCCCGAGACCATCGGCATGATCAGCACCGAGGAGTTCAAGGCCGCCAAGCCCGGTGCCCGCTTCATCAACGTCGCCCGCGGCGGCATCATCGACGAGGAGGCCCTGGCCGAGGCGATCGCGACCGGCCGGATCGGCGGTGCCGGCATCGACGTGTGGAACACCGAACCCCCGGAGCACTCGGCGCTGATGGACCTCGACGCCGTCAACGTCACCCCGCATCTGGGCGCCTCCACCGCCGAGGCGCAGGAGAAGGCCGGCGTGGCCGTGGCGAAGTCCGTGCGCAAGGCCCTGGCCGGAGAGCTCGTGCCCGATGCGGTCAACGTCGCCGGCGGCGCCATCCACGAGGACGTGCGTCCCGGGATCCCGCTGGCCGAACGTCTCGGCCGGGTCGTCAATGCGCTCGCCGACTCCTCGGTCACGCACTTCAAGGTCGAGGTCAACGGTGAGATCGCGGACAAGGACGTCTCCGTCCTCAAGCTCTCCGCGCTCAAGGGCCTGTTCAAGGACGTCGTGTCCGACCAGGTCTCCTATGTCAACGCGCCGCTGCTGGCCGAGGAACGCGGCATCGGCGTCGAACTGACCACCGACCCGTACTGCGAGTCCTTCCGCAACATCACCCGGCTGACGGCGACGACGAGCACCGGGCAGCGGATCTCCGTGTCCGGCACTGTGACGGGGCCGAAGCTCGTGCAGAAGCTCACCGAGGTCGATGGCTACTCGCTCGAGATCGAACTGACCGACAATCTGCTCATCTTCCGCTACGAGGACCGTCCGGGCATCATCGGTCAGCTCGGCCTGGCGCTCGGCGCCAATGAGGTCAACATCGCCGGCATGCAGGTCTCGCCGGCCTCGACGAGCAATGAGGCGCTGTCGGTGCTCGCGGTCGATTCGGCCGTCTCCGACGAGGTCGTCAAGGCCGTGGCCGGTGCCGTCAATGCCTCGGCGTTCACGGCCGTGTCGCTGCAGGAGGACTGAGACTCACCGTCAGGACCCGTTCACCCCTCGAACCACGGTGCGAGGCGGGGTGAACGGGTCCTTCGCGCCAGCAGAGACCAGAGCTCGTCGACGAGGACGGCCGCGGCGATGCCGATGAGGGCGCCGGCGATCGTATCGGTCAGCCAGTGGACCTGCAGCCCGGTGCGCGACCACATCATCGCCAGGACCCAGGCCGCGGCGGGCACGAACGACCAGTGGAAGGCCAGCCTCGGTGCGGGTATGGGGTCGGTGTCGTCATCGGCGTCCGCGTCTGTCGCCGGCGTGTCGGCCGTCTGCGCGGCTGCTGCCTGCGTGACCGCGGCCTGCGCGGCTCGGACGCGCCTGCCGTGGGCGCGGGCGGCGATGATCGCCAGGCTCACGGCCAAGGCGGCCGCTCCCATCGAATGCCCCGACGGGTAGGAGAAGCCGGTGGACTCGTAGAGCTGGTCGATCGGACGCAGCCGGGTCACGACGGCCTTGAGCAGTTCGGACATGCAGATGCCCGCGGCCATGGCAGTGACGAGGAATCCCGCGGAACGGAATCGTCGACGCAGGGCGAAGATCGCGGCCAGCACACCCGTGCACGCGACCGCCCCTGTCCCTCCGCCCACCTCGGCGAGGACGACGGCGATCCAATAGGGGACGGTATCCCGGTCGAGGCCAGCGAGGTCGAGCCAGCTCATGTCGATCGGAGTGGGCCCGCGTGCTTCCAGCCGCAGCCACAGTCCGAAGGCGATGATGAGCAGAATCGCCGGCACGGCCGACCACAGCAGCCAACCCGGAAGGCGCGGCTGTCCGTGGTGTCTCAAGCGTTCCAGAGTCCGTAGGTGTCGGCCAGGGAAGCGATCTTCTTCGCGCGGGCCAGACGGGGCAGGTAGGAGCCGTCGGTGATCTCGGAACCGCCTTCGGCGGCCTCGAGCATCTGACGGGCCCAGTGGCGCTCGTCCTCGCTCGGGCTCATGGCGTCGTTGAGGGCGTTCACCTGGTCGACGGTGAGCACGAGCTTGCCGGTCATGCCCATCATGTGCGTCGCCTCGGCGTCCCGGCGGACCCCGGCATCGTCGGCATCGGCGGCCGAGGGGCCGTCGATGGCGCCGGGCAGGCCGCCCATTCGGGAGGCGATGGTCAGGCGCGACCGCGCATAGGCCAGGGCCATCGGGTCGTCGGAGAAGCCGGTGTCCTTGCGGAAGTCATTGGTGCCGAACGCCAGGCGGAAGGTTCCCGGCGCCTCGGCGATCCGGGTGGCGTTCTCGACGCCGCCGGCCGATTCGAGCAGAGCGATCACGGGCAGTCCGGCCTTGGCGCGCATGGCGGTGTAGGAGACCTGTTCCGGGCGTTCGGTCTCCGGCAGCATCACCCCGCGCAGGCCCGGCAGCATGGCCACGGCGGCGAGGTCGTCATCCCAGAACTCGGAGTCCATCTTGTTGATCCGCACCCAGGCGGACATGCCGGACTCGAGGGCGCGAACGACATTGTCGCGGGCCTCGAGCTTCTGGTCCTCGGCGACGGAGGCTTCGAGGTCGAAGATGACGGAATCCGCTTCCGAGGTCTGCGCGGGAGTGAAGAGCTCCTCTTTCGCGGCATTGACGAGCAGCCACGACCGGGAGAGCTTGGCGGGCAGGGCTGCGGCACGGGCATTGCGGATGGTTTCGGTCAATGATCGACTTTCTCTCGGGGCTTGATGAGGTCGGCCCCCACGGGGTTCGGGGTGCTATGCCCATCTTCCTCGCTCGGGGCCCAGATGTGTAGTCGGCAACAGTGGTTGAGAGGTGAAATTGTTCATCGGCACATCGCAGTCCGGCCGGGGGAGGTCGCTGCACCGCCGCGCCATTGCGTCGGCGCAGACGACTGTCCATATTATAGGACAGCCCAGTTGAATGATGAGATAGCGTCCTATTGTGTGAGCATGAAGTTCTCAATCGCAGTCATGCCGGGTGACGGAATCGGCAATGAGGTCGTCCCCGAAGGTCTCAAGGTCCTCCAGCGCGCCATCGAGGTCTCAGGTGAGCCCGTCGATCTCGAGTTCACCGATTACACCGTCGGCGCTCAGCGCTGGCACGAGACGGGGGAGACGCTGACCGATGAGGAGCTCGAGTCGCTGCGCGGCCACGACGCCATCTTCTTCGGCGCCTGCGGTGACCCGACCGTTCCCTCGGGCGTGCTCGAGCGCGGCGTCATCCTCAAGATGCGCTTCGGCCTCGGGCATGCGGTGAATCTGCGTCCCTCGAAGCTGTTCTCCGGTGTGACGAGTCCGTTGGCGAACCCGGGCAAGATCGACTTCGTCGTCGTCCGCGAGGGCACCGAGGGCTCCTACACCGGATCCGGTGGATCCGTGCGCACCGACACTCCCCACGAGGTGGCGACCGAGGTCTCTGTCAACACCTGGTACGGCGTCGAACGGGCCGTGCGCGATGCCTTCGAACGCGCCCAGGCCCGGAACAAGAAGCTGACCTATGTGCACAAGCACAATGTCATGGTCCATGCGGGTCACCTGTGGCGTCGCGTGGTCGAGAAGGTCGGGGCCGAGTACCCCGAGGTGGCCGTCAACTATGAGCACACCGATGCGTGCACGATCTACATGGTCACCGACCCCTCCCGCTACGACGTCATCGTCACCGACAACCTCTTCGGTGACATCCTCACGGACCTCGCCGCCGCGGTGACTGGCGGAATCGGTCTGGCCGCCTCGGGCAACCTCAATGTCGAAGGCACGGCGCCGAGCCTGTTCGAACCCATCCACGGTTCGGCTCCGGACATCGCCGGTCAGCGGATCGCCGATCCCACCGCGGCGATCCTCTCGGGCTCGCTCATGGCCGCTCACCTCGGACTCGACGTCGTGTCGAAGTCCATCGAAGCGGCCGTCGAGGCCGATCTGGCCGAACGCGACGGCACGAAGCGCTCCACCACCGAGGTCGGCGACGCGATCGCGGCTCGGCTGGGCTGAGAACGGTCGCGGCCGCCTCGGCGAGCACTCGCAGGGACCATCGCGGACACACGTAGGGCCGACGCGGGCACACGTGGGGTCGACTCAGCCACACGCGGGGCTGACGAAGGCACACGTGGGGCCGACGCGGGCGAAGACGGTCACGGCCGCCTCGGCGAGGGTGATCCCGTTGGTCGCTCTCAAGCAGTCTGATGACGGCCGATCTCCGACTGCACATCCCCGACTTCAGGGGCGAAGAGGCCATCACCCCGGTGCGACGGGCGCCGGGGTGATGGACTACCCTGGCAGTGTCACTCATCACAATGAGAAAAGAGTTCCAATGACTGACTTCACCGTTCTGAAGAATCTCCAGCCGCAACCCGAGCTGGTCCGCGAGAACATCAAGAAGGATCCCGGCTTCGGCCAGTACTTCACCGATCATATGGCGCACATCCGATACACGATCGATGACGGCTGGCAGGCGCACGAGGTCAAGCCGTACGGGCCGCTGGTGCTCGATCCGGCGGCGGCTGTGCTGCACTACGCGCAGGAGATCTTCGAGGGTCTCAAGGCGTACCGTCACGCCGATGGCTCGGTCTGGTCCTTCCGTCCCGAGCGCAATGCCGCGCGCATCAATCGGTCGGCCGAACGCCTCGCGCTGCCGCAGCTGTCGGAGGAGGACTTCGTCAATTCGCTCAAGTCGCTGGTCTCCGTCGACCAGGCCTGGGTTCCGACGCCGGAGTCGGAATCCGATGAGTCGAGCCTGTACCTGCGTCCGTTCATGATCGCCACCGAGCGGTTCCTCGGTGTGCGGGCCAGCCACGAGGTCGACTACTACGTCATCGCCTCGCCGTCCGGGTCGTACTTCCCCGGCGGCATCAAGCCTCTGAGCATCTGGCTGTCGCCGAAGCTCAAGCGCGCCGGCGCCGGCGGCACCGGGTTCGCCAAGTGCGGCGGCAACTACGCATCCTCGCTGGTGCCGACGAATGAGGCCGCGGCCAAGGGATGCCAGCAGGTGCTGTTCACTGACGCCGAGGAGAACAAGTACATCGACGAGCTCGGCGGCATGAATCTCATGCTCGTGACGAAGGGCGGCAAGCTGCTCACGCCGGCTCTCAGCGATTCGATCCTCGACGGCGTCACCCGTCGTTCGCTGCTCGAACTCGCGCCTCAGCTCGGGCTCGAGCCCGAGGAGCGTCGGATCTCCATCGAGGAATGGCGCGAGGGTGCGGCCAGCGGTGAGATCGTCGAGGCCTTCGCCTGCGGCACGGCTGCGGTCATCACGCCGATCGGCAAGCTCGTGTCCGAGGACTTCACCATCGATCACGGTGAGGATGCCGGACAGAAGACCATGGAGCTGCGCAAGACGCTGCTCGACATCCAGTACGGACGGGCCGAGGACAAGAACGGTTGGCTCGTGCGCCTGGCCTGAGGGTGGGAACGGCGGCCCGGCTGAGCTGAGCGCGTACCTTCCATCCAGTTCGTCCGCGCCGATGGCCCTGCCACGCCACTCGCCTAGCTGAGTCGTGCCCGGGGGCGGGTGCCGCGATCACGGTCGCGGCACCCGCCTTCTTCTTCGGGCCCGACTGTCCCCGTCAGGGGATTCGACGGCACTGTCTCTCTGGGCGGCTCGTGCTCGCCGGGCGGTGTGGTTATCTGCTGTCACGCAGATTTCGGCAGATGGGGGAGTGGGCCGCCGGCATTTACGCAATAGTGCGCTAAATGGGTTAAAGTGTGCTTGTGTCAACCACCACCTCGGCGTCGGTACCGACAGCCTCCGAAGTCATCGCCCATCTGCCATGGAAGTGGCGCACCCAAGGTGCCATATTCATCATCGGCGGACTGGGATTCATGTTCGACGCTTGGGACGTCGCACTCAACGGGTTCCTCATTCCGCTGCTCAGCGACTATTGGGACCTCAGCGTCGGCCAGGCAGCGTGGATCGCGACGGCGAACCTCATCGGCATGGCCTTGGGGGCCTTCGTCTGGGGCGGCATCGCCGATGTCATCGGCCGGAAGAAGGCCTTCACCCTCACCCTCCTCGTGTTCTCGATCTTCACGGTCGCCGGGGCCTTCGCTCCCGCCTACGGGTGGTTCATCCTCTTCCGTCTGCTCGCCGGCTTCGGCCTCGGCGGATGCATCCCCGTCGACTATGCGCTGGTCGGGGAGTTCACTCCCAGCCGACACCGTGGTCGAGTGCTCACCGCAATGGACGGCTGGTGGCCGATCGGGGCCTCATTGTGTGCCTTCGTCTCCGCCTATCTGCTCGAGTTCGGTGACTGGCGACTGATCATGCTCGTCATGATCATCCCAGCCCTGCTCACGGTCGCCGTCCGGTTCGGAATCCCCGAATCACCTCTCTACCTCGCCTCGGTCGGTCGTTTTGAAGAGGCCGACGCCGTCATCGCCCGGCTTGTCGAACGCACCGGCGCCGAGGTGCGCGAATGGACCCATGATGAGCCAGCTGTGGTGCCGAAGACGGGTCCCGAAACTTCGCCTGAGACCGTGCGTGCCGCCTCCGGGCCCAGCGTCGGCCGACAGCTGCGCGCCGCAAGCGGCCAGCTGGTGCAGCTGTGGCAGCACTCCGCCCGAATCACCCTCGTGTCATGGTCGCTCTTCGTGTCCATACTGCTTGTCTACTATGCGGCACTGACATGGCTGCCGGGGATCCTCAAGAAGCAGGGGTTGGAGGACCAGGCGGCCTTCCTCGTGACCGGCTCGATGACCGCTGTCGGCATCCTCGGCGTGATCGTCGCCGCTCTCATCGTCGAACGGTTCGGGCGCAAGTTCGTGCTCGGGGCCTCGTCGATCCTGTCTGCTGTGCTGCTCGTCGGTGCCGCTGTGTTCATCGAAGCCTCCGAGGTCGAACTCACCTCGGCGGCGAAGGCGACGATCATCGGATTCGGATTCGTCGTCCAGATCGCGATCCCGACCCTGTACACCTACGTGTCCGAGCTCTACCCGACGCGGCTGCGCGGCTCGGGATTCGGATGGGCCTCGGCGGCCTCGCGGCTGGCTACGGGAATCGCCCCGATCGTCTTCGGTGCTTTCATGTGGCCAGTGCTCGGACTGACGGTGACCTTCATCCTCACGGGTGTCCTCGTTGTTGCTGCTGTCGTGCTCATGGGCTTCCTCGCTCGAGAGACGACCGGCGAAGAACTGAGCTGAGGCCCTCCCCGGTCGCGGTTGCCTGAGTCTCTGGTCATCTGCGGCAATCAGGCGCCTGAACTGCGAGAACGTGCGTCTGCGAAGTCATGTCAGTGGCTCAGTATAGTGTTTGTGTCATGGAGGCAGAGCAGGTTCCAGACGTTCTCACCGAGATCCATCGGTGGCGCCGCAGCCTGTCCGAACTTCCCCCGGCCAAGACCGAGGAAGAGGCCATCGACCGCATCACGGCCTTGGAAGAACTGAACTCGGCCAGCGCGGCGGCCCAGGCTCGGGAGACCCTGAGCTTCGATATGCTCCGCAGGAACCGAGAGGCCGAGGACGGAGTGCCCAGCAAGAAACAGGGCCGCGGGCTCGGCGCGGAGGTCGCTCTGGCCCGAAAGGTCTCCCGCTCGCGCGGCGACGGACTGCTGAAGTTCTCGCGCACCCTGCTTCTGGACCTGCCCGAGACCTATGGGGCGATGAAGGCCGGCGACATCTCCGAGGAGAAGGCGCGGGTCGTTGCCAAGGAATCCGACTGGCTGCCGCGCGAGAAGAAGCACGAGCTCGATGAGCAGATGGCCGCTCGCCTTCCCGAAGTCGGGGTCAGGCGGCTGGCAAACGAAACGCGCGCACTGGCCCAAGAACTCGACCAGCGTGCTGCGGTCGAACATCTCGAACGCCGGGTCGAGGAGCGGGCGGTCAGCGTGCGCCCGGCCCCGGGCAACATGGCCTACCTCACGGCGCTGTTGCCGATGCCCCAGGCGGTGGCCGCTTTTGCGAACCTGAAGAAGTCGGCCCAGTCGATTCTCGCCACGGGAGAGTCGGAGGGCCGTGCGGAGGGCCAGATCGCCGCCGATCTGCTGGTCGAGCGGCTCACCGGACAGGAATCCGCGACGGCTGTGCCCACGGAGATCCACCTCATCATGCAGGCCAGCAGTCTGCTCGAGCCCGGCGAGGAGCCTGCATGGTTCCCCGGCGTCGGGCCCATCCCTGCGCAGACCGCTCGGGACTTCGTGACCGAGGACCAAGCTGCCGTGTTCGTCCGTCGGCTGTACACGCGGCCGGAGGACGGCCAACTCGTGCGCATGGACTCCCGCCGGAGGGAATTCTCCGGTCTGCTCAGGCGCATGGTCGTCATTCGCGATGACGTCTGCCGCTCGCCATGGTGCGAAGCACCGATCAAGCATGCCGACCACGCCGATTCCTTCGCCAACGGCGGCGAAACCGGCTGGAACAACTCCTCGGGACTGTGCGCCGCCTGCAACTATGCGAAAGAACTCGCCGGGTGGGGGCACAAGGCGACGCCGGACGGACTCGAAGTGGTCACCCCCACCGGGCACCACTACCGGTCGCGCACCAAACCGATCAGCAGACCTGATCCGAGACAGGGCCACGACGAAGACGCAGCCGAAGCGACCTCGGGCCACCCGTCCGACACCGGGCCGCCGGGCGAGACGGAAGACACGGACTCGGTTGGAACGGACGCCGGGTCAGGGTCGACGGGCTCCGACCCGCCGCGAACCGTGCTCATCCCCTGGAGATTCCGCCCGCGCGAGAAGTCGACGGTCGAAGTCGCCGGGACCACCATCGGAGTCGAGATCTTCGACGCCGACAACACACCGCTGAGCCCCGTGGAGGCGGCCCTGCACGCCGGGATCAGCAAGCACCTCGGACGCCGGGGATGAGGGGCCGCCACCCGGCCGCCGGGAAAACGAGCCATCCGGCGTCCGGGAAGCTCCGGCGGCCGAGGCCGAATGCCTGGCCGGCAAACACTAGGATGGGTGGCATGCGTGAAGAAGCTCCCAGCACAGCAGCCCTGACATCGAGTGAGAAGCCCGAAGACGAGAATCTCTGGCTCGAGGACATCACCGGCGAAGAGCAGATCTCCTGGGTCAAAGACCAGAACGCGAAGACCCTGAACCGCTTCCGCGACGAACTCTTCGACTCCCTCTCCAGCGAACTGCGCACCGCTCTGGACTCCGATGACCGGATCCCGATGGTCACCAAACGCGGAGACCGGTACTACAACTTCTGGCGGGACGAGGCGAACCCGAAAGGGCTGTGGCGACGCACCACCTGGGACAGCTACCGCACACCGGCACCCGACTGGGAAATCCTGCTCGACCTCGACGAACTCGCCGCCGTTGAGGACACAGGGTGGGTCTGGTCGGGTGCGATGGTCCGCCGCAGCGACAACCGTCGCGCGCTCGTCCAGTTGTCGCCCGACGGGGGAGACTCGCGCCGGGTCCGCGAATTCGACCTCGAGGACAAGAGCTTCGTCGACGGCGGCTTCGACCTTCCCGCCGCCAAGACGCAGCTGGCCTGGCTCGACGACGACACCGTGATCGTGGCGACCGAGACCGACGAGGACTCCCTGACCACCTCGTCCTATCCCCGCCAGGCCAGAGTGCTCAAGCGCGGACAGTCGATCTCCGAGGCCCCGATCATCGCCGAGGTGCCCCGCGACCATGTCGCCGTCTTCGTCGGCAGCGATGTCCGGCCCGGTGCGGAGACCACGGATCGAGCCATCGTCGTCGACGCCATCGACTTCTTCAACTCCCGAGTCGGCTTCCTCGATCTCGACGACATCCGAGCCGGCGACGGCAGCCTCTCTGCCGAACCGCAGGTGTGGGAGAACGCGCTCATCTCGATCGACGTGCCCACCGATGTGGAGGTCGGCATCGAGCGCGACCTGGTCCTCTTCCGCCCGCAGTCGTCCTGGGATGCGGGCACCACAGCGGTCCCCGCCGGCGGCTTCGCCGTCGCCGACATCGCCGAGGTCAGGGCCGGTGAGTTCAACCCGCGAGTGATCTTCGCCCCTGACGAGCACACCTCCCTGCAGTCCTTCACCTTCACCCGCGACTATCTGGTGCTCGAACTGCTGGCCGACGTCCAATCTCAGCTGAGGGTGCTCGACCTCGGCAACGACTTCGCCGCGACCACTCTGCCCGGTGTGCCGGCCAACCACATGGTCGGGTTGGGTGCGGTGGACAAGCACGATCCGGACACGGCCAACGACTACTGGATGATCAGCACCGGGTTCCTGACTCCGTCGACCCTGTCGTATGGGACGCTGGGCACATCGTATGGGACGCCGGGCACAGAACCGCCCGAGGTCGGCGGTGAACCCGGCAGCGAAGCCAGCGTCGAGGAGCCCGGCAGCGAAGCCAGCGCCCAGGAGTCCGGCACTGCGACACCCAGCACCGCCGAGGTGATCAAATCCGCCGCGGCCCTGTTCCCCTCCGACGGGCTGAAGGTCGAACAGCACTTCGCCACCAGCGCCGACGGTACGAAGGTCCCGTACTTCCAGATCAGCGACGACGACCTCGAGCTGGACGGCAGCAATCCCACACTGCTCGACGGCTACGGTGGCTTCGAAGTCAGCCGCACCCCCGTGTACTCGCCCGTCGTCGGCATCGGCTGGCTGAGCCGGCGCACAGGAGCGGAGATCCCCGGCCGACCCGCTGGACAGAAGACTGAACTGCCGGCCGGACGCCGAGGCGTCTACGTACTGGCGAACATCCGCGGAGGCGGCGAGTACGGGCCCGAATGGCACACCGCGGCGATGCGGGAGAACCGGATGCGCTGCTACGAGGACCACGCGGCCGTGGCACGTGACCTCATCGACCGCGGGGTGACGAGCCCGAAGCGACTCGCCTGCGCCGGAGGATCGAACGGCGGCCTGCTGGTCGGCAATATGCTCACCCAGTACCCGGAGCTCTTCGGAGCCGTCTCCTGCGGTGTCCCTCTGCTGGACATGCGCCGGTACACGAAGCTCAGCGCCGGCTATTCCTGGAAGGCCGAATACGGCGACCCGGACGTGGCCGAGGACTGGGAGTTCATCCGCAAGTTCTCGCCCTACCACCTCATCGAACCCGACCGGGACTACCCGCCCGTACTGTTCTGGACAGCCACTTCGGACGACCGGGTCGGACCCGTCCAGGCACGGAAGATGGCCGCGCGGATGCAGTCGCAGGGCATCGAGGACGTGTGGTTCTTCGAAGACACCGAAGGCGGCCACTCGGCGGCCTCGGACAACGAACAGACGGCCTTCACCCGAGCGCTGAGCTACCGCTTCCTGTGGAACTCGCTGACAGGGGAGTAGGTTGGAGAACATGACGAACGATACGCAGCACTTCCACGGCGAATACAAGGTCATCGGCGGCAAACTCGTCGTCGCCGATGTGGTCACCGACGGCAAGGCCATCACCGAGGTCAAGATCTCCGGCGACTTCTTCCTCGAACCCGAAGAGGCCTACTTCGACCTCGCCCCGGCTCTCGTCGGAGCCCGCGTCACCGCCGACAATGCGGCTCTGCGCCGACGTCTCGACGAGGCCCTGGCCGGCTACGGTTCGGAACTGGCCATGCACGGCTTCTCGACTGCTGACATCGCCACCGTCGTCCGCCGCGCCCTCGGTTCTGCCGCGAACTTCACCGACTTCGACTGGCAGGTCATCCGCGGCGAGGTGCTGCCGACCCAGGTGAATGTGGCACTCGACCAAGTGCTGCTCGAGGAGGTCGCCGCCGGACGCCGAGCACCGACCCTGCGATTCTGGGAATGGGAGGACACGGCCACCGTCATCGGCGCCTTCCAGTCCTATGTCAACGAACTGCGCCCCGAAGGCGTCGCCAAGCACGATGTCCAGGTCGTGCGCCGGATCTCCGGCGGCGGTGCCATGTTCATGGAGGGAGGCAACTGCATCACCTACTCGATGTTCGTCCCTCCCGCCCTCGTCGCCGGCCTCGACTACGAGGAGTCCTACGTCTTCCTCGACCAGTGGGTGCTCGCGGCGTTGAAGACCCTCGGCGTCGAAGCCTTCTACAAACCGATCAACGATATCTCCTCGACCGGCGGCAAGATCGGCGGTGCCGCGCAGAAGCGTCTGCGCGACGGAACCCTGCTCCACCACGCGACGATGAGCTACGACATCGATGCGGACAAGATGGTCGAGGTCCTGCGCGTCGGCGAAGCGAAGATCTCCGACAAAGGCGTGGCCAGCGCGAAGAAGCGCGTCGACCCGCTGCGCAGCCAGACCGGCGAGTCGCGGAAGGACATCATCGACGTCATGGCCGAGACCTTCGCCTCCCGCTACGGCGCCGACTACGGCACCTACACCGAGGCTGAACTCGAGAGGGCACACGCACTCGTCGACGAGAAGTTCGGCACAGACAAGTGGACCCACCGCGTTCCCTGAGCGGATATCGCCGAGCTCGTATGACGTCGAGATCGTAAGACGCCGAACCCGAAAGACGCCGGGAGCGTCTGACGCCGACCGAGACCGGAAGCTGAAGCAGTGAGCAGCGCAGACGCGGGAGGCACCGCCGTGCACACAACGATCGTCGCCCTCGGCGGAG
>Ga0209487_1001937_pt1 | contig 17123 bp, 14 predicted proteins | sample Poulit2012_FD_187524 | JGI IMG/M metagenome (GOLD analysis project Ga0209487, IMG submission 187524) | Agricultural soil microbial communities from Georgia to study Nitrogen management - Poultry litter 2012 (SPAdes) (version 2) | ecosystem: Environmental > Terrestrial > Soil > Agricultural land...
TAAGTGAACTAAAAGATAAAAATCCTGGCATGATGACGCTGATTGGATTGGCGATCCTAGTTGCTTATGTGTATAGTTCTCTTACAGTTTTTGGTTTGGAAGGTCAGGATTTTTTCTGGGAACTAGCCACATTAATTGATATCATGCTCCTTGGTCACTGGATCGAAATGCGGTCCGTTATGGGAGCGTCCAATGCACTTGAAGAATTGGTGAAACTCGTTCCAAGTGAAGCACATAAATTAGATGAAAACGGAAATATTGTTGAAATTCAAGTTTCTGAGTTAAAAAGCCATGATAAAGTACTGGTGAAACCAGGTGAAAGAATACCTGTTGATGGTACGATTGTTGATGGAAACTCAGCGATTGATGAATCGATGCTGACAGGTGAGTCCGTACCAATTGAAAAAGCGAAGGGGGACGAAGTGATTGGTGGCTCGGTGAATAAAGAGGGATCGCTCACCGTTCAAGTTGAAAAAACGGGGGAAGAATCCTATTTATCCCAAGTCATTACCATGGTGAAAGATGCACAGGAATCAAAGTCAAAAACACAAGATATCACCAATCGAGCGGCAAAATGGTTGTTCTATGTAGCTTTAGCAGCAGGGTTTATTACTCTCTTTATTTGGCTTCTACTTGGATATCCGTTTGATACAGCATTAGAGCGAATGGTGACGGTCATGGTCATCACTTGTCCGCATGCTCTCGGTCTAGCGGCACCACTTGTAATCGCTGTTTCTACATCCATTTCTGCCAAACATGGACTGCTTATTCGTAATCGTGCTAATTTCGAAGGAGCAAGAAATTTGAATGCTGTTGTATTTGATAAGACAGGGACATTAACTCAAGGTGAATTTGGCGTAACAAATATAGTACCAAATGAAGGTTACCAGGAAGAAGATGTGTTAAATTATGCTGCAAGTCTTGAACAAAATTCGGAACATCCGATTGCGACAGGTATCGTTACTTCTGCAAAAGATAAAGGTATACAGCTTAAACAAGTTACGGATTTCGAAGCTTTGACTGGTAAAGGAATTCAAGGAATGATTGATAGTAAGAAAATCAATGTCGTGAGTCCAGGGTATGTGGATAATGAAGGCATGTCTTATAATAAAGAAGAATTCAATAATCTTTCAGAAGAAGGGAAAACTGTTGTCTTTGTGTTGCTAGATGACGAGCTAATCGGAATGATAGCCTTAGCTGATATTGTTCGCGATACAGCAAAAGAAGCCATTGCCAATTTAAAAGAAGAAGGCATCCATTCCATTATGCTAACAGGTGACAATGAAAAAGTCGCGCACTGGGTAGCTGAACAATTAGATATCGATGAGGTATATGCTGAGGTTTTACCAGATAAAAAAGCAGACCAGATTAAGAAAGTGAAAGAAAAAGGCTGGAAAGTGGCCATGACAGGAGATGGGATTAATGACGCCCCGGCTCTAGCCACAGCTGATTTGGGTATTGCCATTGGAGCTGGTACAGATGTTGCGATGGAAACAGCCGATGTTGTCTTAGTTAAAAGCAATCCGAAAGATGTTGTTTCACTCATCGATTTATCTAAAAAAACGTACCGAAAAATGATTCAAAACCTCTGGTGGGCTGCTGGATATAATATTCTGGCCATACCACTTGCAGCTGGTTTATTAGCGCCTGTTGGCATCGTACTTAGTCCAGCAGTTGGTGCTATATTAATGAGCTTAAGCACTGTTATTGTAGCGATTAATGCGAAATTGTTAAAAGCCTAAGTATGTTCCTTCACGAGGTTAATATTTAAGGAACAACATACGAACGTTGGTATAATAACTAATACTAACGTTCGTATGTTGTATTGATTCTGATATTGTTGTCCCAACATTTTTTAGTTTACTAATATTTAATACAAAGATGTGATGCTGTTTTTTCATTCTTAATAAACCATATTTAGTGATAGAAAATGTTACGTTACTTTAATATTTATAAGATTGTCCACCGTCAATTGTAATAACAGCCGCGTTAATAAAAGTAGCTTCATTAGAAAGTAAGAATGCTACTAGATGGCCAACCTCTTCAGGACGTCCGAAGCGTTTCATTGGATTCGGTTTAACAAATTCCTTTCCAACCTCTTCCCAATTGTCTCCACCCATTTGTCTAAGTGAACCTTCTACCATAGCAGTCATAATAGCCCCCGGTGCAATGGCATTAATGTTAATACCATATTGTCCATATTCAATTGCAGAATTTCTAGTTAGTCCAATCACACCATGTTTACTTGCAGAATATCCTGATTGATTACCCACACCGCGGATACCACCTACAGAAGCTGCATTAACAATAGACCCTGAACCTTGCTCTCTCATTACTTTTAACACATATTGCATTCCGTAAAATACACCATTTAAATTAATACCAATAACTTTTTCAAATTCAGCTGAGCCAAAATCTTCGGTAAGATTTTGTTTTCCCTCAATACCCGCATTGTTGAAGAATCCATCAATTCTTCCAAATTTATCTACCGTTTGATCAACATAATTTTTTACTTCTTCCTCATGAGCAACATTTGCTTTAACTAATAAAATATCGGTTTTTGGAGCTACTTCTAAAACTTTTTCTTTTGTCTTTTCCAGTCCATCTTCATTAAGGTCAACTAAGGATAGTTTGGCGCCTTCTTTAGCTATTTGCAAAGCCGTTGCTTCTCCCAAACCAGAACCAGCACCTGTAATAAGAACAACTTGATTTTTAAATCGCTTGTCCATCTTTAATCATCCCCTAATCATCGGATTTTTATAAACTGTAGACCTTGAATTCAATTTAACAATATCACACTAGGAGGGTAAATTCACTAATTTGCTCAATGTTTCACAAAATATTCAGAATTAAAAATGGAGTAAATCAATGCTTGCATAGTAAGTGAGTATATGATAATATATTCATATAAGGGGAGGGGATTTGCAATGGCTGAGAAAGATATAGATGATCTGATGCAAACAGAAGAAGACTTAGATAAAGAAACGTTATTTGTTGTTTCACAAACATTCAAGGCTCTTGGTGATCCAACGAGAATTAGAATACTACACTTATTATTTCAAAAAGAATGTTCTGTTAATGAAATAGCTGATTCATTGGATTTAAGACAATCAACTGTGTCGCATCAGTTACGGTTTTTAAAGAACTTACGATTAGTAAAAAATCGTCGTGCTGGTACAACGATGTTTTATTCTCATGACGATGAACACGTTATTAAAATCTTAGAACAAATGATACAGCACGCTCAGCATAGTTAGTAATAATTTTTACTCAATATATGAGTATGTGCTCATATATTGGATATAAACATATGAATCATTTTATATGTTTACATAATTAAAGGAGTTGAAGTGTGATGAGTGAATTAAAACATGACAATCATGAAGATTCTCATGACCATGATCATAGTCACGGTGGTAAAGCGGAAGTTATTTTATTCTTCGCTGGTCTCGCTGCATTTTTAATTGCATTATTTGTAGGTGCAGGCCCCTTGAAAACAACCTTATATATTACGTCATTAGTTTTATCAGGTTACCATATTATTATTGAAGGTTTTTCAAATACGATTCATCAAACGGTGAAAAGAAAGAAATTCATGCCAAATATTCATATTTTAATGACTTTGGCAGCAATTGGTGCTGTCATCATTGGTGAATATATGGAGGCCGCCTTATTAATCCTTATATTTGGTGGGGCTCACTTTTTAGAACATTATGCAGAAGATAAAAGTAATAAAGAAATTACCAACCTCATTCAACTCAATCCTACTACAGCAAGAAGAATAAAAGAAAATGGAGAAACTGAAATTGTCGATGTTTCTGAATTACAAATTGGCGATAAACTGTCAATTTTAAATGGCGATCAAATCCCAACAGATGGAACTGTCATTTCAGGGAACAGCCCTGTTGATCAGTCATCGATTACAGGAGAAAGTATCCCTGTAGAGAAGAAAAAAGGAGATATGTTATACGGAAGTACAATGAATGGTGCAGGAACTCTAGTGATGGAAGTGACAAAAGGTAGTTCAGATACAGTTATTTCTAAAATAATTGAAATGGTGAGTCAAACACAAAGTAATATCTCAAGAACAGCTGCTTTTATTAAAAAAATAGAACCTGTCTATGTTACTATAGTCCTTTTATTGACACCGGTTTTCTTTTTACTAGGTTTATATGTCTTCCAGTGGTCAGGTTATGATAGTTTTTACAGGACAATGGTCTTTCTAATCGCTACATCGCCCTGTGCTTTGGCAGTAACGGATATTCCTGCAACACTTTCAGCAATCAGTAACTTAGCAAAACGCGGCGTATTGTTTAAGGGTGGATCTTATTTATCCAAACTTTCCGATTTAACAGCTGTAGCTTTTGACAAAACAGGAACATTAACAGTAGGAAAGCCTATGGTTACAGAGACATATTTCGGAAAGGAAGTAACGAAAGAACAGCAGAAAGAATATGAAACGATTATTGTCTCCATGGAAAGCAAAGCAAACCACCCGCTTGCTCAAGCTATTATTAATCATTATGACGACATTTCACCTATAGAAACTGAAGTTGAAAATATAATCGGTGTAGGATTAATTACAACATCCGGTCAATCAACATACAAAATTGGGAAGCCAAATTCCTATACCGTCATCCCGGAAGATGTTAAGAGACAAACTGAAATTTTTGAACATGAAGGAAAGACAGTTGTATATTTCGGTTCAGAAGAAGAAGTACTTGCATTAATAGCTATTCAAGATGTTCCTAAAGATACTTCAAAAGAAGCTATCCAATACTTTAAAGAAGAGAACATTCATACTGTCATGATTACCGGAGACGCAAAGCGTACAGGAGAGGCAATAGGTCGTCAACTGGAAATCGATGAGGTACGTGGTAACGTCATGCCTGATGAAAAGGCTGGGATCATTTCTGATTTAAAGGAAACTTATCCAGTAACAGCAATGCTTGGGGACGGTGTGAACGATGCACCCGCACTTGTTACAGCAGATATTGGTGTTGCCATGGGGGAAGGAACGGATATTGCAATTGATGTTGCAGATGCAGTATTAATGAAGAATGATTTATCAAGATTTGCCTACACGCACAAACTTGCAATAAAACTTCGTAAAGTTGTGTGGCAAAATATAATTTTTGCTTTAGCTGTTGTAGTTTTGTTAGTCATTTCAAATATTATTGGTCAAATGAATATGACACTTGCAGTAGTTTTTCATGAAGGAAGTACATTGGCAGTGATCTTTAATGGGTTAAGATTATTAAAAGGTGTAAAAGACTGAACCATTTGATAATAAATAGTGTAGCGTAGTATAAAAATAAGACCTATAGATGAGCTCATTAAAAAGGCTACTCTATAGGTCATTTATATGCCAATCAGGCGTTGATTAATGAGCGCTAACACCATTGTGCCAAGGCCGACAAATCCTCCACTGAAAAACCAGCAACATCAAAATTAAATATAATCAAGATACCGATAAAACCAATCAAAATCCCGAGCCATTGCCTTTTTAAAAGAAGCACAGGATAATAAGACAATCCGATAAGACTGGTCCAAATCGGTGTTGTCGCATAGATAATCGATGCTGTACTATCTGCAATATGCCCGCTTGTCAATACACGAAAAGAGAGTAAAAGACGATTTTCAATAATCAAGCCCTACTCTTGGGCATAACGTTATGCGATAATTACACTCTGTTAACAGTATAACAAATATTCTAACATGTTTTATTTTATGTTCCCAGGGAATTTTAATAATGTATTTAATAAAAAGACGAATTAGAAAAGGTGATAATATGGAAAAAGTGGCAGTCATTACTGGAGGAGCACAAGGAATTGGAAAAGGAATAGCAGAACGCTTGGGAAACGATGGATTTAAAATAGTTATCAGCGATATGAATATTGATCTTGCACAGGAAACAGTCAACGAATTTAAAGAAGCAAACATTGATGCCTTAGCAGTCAAGGGTAATGTGTCTAAACAGGATGAACAATTTGCAGTTGTAAAAGAGGCTGTAGATAAATTTGGCTCAGTGGATGTGTTCATTAACAACGCAGGCATAGATCAAGTGGAAGCAGTAGAAGACATTACCCCAGAGAATCTGGAGAAAATCTTTAATGTCAACGTTTTTGGTACCGTATATGGAACCCAGGCGGCAGCCAAACAAATGAAGAAACAGGACAACGGCGGTAAAATTATTAATGCCTGCAGTATTGCTGGAAAAACTGCATTCGAACTACTTGGAGCATATTCGGCTACGAAATTTGCTGTTCATGGATTAACTCAAGTTTCCGCAAAAGAACTGGCTCAATTTAACATCAAGGTAAATGCATATTGCCCTGGTATTGTCGGAACCGGTATGTGGGATCGTATCGATGAGGGCATGGTAGAGTATAAAGGCATGAAAAAGGGAGAAGCATGGCAGCAGCAGGTAGATAATATTCCACTACAGCGTTCACAAACACCGGAAGATGTGGCAAACCTTGTATCTTACTTAGCTTCCTCCGACGCTGATTATATGACAGGACAGGCCATTAATATTGATGGGGGTATTGAGGTCCATTAATAGGTTTAACGAGAAATAGGAATTTTTATTACGGGAAAGAAACCTCTATTGGCTTCTTTCCCGTTTTATCTGAAGGGGCTGAGTACCAAGCCTCTTAATTAAGCAGGCAAAATCAAAGGAGGTGTATAACTTCCTGTCATTTGCAAAGTCTTTTTGCTACAATATTATAGTGTTGTACAATGGATAGTAAGCTTGTCCAGTCTGAGTGCAATTACTATTCAAATGGGCAGCTTTTCAAGGTAAAAACAATCACCTTACTCGTCAAAGTAGGTGGTTATTTTTTATAATCAATTTCTAAAGTAATCGGACAGTGGTCACTTCCCCTTATATTAGGGCTTGTTGTGGAGCTTTGTACTTTTCCAATTAGCCTTTCAGACACAATAAAGTAATCAATCCGCCACCCGATATTCCGCTCACGCACTGTCTTCATATACGACCACCACGTATATAAACCTTCTGTATTTGGCTCAAAATAGCGTAAGGTGTCGATAAAGCCAGCTTTGAGTAGTCGCGTCATTCGACCCCGTTCTTCTTCGGTAAAACCAGAATTCCCTATATTGGATTTAGAATTTCGAAGGTCGATTTCTTGATGGGCAACATTTAAATCACCACAGTATATAACTGGCTTTTTATCATCTAGTTCTGTCAAATAGGCATATAACTCGTCTTCCCAATCAAGCCGGACATCTAGACGGGCCAAATCACGCTGTGAGTTAGGTGTATAAACGTTAACGAGGTAAAAGTCGTCGTATTCCAATGTAAGAATTCGCCCCTCAGATTGACTTGACTCATCACCAAGTCCATAGCTCACCGAAAGAGGCTTTTTCTTTGTGAAAACAGCTGTTCCAGAATACCCTTTTCTCTCTGCATAATTCCAATATTGATAATAACCATCCAGATCAAGTTCAATCTGACCAGCTTGTAATTTTATTTCCTGAACACAAAAAATATCAGCATCCACCTCATGAAAATAATCCAAAAAGCCTTTTCGCACGCATGCTCTTAATCCATTGACATTCCAAGAAATGAGTTTCATATCCATATCCCCTGTTCATTTTTAATCATCTATTTATTTTATCATACATTGAAAAGGCATCGCATAAATGGTGCTTAAACATTATCGGTATTCAAATTTTTATGTGGAATTTGAAAAAATATTCCATGAGCGGCGTTTTTTTAATATTAAATTTTCCATACTATTTCCAGATCCCCAAAAAATATATTGACATGAAGTGTATTAACTGTATAATACATGCATAGGGTGTATTACATAGTTAATACAGCACTTTTTTTAATTATAGTGTATTAATCGATTGGTACAGTTAAAAATCGACAGCAAGAAACCATAGGAGTTGGTTTAATGAAGATGAATTTAAACACTCGGGATCCCGTTTACGTTCAGGTTACCAGGTATTTTAAAGAGCAGATTGCCAAAGGATTGTTAGAACCTGGTGAGGAAATACCTTCCCGTAGAGAATTGGCAAATAAGTTAAAAATTAATCCGAACACAGTGCAACGGGCATACAAGGAGATGGAGGGCCAAGGATTGATTTATACCGAACGAAATTTACCAAGTCGTATTACGAAAGATGAACAAGTCTTAAAAGAAGTACGTGAAGAGCTAATTTTAGAAGCGGTCGAATCTTTCATTTCTTCCGTTCGATCAATCAATGTCCCTTTGGAAGAAGCCATGGCACTCATTAAAGAAAATTATGAAGAAGAAAGTAATGAATAGGGGTGATGAAGTAATGATTGAAGTTAAAGACATGCAGAAAAAGTTTGGCAGAAAAAATGTTTTGCAAGGTGTATCATTTACAGCGAATAAAGGAGAAATCACATGTCTTATTGGTGTTAATGGTGCAGGGAAAACAACGATTCTTAATGCGATTATGAATTTGACACCTTTGAATGGTGGCCAAGTCTTAATGGATGGCCAATTAGTAAATAAAAACAGTTATGAAAAAATTACTTTCATTCCAGATGCTATTACCATGCTTCCGCAAATGCGAATTAAAGAAGCCATGCAATTTATGGCGGATTTTTATAAAAGCTGGAATCAACAACGAGCGAACGAGATGCTTTCTTTTTTTAAATTAAATAAAGAGGACAAAATATCAAATTTATCAAAAGGTAACACTGCAAAAGTTAATTTATTACTTGGATTAGCACTTGACGTGGATTATATATTAATGGATGAACCTTTTTCAGGAATTGATATTTTTAGTCGCGAGCAAATATCAGATGTTTTTACGAGTCATTTGATTGAAGACCGGGGTGTCATTATTACAACCCATGAAATCAATGATATCGAGCATTTAATTGATAAGGCAATTTTGCTTGGTGACGGTCAAGTGATTAAGCAATTTAATGCTGAAGAAATTCGTGAGCAGGAAGGGAAATCTGTCATCGATGTGATGAGAGAGGTGTATATAAAATGAGTAACTATCTAAAGCTCGTAAACTTTGAATTAAATCGTTTTATTAAACTTTATATGATATTGGTTGGGGTGACCATTGTATCCCAACTGGTGGGAGCGGTTCTTGTTTCAAGAAGCTATTTAAAAGATGTGAATCAAGCTATTTATGAAGATGGAATGTCTCAATCAAGCTTCATCAAGCAATTTGGTCCGTTTTCCTTTAATGATTTAGGTTGGTCTCTTTGGTTTATTGCTCCTATTGCTTTAAGTATTGTTGTTTTATTGATTTATGTATTTTTCATTTGGTATCGCGATTGGTTTGCTAAAAATACATTTATCTATCGTTTATTAACGTTACCGACAGCAAGATTAAATCTATATTTAGCAAAGTCAACCACTATTTTCTTAATGGTTCTTGGACTTGTTGCTTTACAACTGGTTTTAATTCCAATTGAAAGTAGAGTATTAGAGTGGATGGTTCCCGTTGATTTCAGACAGGATTTATCGCTTGGTCAAATTATTGAACAGGTAGATATTTTATCAGTCCTAATTCCTGGATCAATTCTCCAGTTTATACGGAATTTTGGGATAGGCTTTATGTCTGTATTTGTTATTTTTACAGCAATTCTACTTGAGAGAAGCTTTAAATGGAAAGGAATTATTTTCGGGGTTTTATATGGTGTCTTCGCGCTTGCCATTTATGTTCTCCCGGAAGTTTTAGAAAGTATAATTACACCTGGTTACTTCTATGCATCAGAGAAGTTTTTCATAGCTTTAGCGACAGTAGTCATTATTTCAGGAATATCAATTTGGCTTGGACGTTTATTACTTAAATATAAAGTAACGGTGTGAAAGGAGGAAAAACAATGAAGCGTTATTGGAAATTAATAAGTTTAAGTTTATTTACTATTGTTGTGTGGGCAGGTTTTTTTATCCAATCAATCCCAGCTTCAGGCAACCAACCAGAATTTGTTATCAAAAATCAAGATGATCAAAAAGAACTCGGAAATCATTTAGTCGTGTCAGGAGATTACAGTGGTAATGGTAATATAAGTGAGTTTTTAACAATTTCAGAAGAGGGGTCAGATTACTTTAGTGATCGGTCTTATCTCTCTCAACAAGAGATGTTATATGCAAACCCTGGAGCCGAGCAACTTATAAAAGATTACCGAAACTTTATGAGAGGTAAAGGTTATGATCTTAAATCTTTTTATCAAGATGATACGACACTTGCTTACGTCGATATCGATTTTGATATAAGTTTTAGAGGTTATGAATCATTCAATCCGTCTTTTCAGATAGATCTATTGGATAAAGAGACAAAAGACCGTACGACGTTTGAACTAAAGTTACCAAAAAATAGTAACTTTGATTATGGTGACATCTTGTTTGTCCAACTCAAGGAAAATGAATTACAAGTCGTCGCTAGCTTATCCTCTTTTGACCATGAAAAAGGAATAGATAGAGAAGAATACCATCTATTTGCGATAGATGTTGACCAGCAAAAGCTGATTAACGATGAATTGATTTTGGAGAATGAAGAGAATACAACAGAGTCACAAAGTGAGTGGCCAAGTATTGATGTCATTTCAGCTGAAATGGGAGAAAAAGATCAAAAGTATATTGTTTTTGTGAAGTCTGTTCAAGAAGCTGAATCGTTACCGAATGGTGAAGAAAAAGTTATTATGAAAGATAGTCAATTTATTTCTTATAACTTAGATTCTAAAGAACAATCTAAGCTTGATTTATCCGAAGAACTTCAGCCTGAAGATTATGACGAGCTTTTCCATGTGGAAGGGAATACTCTCTATTTTAGTAAAGTAGAAAATAATGAATTGAATATATCTAGTTATGATATCTCAAAACAGATCATTTCATCTGAGCAAACTTTTTCAACACCAGAAGGAGATACAGAAGAAAGTACTTATTATGACATTGAATATGGTTATTTAATAATTGCAGATCGATATATCACTAATGATTCTGAAGCGTCGATAATTATCTATGATCTGAAATCTGCTGAAAAAGTTTATGATGGGGAGATTAGTGCAGATGATAAGATGAAAGCTGATAAAGGGGAGCTTGCTATTCATAACATCGATTTTTCAGTAGGATTAAATGAATATTAAATGGAAGTCTTGGCCGTTATCGGAATGGGGGAATCATGATTTGAAAAAGTTAACTTTAAGTATTTTGTTGATATGTTGGACTACTCTGTTGATAGGCTGTCAATCAAATCCTGAAGAGATGCATCTATTGGGAGATATAGAAAAGGTTTCTATTGCGAAATCCCATGGTTATGGTGATATGAATGAACAATTCTTTGCTACCCTAACTGAAAAGGACAAGATAGCAAAGTTTCAGTCAATGCTTACTAAAGCAGAAGGAAAAAAGATAGCCAATAGAAATGAGCCAGACTTTGATATTCTAATTCAATATAATGATGGTGAACATCTTTTACATCTAATTTTAGGAGAAAAGGGAGAAAAAAGTTCTTTTAGTTATATAGGGCATGAAGACACAGCGTATTTTGTGTCCCCAGAAAATACGGATACGTTAAGGGAATGGATAGAATAAGATATAACTATTTAGTGAAATTAAAAGATGTTAGCCTTAAGACTTTATTGTCAGTTGTTGAAAAGAGCAGGTTTGAAGTTTTTGAAAAAAAGGTAGGATGTCATTTACCAATATGATTATAAATTTTCCTAACCTTTTCATCAAACTGATCCATATGGACAATACGTGCTTCGCGGATATATTCTTTTCCATCTACAAATAAAAGTAGCACAGGAACAGTAAATATAAAGAATCGACCAGCAATTACTTCGACTTCATCGGCGTTAACATGACCGAGTTGAATCTCAGGATATTTTTCCATCAATGATTGGACTTGAGGAAGTAACCCGTGACAGACACTACAGTCAGGACGTGAAATATATATAAAGGAGAGTTGGTGCTGATCTATAAATGAGTCGACTTCATCGATAGTTGTGAGGTGTTTAAATTCTCTCATTTCGGTATCCTCCAATCTTACAATAAGTTTACCACTTTAGATGGTTCGATACACTTTCCATGTTTATTCGTTTTTAGAAACAGGGAAACAGTATTATATAAACGAGGTGAGATAAATGAGTAATAACAACCAAATCGTGAAGAAAACTTTCGCCAAGAAAGAAAAGAACCGATAAAAAACCAAAAGGAAGAGCGTTTCACTGACGACATTCCTCTAGAAGATCTAAAAATAAATATGAAACAGGAGCGTAAGAAAGATAAAACACAAAATACGTCTCAAAGTGAAAGGAATTGGAAAAAATGAGGTTGGGACAAAGCTAAGTATTTGTTATAAAAGACGAACATTTTTAAGTGAGTATTATTCGCTTCGGATAAATACTTCGCTTTCCACAGGCGCTGCTGAGCCTCCTTGCCCCGGCAAGGGGAGCCGTGAGTTGTACGCAAAGGACGGTTTTAGTCGGCTCTCACCTTTATGCTCTGCGGGGTCTCATCTAAGCTTTTCCTCCTGTTGGAGTCTACGTATTTTTCCTACGCTGCCTTATGCAGTGTAAATTAAAAAAATACTTTAATACCTTAGTTTCACATTAACTAAAATACTTATATCCTAATCCCATTTGGTACATTTATCTACTAATTATAATCTTTTTGCCAACAGTTCTTTATTAAAAAGCACTAGCTCATCTTCCGGGCGATATTTTCGTGCAAGTTCATTATGCTTATAGGCATTTTCAAAATCCTGTAAATTATAATAGCAAACACAAAGCTGAAGATGCGGATACCAGGTGGAGTAAGCCGGATATGTGAAGCTCCATTTATTTGGGTCTTCTTTAATAGTAGTTGCTAATTTATACCAAAACACCGCTGATTCGAACTCTCTTTTTTGTTGAAAATGATAACCAAGCCGACTGCACGTTTCGGGGCGTGGCGTCTTTGAAAAAAGAAGAGAGCTATATAGTGATTCTAATTCCTCTTCTGATTTACCTAGAAACCGATAACAATCAGCCCGGTAAATACATGAGTATACTTTATCTTCAATCCATCCTTCACTTAAGTTAACATGTTTTGTGTATTGTTTAATAGCTTCTTCATAATGACCATTTTCACGTAATTCATTTCCATAATAAAAATAATCCCTCGGTGTGAATTCTTCCTTATTCTCTAGTTTACTTTGATAAATATTAAGATTTCTGCCGACGGAATGACTCGTTTTTTTATGTGTAACGGCAATATTCGAATTAACAATATTGCCGGACACTTCGAGATAGTTATGGCAATCTCCTTTCCATTTAAAATGACGCGATCTTTTCACGAGGCGATTTCGTCGATATTTCAAAGTTATATTTTCGTACTCATCTAGGCCGGCATTATAATACATGGAAACAGAATCAATAGAGGGGTCCAAGGTTTTTTTTAGTTTCTTAAACTTTTTTCTGTCTTCCTTTAATAAAACATCATCTGCATCTAAATATAAAATGTAATCCTTTGTTGCCTTTTTAAAAGATTCATTTCTTGCATCTTTGAATTTTCCAGTCCATTTAAAATGATAAACTCGATCTGTAAATTTCTTAGCAATTTCAACCGTATTATCAGTTGAGCCAGTGTCTACTATATTTATTTCATCAACCAAATCTTTAACGGATCTGAGACATCGCTCAAGAACTTCCTCCTCATTTTTGACGATCATACATAAGCTAATAGTGATCATTGTTTCACTCCTAAATAGTCGTGGATGAAATCACACTTTTATAATATGTTATTAATCTCTTATTTTAATGCTTGTATGAAAACCTAGTTTTGTTACCAAAGTTATTTAATAGGAAAAAAGAAGATACTCTGGGCGTGAGTATCTTCTAGGAGGCCGATACGAAATATCACCTCAATAGTAACGTTAGGAGATATTTATTGAGGTGTGAAAGAAGGAGAGAAGTTTTAACTATAACAAAAGAAGTTTAAACGAGATAGTTAGATTTCTTGCTATTCATGGAGTTTCTGTGGTGGGCTTTACAACTAGAAGTTAAAAGTCCCTATCGTTCCGGTAGGCCCAGTTGGTGCAGTGGGTCCGGTAGGTCCAGTCGGTCCAGTCGGCCCGGTAGGCCCGGTAGGTCCAGTAGGTCCAGTAGGTCCTGGAATGCCAGTGCCACCACCGCTGGCTGATAATAAAGCGACATCATCAACCATCACGCTGCCACTGAAAAGGCTACTTACTTGTTTACTGATTTCCACTCTAGCTTGTGTTGCGGTTGCTGGAGCGGCAACAGTTGTTTGATAAACTTCTTTCCACGAATTTGACATAACATTTGGTAAGCTAGAACTTGGGATTTGAACAGCCAGACCTTCTCCAACTGCTGCATTATTATCATCTAAAAATGTCACTCGAACGAGTAGATCTGGACTTGTGAAGAAACCGTATTTTCCTAAAGAGATAATTAATTGTAAGCTTTGTTCTGAGGTAATGGGAGCTGTTTGAACCAGTGAAGATGGAGTTGCTCCGGACGCCAAGTATGCTGCATATCTACCAGAGTGTGGGTTGTATGCTGTTAGTCCTGCATTTGTTTGAGTCCAACCTTCAAATGTCCCCGTTTCAAAACCACCATTGGTTAATAAGTTATTTATGGCCAAGAATTTATCCTCCTTTTACTATAATAAGTTCAATACAATCTATCATTTATTGAACTCACTATATTCTATGGAAATCTTCAAATCTCGTAAAGGCAGACTATCCAATACTTACACACATTTATAATTAAAGGGGGAGCTTAGTATTTTCGCGTTCTATGAACTGCTACACTAAAGTAGATTTAATTTCCATTATTAGTTGTTTGGCCCGATAGTCATTGGTGTGGAATTTGTGAACTAAATTAAAACCATTTTGAGTTATTTTTTCTCTTTCTTTATGGTTATTCAAATAGTAGTCTACTTTCTCTTTAATGTTATTTGGGTTACAGGCTACATAACTTTGACCATCTACAAAACCTAAGTCTTCTATATCCATATTTGGTTCGGCGATTAATAAAGTTTTACACGCAGGAGCCTCAAAAAATTTAAGCACTGCAACACCACCAGTACGGCCACGGCCACCACAAGTAAAGAATATTTTGGCCTGGTTTAGTACTTTGGCATAATCTTCATTGGCAATTAATTGTTTAGATTTTGAAACATAATGACCGGGATGAGGGTAAAAGACGAAGCCAGGGTCACTTTTCATTTCTTCAAAGACTGCATCTCTAAATGCGTAGCGCCCTTTGGGAGGAATTTTCCTTGGTAATGAAAATCTTCCACGACTTTCTCTCGTGACATGGGTTAACCCCATCAACAATGAGTCGATACTTTTCTTGAGTCCCCAATCAGTCATAACCTTAGGATTAATTGACCAAGGCAACCACCGAAGTTTCTTTTTATATTCCGGAAAAACTTGTAAAAATGGATGCTTTGTGGCAGAAAAAATGAGATCAATCTTATTATGATCAAAATAATGGACTCGCCGTTTAGGATTCCAGTGCAAATCAATGACATAACATCCTGTTAAAATATCAACTTGATCAAGTCCTTCTACTTTCGGAGCTAAGCCATAATTCCAAGCGATATCGTAATGAAATATAAAGTCAGGGTTAAAATTAAGTTTCTTGAGAATATCCTTTATATGACCATTTTTATCCCAATAATAAACATCAGCGTAAGTTTCTAATGCCCTAATCATATCTCCCTTTGGTTTGTGTGTTGGATAAACCCAAAATGGTTTTATTAATACGAGGATTTTCAACCTTTCTTTCATTTTTCCAACCTCCTTTCTTTTAAAATAAACTTACTAAGAAAAAGGTTTAGCTATTAGATTATAATATAAAACTGGAACAACTTGGTTGATATTGTTAATTATCGTTCGAGTTACTTTGCATGATACTATAACATCGCTACGGAAAAACATTCCGCTTTCCGCAGGCGCTGCTGAGCCTCCTTGAGCTATCGCTCTGCGGGGTCTCACCTAGGCTTTATTTCCTGAATACTTCGACAGCAACACGTCGCACGCAGAAAAAGTGTTTTTCCTTTTCAAGGAGTCTCCATGTTTTTCCTTCGCTAAGGTAATCGTTCGCTTTGTCCCAACCTCTTTTAAAGTCTCCATAAAGTAATATTTTCATCGTTTGTGTCCTTTTCAAGTACTCCTTTTAAATCCATGATAATTTTTTGTTGACCATAATCTTTTAATAGATTTTTAAGTTGGCTAACTTTATCAAGATTGTAGGCTTTATGGGGGACTGCCAGAATGATGATATCTGCTTTATCCAATTCATGGAGTCTCTTGAATAATAGAAGGTCTTCATGTGAGGATAACTCATCATGTTGAGCGTGCGGGTCGCATACTCGTGTGGTTATGCCGAGTTGTCTTAGTTTCTGCACTATTGTCAATGCTTTTGAGTTACGTAAATCGGGGATGTTTTCTTTAAATGTAATGCCGAGTACACTTACTTGAAGCTGATTGATGTTTAGTTTATGAGTCATCACCAATTTTAACAACGACTGGACAACATGGTCAGGTATATACTCATTAATTGCTCTTGCCGTAGCTAGAAAGTTTGGATCATATCCTTTTTTCTTCGACTGGTAAATTAAATAGTAAGGATCCACCCCGATACAATGTCCACCAACTAATCCTGGTGACATGGGGATGAAGTTCCATTTTGTTTTAGCCGCTTCTAGAACTTCATACGTATCAATATCCATTGTCTCAAAAATAAGCGAGAGTTCGTTCATTAATGCGATATTGACATCCCGTTGTGTGTTTTCTACTATTTTTGAAGCCTCTGCAACCTTAATTGAGGGCGCTTTATGAAGTTTAGCGTCAATCACTTGACTATAGATATTGTGAACCTTTTCTAAGGCAATACTATTTTGACCAGCGATGATTTTAGGATTATTAATAAACATGCGCTCTTTATCACCAGGATTAATTCTTTCAGGGGAATAGCCGACAAAAAAGTCAATCCCTGATGCAAGTTGTGACTGTGTTTCCAAAATAGGAACACAGACTTCTTCCGTCGTCCCTGGATAAACGGTTGACTCAAATATAACCGTTGTTTGAGGTGTGAGATTTTTGCCGATTGTTGCAGCAGCTTTTTTAAGATAAGTTAAATCAGGCAT
>Ga0209487_1001938_pt1 | contig 17114 bp, 14 predicted proteins | sample Poulit2012_FD_187524 | JGI IMG/M metagenome (GOLD analysis project Ga0209487, IMG submission 187524) | Agricultural soil microbial communities from Georgia to study Nitrogen management - Poultry litter 2012 (SPAdes) (version 2) | ecosystem: Environmental > Terrestrial > Soil > Agricultural land...
TCAAGTCTGTTGCCAAAATGAAGCCAAATAAAAAAGCCTTGCATCACTGTAACTTTATGTGTTGCAAGGCTTTCCGAGTGGTGGGCGCTACTGGATTCGAACCAGTGACCCCCTGCTTGTAAGGCAGGTATAATTTCATTGTTCAGAGAGTTTCAGGTGATTTAAGGCTGAATCATATAATCTCGTAATTCTTTGTTTATCAAGTATTTATTTAATCAAAGAATTGATGCAAACGTTACTAGTGATTTCATAAAACTTCGTTACATTAGGACAATATGTTGTCCCCATGTTGTCCCCAAAGATTAAAACACCTGTTATGCCTAAGCGAAATTTGACTGACCCCTTTATACGTTCTTTCCCCAATCCGGCTAAAAGAAAAGAGATCTATGATCAAGTTGTGCCTGGTCTCGCTATTCGGATAACTCCTACTGGTCACAAGAGTTTCGTCTATCGCTACAGGTTTGGACAGGTAAAGAGGTACACAATCGGTAAATACCCGGCGATTAGTCTGGCAAAGGCAAGGGAACATGCGAAAGAGTTGTCTTATCACGTATCCAATGGTATTGATCCTATGAACGAAAAGAAAAAAAAGAAGGAGGAGGAGAAGGTTATTACACCTGTGATGTTCCAGGAACTGGCGGATGCTTTTAAGATGATCCATTTGCTGTCACTTAGGGAGAAAACACGAAGTGAGCACACGAGGATTATCGATAATGAATTAATTCCAGCATTTGGTGGAAGACCTGCTAAGGATTTAACGAAGAAAGCAATAATTGCTGTCCTCGATAAAAAAGCAATTTCTGAGGGAAAACCGACTATGGCGAACAGGATACGAACACGCCTCCATAGCATTTATGAGTTCGGGATCAGTAGGGGGATCGTTGAGAGCAACCCTGTTAGTTCAATTAGCAGTTACGCGGAAGGAGAGAATAAAAGGGATCGTTATTATACAGAGTTGGAACTTAGGAAACTTTGGTCGTTATTCGAACAACAGAAAGAGCCTGTACAGTCTGTTTTAAAGATTCTGCTGTTATGTGCACAACGATCAACTGAAACCCGCCATATGAGATGGACAGATATTCAGGATGGCATTTGGACGATTCCTGCAAGCCTCTCAAAGTCTAATCGAGCTCATGAAGTACCATTACCTGATCTAGCTATCGAGATCATCGAAAGTCTTCGTTCGCTTAATGGTCAAAGTGACTATGTTTTCGCTTCTCCAAAGCTGGAGAACCAGCCAATAGAGGGAATGCAACGCTCTATCAGAAAAATAAAGATGCATGACGAAGGAGTAGCTGATTTTAGACCTCATGATTTACGTCGTACTGCTGCCACCTATATGGCTAAACTAAAGGTAGATCGTACAGTGCTGGGTAAGTTATTAAACCATAAAGGATTGGCAGGTGATAGTCAGGTAACTGCCATCTATGACAGGCATGAATACCTGGACGAAAAACGTGTCGCTCTACAGAAGTGGAGCGATGAACTCAAACGAATTCTAAGTAATGTACAATGAACAGTCATTCCTCAATTTTCACAAATCGTACATGTCTCTCAGCAATCCTTCCCAGTTGAAAAAACATGTACAAGAACTGGCTGAATATCGGTTTGATTATTACACAGTCTCTAATGGTTTCAATACCATCAGTTATAATGATAGAAACCCAGAAACGGGAGACTATGAGGATGGTATATTCGATGTTGATGATGACCTAATGAAGCTGGCGAATAGATTTATTTTGAACCCTCAACAAAGAGTCTTCCCTTACCTTGAAAGTGGAGATCAGATCGAAAGGCTTCTAGCAGTAACAAGATATTCACTAAGGTCAATTGAGGAGGAGGTTTTTTATGAGCCATTTACGAAGTACCGTAACTCTGTTATACGTATTGGCAATCTACTAAAGAAATTTAAAGACTATCGCGGCAGACCGTTTAAAAAAAAGCGTGAAGGAGAGAGAGGTATTAAAACCGAACGCGCCTATGAGCTGAAGCCAATTCTGGATGAAATAATCAGGATTGGTGATCATCAAGAAGCTATAGCCTACCTTGAAGAGAAAGTCACTGACTTCAGCTGGGACGATCCTCATAAAGAGCTGTTCACCCAGAAAGGAAAGGTAGTTAAAACTCAAGTTGCTAAGGCCCTTTATCAAATTGGACTAATCAAATGGGAGATAGACTACCCTGGCGAACAGACTATTCGTAGTGCACTTCTAAAAGACCGAAAGGTCTGAAGCACGAATCTGGTATTTGGTAATACCAGAAAGACTGTACCAGATACCGATAGCCCACCTTCCGGTATACGAAATTTGGGGTGCTGAGTGAGGGAAAATCCCTAGTTCAGATTAAACCTTAAATTTCAAAAAAAATGATAAATATAATAAGAGCCTCCGAGCTGGCCGAAAAGCTCAACATATCTAAACCAACTCTGTGGCGAATGGAAAAGCGTGGTGAACTACCACCGAAAATTCGCATCTCATCAAGAGTCGTTGGATGGAGGGAGTCGGACATTACAGAATGGTTGAAAAGCCGAGAGATCCAACCCAATATCGAAGAGGAGGTGCAGATATGAATAAATACGATCATATTAATATTCACGAAGACCCTACACAACCTACAGGCAGTGATCGAGAAGTGTTGTCAGCGCTGTTAAAGCAAATCTATGAAAGGGTGCATCCAGTTGATTTTTATGCACTTACGTTTAGCAAAACAGTGCGTGAAGCACTTAATAAAGATGATCAACTGTCTTCTTCCACTGATATAGATACAACAGAAGTAACAAAGGAAGTTGCATCCAAAGCTGCAGAAGATAAGGATCTCTCCTCTGGCCCTGATGAGATCACGCAAAGCCATACTACTGATCAAGTAGCTGATAAAGTAAAGATTAAACAGAAGGAGTATAAAGTGCTCTTCGTGGAGTGTCTCGTTGAGTTAACGAAAGTTCTGGGCTACCCGATCTCTGATTATCAGGCGGAAACGCGCATCTACTCAGGGAAGCATTGGTTGACATTCGAACAGGATGTCCTGCAGCACTTTTTACGTGTGACAGCCTTGAGGATGGGAGTGCCACCACTTATAGCGAAGGATGCGGATTTTATTCAATCGTGTTACAAACAGTTGCAGATGGGTACTTATCAGCCAATTAAAGAGAATAAAGGCACGTTGTTGAATTTTCAGAACGGTACTCTTGTATTCTCACCTGATGGACGTATCGAGTTGAAAGAGCATTCGCCTGCTGATTTGCTCCGTTATGTACTGCCATACGAATATCGACCGGATGCAAAATGTCCGAAGTTTCAGGAGTTCTTGGACAGAGTAATTCCTGAGCAGGATAAGCAGCAGGTACTGGCTGAGTTCATTGGCTCGTGCTTCTCACCTATTAAACATGAGAAAGTCCTCCTACTCTATGGTGGTGGTGCAAACGGAAAGAGTGTCGTCATGGATATTTCGAACGCTCTATTAGGGGATGAAAATGTATCCAGCCACACCCTTGAATCCTTGACGGATAAGAGCGGTTACTACCGCGGTCAGTTAGCTGATTATCTGCTGAATTATTCGGGCGAGATTTCTACACAGTTGAATAGTGACGCGTTCAAAAAGCTAGCATCCGGTGAAAAAATCACTGCTCGATTTGCATATGGGAGACCATTTCAAATAGCAGATTACGCTCGATTGGCTTTTAATTGTAATAAATTGCCCGAGGCAAATGATCTAAGTGAGGGTTATTACAGGCGCTTCTTGATCATACCCTTTGAACAGTATATACCTAAGAGGGAACGAAATCCGAATCTTGCAAATGAGATTACTGCGGAGGAACTTCCAGGTATCATGAACTGGGTAATCGAAGGATTGGAGAGATTAACGGAGAACAAGTCGTTCTCCCCTTGTGCAAGCGCTGATTTGATGCTGGAGCAGTACAAAAAGCAGACGAACACCGTCTTAGAATTCATCGAATCAGAATTCTATCAGCAACTGGTATTACCGCTCAAAGCAACCCAGATATATGAACGATATAGAGAATATTGCAAGGGCCAGGGTTTCAATACTGCGGGGCCTAAGGCCTTTTATCAACGTCTAAAAGCCTGTGGTGTAAGGAAGAGTAGGCGAAGTGACGGGTCATATTATGGATAGTATGTATCTATGTGCTGAGTGGATGTAAGATACGGCACAGTCACTGACACGATATATACTTAATAAACAATACATTATGACTCGCAGTGCAGGTTGTGTAGCTTCAATCAGAAAAATCTACCTATAGAAGTGAACGCGCAATCAGCGCCCTGCTTACAAACGCCGTAATTCAGTCGTATTTTGAGACTGATCGGTTTAAAGACATCTAAAGAATATAGCACGCAGCAGGAGTTGGGTCATTTTCAGGAAGAGCTGGTACATTAAAAGTGCCGGCTCTTTCTATTTCTACTCGTGGAGATCCAGTTAATGAAGGCGCAGACCTAACAAAGACTGTACGGTTTAAAAAATATAGCACACTGCTCAGTGGTGGTGATTTCAATTGCAGTTATCATTTTGAATCCGTTCTGCCAGATCTTCTTTTTAACTCATCAACCTCCCGCTTTGTTCTTTCTCGCTCCTGATGTTCAATGTTTTCAGCGACAAGCCGTTGAAATCCTTCAGGGTTCTTTTCACAATGAGAGTAGTTATGATCTATACATTTTCGAAGCAATAGGCTCCTCTCTACTCTGACTGCGAATCGAAGTACTCGTCGATATCCTTGATTTGATTGCGAAGCATATCTTTTGCCGTTAATCTGGTTTTAAAATTGCCAACATCCTTTCGTATGGCAAGGAGTAATTCGCCCCAGAGACGCATGAGTATAGTGGATTGTCTTTCGGGATTATGTTCCATCGAATAAATATGCTGCATCATGCTATTGAATGCCCTTACAACATCATCACTTCCGATCAGGCTGAACTCAAACGCAGTTTTCCGATAATCGACAGAGAGTACTTGCTTAAGAGCCTTTTGAGTCTCTTTCGGATTATTTACACCAGCGAATGTTCTGATGAATGGTTCAAGCACTTCGAAATATACAGTCCGTTGATTATCGTTCAACCGATCTTGAGTGCGACGAATTTCCTCGATACGTGTCTGAAAATACCAGACGGCAAAACCTACAGCGGCTGCAACAAATGGTGTGATAATGAAATTTATCCAATTCAATTATATATCTCTGATCGATTAATAGGTTTGATTAATTATTCCTTTCTTGTCTGATAATATCCTATTCTATCTAAGAGAGCAATAACTGTAAACAGCCTCATAGTTCGGCTTCTATAGTTGCACTCCTATTCTATCTTGTCGGGATAATCGTAGCCTACCTTAGGTAAATATTTTTCTAAATTTTCACTGAGTGAGCGTGGAAGGAAGGCTGTTCCTTTGAAATAGGGGCTAACTCGCAGGGTTAGTACAAAAAGAGTTCCGGCTTTTTCTATTTCTACCATTAGAATTCAGCCAGCAAAAGTGGATTGGTGGCTGTGTCTGCTTAGGCACCCCTCTATTTTGCTTCTTCTAAGTCCTCAATCCACGTTGCTAAAGGTTCTATTCTACTGTCATTAATCAAACTGTAGTTTTCCAAACCATTCGATCCTATGTTGGTATACCAACCAATGAATTTGGAGATATGCACCCAAGGCGGGAATACATTGCGGCCACCATGAGATTTAGTGTGGTAGTTAGTTTTTCCATCCTGAACTGTAATGGTGGCTATTTTATGTTCTGATGCAAAACTGATAGCCCCACTTTGAAATCCTGATGTTGAGAATACCATCCCTTTGTGAGCCCCAATTTCTTGTAGTTTCTGATTCAAAACCATAATTATATCACGCTTTACAGGATTTTTGTATCGTTTACATTCAATTAAAACAACGATTTGAGAACTTTCAAAAATTTCAAACTCAGCCACAATATCTATCTCATATTCACCACTGCGGCCTTCAAGGTATTTACGATGAGTAATTTTAAAACTAACTAGATTATTATGTGCTTTTGAGAGCCAAGACTTTATTTGTTGCTCAAATTCTTCAGGGGAGATTTCAATTGGTTTAATCTGTTTCATGGAGTTGTTTTTAGTTAATTAAAATGAACAAAGGAGACAGTACCATATGGTCAGGAGAGATAGTTTGAATGCGAATCTGAGCCACCTTCAATAGCTACGTGCAGTATCTATCTTGTAGTATAAAAGGATAGCTCCCCAGTAAAATTTATTTTTCTAAAATTTTTCAGGCCACCTCTTCGTACGAGCGCAAAGTATCTCTTTCAAAGACTCCCCCTATGCCTCGGGTTTCAAAACCCCCTATACCCTCAATTTCAAATTTCTAATTAAAGGAGATACCTATGGTACGAATCATCGGATATCAATCTCGTGAAAATAATCTGGGAGATCCATTCTTCACCTTAGAACTCGAAGGTAAGGTCGAGATGGTCAAATCAGAATCCACAGAAAGGTACTACGCTACGGCAAGAAGATGCTCTATCCCTTCCACCTTTACAGAGGAGACCTGCAAGCAGATGATCGGTCAGCAGCTGCCTGGCTCTATCGCCAAAGTAGAGTCAGAACCTTATGAGTATGAAGTTCCCGAAACTGGAGAGATCATCCTGCTCTCTCACAGGTGGGAGTATCAACCGGAGACGCAGATGGAGGATCATGTCTTCGAACGGACAAATGGCTCTGCTGTAGAGCTTGAAGATTAACAGGCAATCTGGAAGAGGGGGCTTTGGCTCCCTTTTCTATTTATAGGAAAAACAGATATGAAAAATATTACTGAGAAATTCGATTTAAGCTCTTCATTTGCTGAAGTGGGGTTACGGTATGACAGCGTGAGGGGTAGCTCCTTGGAGGTCAAAATAACGACCCCTGAAGCTGCACGAGAGCTACTCATGAGCATCTGGAACAGGGATACTCTTGAACTCCGTGAAGAATTCTATGTTCTGCTGCTCAATAATGCCAAACAGTGTTTAGGGTGGAGCAGAGTAAGTGTGGGCGGAAAGACCGCTACCATTGTAGAGGTTTCACAAGTGGTTACTCTGGCTCTATTGGGAAATGCCAAGTCTCTGGTTGTCGCTCACAATCACCCAAGTGGCATCTTAAAGCCATCAAGAGCAGATATCAACTTGACGACCAAACTGGCTACGGCTCTCCAATTTCATGATCTGGAGCTGAGCGATCATCTGATCATCACCCGTGAGGACTACTACTCCTTCAGGGAGCATGATCTGATTCATATCAACGATCTGTTCCTATGAATGAGGGGTTCTATCATCCACTCGAAAGAGTATCACAGAGCAGCCTTCTGGTGTCTACTGCCTCTGACAAGATCATCCGCCTCTACTGCCCTATACAAGCTGTCTGCATCCTTAGCATTCACAGCTTCTATAACGGAGATCGAGTCACCATAACGGCTATTGAAGAGGATGAGCAGGCACGACTCCTCTATCAGATTGACGGCCTCCCCTTCCCCTACAACCACTTCGAAATCCTAAATCAAACCTGAATATCATGAACCTTGAACACTTCTACTTTCCTGTTGAAGAGAAAGAGATCGCTCTTCTGGACAATCAGCAAGTAGCTGGATCTATCTCAGGCTATAAAGCCATCGTTGCTCCTAAAACAGAAGGCAGAGAGGAGATCATCTCTGTTGTCAGAGACAGCTATAAGCTGGTTCCAAACAGAGATCTCATAGAACCCTTTCTGGAAAAGGTGGACGCTTTAAACGTCAACTGGTATATAGACGAATCTCATTCCTTTGCTCAGAGTAACCGGATGAGACTACAGATTACGTTTCCCGATCTGTATCTGGAAGATGAAGAGTCCCGCTCTCCGCTATCGCTCTATCTGCATAACTCCTATGACATGAGTGAAGGCATCCGTCTGTTCTGGGGAGCTATACGAGCGATCTGTAGAAATGGGATGGTCATGGGGAATCTGTTAGGCTCCTTCTATGCCCGTCATACGCAAGGGTTCGCCTTTAATAATATAGAACACCACTTCCATCAGGCTACAGAGAAGATGAAACAGGTGGATCAGCGGATCAATCAGCTGGATACCATCAAACTGGAAGAGTCCTTCATGGAGCAGGTGCAGAAGACTTTGGGCAAACGAAGGCTGAAAGCGATCACAGGCATGGAGTCTGTTCCTGATCAGTCACAGTGGGAGCTGCTTAAAGATATCACCTATTTCATCAGCCACCACGAAGAGAAAAAGCGCAGGGCAGACTTGCAGCTAAAGGTGAGCCACCTTTTTCACTTATAGTATGAATAGATATATCGCTGGCGGAAGACAGGCTATCTCATTTGGGGTAGCCTTTTCTATTTCTACATGCTCTTAACAGATCTGTAAAGCAGGTGTATCTACATCCATAAACAAAACCTATCTATAAGGAGAATCTATCTATGTCCATAAAGAATCCATCAATCAAAGAATCGCTGTTTTTAATCGGCGAGCACTTCTATGCGCTGGAATCTCTGATCATCGAACAGGAAGGAGAGATCACAGAGGAGATTGACCAGTGGCTGGAAGAGTACCAGGCAAAGCAGGAGGAGAAGGTCGATGCCTACTGCTATATCATACAGAAGTTCGAGGAGATTGCTGCTGAAGCCAAACGGTTGGCAGAACGATCAACCTCGTATCACAAGAAAGCCAAACAGCTGAAAGATCGCCTGAAGGTCTATCTGGAGAACCAAGGACAGCAGAGACTGGAGACTGATCGGTTTACTATCAGCGTCTGTAAGAATGGTGGACAGCTTCCTATCAGGCTTACAGAGGATATAGCTGTAGAACAGCTGCCGGAAGAGTTCGTCAAGGTCTACAGAGAACCAGATCTGATAGCTCTTCGGGACTCTATTCTTGAAGGAGATGAGCAGGCCATGAGATTTGCTCACCTCTTACCACGTGGCACACATCTTAGAATTAAATAACCTAACCAACTGAGGATATCCATGTTTGAAAAAGCAACCCGTCAGGGAAAGTATATTAAACTCGCTATTACAGGCCCGGCAGGAAGCGGAAAAACCTATTCCGCTCTACGACTGGCTAAAGGTCTTTCGCGGAATGGAAAAGTAGCCTTCATAGATACAGAAAATGGAAGCGCAAGCCTGTATGCTTCGGACTTCGATTTTGAAGTGGCCAGTGTAGAGCCTCCTTTCTCCATCGATAAGCTGATCACTCCTGTAAAATATGCACTTAAGAATAACTATGAGGTACTGATCATTGATTCAGCCTCTCATTTTTGGAATGGCGTTCTGGATTACAAACACCAACTGGATAAAAGAGGTGGAAACAGCTTCACCAACTGGAATGATGCCAACAAGCATTATGACACAATGCTGAAAGCCATCCTCTTCTCCAAGATCCATGTGATCTGCTGCATGAGGAGCAAGATGGAGTATGTACTTGAAGCCAACGAAAAAGGAAAGCATATTCCACAAAAGGTTGGCTTAGCACCAATTATGCGGGATGGGGTAGAGTATGAATTCACAACTGTCTTTGATCTGGATATCCACCATCAGGCGATGGTGAGTAAGGATCGCACGCAGATGTTTGTGAGTCAGGTATTTCAGATTACAGAAGAGACTGGAGAAAAAATCAATCACTGGTTGACCGGTGGAGATTCCGTTGAAATATCCACTTCTACAGTTGGTGTGAATTAAAGAAGATGGGAGCCTGTACGTGTCAGTATAGGCTCTAATCTTCAGTTCTCCGGCTACTGTTCTTTGTACTGCCTTAATCTTAATAGAAGACAGCAAGGCCTGAAACACCCATCGCTAGAAGCAGTAGTTTAGAAGTTTTAGTATTTTGCAGGGCAAAGGGAAAGAAAAAATATTCACTTAGGTTTTTGGGGAAATGAAAAATCACGTTGTGAGTCGAATGGTGCTAAAGCCCTACTGGGCATTTATTATAACACTTCTAATAGTTATGTCCTGTTCAACGGAGCCTGAATCTGCAAGTCCATTAAGCTTTTATGCTCCTGAAGAAAATGTTTTCCCGTCTCAGGATTTTCCGAATATAAGTGACTATATCACGGTTATCGGTGGCAGTGATAGAGATCTTCTCAATTCTGTTATTCAATCTCCGGACGATGGCTATATTCTTGCTGGTAACACCTCTTCCCATGATGGCGATTTTGAAGGTATTGGTAGAGAATTCCGATATGACGAATACGATGCTTTTTTAATGAAGATCAATTCTAATAAAGAGATAGAATGGGTGAGGACCTACGGTGGAAGCGACAGAGATACTTTTGAGCATATTTTGAAGAATGACGATGGGTATACTGTAATTGGTTCTTCAACATCAGATGATGGTGATTTTGGTGACCATAGCCTATTCAGGGCTGACATCGATCTAGACGGTAGGATAAGATCTGTTCATTCAATTGACGAATCATTACAGCAAAATATTCTTCAACGGCAAGTACAACAGTTAGAAAATGGGAATTATGTTTCAGTAGGAAGTAGTAGCTACTACACTGAATTTCTTACAATTTTTGACAAAGAATTCAACCCGCTTACGACGTTTGATTTTGGCAACGGGGAAGTTCATGCGATAGGCATGGTACAAGATTCCAATGATGGGTTCGTGGTATCTGGAAACACAAAATCAAAAGAAGGAGTTTTTGAAGGAATGCATGACGATCTGAGAAGCGGTCATTCTAATGCATTCATTGGAAAATTTAATCAAGTTGGAGAATTAGAATGGATAAATAGCTATGGAGGTCTTGAAACCGACGAAGTACACTCACTGATTCAAACCCGGAATGGTAACTATTTAATTGCTGGAGTTAATCAAACTAACGATGGAGATTTTGAAGGTATGGGGGGTGAATTTCAAAGAGGTATCAATCAAATATTTTTGATTAAGATCGACCCTGATGGTAAGACTATCTGGAAGAAAACTTATGGTGGAAGCGGTGGAGATAATAAGGTTCTATCAATACACCAAACAAACGACGATCAATTAGTAATGACTGGCGTAACATCTGACGCAAATTTAATGGAAATTGATAATTCTATTACTTATGCCTTTGTATTTATGGCCAAAATGAACGTTGAGGGTGAGGATATGCAAATTGAAGGGTATAATTATGATTACCAAATACCATCTCATGATTTATGGTCTCATGCCAGTGATAGCCGACTAATAATGATAGGAAACTCACATTCATTAGAAATTTATTTTTTAGACTTTGAGCTTGATTGACCGACTTCTCACCTTAATTCGATTCTGAAATGGCGATTCCAGACTTTCAATCCATTATGTTGCCATTATTGAAATTGGCTTCCGATGGAAAGGAGTACACAGTGCAGAAGTCTAGAGAGGATCTGGCTGATTATTATAATCTTTCAGAAGCGGAGCTCTCAGAAATGCTTCCAAGTGGACGGCAAACTAGGTTCTCCAATCGAGTGGCGTGGGCTAAGTCTTATTTGACACAAGCAGGACTACTCAACTCTCCTAAACGTGGGAAATTTCATATATCAGATCGCGGTAGAAGCGTATTAAAAGAGTCTCCTGAAAGAATCGACATTAAATATTTGGAGCGATTTCCAGAATTTATTGAGTTCCGACAAGCAAGTAAGAAAGACCGAACGGTAGAGGTTACAAGTTCTTCTAGTAATGAACAATCGTCAACGACACCTGAAGAATCTCTGGAGCAAGCTTATCAGCAATTAAGGGATGAAGTTGCAAATGAATTGCTCCACCTGATTAAATCCAATTCAGCTGATTTTTTTGAAAAGTTAGTCGTTCACGTACTCGTAGAAATGGGGTATGGTGGCTCTGTGAAGGAAGCTGGCACGGCAACTCGTAGAACTGCGGATGAAGGTATAGACGGTATTATCAAAGAAGATAGATTGGGCTTGGATGCGATCTATCTTCAAGCTAAGCGTTGGGAAGCGCCAGTAGGACGGCCGGAGATCCAGAAGTTTGTAGGTGCTCTTCATGGTCAACGAGCCAAGAAAGGCGTGTTTATAACGACCAGTCGATTTTCCGGAGAAGCCATTAATTATGCAGCTCAAATTGATCCCAAGGTAGTTCTCATCGATGGCAATGACCTTGTTGAGTTGATGATCGATTTTGATGTTGGTGTCAGTCGAGCATCAGTGTATGAAGTAAAAAAAGTGGATACTGACTTTTTCTTCGAAGAGTAGCAGGGTCTATTTCAAGGATCTTTTATCTGATTCAGTATCTCAACCTCTTCTTTCATAGCTAATTGGGGTATAAATCATTAACTAACCGAATCTCGTCTTCATTTAACCCGTAAAGTTCGTACACCAGCTGATCAATTTCCTCCTCCAGGCAGGTGGTATCAGCTTCTGGTGTTTCTAAAATTTGCCGAACTTTGCTTTCCATTTCTATTCGGGTTTCATTATATGGCTCTCTTATTGGAGTGGTTTCCAGATATTGATAAATAAATCGCAGATAACCCCCTCGATAAGAAGCTGAAATGCTTCGGTAGTAAAAATCAATCAAGTTAGAGGCCAAAATACCCAAGAGGAATTTTTCGTCGCTTCCAATGATGTAAGCCGTATTCACAACATAAATTCCGCCATTTTGATCCATTGTGAAATTCCCTCTCAGAGCAATGTCAGGCAGTAGCATTTTCGGCTTCTCAAACTCCTCGTAATAATCGCAAGCACGTAGTTCCCACCAATACTTTCCTTGATCATATCGCTTGCGTGCTTTTTCTTCATACTGGACTAAATGTTCTGCTATAGCCGGATATACATTGGAGAACCATTGCCATTTATCCTCCTGCTCTGTTTGCTCATCCGTCCAGCCATTCGGAATCAGGATTAGGTGCTTTACAGCATTTGGAGTTTGATAACGTTTGATATCCCTACCAGCAAGAAACGGCTTTATCAACTCCGCACTGTTGGAATCCTCCTGTATTAACCGTTCTCTTGTCTGTTCATCAATCACAAAGGCTTCATTGAGGCCAGTTAAAACCCCACGATAGATTTTACCGTCAACATACTCTCCCAGAGGAATCCCCTTGCTCCGTATTTTATCGAGTAATCTCTGCGCCTCCTTCGTTATGAGTGTCCATCCCCCCGACAGTAGACGGCTTTGATCCACTTCAAATCGATGATCTTCCAGATAGTCTTCAAGACGATCAAAATCCAAGGTTTCAATTTCCACTGCCTGAAACAATCCCGGTTCTTTTATCTTCTGGAGCTGCAATAAACATGGATATGTGGTCGCCTCTTCAAAAACAGGCAAATCGCCAAAATCATAGATGGCATTAATTTTTACTTCTTTCTGAATCCAACTGCGTAATTCTTTACCGTAGTTAGCTCTCATCCACTTATTGGCGACTATATAATGAAAGAAGCCACGCTCCCGGAGCAGATTTACTCCAAGTTCAATAAAATAGCTGTATAGATCGGCTGTCCCTTGATAAACCTTATATGTCCTCTGGAAATAGGGTTTCCATTCTCTTAGCTGCTCTTGCCGTATATATGGTGGATTACCGATCACCACATCAAAGCCAATGAAATTTCCTTCATCATCAAGCACCTCAGGAAATTCGAACCGCCATTCAAATGCCTGATTAAAGAAAACGCCGATTTCCTCATCGGCTTTCTTTTTTTCAAGACGTTGAACCTTCTTCTTCTGTGTAGCGATATCTTTTTTTGTAACCTTAATCTCTCCAAATAGATCAGCATTCAGCATCCCCTGAAGTTTGCCACGTTCTCTGGAAAGCTTTTTGTTGATCGGACGATTATTAAAGAGAGAGGTCTCGTATTCATCTTTGATCTGATCTATCAAGTTCTGTAGATGATGCTTCTCTATCCGATCACCTGTCCGTTTGTAATCCCGAACAGCTTGTTTATAATCCTTGAGTGAATGCTTGCTGTTTTTAAATACGGTGTCAAGATTCGTGTCGAGATCAAACCGGCTTACCAGTGAATTGCCCTTTTTTATATTAATATCAATATTGGGCATCACCTCCAGATCCAGATAATTGCTCTCAGAGGTATAGTATGCCCGTTTTAGAAGTTCAATCCAGAGTCGTAACCGGCAGATTTTTACCGAATTTTGATTGATATCGACTCCAAAGAGACAATTTTCAATCAGGTAACGTTTCTCGTTGAATAGCGCTTTCTGAACTCGATCAAGATGAGGGGCAACTGATCTTGATGTTAGCTTTTGACCGCTCCAATTATGCGAGACACCATATTCAAACAACTCTTCATCTTCCCAGCTGACTATCAGCTCATCATTTTCAACCTCTACCTGGACTTGACGTAGAATTTTGCCATCGCTATCACACAGGACATCGAGTCTGGATTTAATCGCTATAAGCTCGTTTAAACAAGAAACAAGGAAATGACCGGAACCAACCGCCGGATCACAAATTCTCAGATCGTTAATGACTCGATTTGCATCAACCAAAGGCAGTCTCTCACGGTGGATCTGGTTGTACAGTTCGTCAAAATCAGAGCACTGCCAATTGTACCTGTCGTTGAAGGCATCTATTACCGCCTTCTGCAATGTCTCCCTTGCCATATACTCGGTTACAAATCCGGGAGTGTAGAATGACCCATCTTTGTAGCCGTTGATTTTTTCGAAAATCAGCCCAAGAACAGAGGCATTGATCAGGCTCTTTCGTTCATCACGAATTTCTTCAGTGCCTTCAACTGCAAAGTCGTAGGCATCTAAAAAGCGGAAAAGATAATCCAGCGTATTGAGAACCTTTCCTCGGCTTTTGACGAGAACACTTCGATTATAGACAGGTATTTCAGTGCGATCATCAAGCCCTGATATTCTTGTGGTTTGACGCTCAAGGCTGGAAAGATCAAAAAGGGAACTATTCAGGTAGGGGATGTGGCCATATTTCTCAACGATATCCTCTGAACGTTCCTCTGGTTTACGGGCCAGTACCCGAAAGAACACCTTATTCAATTCATCGAATTGATCGATCGTTTGAAAATTGAGGAATTTGAATTTTTGATCTTGCCGATGATAAGTGAAAAGTTGCGCTTCAAGAAGCTTCAGAAATAATATTCGGTTCATCCAGACAATGACCAACTCCATTGCCAGATTAAACCGCTGCTCTTTTGAATTGGAACCGTAATTAGTCAAAGGTTCTCGTACTGAGGTGAGATGCCCCTCAGATTCAAGGATTCGAAGGGTATTCTCAATTATAGCACCTGAGTTACGATTCTCCTTTTTTACTCTTCGTATAAAGCGCGTGCTTCCTTCTTTTATCTCTTCCAGTCCCAGGATATAAAGCAGTTCCCGGTAAAATTCACGATTCAGACTATTGCTGTCATTTGCAAATGGCTGCTTTAACAGGTGAATCGGTGTTAAAAATTTGAAGAGAGGGATCAGTTTCTTTTCCTGCTCACTGGCTTTTTCACTCTTCAGATACTTTCGGAATTTTGCCAAAGATAGATATGCACCGGTGATAGACGTCTCCTGCTCATCCATGAAGCGGGAGATCTCTCTGTACATGAAATCATTAGTAGGGGAAACTTTCTGATTGGCTTTCCATGCTTGCCAGATTTTGCGAAGTGCGGAAGGTTTATAAAAACAACGCTCGAACTCATGTGCATCAAATATGAACCAGTTGTCCATATTAGTAATAATCACATGCTTGAGATCTGTATTACCTTCTTCAATACGTTGATCAAGGTAATAGAGTACCGCCTCGTGCATTGCTTTTCGGTTAAGCTGATCTGTCGTGATCATCTCTGCCTTGTTCGATGGGCGTTTCACTTCAATTATTGCACCAACAGAATCCTTTCCCCTGCTACCGTTATGAATTGCCAGATCAATCCTGGCACTTGTGTTGATATAGAAATCTTTAAAACCATTACTCTGAAAAAAAGGCTTCAGAAAGTTTTTGAAATGCTCTTCATGTTCCCCTCTGATCGTAGCTGCATCCATATGATCGAGCAACTGCTCAAATGCATATTTGAATGCGTTAAATTGCGTTCGATCTATCGGTTCCTTCAGAAAGGATTTATTTAAAGACTTCCGTATCGTTCTGGAATCGAATTTCATCAACGTAGTGCTTTATTACAGAATAGATTGGTGCTAAAGCTTTAAAATAACAGAAGAGACTGAATAGAAAAGCGAGATTCCTAACTCTACAGTCAAGAGTATCCGGGGATAGGTGTTCTAATAGGAGCCAATTTTGTTGTCCCCTTGTTGTCCCCAGAAATATTTGTTGCCAAAATGAAGTCAAATAAAAAAGCCTTGCATCACTGTAACTTTATGTGTTGCAAGGCTTTCCGGAGAGTGGGCGCTACAGGATTCGAACCTGTGACCCCCTGCTTGTAAGGCAGGTGCTCTGAACCAACTGAGCTAAGCGCCCCTGTAACTGATCCATTCAACAGCTGATCTGAATCAGGCTGCCAATATACGAACAAAAATAACCTGACTCAAAGCCAACAGGTTCTGAATCTGAAAAATATTCGGAACCCCCTCTCCAAATTCGCCGATCGTCACTCACGGTTCAGTCCCCTGCAGACATTCGCAGGATCGTCACTCACGGTTCAGTCCCCTGCAGACATTCGCAGGATCGTCACTCACGGTTCAGTCCCCTGCAGACATTCGCAGGATCGTCACTCACGGTTCAGTCCCCTGCAGACATTCGCAGGATCGTCACTCACGGTTCAGCCCTCTGCAGACATTCGCAGGATCGTCCTCAGGGTTCAGCACCTGCAGACATTCGCAGGAAAAATCTAACCGGCAAGAGATCACATTGCACCACTCACAGCCAGAAGTGCTTCGGCATCATTTGCGAGACTCAAAACGGCATCCCGGTAAAGGCTGCTGGGGTTGTATCTGAACACGGCCTGTTCAATGGTGCCTTCGCGCGATTTGAAGTGTGCAAGGTAGTTGGCCACAGAGTGGATATTGTTAGTCATGTCGAAGATGTCGTCCCCGACAAACCAACGGTTCAGAGAGTAGGGAATGAACTGGGCGTACGACATGGCCCCTGCATAACTCGACTTGAGCTCGAAGACATCGATGTTGTTCCGGGTCACAAACTCGATCAGCTCCTCGAGTTGTGCACGGGCAAAGTCACCTCTGTACCCTTCGGCATACATGGAGACATAGGTGTTGAATGGGTTGTAGCTTCCGATGTTCTTCC